>ENA-UOVV01000150-UOVV01000150.1-compost-metagenome-genome-assembly--contig:-NODE-150-length-105207-cov-19.473933_pt1 | contig 105207 bp, 98 predicted proteins | sample MGYA00238155_ERZ761577 | MGnify/ENA primary metagenome ERZ761577 (study PRJEB28898, sample SAMN06268775) | compost metagenome | isolation source: Emeryville, CA | place: USA:Emeryville, CA | collected...
GCCGGGTTCGATGAAGGTCTCGACCAGTTGCAGCCCGCGCGCCTCGCAATAGGCTCGCCAACCGGGTCGTGGTGTTTGACGACCCATTCAACAGCCAAGATTCCTTCCGGCGCCGCCAGACGGTGCACGAGATCATGAAAGTGGCTCGAAAGTGCCGCCAGATCATCGTCATGTCACACGACGCCACCTTCTTGAAGCAGCTTTGGGAGAAGGCGCCTCCCGCCGAGCGGGTTGCTCTGGGTATTACCGACCACCGAGAACAGGGCTCTAAGATTAGTGAAATCGACCTTGAGAAAGCCACGGCGGGGCGCACGGCCAGTGAAATCGACGACTTGCAGGCATACCTTGCTACGGGCGCCGGAAGGGCCATCGACATCATAAAGAAGATGCGGGAAGTATTGGAAACGTACTGCCGCACAACCTATCCGGCCTATTTCACTACGACGGACTGGCTAGGCGAAATCGTCGGTAAGATTAGGGATGGTGGCGATACTCATCCGGCCGCCGCTCTTTACGACGAGCTGGACCAGATTAACGACTACACGAAGGACTATCACCACGGGGAGGACATAGGGGACATAACGCCCGACCAAATCGACCAGACGGAGCTGACCGGCTACACGCGCCGCACTCTTAAAATTGTCAATGCCTTGGAAGCCTGATGCGGGACCTCCACACGCAGCACGGCAAGTGGTCAGAGCCAGGTGTGCCCAAAAAGGGGTGGACCTGCACCGGTATTGACGACCTTGAGGAGCCCTCTCAGGTTTGCGAAATGTGCGAAAGTGCCGAGGTGCGCTACGTGCATTTCATGGAGCACCCGAATTACCCTAACGTGCTGGCCGTTGGGTGCGTATGTGCCGAAAACATGGAAGAGGACTATTTCCGGCCGCGCGAGCGTGAGAAGCGGCTCAGGACGCTCGCTCGGCGCCGCAGAACTTGGGGTAACCGTGAGTGGCAATGGTCAGCGCGGGGAAATCCCTATTTGAACGCCGAGGGCTACAACTTGGTGTTGACGCATAGTGCTGGGGGGATGGAAGGTCACCGTCACCAACCGGGAAACCGAGGCCAGTCAGCGCGGGCACAAGTTTTTTGCGACGGAGGCCGAAGCTAAGGATGCAGCCCTCAAGGCCCTGTTATGGGCCAAGGAACACTTAAGGTAGCTACGCGGCAGGAACGCCCAGCGCTTCGGCACCGCCTCACACTCCGCTGCTTGTTGCACAAGTTAGAACTTGTGCAACACCCCTACGCCACCAGCCGCGTCAATGGCTTACGCGTTGCACAAGTCCGGCACATTGTGACACTGGCGTGCTGCGCAAGTATGGGGGAGGATGGCCGAACCATTGCGCCTCCTGCGCCCGGAAATGGTCTTCCACCAGAGCCATGATGCCCGTCGTTTCGTAGATGAAGCTCTGCTCATGGGCCATGCGGATGAGCTCGCGACGGGGGAGAGGCGCCGCGAGAGCGTGCCTGCGAACCCGGCCGGGAAAGAGACACCACAGCTCATCGTCCGGTTTTTGATTGTCGGCCCCCGCGAAGTCGAATGCCACGATGACCGATGACCGAACCCAAGCGGCCTGAAAGCACCGCTCAGGAATGTCCGAGGCGAGAATGCCGTCCAGGTGCGTCGGCCGGAAGCTCCACTGCCAGTGGAGGAAAGTCCCTAGGGCTCCCTTGGGGCGCGTCCCATCCACCACCCACACCATGTTGCCGTAGAAGGCTTCCCGCTCCCGCTGCTCCGCAATCGACAGGTGGCTATGCTGGAACTCGAGGACCAAGCCGTGAGGCGTGCGCACGTCGGCAATGTGCCTCGCCCGCTCCCCTGCCCCGTTGTGGATGACTTCCCGCCAGTCCGTCGGAAACTGTGCCTTCCAGTTGCGATGCCAGGCTGTTTCCGCCCTCGCCCATGGGTCGCACCCTTGCGAACCCTTGTGCGCCCAATGCCAGACCCGGAGTTGACCGCAGCGGGCCAGTATCGGCCTGCCGCACAGCGGGCACTCCCCCTTGAGGCCGGGCGCCGCCTCGAGGCGTTGACCGTTGACGATTCCGTACTGCATTGCCCCCGCTGCGGTGTGATAGTGTGATAACACTACCACGTAAATTCTGATCGAACCGGAGGTTAGAACGGTACACCACGAGGGTGCAAGCCAAGCCCACACCATCACACTGTAGTGTTATGGTGCTTAGTGCCACCGGGTCATGGTGCATTAACACTACCCCACTAGCCCACTGCATCGATCATCGCGATGATTGCCTGCTCCTTATCGGACAGGCCTCGCCGGGCTCGCTTTGCCCCGAACTTGACGAGGGCGTCTGCGAATTTCGCGTAGTCGTCATCGTTGAAGTAGAGCATTACCACCTTAGCGTCGCGCTCGACCTCCTGCCCCTCAAGAGCCTGCTGCAGCTCCCTGGCGTTGTGTGTCTCGGCCATCTTCAGCAGTTGGGCGGAGTTGTCCTGTGTGATGTGGTTGGCCAGTAGCGTAAGCTTGGTCCAGCCGATGTTCAGGAGGCGCTGCTTGGGGACTTTCAACTTACGGAAGGCCTTATCAACCGCAACGAGATAGTAGGCTTTGCGCCGGCCGATGCCGGTCTTCTGCACCACGTCATGGAACACGGAGGGGTCTGCGTCTAGGAGGTCACGTAGATGTCGGGCCAGATCCAGAAAATGGACATTGGCAAAGGGGGCCAGTTCAGTGACGTAGTGTACAAGCTTCCCGCTTACTTTTCGCATCTACTAGCTCCCACAGGGCAGCACAGCGATATCGATCCTGCGTCCTGATCGAATAGCGAGGCATACAAGCTAGCCCCAAGTCTGCGTTTCCGGATATATTTCCTCATGTTGGCAACTGCCTTGATGTTTTTTTGCAATCATTTTCACTCTAGGCAGTTACCGGGCTGGGTCAAATTCCTCAGCTAGTAGAAGCCGTTGCCACCCGGCACGCGCACAAAGTCCTACGCGGCTGCAGCGTTACGCTAGCGCCCCAGTCACCGCAGGTACTCGCATGTACACCCAATGCGGCGGGATGCCGGCGTCGGAGGCAAAGCCGTCCAGATCGGCCACCAGACGCTCATGGTGCTCCTTCGTGAGCACGCCGTAGGCATACGGGTCCAGCATCAGCCCTTGGTCCCCAGGATCGAAAGCAGGTCGTCGAGCGTCTCCGGGGTATCCTCCTCGGGAGTGGGCTTCTGTGCAATTGATTGCACAAGATCGTGTGCAAACGTGGTCACGGGCTTCGCCTCCTGCATTGCCGGTGCTTTGTGGTGATCGATCCACATGTTGGCAGCAACAGCGACGTGTTTCAAGAGAAATCCCGGATCAGGCACAGCAGGGGAAGTTTTCAGGCCCGCGGCTACTTCGGCCTCCTTCGAGAACTCGAGCCAGTGCTCGATCACATAGGCAAGTACCTCGGCGGCCTTATCGGGATCGGGGCACCTGTTGGCGAACTGCCGTAGTTGCCCCTCCTGCTTCCCGGTCAGCGGAGCTACGAACCTGCCTGTGGTTCCAGCCACCTCCTTCAGCCAAACTAACTTCAACGACTTCGGAGGACTTTTGCTCACACGTACACCGGAGCTCAAAAGCTCCTTCACGGTCATCTTTTCTCTCATGGCTTCCAGCTTCCTCGGACCCCTTCCGCAACCAGCGAAGCGTTCCTGGCGAGCGAACAGCTCGCTTATACATACAGATTACCCATACATCTAATCATATATGATCTACGAAGTAGATCATTAGGGCTGCCCTTCAGGGGGCTGCCTATAGGTTGCCCTATAAGCGGCAGGCCGGGATGCCCTCTGGTGGCACCCTGCTGTGCTCGCCGCGTCAGCCACCGGTGACCTGACCTGCCGGTTGAGCGTCACCAGGGCAGCCCTCTAGGCGTCAGCCCTGAGTAGCCTTCCAGGCGGCTACCTGAGTTGACTCTTCTGTGTGATACTTCACATCGTCACTCTCAAAGGCCTCGTAAAACTCCTTCGTGACGATGTAGTGGTTGACCGTCTTGTATCCCCGCCTGTGCTGCTCGGCTACTACCCATCCCTTCTTGTAAAGCGTTGGCAGCGCATTCCGCACCTGACGAGGAGTCAGCAGCGTCGCCCGAGCAAGCTCCTCGTGCGTTACGGCCACATACTCCCGGTGCTTCAACCTTCGGTTCGGCGTAGCGCTCTTCAGGTAGAAGAGCAGGACGCCTGCCGGCAGCGAGCCGGCAAGCGTGATGCATCTAGTCAGGTACGTTCGCAGACGACGCTTTTGGTTGAACAACTCCGCCTCCATGCAATTAATTGCAAAAATATAGAGACGAGATGGAGTTTCAAGCCCCACTGCCCTCCATCATCGGCACCTGCAAAAATCTGGGCAAGTCCGGCGCCATTGTTGGAGTGGACCCCGTTTCACCGGACAGGCGACGGTTGACGCTGGTCGAGTTCGACCCCGATCTGAGGATCGTTCGCTGGTCTGCCCGGGAGATGGTCGGGCGCCGGCTCGAGGATCTTGGCTGGCTGCCCTTGGACGAGACGGAAACACGCAACTATTGTAGCCAAAAATCGGAGTTGTGCAATTGATTGCATGACCGAGGCACGCAAAGCCCGCTACATGCGGGCCGCCAGAAACAGGGGCTCTTGGTGTCTGTGCAAGCGTTCAAAAACCCTCCTCCGCTACCACTATATCCCCTTTATATTTCAATGACTTACGGGACATCAGTGCACCGATAAGCTCGGCGGTTGCGTGCCAGTCGTGTGCCTTGCAAATGGCGAGGTGGTGCGCATCGTCTTCGTCATCGACGCCTGTGACCGGGAGATCATCGCATGGTCGGCCGTGGCCAATGCCGGCATCTCCGGCGAGATGGTCTGTGATCTGATGATCGCGGCTGTCGAACGCCGCTTCCGGACCCTCAAGGTCCCGCATCGACTGGAGTGGCTCTCGGACAATGGCAGTGCCTATATTGCGAGACAGACCGCGCAAGTGGCCGCGGCCCTTGGCATTGACTTGCTCTTCACCCCGGTCCGAAGCCCGCAGAGCAACGGCATGTCAGAGGCCTTCGTCAAAACCCTGAAAAGGGACTACGCCTCCACTGTTATCCTCCCTAACGCCGAAACCATCCTGGCCTTGCTGCCCGAATGGATCGACGATTACTGTGAGGTCCACCCGCACTCGGGGCTCAAGTATCGCTCACCACGCGAGTTCCTGCGCCTCAGTGCCTAAACCCAACCGCCGCCTGTCCGGCGAAACGGGGTCCACTCCAGTGGCCATTTCGACCGGGCTATGAAAATGACCCGAGAAGAAAAGATCGCCTACCTTGAGAAGATGGCGGCTTTCCTGTCCGTTCCGCTATCGGCTTTGTTTGCGCCACCGCCAGACGACTACTACAGCATACGCGCCCGTTGGCGGCGCGAGTAGAAATAATGCCTACCCGCAAAATGTGGATAGGTTCTGCCAGCGGGCTTCGTAGGGCAGCGCAAGGGATATCTGCTGCCCCTTGACGGACATAGGACAATGACGTGTTCTGTTCGCATGTGGCGCGTTCCATCCGTCAATCCCGAGACTAAGCGCAGAGCTGCCCTCGCCAAGAGGTTGCGGCGCAAGCTCGAATATTTCCAGCGAATACCGCCAAGGCGTCTGCTGCGCGAGCTGGACGAACCGTTTACCAGTAAACTTTCGGACTTGCCCTATGAAGGGCCCCATCGGGCAAATTGCCCGATAGGGCAGCACGGCTTACCCGCTAACTGTCAGCCCCTGCTATTGGGCACCGCAGGGCATTAGCGGAGCATACTGCCAGATGCAGCTACCCTCCCAACGCGGGCTACACGCGCAGTTTACACTTACCTGTGTTCTTCAGTTTGGCAGGTGTCGACCCCATTTCGGTCATCCAACGCCGATGGGGTGATCCCTGGAAGCTGCCGTTCATGTCCCAAGAATGCCAACGGTGCGCCCCACCCCTGTCGCTCAGACCATGAACGCGAGGCCTCGACCATGCGCTGGTCCACGGTTTCCATTTGACTTCCGCAAGGGGGTCAAAAGACCTGGTTTGGATGCCAAGCTTGGATGGCGAGCATCTGGCGAGCGATGGCTCTTGTCGGAGTTAGCCGTATTGCCAGATTTCTGATGGTGGCGCCAAAAGGATGCTCTAGCTGTGCCAGCCCGCCCAGGGCTCTCGCCCGCTTTGCGATTGCTTGGGTGCGGGGGCGGCGTAAGATGTCGTAGTGACGCAGCGCTGCCGAGATAGCCCTTGTATCCGGTTGGGGGTCGCCAGCGATCGGCGCAAGCAAGGCCACCAGGGTGGCGGCGTCTTCGAGTGCTTGGTTGGCACCTTGCCCCAAATCCGGCGTCATCGCATGTGCGGCATCGCCCAGCAACGCTATTGCACCGCGCGTAAACGTGGATAGCGGAGATGCCAAGTCATAGATATCGCGACGGAATACGGCCTCTGGCATAGTACTGTCCAGAAGGGCTCGGATCGGATCGTGCCAGTGTCCGAACATCTGATGGACTGTGTCGAGCTCGTTGTCGAACACTGTGTCTGGCGAAGCGTTGGCCACGCCAAACCAGTAAACCCGCCCGTCTCTCAGCGGTGCGATGCCGAACCTTCTGCCAAGCCCCCACGTCTCTCCGGCAACTCCCAGGACGTCGACAGGCTTTGACGTTACCCCCCGCCATGCTGTGTATCCTGAATACCGCAGCCCCCTGTCATCCGGCCAATGTGCCCTGCGGACGGCGCTGCGAATGCCATCAGCGGCGACGACCATGTCGGGATGATGAGCGACGTCGAGTCCGTCAGTTCCACGGACCAAGAGACCTCGTCCGTTCGGACTGACTGACCTGACGTCGGCCCCATTCCAAACAGTTCCAGGACGGAGTGCGGCAGCGAGCATCTCAGAAAGGTCCACCCGGTGCACGATGCGCAACTGGGAAACAGCGGCCTCTGGCGTCCTCGCTAACCACTTCCCGTTCGGCAGGCGCTGACCTGCCTTGATGTCAGATGAGCTCGTCCCGCTTATGCTGGAGAGGGCCTCCCCATATCCAAGAGCTTCTAGCGCCCGCACGCCGTTGGCGAACAGAGAGAGCCCTGACCCATTGATGGCGTTTGACGTCGACCGTTCAAACACTGTGACGTCGGCGCCAGCAGCCTGAAGTCCGCGCGCAACCGCCAAGCCTCCGATGCCACCACCTATAACTGCAACACGCATTCTATCCTCTTGTAGCGTTTTGCGGCGAACGGCAGTAGAGAGCGGTCCACCGAAACCTTGGCGGAAATGCGCGCCGCCCGCGTCGAAAGTTGCTGCTCGGTGGATCGGTGCACCTACCCGCCCGTGGCATCTCGATAACCCAACAACGGAAGCAGATGCTCCAGCAGTCCCACTTCCTCGATGTTGTGCTTTAGCCAGGCCCGTCCCATTGCTTCAGAAAAAAAGAAGCGGTGGAGCAACCAGTTCGTGGGACGGCTGATGAGCGGCAGTCCGATCCCGACGCGCAGCATCGATCGATAGAGGGTCCCACCATCTGCCGCTGTGAAGTCGTGACTGAGGCATGTGATCGCAATTCCTCCCCAGCGTCCGACCAGGGTAATGCCGGCCTCGTCAAGTCGTGTGACGGTTTCGATGACGTCGACATAGTATTTCGGATTCGCAGCGAAAGCCTCGACGATGCGGAAGCGTGACCCAACACCGACCCGCGTTCCTGCCTGGCCACCTACCAACTCCCACAAAATGTGGTCCGACGGGTGCCAGGCATGGTAGCGGGTCATGCGTCTCCCCCCGATCTCCACCTCGCCCCCGATATTCCTGAACCACCAGGCAAGCATTGCGGGCGTGAGGCCTTCAAGATGTTGATGCTCAATAGTCAGCACCATCCGACCGAAACGGTCATAGTGGAGACCAGTTAGGGCCGACGTTTGTGGTCGAAGCGACCAAGGCAGGGTTCGGGGGGGTGGGAGCGGAAGGCGCGGCATAGGTGCTATCGGGCTCTGGTAATGAGCAGGGACCGGGGCACCCGGTCCCAGGTCGCGGGATTATTCGACAACGGCGCAGGCGATGCGCGCTCCAGCATCGCCTGCCGGCTGGCTTGCATAGTCGTCGGCGCCGGCGTGAACCATGATGGCACGCCCCCTGATGCCGTCGGTCGGCTGATCAAGCGACACCATGGCGTTGTGAATCTGTGCGCGCAGTACTCCATCCGAGCCGACATACTGGTTGGGCATGTCCCCGGAATGCGGTCCGCTTTCCGAGTGGAACCCATGATCCGATGCGGTTGGGTTGAAATGGCCGCCGGCAGAGGCGTGGCCGGAGCCGTGGTCGCAGTTTCCCGTCTCGTGGATATGGACCGCGACCCACTGATTGGCGGGAAGCCCGGTAAGCTCAATGTCGATCAGGACGCCCCCACTGGGAACTGCGCTCAACTGTGCCGTACCGACTTGTTGGTCCTGGGCGTCCAAGAAGCTGGCACTGGCGCCCTGTTCTTCGTTGGCGGTGACAGAGCTGGCTCCGAGAAGTACGGCAAGAAGCGAAACGAGACGTATGGACTTGTTCATGGGTATTCCTTTCGAGGTTGAGCTGACTTGGATAGTTCGTAGCCGGCCAGGTGCCGGCAGGCGCGCAATAGGACAATGCGATCGGCTCGGCGGCTGCCCGTTTACAATGCGACGCTCAAATTGGCTTTGAAGGTGTGGGTCGCGCCGGCACCTACAAGTCCGTCATAGCTGGCCCCGAAGGTGGCGTTTGGAGCAAGCTGGAGGTCGAGGCCCGCTTGGACGACCAGCGCGGAATCATCCAGAGAGCCACCATTGATCGTCTCCGAACCGCCACCGGCGACATAGCGCAGTGTAGCGGCGGGCGCACTGCCTCCGACTTTCTGGCGCCATCCGATGATGCCAGATGCGCTGACTTCCATCTCGCCTATCGAGAAGGCCGTGTCACCACGTAGGCCCAGCGTGGCGAATGAGGTACTGTTCACGTCACCGCCCGACTCCAGCGCTGCCGCGCCGCCTTGTTCGTGGAACTGGGATCCGCCGACCGCGACATGCGCGACATTGACGTAAGGTGCGAACCTGGTGGTTCCCAGATCAAAGCCATAGCTGATCTCGGCAAACCCCTGGACAGTCCCCAAGCCGTAGGATGCGGTAAGGGTCTCGCTCAATCCGGGAAAGGTCACGCTGCGGTTTGTCTCCGCGTCGTTCCAGGAATAGGCAAGGCCTGAGCGGAAGGCGAGATCGCCGATCTCGGTTCCACCATATAGGCCTACATGTGTGCTGCTGGTCCTCGCTTCCGAACCGCGCTCGGCAATTGTCAGGGCGGATTGGGTGTAACCCATCATGACGCCGAGCTGGAAACTGTCCGAAAGGTAACCATCGACGCCGCCGAGAATTCCGCCGGACGAATGACTGACCTCAGCCGCGTTATCCGTTCCCGCCAATTCGCCGCGGGCTCCGTGGGCGCTTACCCATACACCGCTTTCATCCTTGAGCAGGCGTTCATTCATGGTGCCGCGGAGGACGCCACTACTCTCCATGAGACTGCCTTGGATCGAGGCATGCATCTCACCTGAAAGTTGGTCCAGGGCATAACGGCCCTGGATCTCGGACAACCCCAGCATCGCGTCATGTACGACGCCGCCACCAAGGCTCATGATACGGTCACCCGAAGCCATCTGATTGGGCGTATGGGCAACACTCCCGAAGCCCCTCTCATTGCGGGCAAGGTGCAGATACACCGCCGTACCGTCATGACTCAGGCTGGGCGTGAGGAATGCAAGGTCGGTCGTAACCCCTGCGAATTCGCCATTGATGCTGTCTTGGGCAGAAAGGATAAGGTAATCGCGCTGCCCGCCATAATCGTGGGCGCCCGCCCTCACTCGCACCATGCTGTCACTGATGGTGACCTTACCGGTAACATCCACACGGCCTGAACGTCCGTCCGCGTCAGTGAAGACTTCCAACGATGAATTGGAAAGCAGAGCGAGGTCGCCATCAACCGTGAGCGTATCGAAGTCACGCGCGCCAAAGCTGCCGGACACATCGGCCGAGCCTACTGTGCCGCTGCCGGTCAGCCGTGCACCAGCCAGCACCGTTGTGTCGGAGGTGATCGATCCACGAACGTCCAGCACGCCGGCAGCCACGAGTGTCTCGCCGGCATAGGTGTTGATGCCCGAGAGGATAAGCGTTCCAAGATCACGCTTGGCCATCCCGCCGCTACCGATGAGCGCCGAGCCAATCTTGGCACTGTGCGTGTTCGCATCCCCAGTGCCATCGCCCACGCGAATATCTACCAGACCAGGGCCAGTCAGCGAGATTGCGCCTTGGTTAATCACCCAGCCACTACCAATGAACTGCATCCCTGCAGTGGCGAGCGGCTCGCCACCGCCATCCACGGTCACCTCGCCGGGATTGTTCTGGAACACCGCATAGGCATCATCTGTCCAGGCGCTGGCATTATCTCCAGCCTGATCCAACCAGTTGGTATGCGTATGATCCGAGGTCCACAGGCCTGATCCACCATGGATGTTCCCGTCTGCCTCTGTAACCGAACCGTTCCAGAACAAGAGGTGCTGGTTCTTCTCCGAGAGGATGACGTTAACCTGCATGTCCAAAGAGGTCTGGAGTTCAGCGTGAAGCCCGGTATTGTTAGCCGTAATAGCCGCGCCTTGGTCGAGCAGCACACCTCCAAAACTGGCTATGCGATAAACGCCTGCCACCGTATCCGCGTCACCCAGGACACGGATATTGCCGTCGAGAGTCAGGTCGCCTTCAACGGAGAAGAGTGGATCGGCCAACGGCGCTCCGAGATGGAGATCTAGATAACTGTCGGAATTGAGGACCAGTTGGCGCAAGGAAAAGGTCTGGCCGGCCCAGCCTTCAAGGACGCCACCGTCGTATATCTCAACGTAGCCCGCCTGGCCCCTTCCTCTCAGGGTTGCAGAGTCTGAGACCGCTACAGCTGCTGACTGATAGTTCGCATTGATCTGAGTTATCCCGCCTTCGGCACGAATTCCGCCCAGAAATGCCGAGCTGTCGCCGCTCAGCACCAGGGCTCCATCCCCCCTCTTGGTCACGGAAGCATCCGTATCGCCGACAAAATGGCCAGAAAAGACGGTATCCTGTGCTTGCTCGATTGCGAGTGCATAGCTCCTGAGATTCACGTCCCCAGTTCCCGCCAGGCCGCCAATGGTCTGGGCCTTGTTGAGTTGAAGGATGGCTGAACCGATATGGTGCAGGGAATGTTCGGAGAGGACGTTACGCTCTTCGGCGATCAGCAGGCCACCCAATAGATCGGTCTGCCCGCCGTAGCTGGCCTTGCCGGAGAGGCTAAGAGAGCCGCTACCGGTGATCGTGAGTCCAGACGTAGCCGACTTGCCGGTAATGTCGCCCGCCTGGGCCCCCCAACCCCATGTATATAGTGTGCCACCGTCCGTGATGATGTGGTTATCAACCGCATCTTCGTACGCCAGGGTACCGTTGGGACCGATCTCCACCACCCCGAAGCCGAGGGCATTCGGTGAGCGGGCGACGACAGTGCCGACGGTAATGATCGTTGCATCCGTATATTCGTTTGAGCCGGACAAGATGAGCGTACCGGGCCCGCTCTTGATAACACCGCCAGGACCGTAAAGGATGCCACTCAGTTCCGCCGTTCCGTCGACCTGAACAGTAAGGTCATGGCCATCGATTTCGATGTGGTCGTTGTTCATAGTCCCGTCTGGCAACGTCATTGTCTCGCCCATCGTCGGCAGAGCGATCATCAAAACGAAAAGCGAAATGCCACTGGCCAGCAGGAGGCGCCGACGGCTTTTCCGGCGCCGGAGGATGGCTCCTCGTCCGAAGAGAGCAGAAGATGGCATGGGAGGACTCCATGGCTGGGCCAACAGGCGCAAAGCTCCGCCAGCGCCGGACAAAGAGTGTTGTCCGGGTGTTAATCGAGGTTGGTTGAGGGGTCCAGTCAGCCTGCTGGCTGCCGGGCAATCAGGAGCAGGAGCTCGCGCGAGTAGCTCCATGTCCTGCCGCCGCTTCTATAGACGGCAGGACGGATTGGTTGCAGGCGGAATTGATTACAGTTTGTGGCCTATTTCTGACTCGCCAGTATTTCGGCAGCGCGCTGCGGATCATAGACAAAGCCTTGCTCGAGCGCGATCCTGACGCGCGCCGACAGGAAATGTCTGGCGATCTCGACCAGCCTCGGGGTGGGGACTAGCAGGAGCCGCCGCCGGTCCTTGGGATCAGTCACCCGACGCAGTGTTCCGGCCGCTTCCATGTCGTCGATATGCCGCTTGATGGTGACTTCCGTCGTAAATGCCTCAAAATGCGTCGCCACTTCCTTGAGCGTGATCGGATTGTGTTGAAGCCAGCGCTGCCCGACCAGGCTGAAGATCATGTCGGCCTCGAAGATGCTGCGCCAGGGGTGGCGCAAATACCCCTGGCTGATCATCATGCGGCGGAACTGCGCACGAAAATCAAGCCAAGCGACATCAGCGGCGAGCGCTGAAAGCTGGTCTTGCTCCAGCAGGCCGGACGTGGCCTCGAATATCCACTCAGGCGACAGTTCAGGTACCATAGCCATCACAAACCCGATCGCGAAAGAGCTGCAACTGTTGGAGACGCTCCACCATGTCGGCCTCCCTAAATCTGCGCTGACCATAAAGCATAGCGACAGCGTAGTCGGAATGCTGCCGATGCCATTTTCATTCGAGGAGCTGCAGGCGGTGGCGGAAGTCACAAGCACCACCATCAGGACACCAATAGACGGGCTCCGCGCCGCCGCAACGCGGGTAGCGTGTGCTCTCTTCAGCTAGGGTCCGCCTACTTCCAAGCCGGTGGTTTGAGCACGACCAACCCGACAGTGTTAGTCGCTCGGTCACTCATCACATGATAGGAAGTGCCCTTCAGCTTCTATCGCTCGCAGGACAAGATCGTCCCGACCTCGCAGAGTTGAGTCCGTCAGGTCGGTGGACCTCAACAGGCGCCATTCTCGATCTTGGAGATGTAGAGGAATGGCACCGCTGGGTCCTTCCGGGACCACCAGCAGGGTTGACCCCTGACCGACCTCTTCTGGCGCGAAGGACAGATCAGTCCGCATGAACGCACCTCTCAGAAGGCCAAACGCTGCCAGTTCGCGGGCCGCCGGCACCATCCGCACGGCCCGAAAGCTCTTCGACGGCTACGCTTTTCCAAGCGGATGGGCTAACTACTCGACGGACGTCCGCCTTTAAGGCCAGAACCAGACGCAGCGCCGACCGGGCACCGGCAACGCTGGTGCGGTCACGCGTCGTTGGGCAGGCCGAAATGGTGCTGCAGGCAGCGGACCATGTGCTGCCACATGCCGCGCCGGGTACCTTCGGTGGCGCTGCCGATGTGGGGCAGCACGATGGTGCGGTCGCTGTCGATGAGCGCCTGGGGCACCTGCGGCTCATCCTCGAATACGTCGAGCCCTGCACCGAAGATATCGCCGCGACCCAGCGCTTCCACCAAAGCCGCCTCGTCGACAATGCTGCCGCGCGCGATGTTGACGAGGATGCCTTCCGGCCCCAGCGCCTTTAGCGCGGCGGCATCGACGAGGTGGAAGGTCTCGGCCGTCGCCGGGCAGCTCACCACCAGCAGGTCGCTCCAGCTGGCGAGCTGTTCAGCCGTCTCGAAATAGGGATAGGCGATGCCAGCCTTCCTTGAGCGCCCGCTGTAGCCGATCTCGGCGCCCAGCAGTTCGAGCCGCGCCGCGATAGCCTTGCCGATATGGCCGAGCCCGAGAATGCCCACCTTCATGCCGGCAATGGTCTTGCCCAGCGGATAGTAGTTCGTCTCGCTCCACTCGCCGCGACGCACGAAACGGTCGGCTTCGACCAGACGGCGCGTGGTGCCGAGCACCAGCCACAGGGCGATGTCGGCAACGTCGTCGGCCAGCACCGCCGAGGTGTTGAAGATAGGGATGCCGCGCCGCGCCACCGCTTCGGTGTCGATGGCATCGAGCCCGGCCGAAGTGACCGAGATGATCTCAAGCCCGGGCAGCGCAGCCAGCAGCGCCTCGTCCACTTTCCCCTTGCCGCTGCCGGCAATGCCGCGCACGGCCGGCCCGTGTTCGGCGAGGAAGGTTTCGCGCTCCGGCCCGCCGGCGGGGATGCGCAGCAGCGTGAACTGCGTTTTGAGCGCGGCTTCGGCGGCAGGCGGCAGGTCGGTCGTCTGCAGCAGGACGGGAGCGTCGGGATGCGTCATGGCGGGATGAAACCTGGTGGTCAGATGCGGGCGAGCCGGCTCCGGTCGGAGTCGATCTCGGACAGAACGGGGCGGAAGGCATCGAAATGGGCGCGCATGGCGGCGCCCGCCGCCGCGGGGTCGCGATTGAGCACGCCGACGAGGATGGCCTCGTGGCGCTTCAGCGTCATGCGGGCGTCGCGCAGGTCGGTCTGCACACCGAGCAGGCGCTGCGTATAACGGATGACGCCGCTCAGCCCCTTGATGGTGTGCTGCATGATGGCGTTCTCGGAGGCTTGGGCCAGTGCCATGTGGAAGGCAAAATCGCCCTCCAGCCATGGGTCGAGCGAATCCACGTTGCGCTCCATCATCCGGAACGCCTCCTCGAGCGGCCTCTGCGTTTGCGGCGTAGCGCGCATCGCCGCCAGCTCCGCGGTTTCCACCTCGACGGCGCGGCGCAGGTCGACGGCATCACGTAGTCCATTGCTGTCGGAGCGCACGGCGAGCCGGAAGAAGCCTTCGAGCACGGACGAATTGAGCGGCTTGACCCGGGCCACGCGGCCCTGCCGGATTTCGACGATCCCAAACACCGCAAGCTGCTTGAGCGCCTCGCGCACGACGGGCTTGCTGACCCCGAAACGTGCGGCCAACTCGGCCTCCGACGGCAGAGGATCGTCAACCTTCAGCTCGCCGGTCGCGATCATCTCAATCAGCCGGTCGCTGATGCCTTCGGAAAGCGGTGCGCGTTCAGTCATGATGCCCTCTTTCCCACAACATATTAAATAGGTTTAGGGCAGACAATGGCGTTATGCCGCGGTTACAGGTGCATATCCCCCAAAATGCGCACTGGACCAGACTAAACTTATTAGATAAGTGAAAGGTTGAAGAACGCGGAGGGGCTCTAGAGGAGGGGCGTTCCGCGGCGCCACCGGGGGAGTCTGTTGCCATCCAATCCGTTGATACGCCAGGGATTTTCGTGCGCCGCCGAATGCCGTCATCTGGGGCCGGCTTCGGTCCGCCCGGCGGCCGCGCTGCACGGTGAACCTGTTAGAAGAGTTACGCCGGAATGAGTTATCAGTTCCGCTTCGACCTGGTGATCGGCAGCCTGCCTGACCTGCTGCTCGGCGCCTGGCTCACCATCCAGCTGTCGGTCGTTGCCATGGCGATCGGACTTGTCGTCGCCATCTTCAGCGCCATCGCGCGGATGAGCGGTCCGGATCCGCTCAAGTGGCTGATCGCTGCCTATGTCGAAGTGATCCGGAACACGCCGTTCCTCGTCCAGATCTTCATCATCTTCTTCGGCCTGCCCAGCATCGGCATCCGCTTCGATCCCAATCTCGCGGCCCTGGTAGCGCTGACACTCAACGTTGCGGCCTACGTCACCGAAATCCTGCGCGCCGGCATCGAGTCCGTAGCCAGGGGGCAGACCGAGGCGGGTACGGCGCTCGGCCTCACCCGGCTTCAGGTCTTCCGCTACGTGGTACTCAAGCCGGCGATGAAGTCGGTCTACCCGGCGCTCACCAGCCAGTATGTGCTGCTCATGCTGCAATCGAGCGTCATCTCGGCGATTTCCGCCGAAGAGCTGACTGCCATTGCCAACGACGTGGCGTCGCGGACCTTCGCCAGCTTCGAAGTCTACATCATCGTGACCGGCATCTACTTCGTGATGGGGATCGGCTTCTCCACCGTGTTCAAGCTGCTGTTCCACAAGATCTTCGCCTATCCGGACAAATAGGATCGCCATGATACGCCCGTTCGGACTGAACGAGTTTCTGACCATCGTCTACGCGACGCGCTGGACGCTGCTGCTGTCGCTGATCGCGCTGTGTGGCGGTGCCATCGGCGGCATGGCGATTGCCCTGTTGCGCACCGGCAGTTTCAAGGTCGGCCGCGCCTTCGCCTCGGCCTTCATCGTCACCTTCCAGGGCACGCCGCTGCTGATGCAGCTGTTCCTGGTATTCTTCGGCGCGGCGGTGCTCGGCTACAAGATCGACCCCTGGGCCGCCGCCGCCATCGGGCTGACGCTGCATGCGAGCGCCTATCTGGGCGACATCTGGCGCGGCTGCATCGAGGCGGTGCCCAAGGGTCAGTGGGAGGCGGCCAGAGCGCTCGGCCTCACCTATCGCACCTTGATGGCCGACGTGGTGCTGCCGCAGGCCACCCGCATCGCCATCCCGCCCACCGTCGGGTTCCTCGTGCAGCTGATCAAGATGACCTCGGTCACCGCGATCATCGGCTTCGTCGAGCTCACCCGCACCGGCCAGATCATCAACAACGTGACGTTCAAGCCCTTCGTGGTCTTCAGCGTCGTGGCGGCCATCTACTTCATCCTGTGCTGGCCCCTTTCGTATCTCAGCGCGCGGCTCGAACGGCGCTACGCCAAGGCAACACGCTGATCCGTCGACCGGAGAACCGGCGGCAAAACCCCGAGGAGAAACCGATGCTCAAGCATCTCAAGAGACTGACCCAGGCAGCCGGCATCGCCGCAGCGGGTCTGGCCATGCTGGCCGGCGCCGCCATGGCCCAGAACGTGCTGACCCTTGCAGATATCCAGAAGGCCGGCACCGTGCGCGTCGGCGTGCTGGTCGACTTCCCGCCCTTCGGCATCATGAACGAGGCCAACGAGCCGGATGGGCTCGACGCCGACGTCGCCAAGGCCATTGCCGAGAAGATGGGCGTGAAGGTCGAGCTGGTGCCGGTCACCGGCCCCAACCGCATCCCCTATCTGCAGACCGGGCAGATCGACCTCGTCATCGCCTCGCTCGCCATCACCGCCGAGCGTCGCGAGCAGGTACTGTTCTCTGAGCCCTATGCCGCTGTCCAGAGCGTGATGTATGCCCGCAAGGACCTTGAGATCGCCGACTATTCCGACCTCGGCGGCAAGCGCATCGGCGTGGCCCGCTCGAGTCCGCAGGATACCATCATCACCCGCGAAGCCCCGGCCGATACGCTGATCCAGCGCTTCGACGAAATCTCGTCCGTCTACCAGTCCGTGATCGCCGGTCAGGTCGATGGCGCAGTGATGAGCGCGCTGGTCGCACTCGAACTCGACAAGCAGATGTCGGCGACCCACGAGGCGAAGTTTGTCCTCTACCAGCAGGTCCAGGGCGTCGCCATGCGGCTTGGCAGTGACGAGCTCGCCGGGCACATCAACGGCTACATCGCCGACATGATTGCCAGTGGCGAACTCAACGCCATCAACCGCAAGTGGCTCAACGCCGACCTCCCCGAGCTCAAGAGCACGCTCTGATACTTGCACCCAAGCCCGCCCACGCGGGCCTTGGACAGACTGGGCGGGATTCCTGGCCTCTTGTGCCGGCGTCCCGCCCGACCCGATAAGGATCGACGATGACGGCGACTGCGAACACCAATGCCTCCGAAGCCCTGATCACGATGACGGGCGTCAACAAGTGGTTCGGCGAGTTCCAGGCGCTGAACGACATCAACCTCACCGTCAGTCGCGGCGAGCGCATCGTGATTTGCGGCCCCTCCGGGTCGGGCAAATCCACCCTCATCCGCTGCATCAACGTGCTCGAAGGCCACCAGAAGGGCGAAATCCGCTTCAACGGCACGCTGGTCTCCGAGCGCGCCCCGAAGATCCAGAACGTCCGGCGCGACATCGGCATGGTGTTCCAGCAGTTCAACCTGTTCCCGCATCTCACGGTGCTGGAAAACTGCATGCTGGCGCCGATCAAGACCCAGCGGCTCAGCCGCGAGGAGGCGCGCAAGACGGCGCTGGGCCTGCTAGAACGCGTCCGCATCGCCGATCAGGCCAACAAGTACCCGGCCCAGCTTTCCGGCGGCCAGCAGCAGCGCGTCGCCATTGCCCGCGCCCTGTGCATGAACCCCAAGGTCATGCTGTTCGACGAGCCCACCTCTGCCCTCGATCCCGAGATGGTGAAGGAAGTGCTCGACACCATGATCGACCTCGCGCGGGACGGCATGACCATGATCTGTGTGACCCACGAGATGGGCTTTGCCCGTGCCGTGGCCGACCGCGTCATCTTCATGGATGCCGGGCGCATCGTCGAAAGCGCCCGGCCCGAGGAGTTCTTCTCCAGTCCCCAGCATCCGCGCACGCGCGAATTCCTCGCCCAGATCCTGAGCCACTGAGATCACGTCCATGACTCCCGATGCCATCACGCGCGCGGCCGAACTCCTGCTTTCGGCGCGCGTGGGCGGAGTGCCGCTGCCCGGCCTCCCTGCCGAGCTGCAGCCTGCCAATGCCGAAGAGGCCTATCGCATCCAGGACCGGGTAACCGAAGGGCTCGGCCCCATCGGCGGCTGGAAGACGGCTCCTGCCAAGGCCGGCGTGAAGTTCAACTGGGCGCCGATCCCTGCCGCCAACTGCTTCGACGACGGGGCAACGGTCCCGCTCTCGACCTTCCCCGGCGGGGCGCTCGAACTCGAAATCGGCTTTGTCGTCACCAGCCCGCTGCCACCGCGTGAAACGCCCTACAGCCGTGAGGAGGTAGAGGCTGCCCTGGGCGACATGCGCGTCTGCCTCGAGCTTTTCGGTTCGCGCTATGCCGACCGAGCCTCGCGCAGCGCCATGGAAATCCTCGCCGACGCGCAGAATGCTGCCGGCGTGGTCATCGGCACCGGACTGTCAGACTGGCAGAACCTCGACCTCGGCCGCACCGACCTCGCTCTCGAGTATGCCGACCAGACCCACCGCACATCGGGCGGACGGCTTCTCGACGAGTTGCTCGAAGCCTGCACCGACCTTGCCAATGGCAGTACCCGCCTCGGCGGCCTCGCTGTCGGGCAGGTCATCATCACCGGGGCCCGTGTCGGCCCCGTCCCCGCTACGCATTCCGGACAGGCGACCGGCCGCATCGATCCGGTCGGCACCGTCAGCGCCACCCTCACCTGAAGCCCCGGACCGGATTTCAGGCGCCGGTCGTCAAAGGAGAAGCCCATGACTACCCACACCCCGGACATCATCCGCCCGCCGCGCGCCTTGTGCGAGGGCCTGGCCAAGGTGGGAAGCGCGACCGCCAGTAGCGAGCTCTACAAGCTCGGCATCACCGATCCCTTCATCAAGGGCCCTACCCCCTTCACCCGCGGCCGACCGGCCATTGCCGGCCCGGCGCTGACCCTGCAGTTCATGCCCAAGCGCGAGGATCTCTACGGCGAGGACGAATATACCGACCGCGAGAAGCAGCTGCATCGCCACGCGCTTTATCACACCCAGCCTGGCGACATCTGCGTGGTCGATGCCCGCGGCGACACCGCCAGCGGCATTTTCGGCGAGATGATGCTGACCTACTTCGCTGGCAAGGGCGGGCTGGGCATGGTCATCGACGGCTGCATCCGCGACGCCTCCAAGGCCTTCGCACTCGATCTCGGCTTCTGGATTCGTGGCACCACGCCCAACTTCCACACCCAGACCACGCTCATGCCCTATGCTGTCAACGTGCCGATCGCATGCGGCGGCGCGTTCGTGCAGCCGGGCGACATCATCATCGCCGATGACGACGGCGCGGTTGTGGTGCCGATCCAGCTGGCCGAGGAGGTCCTCCGCCACGGCAGCCACCACGCCGAGTGGGAAGACTTCTCCCGCGAGCAGCTCGCCAAGGGCGGTGATTTGCGCCGCTACTATCCCCTGGCGCCCGAGGCCGAGGCCGAATACGAACAGTGGAAGCGCGAGCACGGCAGGGGCTAGCCCCTCCGGCGCTCGGAGCGCGGACGTTGTTGTTCCGCGCCCGGGGCAGCCTTGCTGGTCGAAGCGCGACGCCCCTCGCGAACGGCTACCCGTATTGAGAGTACACCGCCGCGCGCCCGCTCCGGGCGCGTTGCTTCATCGTGCCTATGGCCGCGTGAGCGAACACAACGAGGCCTGCGAGGGCAAGGTCGCCGGCATCCGAGTACTGGATCATGTGCACCCAGGTCATTGCCCAGCAGACGGGCCGAGATGCTGGCGTCATCGATGGCCACGTGCAGATATTCGTAGCTGATACCCCCAATCTCCCACCCGTTTTCCGGGTGAACAACCTTCATAGAAACGACAACTAGAACGCGGCCCAGCGATCCTGACCACCCACAGTTCCGGGATCCCCGCACGAGTCTCCTGCCCGAAGGATTAGGTTCGGGCGCCGAAAAACCCGGCAAGCCTTAGATCAGAAGTTCGAACGGCGTTAACTATACGATAGACACGTTTTGGTCGCAGCGTTGCAGCAGAAGGAACTGCGGGTTTCATCCGACGGTCAGCACGATCTTGCCGACATGGGCACCGGTTTCCATCAGCCGGTGCGCAGCAGCGGCGTTCTCGAGCGGCAGTTCAGCATGGACTACCGGCCGGATCGCGCCGGTTTCGAGCAGCGGCCAGACTTTGGCGCGCAGGGACGCGGCGATCGCCCCCTTCTCGGCAGTGGTGCGCGGACGTAGCGTGCCGCCGGTGAGGACGAGCTGCTTGCGCATGATGTCACCCAAGTCGATGGTCACCTCGCTGCCGCGCAGGAAATAGATCTGCGAAATCCGCCCCCGCTCGCGCAGCAGCTTGAGATTGCGGGCGGTGTAGTCGCCGCCGACCATGTCGAGGATGACGTCGACGCCTTGGCCATCGGTGCGCTGCCGGATGACCTCGACGAAATCGGCCTCGCGGTAGTTGACGGCGTGCTCGGCGCCGAGCCGCTCGCAGGTGGCGCACTTTTCAGAGCTGCCCGCGGTGGCGAATACGCGCGCGCCCAAGGCGGCGCAGATCTGGATGGCCGCGGTGCCGATGCCGCTGGCGCCGCCGTGGACAAGGAATATCTCGCCTGGCTTAAGGCCACAGCGGTCAAAGACATTGGCCCAGACCGTGAAGAAGGTTTCGGGCAGCGCCGCCGCCTGGGTCAAGCTCAGACCCTTGGGCACTGGAAGGCACTGGGGCGCCGGAGCTACCGCATATTCGGCATAACCGCCGCCGTTAACCAGCGCGCAGACCCGGTCGCCCGGCCGCGGCCAGGCGATGTCGGGCGCGGCGGCAACGACTTCCCCCGCCACCTCGAGCCCCGGGAGGACTGAGGCGCCGGGCGGCGGGGGATAGACGCCCTTGCCCTGCAAGACGTCGGGCCGGTTGATCCCGGCCGCGGCCACACGGATCAGGACTTCGCCCTCGCGGGGCTCCGGCCGGGGATACACGACCGGCACCAGCACCTCGGGCCCACCCGGGCGATCAATGGCAACGGCGTTCATCTGGTTTGAAGGCAATTCGGGATCATCCTGGATCGGGGGCGCCCGGGCCGCCTCGGGAGAAACGGCGCCCCGGACACGGTAAAGGTCAGGCCGCGATGCGGAACAGGCCGTACTGCATGGCGTAGAGGCCGGAGTCGATCGGCCCGATAGCGCCGGCGGCTTGCAGGGTCGCGTCGGAGAGGCGCGCCCGCGCGGTCTTGTTGAGGTGCTCGGGCTCGCGGCCACCTTCTATCAGGATCACCCATTCCGGGCCGATATGTTCCGGCAGGTGGAACTTGTTCTGCACCCCCGAATTGGCCGACGCGTTCATGGCGCGGTCATCGATGCGAGCGAGATGGCATCCGGCGATGCCGGCATCGTCGACCAGCTTGGGCAGGATGTCGTGGGCGAGGAGCTTGCGCTGCTCTTCCTCACGGCCGGCCTCGACGCGGTACCGCAGGCTGAGGATCGATCCGCCCTGCCCCGCGCCGAGCGAGAAAAGCACGCGAAAGATCGCCCGGTTAGTGTTGAGCAGCTGGGTGCGCGCCGACCAGGCCGACCCGAACTTAACGGTGTTGAGATATTCCGGACCCGAAACGGTGTCGGGGCTCTTGGTCTCGTAGAGCACGAAATACTGCTTTTTTGCATCCACCGCCACGAAGCGGCGGCCGCAGCGGAACCCGGCATTGCCGAGGCGCTCGGGCATATGCTCGCGGTTATGCCATTCGTAGAAGTTGTCGACCTTGTCCGGGGCAATGTCGAACCAAAGCCCCAGAATACCGTCACCAGCCAGTGCCATTACTATCTCCTCTGTGCACTAATCCACGATCCGGGCGTCGAGCGCATCGCGCAGACCGTCCCCGACGAAGTTGAAACCCAAGGCCACGAGAAACAGGGCGGCGCCGGGGAAAACGCTCATCCACCAGGCGTTCCAGTACTGCATGCCCGAAGAGAGCATCCATCCCCAACTCGGCGTCGGCGGCTGCGCGCCCAGGCCGAGGAACGACAACGAGGATTCCGCGATCAGCGCGCCCGCAGCCGAGAGCGAGGCGTAGACCAGGATATTGCCCACCACGCTGGGCCAGATGTGGCTCACCATGATGCGTAGCCGCCCCGCACCCACGCCACGCGCGGCCATGACGAAATCCATGTGCCGCACCGACAGCACCTGGGCGCGGACGAGGCGGGAGATGTTGGGGATGTTGACGATCGTGATGGCGATCATCGTGTTGGTCAGCGATGGGCCCAGCACCGCGACGATGCCGAGGGCCAGGATGAGGCCGGGGAAGGCGATCATCGCGTCGACGACGCGCATGATCGCATCGTCGACCCATCCGCCGGCATAGCCGGAGATCATGCCGACGACGCTGCCACCCACGATAGCCACCGCCACCGAGATCAGGCTGACCTGGAGGGCGACCTGAGTGCCCCAGATGATGCGCGACAAGATATCGCGGCCAAGGTCGTCGGTGCCCAGAAGATGTTCCGCCGACGGAGGCATGAGGATGGCATCGTAGTCGCTGGCCACCGGGTTGTAGGGCGATATCCAGGGCGCGAATACGGCCGTGAACAACACGATCGTGCAGATGATGAGCCCGGTCAGCCCCAGCCTATGGCGCAGGAGCGAGCGCAGGACTAACCGCCATTCGGGAGGCGAGGGCGGAGTCTGGATCAGCGTTTCGGAGTTCTCCGGCTCGGTCTGCACAGCTGCGGTCTGGTTCAGTTCAGTCATCGTGACACCCTGCGGTCGATCCACGCGTAGATGATGTCGATCAGGAGATTGAGTACTAGGATGAAGGTAACGATCACGAGGATCGCGCCCTGCACCGCGGGAAAGTCGCGGTTGAAGATTCCGTCCACGACCATCTGGCCGAGACCGGGCACGGCGAACACAGACTCCGTGATCGCAGCACCGCCGAGCAGCGCGCCCATCTGCAGGCCGACCACGGTCACGATGGGGATCAGCGCGTTACGCAGGGCATGCACAAGGATCACGCGCCTTTCGCTCATACCCTTGGCCCGCGCCGTGCGCACATAGTCAGCCGAAAGGACACCCAGCATCGACGTTCTGGTCTGCCTCAGGATCAGTCCGGCCAGAATGGTGCCCAGCGTGATGGTGGGCATGATCATCAGACGCAGACTTTCAATCGGGTCCTTGAAGAAGGGGACATATCCCGAAGGCGGCAGCCAGCGCAGGAAGATCGAGAAGAACATGATGAGCAGCATCGCCAGCCAGAAGCTCGGCATGGCCATGGCGAACATGCCGCCCGCCGTCGCCGCCACGTCGCGGATCGAGTTTCGGTTGAGCGCAGCAATGATCCCCAGTGGCACCCCGATCAGCGTGGCGAGGATGATGGCCTGGATGGCGAGCTGGGTGGTCGCTGGCACGCGCTGGGCGAGCATGTTGAGGACCGGTTCGCCGTTGCGCAGCGAGCGGCCGAAGTCGCCGGTGATGACGTGCTGGACCCAGCGGACATACTGGACGGGCACCGGCATGTCTAGGCCCAACCGCTCGCGTAGGGCCGCGCGCTCGGCCGCCGTGGCATGCTCGCCCAACATGGAGAATGTCGGGTCGCCCGGGAGCAACAGTGTCATCGAAAACACTGCCATGCTAACCAGAACCAGCACTGGCAGCATCTGCATCAGGCGCGAGAAAATGTAGCGTATCATGACGTCATCCGATCAAGTTCGGGTGTCGCTGAGGCGGCGATGACATCGTCGCGGATACAGGCGGCAGACCGGTTGCCCCCGATATTACGAAGGAGCGGCACCGTGTCGGCGCAGGCCTGCACGGCAAACGGGCAGCGCGTGCGGAACACACAGCCCGATGGCGGGCGCATAGGGCTCGGGATTTCACCCTGCAGCACCAGACGCTGCTTGCGGGCATTGGGATCAGGCACCGGAATGGCGGACAGCAGCGCCCGCGTATAGGGATGCGCCGGACGGGCAAAGAGTTCTTCTGTCGGCGCCAGCTCGAGCAGCCGGCCCAGATAGAGCACGGCAACCCGGTCGGCCACGTTCTGCACCACGGCCAGGTTGTGGCTGATGAACAGGACGGTGAGCTGAAACTCGCGTTTGAGCTTGCTGAGCAGGTTGACCACCTGCGCCTGCGTGGAGACGTCGAGGGCGGAAACCGCCTCGTCGGCGACGATGAACTCGGGCTCGACAGCCAGAGCCCGGGCGATGCTGAGGCGCTGCCGCTGGCCGCCGGAGAACTCGTGCGGGAAGCGGTTCGCCAGCGCAGGCGCCAGGCCCACGGCACCCATCAGGTACTCAATGCGGCTGGTGATCTCCTCGCGGCTGTTGGCCAGGCGATGGATACGCAGCGGCTCGGCCAGCATATGGCGCACGCGCATATGCGGATTGAGCGAGGAGAACGGATCCTGGAAGATCATCTGGGTGCGGCGACGGAACTGCAAAAGGTCCCGCCCCCGCAGTGCTGCCACATCGACGCCCCGGTGCAAGATTCGCCCGCTGGTGGGATCGTCGAGCCGGGCGACCAGACGCCCGATGGTGCTCTTGCCCGAACCGGACTCGCCCACGAGCGCCAGGACTTCACCCTGGACCACATCGAGCGTCACGTCGTTCACGGCGTTGACGCGGGATCGCTTGCCGAACAGCCCGCTCTTCTGCACGAACTGCTTGTGCAGATTCCTGATCTCAACCAGGTTCACGCTGGCACCCCTTCCTGGCGGCCATCCACATGACCCGAGGCGATCTCCCGCCACCGGTGGCACCGGATCTGGCCGCCGTCATCAAGCGTCTCGAGAACCGGCACATCGCTGTCGCAGAGCCCCTTGAGGGCGAAGCTGCAACGCGGATGGAAGCGGCAGCCCTTGGGCATGCGCGCAACTTCCGGCACGCGTCCGGGAATGGAGTAAAGATCGGTGCCCCGAGGCTGCGGGCGGTCGATTCGCGGAACGGATTCGACGAGGCCCCGGGAATAGGGATGACGGGAATGGAGCAGGATGTCATCGACAGTGCCGGATTCCACGACTTGGCCGGCGTACATCACATGAATGGTGTCGGCCACTTCGGCGATCACGCCGAGATCGTGGCTGACGAACAGCATGCCTCTATCCTGCCCCTGGAGGGCGCGAAGCGTATCGAGAATCTGGGCCTGGATGGTCACGTCCAGCGCGGTGGTCGGCTCGTCGGCAATCACGATGCTCGGATCGCAGGCGATGGCGATCGCGATCATGACGCGCTGCCGCATGCCACCGCTCATTTCGTGCGGCATGGCGGAAAGACGGGTGCGCGCTTCGGGAATGCCCACGCGCTGGAGCATCTGTTCGGCATGGTCCATGGCCTGCTGCCGGCTTTCGCCGCGGTGAACCATGAACATCTCGGCAATCTGGTCGCCGACCGAGAGCAGCGGGTTCAGGCTGGTCATCGGCTCCTGGAAGATCATGCCGATCTCCATGCCGCGAATCTTGGTCATCTCGCGCTTTGAGAGGGTGAGCAGGTCGTGGGGCACGCCATCGCGGCCACGCAGCAGAACCCGTCCGGTGATCTGCATGTTGTCGGGAAGCAGGCGCATCGCAGCTAGGCTGGTGAGCGACTTACCCGACCCTGACTCACCTACCAAAGCAGCGCATTCCCCCGCCTTGATGCGAAGAGAGATTCCCTCAATCAGAGTGAGGGGATGAGCGCCCTTGCCCAGGCGGATGCTCACATTGTCGAACGTTAGTATCGCGTCGGCGTCGGCCACCGCGGTGGGCTGCGATTTTGCAGCCATCGCGGCATACGCCGCGCTGTCTGGCATAGGCATGATGGGCCCCTCTATTGCCTGCGCAGTTGGACGAGGTGGACGCGGGGATGCTCTCCGTGTCCATTCGTTTGGGGTCAGTCGAGCCACATGTCTGTGTAACGGAGCTGCGAGCCCGCATCGAGAACCACATTGTGCAGACGGTTGGAGGCGGCGGCCTTGTAGGGCATACGCATCAGCCAGCTGAAGATGTAGTTGTCGAGGATCGTGTCCATCACCTGACCGTAGTACTTCTTGCGTTCGTCACGGTCGAGCGAGTTGCGGGCCGCGTCCACCAGCTTGGTAGTCTCGGTGCGGTCGGTGCCGGTCACGTTGAACACCCCACGTTCATGGAAGAACGAGGTGTACTGGCTGTCCGGATCGATGCTATGCTCCATGCGGGTGATCAGGAAGTCGTGCTGGAGCGCATTCATCTTGTCGAGGAAGCCTTGGCGCTCCACGACTTCGATCTTGGAATTGATGCCGATTTCGCTAAGCATGCCCTGCATCATTTGAGCGACCTGGATGTCTGGGTCGCGCTGGATTACCATCATGGACACTTCGCCCTTGAACCCGGACTTTTCCACGGCGGCGCGGGCAGCCTCGGGATCGTAGACGTGACCCTTCACGGCGTCGTCGTAGAGCCAAAGCTGCTCGGGCGATTCCATGTAGCGCAGGACACTGCCGTGGCCCGGCGCGATGACCTTGACGAGGGCTTCGCGATTGACGCCCAAGGCGACGGCCTTGCGCAGCTCGATATTGTCGAACGGCGGCTTGGACACGTTGAAGGCCGTGTATTCGTGCATACCCTTGCGGGTTTCGATGAGCTGGAGGGATGGATCGTTGGCGATCGTGTCGAAGTCCTTGGGCAGGACATAGTCGATGAATTGCACGTTGCCCGAGCGCAGCTCGACCATGCGAACGGCCGAGTTGGACTGGATGTTGATCTCGACGCCGTCCAGATAAGGCAGCGGCTGACCATCTTCGCCCGTACGCCAGTAGTTGGGGTTCTTCTTGGCAACGTATTCGTTACCCGTCCAGGATTCCATGACGAACGGCCCAGTGCAGACGGGCTGCCGAGCGAAGTCCTGCCCCTTCTCCTTGATCGCCTTGGGCGAGCAGATACCGCCCTCGACATTCGCCAGCATCACGAGCGAGAGTTCGCTGGGTTCCTTGAAGTTCACGCGGACGGTGTATTCATCGATAACCTCGACCGAAGACAGCATGCCGCCCGAAGCCTGCTTGGTGTGGCCAAGCGAAATATCCATCAGGCGGTCGAGGTTGAACTTCACGGCCTCAGCGTTGAGGGGCTCGCCATCGTGAAACTTGATACCCTGACGAAGCTTGAAGGTGTACGAGCGGGAATCGTGGGAAGCTTCCCAGCTTTCGGCGAGCCAGGGCTCAAACTCATACTTTTCGTTCTGCGAGATCAGGCGTTCCGCGAAAATGTTCTGGAAGTAGCCATCCGCTCCATTGCCGAACAGAGGGTCGAGGCTACCCGACGTCAACTGCAGTGACACCTTGAGCGTTCCGCCGCGCTTGGGCGTATCCCGCAAGGGTCGGCGTGGCGAGACCTGCGGTGAGTGCCACAACCGTAGCCGTGGCCATCATCAGACGGCCGACACTGGGCCCCCAGGTTAGTCTTGCGTAGTCCATGGATATCTCCTCCTGAGACGAAGTCGTTGAACCAGTAGTTTCGGGGGGTGCGGGCTGACCGCCCGTCTCGTTGCCCCCGGCCTTCAGTCGATGGTGTTCCCTCCGTCGATAACCCAGGCCGCGCCGTTCACGTGCCGGGATGCATCGGACAGGAGGAAGGCCACCACACCAGCCACGTCGTCCGGCTGGCCGATCCTGCGTGCGCTCTTGGGCATGGCGGCAGCCCCTTCCTTCTCCCGCCGGGCGAGCGTTGCACTGATGAGCTGGGTCTCGATCGGACCGGGTGCGACGGCGTTGACGCGCACGCCATGATCGAGGAAGTCGAGGGCCGCCACGCGCACCAGCCCGAGGGCCGCGTGCTTGGAGCTGACATAGGCAGCGCTGTGGGGGCGGCCGCGGATGGACGAGGTCGAGCAGGTCACCACGATGGCGCCCCGCTCGCGCTCCACCATGCGGCGGCCGACATACTTAAGGCCCAGGAAAGCGCCGCGGGTGTTGATCGACCAGACCTTCTCGAAGACCTCGTCGTCGTAATCCCAGATCGGGTTGGGGCTGCCCAAAATGCCGGCATTGGCGAGGAAGGCGTCGATCGGCCCGAGTTCGGTCTCGACACGCTCGACATAAGCCTTAACCTGCTCGGCCTGAGAAACGTCGGCGGTGATGGCGAGGGCACGGCGCCCCCTGGCGCGCACCATCTCGGCCGTTTCGGCCACGGCGGCGGCATCGCGGTCGACCAGGCCCACATCGAGCCCGTCATCGGCGAGCCTAAGCGCCACCGCGCGGCCGATGCCTGCCCCTGCGCCCGTTACCAAACCAACTGTCATTATATTCTCCTCCGGGCGGCCCGCTAGATCTTGACGCTGGGAACGGTAATGCCGCGGGCCTCTAGAGCCCGGCGCACGACGCCGCCACGACTGGCTTCCGGGTCCCAGTCGCCGCCGACGCTGGCACCACCATCCACCACGAGGGCGTGGCCGGTGACGAAGCTGGCTTCATCGGACGAGAGCCAGTAGGCGGCGTTGGCGATGTCCTCGGGCTTGCCGGCGCGCCGCAGCGGCTGCAGGTCGACGAAGGCCTCTTCGGCGGCCTTGACCGCCGCATCAAGGTGCTCCGGCGCCACACCGATGCCGCGGCCGAACCACGGGGTTGCGATGTAGCCGGGACAGATGCAGTTGACGCGCACGCCCTTGCGGGCGAGATCCAAAGCCGAGACTTTGGTGAGCTGTACCACGGCGGCCTTGAGGGCACTGTAGATCAGGCCCGAATTAATGTGGGTCGAGATGCCGGCGATGCTGGCGGTGCTGATGATCGAGCCCGAGCCACGCGGAACCATGACGCGGGCCGCATGCTTGATGCCGAAGACGACGCTGTTGAACAACACGCCATCGGTGGCAGCCAGCTGATCGCAGTTCCAGTCGACCGGGCCGCCGCCGACACCGCCGCCGCCGGCGTTGTTGACCATGACGTCGAGGCGGCCGAAGCTTTCGACCGCGGTGGCAACCAGCGCCTCGACATCTGCCTCGTGGGTGACGTCGGTGCGAACCACCTTGCAGCGGGCCGGATCGAGACCCAGCTCCTCAACGGAGGTATCGACCCGGATGTCGCCGATGACCACGCGGTCGCCGGCCGCCAGGTGCCGTTTGGCAATAGCCAGGCCGATGCCGCTGGTGGCGCCGGTGACGGCGACGACCTTGCCGTCGCTGGACCCGGGATTGAGCTGGTTCATGGCAATGTTCCCCTCGCTTCAAATGCCGGCTCAGCACCGGGCCAGGGCCCAGGCACCGGTGACGGTGAGCGCGGCAAGGGCCATCTTGAGGATGTCCCAGACGATGAAAGGCTGGACGGCGCCGGCGAAGGCCGAAGCGACGACATTGGACTGATCGATCCAGCCGGCAGCGCCCGACAGGGCCAAGAGCCAGACGAAACCGAAGGCAAAGAGCGCGACATCACCGGCCAGCATGGCGGCGAAGAGAGCGAGGGGCCGGCGGGAGGCACCGCAGTCGGCGGCGTAGCCGATGATGGCGGCCATCACTAGGAAGCCGACGAGGAAGCCGCCCGTGGGGCCGACGAAATAGGCGAGGCTGCCGCCGGTGGCAAAGACCGGCAGGCCCGCAGCGCCCTCCAGCAGATACAGACCGACGGTGGCAACGCCGATGCGCAGTCCGAAGGCCGCGGCGATAGCCGCGATGGCAAGGCCCTGCAGGGTGACCGGCACCGGCCAGACCGGCACCTGGATCTTGGCGCACAGGGTGATGAACAGCGTGCCTAGCACCACAATCGCCAAGGTCGAGGAGAAGCCCGTGGCCCGGCTGCGCGTCCGCAGGACGTCGAGAAGCGTGGTAGTGGTGATCGTTGTTGTTGCCATATTACTAGCCTTTCAGTCTGTCCGCGCGCTGGTCGGGCTGTCGCGCCGGTTGGTTCGTCAATCGGTCGCGGGCGCTGCCCTTTCCAACAGCTGGGCGACAAAGGAGGTGTTGAAGGCGCCGGACCCGAACTGGGGGGAGCCGAGAATGGTCTTGTGGAACTGGGGCGGTGGTGGTGACGCCTTCGACCACGAGTTCGTCGAGCGCGCGGGTCATGCGCGCTATGGCCTCGTTGCGGTCCTTGCCCCAGCAGATCAGCTTGCCGACCATGGAGTCGTAGAAGGGCGGAATAGTGTAGCCGGTCGTGATGTGTGTATCCATACGCACGCCGAAGCCGCCCGGCGCGCGGAAGTTCAGCACCCTGCCCGGGTTGGGCGCAAAACCGCGCTGCGGATCCTCGGCATTGATGCGGCACTCGATCGCGTGGCCGCTGATCTCGATATCCTGCTGGCTGATGCCGAGCTTGATGCCGCTGGCGATCTGCAGCTGCAGCTTGATCAGGTCGATGCCGGTGACCATCTCGGTCACGGGATGCTCGACCTGGATGCGGGTGTTCATCTCGATGAAGTAGAACTTGCGTTCGGTGTTATCGAAGACGAATTCGATCGTGCCGGCGTTCTTGTAGGAGACGGCGCGGCAGAGCGCGACGGCGGCCTCGGCGAGGGCCTGGCGCAACCCGGCATCGAGCACCGGCGAGGGCGCTTCTTCGATGAGCTTCTGGTTGCGGCGCTGCGCGGTGCAGTCGCGCTCGCCCAGGTGCAGCGTGGTCTCGCCATCGGAGATGACCTGCATCTCGATGTGGCGGATGTCCGTGAGGTAGCGCTCGATATAGACCGAGGCATCGCCGAAAGCGACCTCGGCCTCGGACATGATCTCGCGCAGGTCCTTTTCGAGCGTGTCGAGCGAACGGGCCACGCGCATGCCGCGGCCACCACCGCCGGCGGCGGCCTTAATCAGCAGCGGGAAGCCGACCTCGCGGGCGACCGCGATCGCCTCGGCATGGTCGGAAATGGCACCGAGCGAGCCGGGCACGGTGGGCACACCGGCAGCGCGGGCGATCTTCTTGGCCTCGATCTTGTCGCCCATCTTGCGGATGACATCGCCGGCCGGGCCAACGAAAACCACGCCTTCTTTCTGGCAGAGTTCGGCAAAGTCCGCATTCTCGGAGAGGAAGCCGTAGCCGGGATGGATGGCCTCGGCCTTGAAGGCGTGGGCGGCACCGATCAGCGCGCGCGGATCGCGGTAGCTGAGCTTGGAAAGGGCAGGCCCGATACAGACCGCTTCATCCGCTAGCTGCGCCGGCAGGGAATTTGCATCGGCTTCCGAATGCGCAAGGATGCTGCGGATACCCAGCTCTTTGCAGGCCCGAATTACCCGCAGCGCGATCTCTCCCCGGTTGGCGATCAGAACGGATTTCAGAAGTTCCGGCATTTTCCTCTCCATCCACGCCAGTGCAGCCTTAGCTGCGCTTGATCACCATGAGTGGCTGGCCGTACTGCACGGCCTGCTCGTTGCTGACCAGGATGCGTGTGACCGTGCCTTCGACACCGGCCTCGATGTTGTTCATGAGCTTCATGACCTCGACGATGCAGAGCACCGTGTCGGGCTTGACCTTGTCTCCGACCGAAACGAAGGGCTGCTGGCCCGGCTTGGGGGAGGCATAGAAGGTGCCTACCATCGGCGCCTTGATCACTACCTCGTCGGCCGCCAGATCGACGGATGCCGCGGGTACCGGAGCCGGAGCAGCCGGCGCAGGTGTCGGAGCGGGCACCGGCGCAGCCGGGGCCGCCACAGGCGCCGGAGAGGCAGCGAAGGGCCGCGCGGAGGCATCCTGGTTTCGGGACACGTAGAGCTCGACATCACCGTAGCGCAGCGAGAACTCACGAATGTCCTCGGTCACATTGACCCAATCGACGATTGCCTTGAGTTCCTTGATGTCAATGGACTTGGAGGACATATTCCTAGGCTCCTCTTGTGAGGCTGATCTGTAGTTCGGGCGTGCTCAGCGACTGGCGTCCGCCGGCCTGTCCCTTTTCGTAGAGTGACTTGATGAGCTTGAGCAGTGGCTTGGGTGACTCGTCGGGACGCTCGCCCGAAGCCTGCGCCTTCTGCATCTCGTCGACTTGGGTGCCGGCGAACATGGCGCGCAGCAGCAGGGCGTCGATATCGTCGTGCGGATAGCGCGCCCGCAGGTCGGGCAGCATGGGCGGGATCGTGGTGCGCCCATGCGGGATGTTGGACGCCCCATTGGCGATGATGCGCTCGAGCAGCTTGGGTTCGATCGGCGCCATTAGCTTGCCGTAGTGGCCCAGCGCGTACTTCTTGATCTCGTTGGGCACCACGCTGTAGCGATCGCCCGACATCATGTTGAGTACAGCCTGGGTACCAACGAACTGGGCGAAGGGAGTGATCATGATGGGATAGGCGAGCTCGGCGCGGACGCGGGCGACCTCGTGCAGCAGTTCGTCGAAGCGGTGGGAGAGGCCCGCCGTTTCGAGCTGCGAACGGAAGTTCGAGAGCATGCCGCCCGGCAACTGGTGCATGTAGTGCAGGCCGTCATATTCGAGCGGCCGGCCCAGCGGCTTGCCTTCGTCTTCGGCAATGGCGGTCAGCTTCTCGCTGATGGCATTGATGCGGGCGTCATCGACATTGACCACATAGCCCACCGCCCGAAGGTCGCGGACGATGCGCTGGGTCGAGGGTTGCCCTGAACCGTTGGCGAGCGGCGCGATGGAAGTGTGCAGCACATCGGCGCCAAGCTCGACCGCTTCTAGATAGACCAGCGGCGCCAGGGCGGTCAGGCAGTGGCTGTGGATCTCCAGCGGGCGATCGCCAATCACCTCTTTGATGGCTGGGACCAAGGTGCGGATGCGATCGGGGGTCAGCAGACCGCCGGCGTCCTTGAGCATGATCGCATCGACATCGGTCTTGTCTATGAGCTCGCGCGCCTTGGCGATATAGAGCTCGTCGGTGTGAACCGGGCTTTCGCAGAAGGACAGCGCGCCAAAAGTCGAAGCGCCGAGTTCCTTGGCCCGGACGAGGCCCGGGGCGATGTTGTCGACGTCGTTGAGCCCGTCGAACGACCCAATGACCCGGAAGCCATTGGCGTAGAGCCGCTCAACCCAGGCGATGATCACATCGTCAGCAACGAAGTCGAAAGAGGCGATGTTCTTGGAGCGGATCAGCGCCCTGAACTTGGTGTTGGGGGCATGCTTGTGCGCGAGCCGCACGCGCTCCCACGGATCTTCCTTGAGATAGCGCACCGCCACGTCGAACTGGATCGGCGCGACGAGGTCGACCTGCTCGAAGCCACCCTTGTCGAAGTCCTCGGCCATGGCGAGGATATGTTCGGTGCGCATACGGGTGGCCCAGAGACTCTGGTGCCCATCACGCAGGGTGGTATCGACGATCTTGATCTCGCGCCGGCTGTTCGCCGGGCGACCGCCCATGCCCATCAGCGCTGCGATGCTGGGTGATAGCGTTGCGGTCATTGACTAGCTCCCGCGTCCATAGTCCGAGCCGAAGAAAAACCATTCATCACGCACGTCGTCATGGTCGTTCCAATGCGATTGCGATGCCCTGCCCCACGCCGATGCACATGGTGGCGAGGGCGCGCGTCTTGCCGGTGAGGGCAAGTTCGAGCGCCGCCGATCCGGTGATGCGGGCGCCACTCATGCCCAGCGGATGGCCCAATGCGATGGCACCGCCATTGGGGTTCACCCGCGTATCGTCTTCGGCGATGCCTAGGGCACGCAGCACGGCAACGGCCTGGCTGGCGAAAGCCTCGTTAAGCTCGATGACGTCAAAATCGTCAGCCTTGAGCGAAAGCCGCGCGCTGAGCCTGGCGAAGGCCGGTACAGGACCCATGCCCATCACCCGCGGCGGTACGCCTGCGGACGCACCACCCAGGACGCGGGCGATAGGTGTCAGGCCGTGCCTCGTGGCAGCAGCTTCGGAAGCCACGATCAATGCCGTTGCGCCGTCATTGACGCCGGACGCATTGCCGGCCGTAACCGTGCCATTGGAAAAGAGCGGCCTGAGCTTTGCTAAGGTCTCTGGCGTGGTGCCGGCGCGCGGGTGCTCATCGCGTTCGACGATCAGCGGATCGCCATTCTTCTGCGGAATGGTGACTGGCACGATTTCGCGGGCAAAGCGGCCATTGCCCTGGGCAGCGACTGCCTTGTTCTGGCTATGCGCCGCAAAGACGTCCTGCGCCTCACGGCTGACGCCCTGCTCACTGGCGACGATCTCGGCCGTCCAGGGCAGCGGATCGACACCATACAGCCTTTCCATTACGGGGTTGACGAAGCGCCACCCGATGGTGGTGTCATGGATTTCGGCGTTGCGCGAGAAAGCCGTTTCGGCCTTGGGCATGACGAAGGGCGCACGCGACATGGACTCGGTGCCACCGGCAATCAGGAGGTCGGCCTCGCCCGAGCGGATAGCGCGGGCGGCGGTGAGCACCGCATCCATGCCCGAGCCGCAGAGGCGGTTGACAGTGGTGCCGGTGACGGTGACCGGAAGCCCGGCGAGCAACAGGCTCATGCGGGCGACGTTGCGATTGTCCTCACCGGCCTGGTTGGCATTGCCGAAGATCACGTCGTCGACCGCTTCCCAGTCGACGCTGGCATGCTCGGCCATCAGCGCCCGGATCGGGACGGCGCCGAGATCGTCGGGACGGACAGCCGAGAGGCTGCCGCCAAAGCGGCCGATGGGCGTGCGCCGGTAGGCGCAGATGAAGGCTTCAGCCATCTCAAACCTCCGGGGCGACGAGGTCGCCCACCTTGTCGGGCACCACCAAGGGTGCGCCGGTAATGGCCTGCAGCTCGTCCACGCTCATGTCGGGAAGTTTCTCGCGCAGCACGAAGCGCTGGTTTTCGATGTCGATCACGGCATGGCTGGTATAGACGCGGGTGACGCAGCCGACGCCGGTGAGCGGTAGATTGCAGCGCTTGACCAGCTTGGGCTTGCCATCCTTGGTGACGTGATCGGTGACCACGGCTACGCGCCGGGCACCATGCACCAGGTCCATGGCGCCGCCGACCGCGGGCACGCCCTTGGGGCCGACGCTCCAGTTGGCGAGGTCGCCATTCTCGGCCACTTCATAGGCCCCCAAGATCGCCACATCGAGATGGCCGCCACGGACCATGGCGAAGCTCTCCGCATGGTCGAAGAAGGCAGCACCCGGCCGGAGCGTGATGGCCTTCTTGCCGGCATTGATCAGGTCCCAGTCTTCCTCGCCGGGCGGCGGCGCCTCGCCGAAATTGAGCACACCGTTCTCGGTATGAAAGATCGACTGTCGGCCCGGCACCTGGAACCTGGCCACCATTTCGGGAAAGCCGATGCCCAGATTCACATAGGCGCCGTCCTCGATGTCCTGGGCAGCACGCCAGGCGATCTGGGCGTTGGTCAGCTTGCCGCTCATGCGTAGACAACCCCCTGGCGAATGAGGGCTTCTTCCTGCTGGGCGTTGGGCACTTCGACGACGCGGTCGACATAGATGCCGGGCGTGATCACGGCCTCGGGGTGGATATCGCCGGGGGAGACAACGCGCGACGCCTGCACGATGGTGTGGCTGGCCGCCGCAGCCATGAGCGGGGAGAAATTGCGCGCCGCCTTGCGGTAGGTGAGGTTGCCCAAGGTATCGGCGAGTTCTGCCTTGATCAGCGCCACATCGGCCTTCAGCCAGGGTTCCTGCACGTAGAACTTGCCATCGAACTGGGCCACCGGCTTGCCCTTGGCAATGTCGGTGCCGTAGCTCGCCGGCGTATAGAAAGCGGGAATGCCGGCGCCGCCAGCCCGGATGCGTTCGGCGAGCGTGCCCTGCGGTACCAGCTCAAGCTCGATCTCGCCCGCGAGGTATTTCTCGGTGAAGGCGCGCGGATCGCTCGAACGCGGGAACGAGCAGATCATCTTCCTGACCATACCCGCCGCGATCATCGCCGCCAGACCGATGCTGCCATTGCCGGCATTGTTATTGACCACCGTCAGATTGACGGGAGAGCCGGTCCGCCTGGACCGGTCGACGAGTGCGTGAATAAGCTCGAGCGGCGCGCCCGACCCGCCAAATCCGCCCACCATGACCGTCATGCCGTCGTTGATCTCGGCAACGGCCGCCGCGATGTTCGGCACAGTTTTGTCGATCACCAGAAGTCCCCCCGCGAAAGCGGCACGCCGCTGAATTCGCCCCTCAAGTATGCGCAGCGCGCGTTCCATCGCAACCCAAAATGTGCGATATATTTATTTTGTTGAGTTATTGCACAAAGCGGAAGGCGATATGCATATCCAAGAGCGCGACACGATGGGCGGGCTCGCCAAGGGCCTGTTGGTGATCGAATCCTTTTCTGCCGACCGACCGCGGCAGACTATTTCGGAGGTCTCGCAGGCCTCAGGACTCGACCGGGCAACAGCCCGGCGATGCCTGCTCACACTCGCCTATCTCGGCTATGCCGACTACGATGGGAAGTTCTTCACGCTGACGCCGCGGGTGCTGCGACTGGGCACGGCGTGCCTTGCCACCATGCCGCTGCCGCAGATGGTGCAGCCGCTGCTCGACCAGCTCTCAAACGACCTGGGCGAAAGCTCTTCGGTGTCGATCCTGGACGGACGGGACATCGTCTACGTGGCGCGCGCGTCGCAGCGCAAGGTGATGTCGGTGAGTCTGATGCCGGGCTCGCGCCTTCCCGCCTACTGCACGTCGATGGGACGTATCCTGCTGGCAGCCATGACCGATACGGAGGCACGCAAGGTGCTGGCGGATTCGGCGCTGGTGCAGCGCACCCGCTATACGTTCACCGACCCGGATGCCATCATGCTCGAGATCGAACGTATCCGCGAGCAGGGCTATGCGCTGATCGACCAGGAGGTCGAGATCGGCCTGCGCTCGATCGCCATCCCGCTCTACGACGCCCGCGGCACCACCATTGCCGCCATGAACATCGGCGTCGCCGCCACGCAGAAAAGCGCCGAACAACTGGTGCAGCGCTACCTGCCCGCGATGCGCCGCGTACAGAGCGAACTGCGCACGGTATTGCGGTAGGAGATCCTTGGATCACCTACTGGCGATCACGTAGGCGGTTTCACCGTCGAGAACGTCTTCACATGGGGGAAACCGTCCTGGACTCGATCCCGTGCTTGAAGGCAATGAGCGCGCCAGGGCCGCTCAGAGGCACTGATGGTAATCGGAACGAGTTGTAGGCATTCGTCCAGGTAGCGGCGGCGCCGAGCCGCTGCAGGCTTGAGGTGTAACGGGCACCGGCCGGGCGACCACGGTGCGGCGCGCCTCAACGGACACGCCTTCGGCAAGGGCGCACAGGAGATCGGCATCGCCGCTCTTCGCGGCAAGCTCGGCGAGCGGTAGTCTGTCGTCGGTCATCGGGAACTTCCTTTCGGTCAGGTTGAATTCGAGCAACTCCACCTTATCCGACAGGGCCGGTGACCACTCGATGCAGGGCATGAGCGGCAGCGAAATCTCCACCGCAAGATCCACCCCCATCGCTCCCGGAGTTTACACAACGAACGGGACGCTACCGCTCCACCTGCACCTGCTCTTCCTCACGGCTGACCACCATAGGCAGGAAGGCCTTAGCCGGGAACGCGTCGATCAGACGCTGCATTGCCGCCGCGAAGGCGTCATCCTTTTCTGAGGCTGGTTCGAGCTTGGTCATCCCGAGTACTCCTTGTCACTGCAGCTATCGTAGCCGAAAATCGGAGCTGTGCAATTGATTGCATGCGTGAGGCACGCAAAGCTCTCTACATGCGGGCCGCCAGAAACAGGGGCTCTTCGTGTCTGTGCAAACGTTCAAATCCCTCCTCCGCTACCATCACAAGCCTCAGCCCTGAATTTTTTGGTATGCGGCCGTGAACCCGTTGAGGGAGACCGGGACGGCGATGTCGCGCTTGGTCGTGTCCTGGAACGTCACAGTCAGGTTGTTGCCGCGCTGTAGCGAGCCCAGCAGGTCGGCCGACACCACCTGGGCGGCGTAGCATCCGTTGCCGTCGCAGGTCTGGAGCGGCAGCGACGTTATCGCCACATCGTCGATGGCCAGCTTGAGGCCGGCTGGCAGGTGCAGCCCGAAGGGCGTCTGGATCAGCAGCACCGGCTCATGGGTGTCCGGTGGGATGCGGATGCTCACGGTAACGAGCAGTTGGCCTGTATTGCTCATCACCACCCGCTGCTCCATGACGCAGTCTGGAACGGCGCCGCGCGCTTCGCTGGCGCAGCGGGCGCCCCACGGCGCGGGAGCAGGCTGAGTCGCTGCGTCCTGCGCGAGAACAGGGGCGAGCCCGAAAGTAGCCGGCAAGAGAAGGCCGGAAGTCACCGACCTGACGAGAAGTCGAATAGATCCCTGCATTTTCTGCCACCGGTGCTGATGGCAGCAAGTGGTACTACAGGAAAACTGCTCCCGCCAGCCGTAACGCCTTCACAGTTTGCACGCTGACCTTCGGATACCGAATTAAGTTCGGGTTTGTGCGCTTTTTGCGCAACACCCCACTGTCAATCGTACAGTAAACAGGGGCAAGCGGGGGTTTTGGCGCCCCTGCGGCCCATTTGTGATTGGATTTGCGAGCCACTAAAGCGCTCCTTCTTGAGCAGCGTCTACCCGTTAACGTTCCGGCAAGGTGCGCGATGTTCGACGAACTCTCGCGTGTGTTGGGTGACTCCTCTGGCTCAAGGGCGCGCGGCGCCGTTCCGCCTCCACGCCACCTATGGTGGTGGGCTGGCCCTGCCAGTTTGCCCAGGCTTCTGGCATTCCTTGCGCTGCTTGTGGCGATGTATGGCGCGAGCCTCGTGTTGCTGCCGGCGGGCGCGGCCCAGGCGGGGTGCCTGCCCGGTGGGCCGGGCGTCGTGAACTGCGACGACAACGTTTCCGGCGGCGTCATTTTCACCAACCCGCCCCAACCCTACACCACGCTCAACGTCAACAATCTCACCGCCGACATAAACCCGGCCTCCGGCACGCCCGGGATCAAGCTGACTGGCACCGGCAATACTCCCGGCAAGGCCGGCTGCGACTGCTTCTTGCTCTATGGCGAGGGCGAACAGGGGGAGAATGGCGGCGCCGCGCCCACGGTCACCATCAAGTTCGACGGCTCCTTCGGCGCGCATGCGATCAGCACCACCGGCAACGACGCCCACGGCATTGTCGGCATCAGCTACGGCGGCAATGGCGGCGAGGGTGGCGATGGTTGGGGCGCCGGCGGTTCCGGTGGAAACGGCGGCAATGCCGCGACCGGTGGTACCGTCACCGTCGACAGTACCGGCAACATCAGGACGCAGGGTGACAAGGCCAACGGCATTCTCGCGCTCAGTGTGGGTGGCACTGGCGGCCAGGGTGGCGACTTCGATGGCCTCGCCGCTTTTGCTGGCAATGGCGGTGCGGCGGCCGGCGGCGGCAGCGTGAATGTCACCTCGCGCTCGATCATCGTCACGACAGGCAATGATGCGAGCGGCATCGTGGCACAGAGCACGGGCGGCAAGGGCGGCGCCGGTGGCAATGCGGGCGGCCTGTGGGCAGAAGGCGGCGGCGGCGGCCGCTCCGCGCCCGGCGGCCAGGTCACCGTGAGCAATTATGCCGACATCAGCACAGGCGGGACCTATTCGTACGGCATACTGGCCCAGTCGATCGGTGGCTTCGGAGGCGCTGGCGGCAGTGGTGGCGGTCTGATCGCCTTTGGCGAGGATGGTGGCAGCGCCGGTGACGGGAACGCGGTCATCGTCACCAACAACGCCACAATCGAGACGGACGATCGGGGCTCGCACGGCATCTTCGCCCAGTCGATCGGCGGCGGTGGCGGCGCCGGTGGCAGTGCCGGCGGTCTCCTCGCCATCGGCGCAGGAGGCTCCATCGGGGGCCATGGCGGCACCGTGACGGTCAACAATGACGCTAACGGCCTCGCACACATCAAGACCGATGGTATCAACGCCAAGGGCATCGTCGCCCAGTCGATCGGCGGCGGCGGCGGCGACGGCGGTAACGCGGGCGGACTCGTCGCCATAGGGGGCAGCGGTAGCGCGACCAGCAACGGCAGCCTCGTGACCGTCAACAACGGCCAGAACATCACCACCAACGGCGCGCACTCGGACGGAATCTACGCCCAGAGCGTCGGCGGCGGTGGCGGCAACGGCGGCACCGCGGTCGGCTTCGCCTCCATCGGCGGCAGCGGCGGCGGCGGCGGCAATGGCGGTGACGTCCGGGTCACCAATTCCGGCGAACTGAGGGTGACCGGCGAGTTCTCGCGCGGCATTGTCGCCCAGTCGGTCGGCGGGGGCGGCGGCGATGGCGGCATGGGCGGCGGGCTCATGACGATCGGCGGCGCCGGTGCGGCGGGCGGCGAAGGCCGCTACGTCAACGTGGTCAATACCGGCGCCATCACGGCAAACGGCAACAACGCAACCGGCATCCTGGCGCAGAGCATCGGCGGTGGCGGAGGCGACGGCGGTGGAGCCATCGCGGTCGGCGTGTTCGTCTCTGCCGCTTTCGGCGGTCACGGCGGCGAGGGAGGCAAGGCCGGCAATGTCGACGTCAACCGGATCAACCCGCCGCTCGGAGCCAGCGCCATCAGCACCACCGGCGATCGCGCCGTGGGCATCCTCGCCCAGTCGATCGGTGGCGGGGGCGGATCGGGCGGCTTCACGGTATCCGGGTCCGGCGGACCGTTTGGCAGCGCCTCCATAGCCTTTGGTGGCGGGGGCGGATCGGGCGGCGCCGCCGGCAATGTCTGGGTCGGTGCCAATGGTACCATCACCACCAACGGCTCCTTCTCCTCGGGCCTGGTTGCCGAGGCGATCGGCGGCGGCGGCGGTAGCGGCGGTTTCGCCATCGCGGCAGCCGGCTCCAACGGTGTCGCGCTGACGGCGAGCTTCGGCGGTTCCGGAGGCAAGGGCGGGGCCGGCGGCGTCGTCGATGTGGTCGCCTCGGTCAGCATCAATGCCGGCTGCCCCACCTGCACGCAGTCGAACGGCATACTTGCGAGCTCGATCGGCGGGGGCGGCGGCTCGGGTGGCTTCGCCATCAGCGCCACGGTCGGCCTGTCAGCGGCCATCGGCGCCAATTTCGGCGGCGACGGCGGGGACGGCAACGAGGGCAAGAACGTCAACGTCACCAATACCGGCACCATCTCGACCCAGGGCGAGTTCTCGAACGGCATCCTTGCCCAGTCGGTGGGCGGCGGCGGCGGCAATGGCGGCTTTGCCGCCTCGGCGGCCTTCTCGATGGCCGGCGGCAACGCCAACTTCAACTTTGGCGGCGCAGGCGGCATGGGTTCAAGCGCCGGCGTGGTCACGGTCGACCAAGGCGGCAACATCTCCACGGCCGGCAATTTCTCGAATGGCATCCTTGCCCAGTCGGTGGGCGGCGGCGGCGGCAATGGCGGCTTTGCCGGTTCGCTCGGGTTCTCCCTGAACGGCGCCAGCCTCGCCACCAATCTCGGCGGCACGGGCGGCGACGGCAGCGACGGTGGCGTGGTCGAGATCAAGCGCTACGATGGCGAAATCAGAACCACCGGCAACTTCTCGAGCGGCATCCTCGCCCAGTCGGTGGGCGGGGGCGGCGGCACCGGCGGCTTCTCGGTGGCCGCAAACGGCACCCTCCAGGCCCCCGCGGCAACCAGCGAGATCGGCGGCGACGGCGGCAATGGCGGCGAATCCGATACGGTGACCGTCCACAACATCACCGGCACCATCATCACCACCGGCGAGCAGTCCCACGGCATCGTGGCGCAGTCCATCGCAGGCGGTGGCGGCACCGGCGGCTTCTCGATCGGGTTGGGCTTTTCGCTCAACTCCGACACCGTCACCAACAGCGTGGGCGGCAAAGGCGGCCTTGGCGGCGTCGCCGGCGACGTGATCGTCACCAACGCCTCGACCATTGATACCGGTGGCGAAGACAGGATGGGCGTCGCCTCGCACGGCATTCTCGCCCAGTCGATCGGCGGCGGCGGCGGCACCGGCGGCTTCTCGGGCACCGGCAGCTTCTCGCTCAAAGGCAGCTCCAGGGCCTTCTCGACAGGCGGCAGCGGCAATGCCGCGGGCGACGGCTCCAGCGTCACCGTTACCTCCAATGGTCACATCACCACCCGTGCCGACAGCTCGGTGGGCATCTTTGCCCAGTCGGTCGGCGGTGGCGGCGGCGCGGGTGGCTTTGCCGTCGCGTTGGGTGGTTCGGTCAAGGGTGACGCCGCCAACAGCACGGTCGGCGGCAATGGCGGTGCGGCCGGCAATGGCGGAAACGTCACGGTCAACGTGAATGCCAACGTCGACACCTTCGGCAACCTCTCGCACGGCGTGCTGGCGCAGTCGGTTGGTGGCGGCGGTGGCTTCGGAGGCTTCTCGATTGCCGGTACATTCTCCGTCGACGCTAACAGCTCGTCGCAATCGGTGGGTGGCAAGGGCGATGGTGGCGGCTTCGGCAGCAATGTCGAGGTGACAGTTGGCAGTGCCGACGCCCTTGGCGTGCCGACCATCCATACCTACGGCTATGGCTCCATCGGCGTGCTTGCGCAGTCGATCGGCGGCGGTGGCGGTGCCGGTGGCTTTGCCGGCGGCCTTTCCATCGCGGCCGATGGCGGCAACAGCGAGAACGACATCACGGGCGGCCGCGGCGGCGATGGTTCGTATGGCGGCGACGTGACCGTTACCAACTACGGCACGATCATCACCGAAAAGAACAACGCAGCGGGTATCCTCGCCCAGTCCGTGGGTGGCGGAGGCGGTGTCGGCGGTTTCTCGGTTGCGGGGTCCTTCGACTCTGCTGGCGGCGCCAAGAACACTGTCGGCGGCAATGGCGGCGGCGGCTCCCGTGGCGGCGAAGTGACGGTAACCAATGCCGGCTCCATCACCACGCATGGCGATTTCTCGCACGGCATCTATGCCCAGTCGGTGGGTGGCGGCGGTGGCACTGGCGGCTTCTCGGTGGACCTGGCCATCACCACGGGCGGTGATGGCGCTGCAAGCGCGGTCGGCGGCTCGGGCGGCACTGGCGGCGACGGTGGCAAGGTGACAGTCATCAACACCGGCACGATCAACGCCACGGGACAGAACTCGATGGGCATCTACGCCCAGTCGGTCGGCGGCAGCGGCGGCTCCGGCGGCATTACCGGTGCCTTCAGCCTGGGCGGCGGCAGTATCGACAACCTGGTGGGCGGCGACGGTGCCGCCGGCGGCAATGGCGGCGAGGTCTATGTCGAAAGCACGGGGTCGATTTACACCAGCATGGTCAACTCGAGCGGCGTATTCGCACAGTCGGTGGGCGGCTCGGGCGGCTGGGCCGGCCTGGCACTCGGCATCGGCACGGGCGGTGGAGACTCGAGCGGCATCAAGCTGGGCCTCGGCTCCAAGTGCGATATCCTCGGTGGCGACGATGAAGAGGATCCCTGTGACATCACCTCCCTGATCCCCATCGACGGATCGACCGGCAAGGTCACCGTCAAGATCAACGGGGTCGAGAACATCACCGAGGGCGAGCTCTCTTACGGCATGATTGTCCAGGCAATCGCCGGTGGCGGTGGCTCGGCCGCCACCGTCATCCTCGACGAACTGGTGTTTTCCGGCAGTGATGTGGAGCTCTCCGCCGGCAGCGACGGCTCGATTGGCGGAAACGCGGGATTTGCCGACAACATCTACAACACCGAGCACACCGAGACGGCCGGCGTCGGCTCTATTGGAGTCATCGTCCAGTCGATCGGCGGCGGCGGCGGCACTGTCGGCAACGTCAATACCGCACTCGTCCTCAACCCGAACCAGCCGCCGGAAGACGGTTTCTACCTGACCGTCGGCGGTATTCGCCCCGACAACCCGGCCTATAACCACAGCGGCAGCAGCGGCGGTTTCCGCCTCGATGCAGCCGGCACCGTCGACACCGCAGCGGCCAATGCCATCGGCATCATCGGCCAGACCATCGGTGGCGGCGGCGGTATCGTCAACCTCACCGTGGCCTCGGTCGAGAACGAGGGCGACGAGATCGTCATCCGGCTCGGCGGCAACCAGCTGAACACCGGCGGCGAGTTCGGCCATGCCGGCGCTCCGCCGCCCGAATCCGGTCTTGCGGCCAGCACGCTCACCTCTGAAGGCAACGTCACCACCCAAGGTGTCCTGAGCCACGGCATTGTGGCGCAGGCCATCGGCGGCGGCGGCGGCGTAAGCAATGTCGTCTTCGGCACCGACCTCCAGCTCACCGACAAGGGCACCAGCATCATCCTGGGCAGCGGCACCGGCGGTGCCGGTGGTAACGGCTCCGACCTGGTCGTCAACGCCATGGGCGTGAGCACCTCGGGTGCCGGGGCCTTCGGCATCGTGGCGCAGTCGATCGGTGGTGGTGGCGGCCTGACCGGCATTGCCAATGGGGCCTCGCTGCTCGGCCAGGTCGATTTCTCCCTCATGCCGGTCACGATCTCGGCCGGGGGCGGCGCAGGCGGCGATGGCGGCATCACCACCGTAAACTCCAAAGGCGATGTCCATACGTTCGGCTACGGGGCACACGGCATCGTTGCCCAGTCGATCGGCGGCGGCGGCGGCATTGTCGGCAACGGCATGTTCATCACGACGCTGGGCGATGCCGGCGCCGGCCCGTTCGCCGGCACTGTCGGCGGCGCCGGCACTGCCGCGGCGGTCAACGTCACGCAGACCCGCAACATCGTCGTGGCGGGCAGCAGCAGCGTCGGCATCTTCGGCCAGAGCGCTGCGGTCGATGCCCGGGGCAATGTCACCATCTCCATCGATCAGGCAGGCATCAACGGCAACGGTGTCGGCCTTGTCTGGGCCTCCTTCGGTGACGGCGCGGCAGTGCAGATCGCCGACGGCAACGTCAATGCGCTCAACACCAACGGCACCCTGTATGCGCAGGGTAGCCTGTTCGGCGCCGGCCCGCCGCGGCTCGACGGCATGGCGGTGCTTGGCGGCGACGGCGACGACACCATCACCAACCTGACGCGCAACCCGACCGACCCCAACGCCTCGCCGCTGTCCGGCATTACCCGGACCAGCAACATCATCGGCAACATCGACCTGGGCGGCGGCACCAACCGTTTCGTCAACGAGGCGGGCGCGCTGTTCATCTCCGATGCCAGCGTCATCCTCGGCACCGGTGAACTCAGCAATGCGGGCTTCGTGTCGCCATCGGACCGCGGCCGCGTCGGCGCGACCACCGTTACCGGCGACATGGAGCAGCTCGATACCGGTGCCTACTACATCGACATCGACCTCAATGCCCAGAACACGCCGAACCTCGTGACGGACCTGTGGGACATAACCGGCGCGGGTGCCTTCGCCGGCGAGGGGCCGCTGCTGCTGCTGTCGATCAACAAGGCCTTCTCAAACGATGGCTATGTCATCGCGCACGCCGCCGGCGGCATGACCGAGACCGACTTCACGCCGACGCTGACCCCGCCCGCCGTGGGCTTCATCTTCAGCGCCGAGGTGCAGAACGCCGCCGACCTCGTGCTGCTCGCCGAAAAGCCGCCCATCCTCGATATCCTCAAGGATCCGGCCTCCGGCACCACCGATCCCAATGTGTGGCGTATGGGCGAGAACCTCGACAACATCGAGCAGGCGATCAGCATCGATGACGAGTTCAACTACCTGATCAACCTCCTCCGCCTGCAGCCCGACGCCAAGGCGCTGGGCGACGCCGTGAACACGCTGACGCCCCACCAGGCGCCGCACCTGTTCGAGCTGGCGGACCGCCGCACCACCGACTTCCTCGACCGCACCCTCAATGCCTGTGGCGACAGCTTCGACACCACCAGCCTGGATGCCGAGTCCTGCATCTGGGCCGCCGGCACGGCGAGCCAGTACGACCGCGGCGTGGTCAATGACAGCCCCACCACCACCGATACCTCCGGCTCGATGCTGATCGGCGGCCAGGCGGCTCTCACCGACAGCTTCACCCTCGGCCTCTCGGGCGGCTACACCAACGTCACCTCGACCAGCACCCGCCACGGCGAGGACCTCTCCACCATCGATGGGCCGCTCTTCCAGGCGGGCATTTATGGTGACTACAAGAGTGGCAATTTCGGCGTCGGCCTTGCGGCTGCCGGTTCGACCGGAGCGTTCCGGACCTCACGTCATGTTCAGGTCGATGGCTTCGAGCAGACCTATACGAGCTTCGACGGCATCGCGACCGGCGTCGACGGGGTCGGGGAGTTGCCGGTCTTCTCGGAGAAGATCATCGCATTCGAGGGGATCGATGGCTACGCCGTCTCGGACGCACAGATCTACACGTTCAACCCGCGCTTGCGTCTGAGCTATGCTACCGACAAGGCCGACAATGGCACCCAGTTCATCGGCATGCTCGATATCGACGGCCATGCCCACTATACGCCCGAGCGCACCGAGACCGGCGTCGGCCTCGCCAACCTGACTTACCCCGAAATGCTGCAGACCGCCGTCACGCTGACGCCGTCGGTCGAGGTGCGGCTCAGCAACGTGTTGGACAATGGCTACGAAGTCACCGGCTTCGTCCGTGCCGGCGCGCAATGGTCGCCCTGGAAGAACGAGTGGGTTGCGGAGGCCCAGTTCGTGGCGGCCCCCGACAGCGTGCCGCCGGTCGAGATCATCGAGCCGTTCGACGACATTCGCGGCAAGCTCGATGTCGGGTTCATGATCACCTGCGCCACTTCGGGTCTGACGATGAACGTCAACTACTCGGGCACCTACGGGGCCACCACCGTGGAGCACCAGCTCAAGGGCGGCCTGTCGATCCCGATCGACGCCAGGCAGTCGGGCGGCGGCTGCTGATCGCGGAAGCGACCGGGCCCGGGACACTGAGTCTGGAACGACGCGGTCTCCCCTGCGTTCGCGCTTGAGCGAACGGAGGAGAGGTTGATGGCCGAGAGCATTACAAGCCGGGTCGGAGTGTGGTTGATCATAGCTCTGGCCGTGCTTCTGGTGCTGGCGGCGCTGGCGCTGATCGGCGGCGGCGCCTGGCTGATCGTGCTGGGTGGCTCGTGGTACTATGCGCTCGCCGGCCTCGCCATTCTCGTCACCGCGATCCTGCTTTTCCGCCGCTCGCGCCTCGCCGTGTGGGTGTACCTCCTGACTTTCGCAGCGACGGTCGCCTGGGCGCTATGGGAGGCCGGGTTCAATGGCTGGGCCCAGATCCCGCGCCTTGCCGCGCCCCTGGTGGTGCTGGTCCTCGTCCTGCTCTGCCGGCCCGGGCTCCGGCGTGGTCCGCGCCTCGACCGCCGCACCGTCGCCGCCGGCCTTGCCGGCCTGGTGGTGCTGGCCGGCGCCGGGCTGAGCCTCAACCAGATGGATCGCACCGCCCTCGTGGCGCAGGAGATCACCCCAGCCCAGCCCGTCGAGCAGCCCACCACGCCCCTGCCCCCGGCCGAAATCCCGGTCAGCTACCCCATGCCCGAAGCTGGCACCGACTGGCCGGCCTATGGCGGCACCAACTTCGCCACCCGCTATTCGCCGCTCGAGCAGATCACCAGGGACAATGTCGGCCAGCTCCAGAAGATCTGGGAGTTCCGCACTGGCGACCTGCCGGAGGAAGGCGAGAAGTTCGGTAACCAGAACACTCCGCTCAAGGTCGGCGAGCGGCTTTATGTCTGCTCGGCACTCAACAAGGTTTCGGCGCTCGATGCCGCGAGCGGCAAGGAGTTCTGGACCTACGACCCCGAGGTCTCCACCGACGCTATCGGCTACAACGCCACCTGCCGCGGCCTCGCCTTCTACGAGAAGCCGGATGCCGATAGCACCGAGCTCTGCGCCACGCGCCTCTTGATGAACACGCTCGACGCGCGCCTCATCGCGATCGATACGCAGACCGGCCAGCTCTGCCCCGAATTCGGCAATGGCGGCATCGTCAACCTGCTCGAGGGCATCGGCGATCCGCCGCCGGGCTTCTACTCCCCCACCTCGCCGCCCACCGTGGTGCGCAACATCGCCGTCACCGCCAGCCAGGTGAGCGACAACCAGACCCGCACCGCCCCCTCCGGCGTTGTCCGCGGCTACAATGCCGAAACCGGCGAACTCGCCTGGGCCTGGGACATGGGCCGCCCTGGCGAAACCGGCCTGCCGCCCGAAGGCGAGACCTACACCCCCGGCACACCCAACGTCTGGACCATCGCCTCGGGCGACAACGAGCTCGGCCTCGTCTACATGCCGCTCGGCAACTCGGCGGTCGATTACTGGGGCGGCGCCCGCAGCGAGGAGGAGAACCTCTACTCCACCGCCCTCGTCGCCCTCGATGTCACCGACGGTTCGGTACGCTGGCACTTCCAAACCGTCCACTACGACATCTGGGATTACGACTTGGGCTCGCAAGGCACCCTCATCGACTTCCCCACTGCCGATGGCCCGGTGCCCGCGCTGATCCTCCCCACCAAGCAGGCCGAGTTCTACGTCTTCGACCGCGCCACGGGCGAGCTGCTCGTCAATGTCGAGGAGCGGCCGGTGCCGCAGGGCGGGGTCGAACCCGAGCGGCTTTCGCCCACCCAGCCGCACGTCACCGACTTCCCCAACCTTCTCAAGGCCGATCTCGAGGAGCGCCACATGTGGGGCATCACCCCGCTCGACCAGCTCTGGTGTCGCATCCAGTACCACCAGGCGAGCTACGAGGGGCGCTACACCCCGCCTACCACCGACAGGTACTGGATCCAGTACCCGGGCTATAATGGCGGCGTGGACTGGGGCGGCGTTGCCGTCGACACCCGGCGCAGCATCATGGTCACCAACTACAACGACACGCCCAACTACAACCGCCTTGTGCCACGCGAGGAGGTGGATGCCATCGGCGTCGTGCCGCGCGGCCACCCCAATTATGCCAACAACCCCGAGGGCACCGGCATCAGCCCGCAGGCCGAAACGCCCTACGGCATCCACGTCAATGCCGGCTGGCGCGTGCCCTTCACGGGCATGCTGTGCAAGGAGCCGCCCTATGGCGGCATTGCCGCCATCGACCTCAATACCCGCCAGGTGCTGTGGGACAGGCCCTTCGGCGCCGCCCGCAAGAACGGCCCCTTCGGCATCCCCTCCATGCTGCCCTTCGATATCGGCACGCCCAACAATGGCGGCGCAGTCATCACCGCCACCGGCCTCGTCTTCATCGGCGCGGCGACCGACGACCTGATCCGCGCCATCGATATCGATACCGGCGAGACGATCTGGAGCGACGCGCTGCCGGCCGGCGGCCAGGCGACGCCGATGGTCTACGAGGCGCAGGGGCGCCAGTTCGTGGTCATCAATGCGGGCGGCCACAACTTCATGCAGACGCCCATCGGCGATTACTTCATCGCCTATGCGCTGCCGGAGTAAAGGGCTGACCTAGCGTCCGTAATGGGCCGCCAGCGCCGCGATCTCCTCGTCGCTGAGCGGTCCGGACTCGGCGTCCCGGTGCACGCCGATGGCCTTCACCATGATTTCGGCGCGGTGGCCGCCGCGGCTGGCGCCATGCTCGTTGAACAGGTGCAGCTGCCGCTCGAGATAGTCGCGGTCCTGCCCGGCAAGGCGAGGATAGTCCGGCCGCCCGCCGCCATGACAGGATTCGCAGGCAGCAATGTCGCGCTCGGGGATGCCCTTCGCGGCAATCTCCGCCCCAAGACCCTCGGGCGCCTTCGCCTCCACCTCGACCAACCGGCCGTAATAGGCCGACAGCTCCGCGATCTCCGCATCGGTCAGGCGGCGCGCGGCGGCCGTCATCGTACCGCTGGCGCGTGTTCCCTGCCGGAAGGCCTCGAGCGCACCGGCCAGGTAGTCCGGTGACTGGATGTCGAGCCGCGGCCCCGCCCCGCCCTCGCCATTCTCGCCGTGGCAGGCTGCGCAGCCCCCGCGGTCGAGCCCGGCGAGGCTAGCATACTCCTCCGTCGTCATGTTCGGCATGGCCTTGAGGAAGGCGACCATGTCCCACACCTCGTCGTCGCGCAGCTGGCTCGGCCAGGCCGGCATGGCGGTGCGCTTGATCCCGTGCTTCACGGTCCAGAACACGCGCGCGTCCGGGTGCCAGTTGTCCATCCGGTTCATCAGCGGCGGCGGTTGCGGCACGAGGTCGTCGGCGAAGCGCTGCGGCGGCCCGGCCGGGCCACCATGGCAGGCAGCGCAGACCATCTGGTAGTGCCCCGCTGCCCGGCCGATCGCCGCCTCGTCGTCGAGATCGGGCGTCATCAGCGTTGCCGACCGCAGGGTGATCGACTGCTGCGCCGAGGTGTTGAAGAACCAGTCGGTGATCCCCCACTGGCCGTTGCTGGCATCGAAATCGATGATGCCGGTGAGCGGCACGATGGCCGCGGCCAGCACGCCGCCAATCGCACCCACGATGTATGGCCGGTACGTCTTCATACCGGCGCCCGCCGCAGCACCCGGCCGAGCAGCACCAGCCCGCCCACCAGGCAGACGACCCCGCCAATGGCCAGCATCACCACGCCGCCCACCTGCTGGTCGGCCAGCGGCGCAAGGCCGAGCCAGCCCTCGCCATGGCCATGGTGCCCGGCATAGAGCGGCCGTGGCGCGAGCCCGAGCAACGCCCCGAGCAGCGTCATGTGCATGGAGGTGAAGAACAGCGCCATCGCGCCGCCGAGCGCCGCATTGCCTCGCGCCTGCCCCGCCAGCGCCACCAGCCACACCAGCAGCGACACGCCGAAAAAGGTCGCCTGCTCTACCGCCAGCATCAGCGGCATGCTGCGCGAGGCGTGGTGCAGCACCGGCGCGTGCCAGCCCCAGACGACGAGGAAATCGGCAAGGCTCACCACGATCGGCAGCGTCATCGCCGAGCCGAAGCTGAACCGTGGCGCCAGCGCTATCGCCAGCAGCGGCACGGCAATGCCCACCACCAGCATGTGGAGGCTCATATGCGCGGCAAAGCTGTCGGGCACCAGCCCGGGCAACGGCCCCGCCCAGGCGAGGAGCAGTATCGCGAGCCCCGCAATGCCGGCTGCCTTCGTGCTCATCGGCAGCTCGTCAGGTAGAGCATCGGGATGGCGACATAGAGCACCGCCACCGCCGAGAGCACGCAGAGCATCAGCGCCACGTGGCTGAGGAAACGGTGCCGCTCCTCGGCATTGTTGTGCTCGAACTCGAAATCGTCGTCGGTGAGGCTGCGACCGCGCACCCGCCAGAGCCACAGGGTCGAAAGCCCGATCAGTCCCAGCGCCACCACCGTGGCGCCGACGATCACCCAGGTGGCGAGGTCGAGCGGCGCATCGCGCCCCAGCTTCTCGCAATAGACTGCCGCGAAGACGTAGCAGAACAGGAAGTGCACCGCCCACACGCCGGGCGCGAAGATGACCCGCCACAGGTCGGTGCCCGTGCCGGTTTCGCGCGTTACTTCCTCTGTCACCTTGCCGGTCATGTGAGTAGCGGAAACCCTCCGATCACCAGTGCGGTGAGCAACGCCCCAAAGCCGGCGAAGTGCCAGTAGAGCGTCACGTTCCACAGGTCCGCGTCGTGCTCGGGCGTCATCTTGCGGAACACCGAGCGCGCCACGCAGTAGCCCTGCATCAGCATGCCCACCATCAGGTGCGCGACCGTCCACACCACCAGCGCCCAGACGATGGCCGGGTAGGAGTTGGTGGTCGGGTCGAGCCCTGTCGTCAGCGGCCCGGCAACCAGCGCCAGGGCGCCGGCACCGGCAGCTGCCAGGCCGCCCCCGAGCAGCCAGCGCGCCAGCACTACGCGGCCCGCGCGGTTGGCGATGCGGGCAAAGAGCGTCAGCGCCCAGGCCGCCAGCACCACCACCGCCGCAACCGCCGGCCACTGCCAGCCCGGCCCGTCCATACCCTCGGGAGGAAAGTTCGGGTGCACCGTCCAGAAGAAGAAATAGCCGAAGATCAGCGACAGGAAGGCGGTGAGGTCGCCCGTCATGGTGATGAACATCGCCCACCAGCCGGTGGACCGCACGCCCGAGACGTAGAGCGGCAGTTCAAGCCCGCCGCCCACGTCCTTGCTCGGCTTTTCGGGGATGATCGCCGTGCCCGTCCACAGCCAGCGCAGCAGCGCCGCAAGGAACACCACCCCGCCCAGCGCTGTCGGGATCCAGAGCTTGTAGGTCGAGAAGATGAACACCGCGCCGAGCCCGAAGGCGGCGATCATCGGCAGCCAGGTCGGCTTGCCCACCCGCAGCACCTGCAGCGGCTGCGCATCGAGCACCGAGGTCACCAGCGTCTCGCGCTTGCCCTCCGGGGCGCTGGCGAGATAGCCGCGCCCCTCGTCCATCGAGTGCACGAAATCCTTGTCGTCCCACAGCGGGTAGCGGCTGTTCACCACCGGGATCGAACGCATCGCATAAGGCGGCTGCGGCACCGGCAGGGCCCATTCGAGCGTGCCCGCGTTCCAGACATTACGCGGTACGTCCGGCTCCTTGCGCCTGGGCCGCACGCAGTCCCACGCAAAGAGCAGGAAAACCGCCCGCGAACACGAAGGCGCCCACGGTCGAGATGAGGTTCAACCATTCGAACCCGAGCCCGGCCGGATAGGTGAACACCCGGCGCGGCATGCCCAGCAGGCCGGTGAGATGCATCGGCAGGAAGGCGACGTTGAAGCCGATGAACATCAGCCAGAAGGACCAGATGCCGAGGGTCCGCGACAGCATCTTCCCGCGCGCGAACGGGTAATAGTAGTGCACCCCGGCCATCACCGGGAACAGCATGCCGCCGATCAGTACGTAGTGGAGATGGGCGACGATGAAATAGGTGTCGTGCGCCTGGAAATCGAAGGGCGCCACCGCCACCATCACGCCCGTCAGCCCGCCGACGATGAAGATGGCGAGCGCTCCGAGGCAATAGAGCATCGGCACCGAGCGAATGACGGTGCCGAGCATCACCGTGGCGATGAAGGCGAAGATCTGGATACCGGTCGGGATCGCCACCGCTTCGGACGCCGCCGCGAAGAAGCCGAGCGAGATCGACGGCAGCCCGGTGGTGAACATGTGGTGCACCCAGAGCCCGAAGCTCAGGAACCCCGTCCCCAGCGCCGACAGCACGATCCACGAATAGCCCGCGATCGGCCGCTGCGCGAAGGTCGGCACGATCATCGCGAGCAGCGCAATGGCGGGGAGGAAGATGATGTAGACCTCGGGATGCCCGAAGATCCAGAACAGGTGCTGCCAGAGGATCGGGTCGCCGCCCCGCGTCACGTCGAAGAAGGGCCAGTCGAGCAGCCGTTCGAGTTCGAACAGCAGGTCGCCTGCGATGAGCGGCGGGAAGGCGAAGAGGATCATCGCCCCCACGATCAGCACGTACCAGCCATAGAGCGGCGTGAGGTTGATGTGCATGCCCGGCGCCCGGCACTTGAGCACGCCCACGATCAGCTCCACCGCCGCGGCGATCGACGCCACCTCGATGAAGCTGAGGCCGAGCAGCCAGATATCGGCGCCGATCCCCGACTGTTCGGTGGAAAGCGGCGGATACATGAACCACCCGGCATCGGGTGCCTGCCCGAAGAAGATTGACGAGGAGACGAACACCCCGCCGATCAGGAAGCACCAGTAGCCGAAGGCCGAAAGCCGCGGGAAAGGCAGGTCGCGCGCGCCGAGCATGGCCGGCAGGATCAGGATCGCCACCGCCTCGAAGATCGGCACGGCGAACAGGAACATCATCACCGTGCCATGCAGGGTGAAGAGCTGGTTGAAGGTCTCGGCCGGAACAAGGTCGTTTTCGGGCACCGCCAGCTGCAGGCGGATGATCAGCGCCAGCGCCCCAGCGAACAGCATGAAGGCGAAGGCCGTGGCGATGTACCAGAGCCCCACGGTCGAGTTGTTGACGTCCGAGAAGGCACGCCAGCCCCTGGGCTGTGCCCAAACCTGCTCGAGCTGCCGCGTCTCGGCCGCCTTCTCGTCCGGGGTCATCTGAGCTCCATCAGGTAATCCGCAATGGCGGCGCGTTCGGCTTCGGGCAGGGACATGAAGGACGGCATGCCGACGCCCGGCTTGATGTGCCCGGGCGTCGTGATCCAGGCGATGAGGTTCTCGCGGGTATTGGCGAGGGTGCCGGCGCCAATCGTGCTGCGGCTGCCGAAATGGGTGAGGTCCGGCCCCACCGAACCCGCTTCGCTCACGCCCCGCACCACATGGCAGCCGCCGCATCCGGCGCCGAGGAAGGCATCGCTCCGGGCACTTGCGGGCTGGCGCTGCTGCTCCATCCACTCGGTGAAGCCGCTGCCCTCATGCACCACAACGGGGAAGGCCATCAGCGCGTGCGAGGGGCCGCAGAACTCGGCGCACACGCCGCGATAGGTGCCGGGCTTGGTCGGCGTCAGCCGCAGCTGGTTGGTGCGGCCGGGAATGGCGTCCATCTTGCCGCCCAGCGCCGGAATCCAGAACGAGTGGATCACGTCCGTGCTCGAAAGCACGAACTCCACCGTCGCGTCATTGGGCAGGTGTAGTTCGTTGGCCGTCTCGACCACGCTGCCATCGGCCTGCTCGTAGCCGAGCCGCCACCAGAACTGCTCGGCTCGCACATGCACCCGCAGGTCGGGCGTATCGGCCGACGTCCAGCTCGGCAGCAGCGACAGGCCGAAGACGAGAAGGATCGCGAGCCCGATGGTGGGGAAGGCAACGCCGCCCCCGATGATCAGCCGGTCGGCGAAGCGTTCGCTGCGTGGTTTCTTCTTGCCCAGCACGGCATAGATCGTCGCGCCCATCACGATGGCCCACACCACCACCGCAGCGGCGAACATGAACCATGCTAGTGCCGAGAGTTCGCTGGCGTCACGACCCGCCGGATGCAGCGCGCTCTGCTCGAACAAGCAGCCGCCCACGAGAAGGCTTATCCCCGTGGCAAGGCTCAGCGCTATCGTCCGGTGGAGAATGCTCGGCACCGTGCCCCCAAATGCTGCGTCGGGTCCGGAACGCGGGCAGGGCCAGATGAGTTGCTGAAAAAACGTACGTAGCAGGTACAGATGGCCGACCGCGTCGCCCCCAGGGGTTATTCCCTCGCTCAGATCGTGCTGCACTGGACCATTGCGGCGCTGGTCGTGCTGCAGCTTGTCGTCAATGAGGACGTTCAGGATGCGTTCAAGGACCGTTCAGACTCACGGCCATTCGATGGCGAACCCGGTGCCATCCTTCACATCGCGGTGGGCCTCACCGTCTTCGCGCTGGCTGCGCTTCGGCTCGGCATAAGGTTCGTCCGCGGCGTCCCCGAGCCGCACGACACCAACCCGGCGCTGGTCAACTGGGTCGGCCACGCCGCCCATGTCCTGCTCTACGCCTTCCTCTTCGCCATGCCGCTTACCGGCGCCATCGCCTGGTTCACCGGCATCGAGCTGTCGGCGGAGCTCCACGAACTCGGCCGCCTCATCCTCATCCCCCTTATCCTCCTCCATGCCCTCGGCGCGCTGGCGGAACACTTCGTGTTCCACACCAACTCCTTGACCCGCATCCTGAAATCCGAGCCGCCGGAGAACTGACCCCAGCCACGTGGGCCCTCGGCCTCCTCTAGGGGCAGACCAGGATGTTGGCGCACCCGAGGACAGCGTGCCAACTTCCGCGATCGTTGCCTCCGGCTGCGACTTGCGCCTCAACGGTTGATGCGCTCTGCCCCGCCACCGCCCCCTGCCCTCCTGGCCCATGGCGGCGAGGACTCCTCAACACAGCGGCCGCGCCGGATACAGTGCGCTCCGGGCCGAGTCTGCCACGGTGCTGCGACACCGCGATCTCGAGGCTACCAACTCCTACTCAGCGAGGACGGCCAGCCCTCAGCCGGCCGGCGCGGCCTCGGAATCATTTGCCCCCATTACCGATGAGGCGCTGGCGGCGATGCCGGGACTGAGGGTGTAGGCGTTGGTGCGCTCGTCGCGGTGGACCCAGCCGACTTGCATCAGGGTGCGGAGGATTGAGCGGCAGTGGCTGGGGGTGAACGCAAGGCTGCGGGCGAGTTCGGGCACGGTCACGGCCTTCGCCCGGTTGAGGTAGTTGACGACAGCCACCGCGTTGAGCACTGCAGGTATGAGGTTGCCGGCCGGGGAGGCCGCGGGCTGCAGATTGTCATCGAGGTCCATGGTGTAGTCTGGGTGCATCGGTTCCTTGGTCGCAGAAGCCCAGGCGCCCGCATGTCGGACGGCTGGGGAAAAGTTCGGGTCGTGAAGCGGGTAATACTTGATATTGGCCTCTCTGCTGCGTCGATGCGGCAAAACCCCCTACGCGACGTATCGTCACGTTGTGTCTGTGTAGGGAAACTCAATGAAATCAACGCTTAATCGCATCCTCCTCGGAGGAGTCGCGGCTGCCGTGCTGACCGCTTTCGCGGGTGCAGCCGTCGCTGAGGACGTGACCTTTGAGCGCCTGGCCAACCCGGAACCCGGCAACTGGCTGACCAACAACCGTACCTACGACTCGAACCGCTTCTCGCCGCTGGATCAGATCAACAAGGACAACGTGAAGGACCTCAAGGTCGCCTTTACCGTGCCGCTGATCCCTGGTTCGACCGGCGCCGGCGCCTTCGCAAGCTCGCTGCAGGGTACGCCGCTTGTCGATAACGGCATCATGTTCATGTCGGACGGCTGGGGCCGCATCTACCGCATCGACCTGACCAAGGGCGACCGCGGCTATATCGACTGGATCTTCGATCCCGAGACCGACAGCGAGCTGGCCACCGGCATCCTGAACAACCGCGGCGTCGCGCTGTACGGCGACTCGATCTACTCGGTTACTCCGGACTGTGGCCTCGTCCGCGTCAACAAGGAGACCGGCGAGCTGATCTGGCGCGTCGAGATGCAGCAGAACCCGGTCGAGTACTGCACGATTGCGCCGCTCGCCATCAACGGCAAGATCATCGTCGGCCCGGCCGGCGGCGACGGCCCGATGCGCGGCCGCCTCGAAGCCTACAACCCGGAAGACGGCTCGCTGATCTGGGACTTCCAGACCATTCTCGACTCCTCGTTCGAGACCGGCGCCGAAACCGGCGGCGGTGCGGTCTGGGTGACCGGCTCTTACGACATCGAGCGCGACGAACTCGTCTGGGGTATCGGCAACCCGTATCCCGACTGGGAGCCCTCGAAGCGTCCGGGTGACAACCTGTACACCAACTCGACCGTGGCGCTCGACGCTGCTACCGGCCAGATCAAGTGGCACTTCCAGTACACCCCGAACGACAGCTGGGACTTCGACGAAGTCGGTACCCAGCAGCTGATCACTGCCAATATCGACGGCGAGGATCGCAAGCTGGTCAGCCACTTCGGCCGTAACGGCTTCTACTACGGCCTCGATGCGACCAACGGTTCGTACGTCAACGGTTCGCAGTACGCCAAGAAGGTGACCTGGACGAAGGGCATCGAGCCCAAGACCGGCAAGCCGCTCGAGTACAATTCGGACCTCAAGGTGCAGACCTACCTGCCCGAGACGCGTATGGACTTCGACCTGATGGCGATGCCGTCGGAGTTCGAGTTCTGCCCGTACTGGGAAGGCGGCGTGAACATGTTCCCGACCAGCTACAGCCTGAAGACCAAGCTGGTCTACGGCCTGCTGATGGAAGGCTGCACCTACAACCCGGCCAGCCGTCCGGATGACGAGAAGAACCACATCACCGGCGCCGTCGTGGCGGTTGACCCGACCACCGGTGCGGTTGTCCAGCGTCACGAGTTCGACTCGACCGGCCGCGGTGGCGCCCTTGCGACCGCTGGTGGCGTCGTGTTCGCCACGAGCTCGAACGGCGACATCTTCGCCCTCGACGATACCTCGCTCGAGCGCCTGTGGAACTTCAACGTCGGCACCATGGTGGACGCTCCGCCGATCACCTTCGAGATCAATGGCAAGCAGTACCTCGCCATTGCCATCGGGCCGGGCGGCGTTGGCCTGGGCTTCCACAAGTACCCCGACAAGAGCTCGGATGCTGACGCGGCTGCAGCTGCGAAGAACTTCCAGCCCGCATCGATGATGTACTTCTTCTCGCTCTAAGCGAGACGACAGCCAGCGCGGCGGCCCACCGCCGCGCTGGTTCTTTTCCTGTTTATGGGCTAATGCCCAGCCGCATCCTTCTGGGCCCCTCCCCCAGACGACTACGAGGTCTCCACATGTCTCTCCGCATTCCCGCCACCCTCCGCAAGCTGGCCCTGCCGCTCGCCGTGCTGGCTGTCTCCGCCCTCTCCGCTCCGGCCTTCGCCCAGGATGCGACCGAGACCCCTGCGTTCGATCCGGCACAGGTCGCAGCGGGCTTTGCCGTGTGGAAAAAGCAGGACTGCATCGGCTGCCATGGCTGGGCCGGCAACGGCGAGCGCATCGGCGAGAACCCGACCGGCCCGAACCTGCGCGCCCTCGACTTCGACGCCGAGACGCTGAAGGAGGTGATCCTGTGCGGTCGCCCCGGCTCCTTGATGCCGTCGCATGACCCGCGCGCCTATTCCGACGACCGCTGCTACGGCATGACCAAGGCCGACCTGGGCGGCCAGGAGATTCTCAAGGGCCGCGACATGACGGACGCCGAGGCCGACGACCTGGTGGCCTACATGCTCTCCAGCATGCTCGGCCGCCCGACAGAGCCGACGAAGGAAGAGTGCGAGGCCTTCTATAAGGGCAAGCCGTTCTGCAAGAAGTATCCGAGCGCCGAGTCGCAGGGCCTCTGAGCTCATGCGGCCCTGCCTGAAGCTGGGCACACTGGCACTCCTGGGTGCGCTGGCACATCCGGCCGTCGCCCAGGAGGCACAGTCCTCCAGCCTTGACCATCTGGCGCCGCCGGACGTGCTCAGCCTTGCACTGGGCCAGCCGGCGACCGCTCAACCCGGCCCCTTCCGCGAGCATGCCTGCGGCACCAATGGCGGGCCACCGGGCCAACCGCTTTCCGGCTTCGAGGACTACGCGGTCTGCCCGGCCGAGGCGGAAACCGGTCTCCACGAGGTCACCTTCCGCTATGACGACGAGTTGCACTATTACGCGCTCGCCACCAACAACCAGCCGATCGCAGAACGCTTCCAGGGTACCCGTTTCGGCTCGTTCCCCGTCATCGTCTCGGCACTGATCGACGACGAAGGCATCTTGCGCGGTTATCGTGTCGTCACCGACGATCGGGTACCGCTGCGCGAACGGCGCAACGCCTACACCATGGCCATCCTCGCCAAGTCGCGCGTCCCCGGTGACTGGACCTGCGTGGAGCTGCCGCTGGCCGAGGGCGAAACTCCGGTCGGCCGCAACGCGGTGAAGGAAGACTGCACCGGCGCCTCCGCGAACGGCCAGACGATGCGGCTCAAGGCGCGCTACTTCCACCGCAAGGGCCAGACCTTCATCGACCGGCATTCCGGCAAGGTGCGGCAGGGGCTGTTCGAGAGCACGGCGCGGCTGGAAGTGTTCGACCGGGAGTGGACAGAGAAATGAAACGCCTCGTTCCCCTCGCCCTGGCGATGTTGCTAGTCACCTCCCCCACCCTTGCCGAGAAAGATGCGCGCACGGCGTTCCTCGCCGGTGAGACCAAGGACTGCCCGGGCTGCGACCTCTCGGGCCAGAGCCTGACCTATCGCGACCTGAGCGAAGCCGACCTGACCGGCGCCAACCTGTCGCGTGCGCGGTTCCATCGCGCCGTGTTGCGTCGCGCCAAGCTCGTCGGCGCCAATCTCAGCGACGCCAACCTGAATCTTGCCGACCTGCGCTTCGCCGACCTCAGCGGGGCCGACCTGTCCGGTGCCCTGCTCTATGAGGTCAATGCCGGAGCCGCGACCCTGGCCAAGGCGAACCTTGCCGGCGCGAAGCTCCAGCATGCACAGCTGGCGCGGGCGGACATGGCGGGTGCGGTACTGCGCGAAGTCGATGCCACTGAGGCCTCGCTGGCGGGCGCCGACCTGACCGGCGCCGACCTGACGGGCATCTACGCCCCAGGCAGCGACTTCCGGCAGACGAAGCTCAATGGAGCGATGCTCTCGGACGGGTTGTTCCTTGAGGCCGACTTCACCTCGGCCAAGCTCACGGGTGCCACTGTGGAGCGCGCCGACCTGCGCGAGGCCAAGCTCACCAAGGCGGTGTTTGCCGATGCGGTGATCAGCGGCAGCCGTTTTGCGCGAGCCTGGACGCAGGGTGCCGACTTCACCAATGTCGACGTGGCTTCGGCCAGCGGGCTCACCGTCAGCAAGCCCTGAGCAGAGATCCGGCGGCGGTTGCTCGCGGCCGGATCCATGTAACTGATTATCGCGACTACGGCGCCCCCAACGCCATCTTCCGCATCGCCGCCCTCGAGAAGCACCTGCGGCGTAGCGGTGGGTGAGGCGCCCTGCCTGTAGCTAATGCGCCGCGCGGTAGATTGCTTCGATATCGGCGAGCGTCAGCTCGCGTGGGTTGTTGTCGATCAGGCGCTTGATGGCGAAGGCCTCGGTGGCGAAGACTGGGAGGTCGTCGGCGGCAGCACCGTGGGCGGAGAGACTCATGGCGACACCGAGCCGGGCGCAGAAAGCGAGACTCTCCGAGCGGACGGTGGCCTCGTCGGTGGCCCCAGAAAGGCCGAGCGCCGTCATGATCGTCGCTGTCTTTTCCGGGCGCACCGGAGCGTTGAAGGCCAGCACATGGGGGAAGATGATGGCGTTGGCGAGACCATGCGGCAGCTTGAGCCGCGTGCCGAGGGGATAGGCCAGGGCGTGACCGCCAGCCGTGTTGACCGGCCCCAGGCACACGCCGCCATAGTAGGAAGCGAGCATCATGCCGGCGCGCGCCCCGGTGTCGCTGCCATCGGCGACGGCACGGGCCAGGTACCGGCCGACCAGCGCGATGCCCATGCGGGCATAGTCGTCGATCAGCGGGTGCGACTTGAGGCTGGTGAAAGCCTCCACGCAATGGGCCAGCGCATCGATACCGGTCGCCGCCGTCACCGGAGCAGGCACCGAATAGGTAAGTTCGGGATCGAGCACCGCGATGTCCGCCAGCATGTGCCGGCTCTCGATGGCGAGCTTGGCCAGCGTTTCGGGATTTGTGACCAGCGCGCGGATGCCGGCTTCCGAGCCGGTGCCGGAAGTCGTCGGCACCTGCGCCAGCGCGGTGCGGCGACCAGAAACCTTGTCCACGCCCACAACGTCGGTGATCGACTGCTCGCTGTCCCACAGCACGGCGACCAGTTTCGCTACATCCATCACCGACCCGCCTCCAAGGCCGACCACGAGATCGGGCCGGAAGGCGCGGGCAGCGGCCAGCACGTTGTCCACCGCCGGCAGGTCGGGCTCGGGCGGCAGGTCTGTGTAGGTTTCGATCTCGCCCCTGAGGCCGGCGCGCGCGACAAAGCCCACCGTGGGGGCCATGGCGACGACGAAGATGCGCTTGTAGGCGGCGGCCCACTCACCCAGCCGCGCGATGGTCCCCGCGCCGATTTCGAGGCGGGGCGGCTGCAGCAGGGTGATCGGGCGGGCGAGGGAGAGCGTGGCTTCAGGCATTCTCGGCAGCCTCCAGCTCGTCCATGCGGGCCCAGACGGTGGCAATCTGCTCGGGCGTCAGCTCCACCAGAGGTGGACGGACGTGAGTCCAGCCGTCATGGCCACGGCGCTTCGCCAGCATGGCCTTCACCGTCGGCAGTTGCACATAGGCGTTGGAGAGGTCGCGCCAAGCGTTGATGCGGGCCTGCGCGGCTTCAACTTCGGCGGCCTTGGCCGGATCAAAGAAGTTGTCGAACACCACGCGCAGGTGCTTCGCGATGAGGTTCGAGCTCGAGGTGATGCACCCTGCCCCGCCCGACTTGAGCAGCGGCAGCATGAGCGGATCGGCACCGGCGAGGACGGAGAAGTTCTCGAAGGACGAGGCAAAGGCCTGCATGCTCTCGAGCTTGCCAGAGCTGTCCTTGATGCCGACGACGATGCCGGGGAAGGCTTCCAGCAGGCGGCCGGTGAGTTCGACCGACAGGCCGACCTGGGCGATGGGCGGGATGTGGTAGAGTACGACGCGCAGCCTGTCGCTGCCGACGCCCTCGATCACCTCGGAATAGAAGCGGTACAGGCCTTCGTCGCTCACCCCCTTGTAGTAGAAGGGCGGCAGCACCACGCTCGCCTGCACGCCGGCATCGAGGGCGTGCTTCGTCAGCGTGATGGTGTCGGTGACGTTGGTCTGCGAGGTGCCGGGCATCAACCGCCCGGCATCGACCCCGGCGGCAATGACCTTCTCCACCAGCTCCATTCGCTGGCCGAGGCTGAACGAATTGGCCTCGCCCGTCGTGCCCAGCATGGCGATGCCGTCGCAGCCCTCGGCGAGCAGCGCTTTGCAGTGGGCGGCGAAGGTCGCGTGGTCGGGTGTGCCGTCCGAAAGGACTGGCGTGGCCGAAGCGCAGAAGACGCCGTGGACGGGGAGCGCGGTTGCAGGATTGGTGGTCACTTTGTCCCCGAGGCGAGGCGCCGCGCATAGGCGATGGCGGCGTTCATGTTGGTGTGGTTGGCCTTGCCGGTGCCGGCGATGTCGAAGGCGGTACCGTGGTCGACCGAGGTGCGATCGATGGGCAGGCCCAGCGACACGTTCACGGCTGTATCGAAGGCAACGAGCTTGATCGGGATGTGCCCCTGGTCGTGGTACTGCGCCACCACCAGATCGAAGGCGCCATTATAGGCGCGGTGATAGACGGTGTCGGCCGAGATGGGCCCAGCCACGTCGATACCCTCGGCGCGTGCCATGGCGACCGCGGGCACCACCTGCGCATCGTCCTCCGAGCCGAAAAGGCCGTTCTCGCCGCAATGGGGGTTGATGCCGGCCACCGCGATGCGCGGGCGCTCGTAGCCGATGCGCTTCAGATGCTCGTTGCCGGCGCGGATGGTGGCGAGGATGCGCTCGGGCGTCGCCCGTTCGATCGCCGTCTTCAGCGAGACATGGGTCGAGACGTGGATGACCTTGAGCCGCTCCGAACCGAGCAACATGAAGGCCGACTTCTGCCCCGTCAGCGCTGCCAACATGCCGGTATGGCCGTCATAATGATGCCCGGCGAGGTTCAGCGCTTCCTTGTTGATTGGTGCGGTGACGATGCAGCCGATCGCACCGGCCTGGGCATCGCGCACCGCCCGCTCGATGAAGCGGAACGCGGCATCGCCGGCGCGCGGATCGAGCTTGCCCCAAGGGAGCGGACCGCCGTCCACCGGCAGGTCGACCACGACATCGTCGAGCGCCACCGATACGCCAATCGCGGCGATGGCCTGCTCGAGCGTGGCGCGGTTGCCGTAGATGCGGGTCCGCGCCCGGTCGGCCGCGCTCATTTCGGCAAGGGCCTTGACCGAGATTTCGGGGCCGACCCCGGCCGGGTCGCCCATGGTGATGCCGATAATGTCGCTCACGAGGCTGCTCCGTCGATCCATCCGGCTGGCAGACGGACATATTTTATGGCCCGGCGGAAGTAGGTGTAGGCGACGTGCAGCACCCCATCCGGCCCTTCGAGCAGATAGGGGTAGCTCAGTTCCTTGTTCTTGCCGTCGACCGAGTTGTTGGTGAGGCAGGTGCCCGGGCTGTCGTCGACGACGCGGCGAACGGGCCAGGTCCTGCCGGTATCGGTGGAGATGCACAGCGTCAGCGGCGCGCGCGGCACGCCCCAGACCGGCGAACAGCCGCCGGTCGCGTCAGGGCGGTCGTCGCCCGCCTCGATCTCGTCGTAGAGCGAGACGCGCCGGTCGGAGGACGTGGCGGCGGAGGTCGGGTTGCAGACCATGGCCAGGCGGCCGTCCGACAGGCGGATGACGTTGATGGACGAGTTGTTGTTGGGCACGTCGGTCGGCTCGGGCGCCGACCAGGTGAAACCGCCATCGAGACTTTCGGAGCGATGCACGAAATCGGACTGGCGGCGGCGGTAGAACGCGACCATGTGATCACCCTCAAGCGGCACGATGGTCATGTGCACCGAGCCGATGGAGCCCGGCACTTCGGCCAGCGTCCAGGTCTCGCCGTCATCATGGCTGACCGCAACGCCCGCCGTGTCGTGGCTGCCGTTCCAGCGCTGGCCGGGACGCGGGATGCAGCGGAACACCGGCATCATCCAGGCGCCATCCTTGCGGCGCACGAAGCGGGCGCGCACGAAGGTGCCGAGCGGTAATTCGATGGTCCGCGGCTCGGCGCCGACCAGCTTGTTGCCGTCGAGGGTAATCTCGCGGGCGCGGAGCAGGCATTCGTCCTGGTTGCCGGCGGGCTGCGCCGTGTGAATCAGCTGCCACTTGCCGGCTGCGTTGCGGGCGAGGACCGGGTTCTGCTCGGAGCGCTCGGCATCGTGGCTGAGCTGCACGGTCGGCCCCCAGGCGTCAGCGCCGGGGCTGAGCACGGTGCCATGGATGGAGATGTCAGACTTGCCCTCGAGCGTGCCGCCGAACCACAGGCAGGCGAGCGAACCGTCGTCGAGCCACTCGAGAAACGCCGCATGGTTCTGCACCATCGGTGAGGGTAGCAGCGCTTCGAGACGCCCCCCGGCGCCCTGCTGAAGCCTGCCATCCATGCGGGCGGCGATTTCGTCCGGAGTCATCTTCTCTCCCTGTCTGGTTGGCTGCATAAGCCACACCCCACTACATGTTGTCAAGTTATGATATCGCCGATCGGTCAACGCAGTGCGACCGATTGACGGTGTTTTCTAATGTATTTTCAATAAGATAGCCTCCAGCCACTCTTCCGATAGATAGACATATGAAAGTTTTGGTTTGACAACTAGCCCGCTGCTCGGCTTAGGTTCGCACCAACTCGCGGCCGAAAAGGGGGCCTGAGTAACTGCGCGCGGACTGTACGCAGCTCGGTTCGCGCTGATCGCTTGAGCTGCGATGGGAGGTTGATTTGACAATCAAGCACGTGCTGGCCGCTACCCTGTTGACCACAGGACTGTCGGCCCCGGCGTTGGCGCAGTCCAACACCGACATCACCGTGGTGCTGAGCGAGGAGCTGGACCTGGTCGAGCCCTGTATGGCAACCCGCTCGAACATTGGCCGCGTCATCATGCAGAACATCAGCGAAACGCTGACCGAGCTCGATGTGCGCGGCGACAAGGGTCTTATGCCCCGCCTGGCTGAAAGCTGGGAGGACAAGGGCAACGGCACCTGGCAGTTCAAGCTGCGTCAGGGTGTAAAGTTCTCCGACGGCAGCGATTTCGACGCCGCCGACGTCAAGCACTCGTTCGATCGCGTCTTCAGCGACCAGATCACCTGCGAGAGCAAGCGCTACTTCGCCGACACCAAGCTCGACTTCAACATCGTCGACGCCAACACCATCGATATCACCGCCACCCCGGCGCAGCCGATCCTGCCGCTGCTGATGTCGCTGGTGACCATCGTTCCGGCCGAGACGCCGATCGAGTTCGTGCGCGATCCGGTCGGTACCGGCCCCTACAAGATGACCGAGTGGACCGCCGGCCAGCAGATCGTGCTCGAGCGCCGCGACGACTACTGGGGCGCCGCTCCGGCCGTGACCAAGGCGACCTACGTGTTCCGTTCGGAGCCGGCCGTCCGCGCCGCCATGGTGGAAGCCGGTGAGGCCGACATCGCCCCGCAGATCACCGAAGTGGAGGCGACCAACCCCGCCACCGACTTCACCTACCCGAACTCGGAGACGGTCTACCTGCGCATCGACCAGACGGTCGAACCGATGGGTGACCTGCGCGTCCGCAAGGCGCTCAACGCCGCCATCGACCGCGAGGCCTTCATCGGCACCGTGCTCGCCGCCGGCACCGAACTCGCCGTCGCCATGGTGCCGCCGACCACACTGGGCTGGAACCCCAACCTGACCCCGCCGGCCTACGATCCGGAGCAGGCCAAGGCCTGGCTTGCCGAAGCCGAAGCCGATGGCGTCAACGTCAAGGCGCCGGTCGAGGTGATCGCCCGCACCGAGAACTTCCCGCACGTCACCGAAGTCGGCGAGGCGATCGTCGACATGCTCAAGGACGTTGGCTTCAACGCCAGCCTGCGCATGGTCGAAGTGGCCGAGCACGAGCAGTACTACTCCAAGCCCTACCCCGAGGGCCGTCCGGCACAGCTCGTGATGGCGCAGCACGACAACTCGCGCGGCGACCCGGTGTTCTCGATGTACTTCAAGTACCACAGCCAGGGCACCCAGTCGGGCGTCAACGACCCCAAGGTCGACGAGCTGATCACCAAGGCCAGCGCCGCCACTGGTGACGAACGCGCCGCGCTCTGGTCGGAGCTGTTCGCCTATGTGCAGAAGGACATCGTCGCCGACGTGCTGCTGTTCCATATGGTGGGCCACAGCCGGGTGAGCGAGCGGATCGACTTCAAGCCAACCATCGCGACAAACTCGCAGCTGCAGCTCGCCGAGATCAGCTTCAAGTAAGCCGCGAGCCTGGACTACATTTGGCGATGCCGGGCCCCGCGTCCGGCATCGCTGCCTTGAGGTAAGGAACACGCCATGGGCAAACTGATCGGACAGCGCGCAATCGCGAGCCTGCTCTCCCTGTTCGGGCTCATGGTACTGGTGTTCTTCCTCTCGCGCCTGACCGGCGACCCCGCCGTGCTGTTTCTGCCTATCGACGCCACCGAACAGATGAAGCAGGAGTTCCGGGCCCTGCACGGGCTCGACCTGCCGCTCATCGAGCAGTTCTGGCGCTATCTCGTCGACCTCGTGCAGCTCGATTTCGGCGAGTCGCTGCGCAAGGCGCGGCCGGCCATCGACGTGGTGCTCGAGGCCTATGCCTGGACGCTGCCGCTGGCGCTCATCACCATGGGCATCGTCGTCGTCGCCGCCATCATTCTGGGCTCGCTCGCCGCCTTCAAGGTCGGAGGCTTCTTCGACCGGCTGATCTCGATCGTGTCGCTGGTGGGCGCCTCCGCCCCCGATTTCTGGATCGCCATCGTGGCGATCGTCATCTTCGCCATGGGGCTCGGCTGGGTGCCGACCTCGGGTGTCGGCACACCGCTTCACTGGGTCCTGCCAATCGGCGTACTGTTCATCCGCCCGTTTGGCCTCGTGGTGCAGGTGGTGCGCGGCTCAATGCTCTCGGCGCTTTCCGCCCCCTATGTGAAGACGGCACGCGCCAAGGGCGTGAAGAACCTGCCGCTGATCTTCGTCCACACCCTGCGCAACGGCATGCTGCCCGTTATCACGGTGATCGGCGACCAGGCCGCCGCCATGCTCAACGGCGCGGTGATCGTCGAGACCATTTTCGGCTTCCCCGGCATCGGCAAACTGATGATCGACTCGATCTTGCAGCGCGACTTCAACGTGGTGCTGGCGGCCATCATGGTCACTGCGCTCGCGATCTTCATCATGAACATCCTGATCGACATCGCCTATTCGATCCTCGATCCGCGCATCCGGCACTGAGGGCACTGCAATGACCGACATGTCCCTCGCCAAGAGCCCGGAAACCACGCCGCGCGGCGTCCCTGCCCTGCTCGCCATGCTGTGGCGCGACAAGCTCGCCTTCATTTCGGCCGTGGTGCTGCTACTGATCGTCGTCGCGGCGCTGATCGGCCCCTCGCTCCTCGGCGACATGGCGACCAAGCAGAACCTGCGCGGCCGCAACTTCGCTCCGTTCAGCATGGAGCGCGGCTGGGAGTTCTTCCTTGGCGGTGACTCGCTGGGCCGGCCGATGCTGGCCCGCCTCATCGTCGCCGCGCAATCCACCCTGATGATCGCTGCCGGTACGGTTTTCAGCTCGATGGTGGTCGGCGCCGCCTTCGGCCTCATTGCCGGCTACATGGGCAAGAACACCTCGCAGGTGATCATGCGGCTTGCCGATGTGATCATGTCGTTCCCCTCGCTGCTGCTCGCGGTGGTGGTGCTCTATGTGCTCGGTCCCTCGATCCCCAACATGATCCTGGTGCTGGCCATCACCCGCATCCCGATCTACCTGCGCACCACGCGCGCCGAGGTGCTGGAAGTGCGCGAGCGGATGTTCGTGCAAGCGGCGGTGGTGATGGGCGCCTCGCACTGGCGCATCATCTTCCGCCACATCCTGCCCGTGGTGGTGCCGACCCTGGTGACCATCGCGACGCTCGACTTCGCCTTCGTCATGCTAGCGGAATCGTCGCTGAGCTTCCTCGGCATTGGCGTGCAGCCGCCCGACATCACCTGGGGCCTGATGGTGTCGCAGGGCCGCCCCTATCTTACCACCGCATGGTGGCTGGCCTTCTGGCCGGGCCTGCTCATCGTCATTACCGCGCTGTCGCTGAACCTGCTTTCGAACTGGATGCGTATCGCGCTCGACCCCAACCAGCGCTGGCGCCTCGAAGCCAGGAGCACCAAGAAGGGCAACAAGAATGGCTGACGCCCTGCTCACGGTGAGGAACCTGTCGGTGGACTTCCACACCGCCCGCGGCGTGGTCCACGCGGTGAAGAATGTCAGCTGGTCGGTCGATCGCGGCGAAACCCTCGCCGTGCTCGGCGAAAGCGGCTCGGGCAAGTCGGTCTCGGCCAACGCCGTGATGAACCTGCTCGACATCCCCCCGGCCAGGATCGTCTCGGGCGAGATCATCTATGACGGCAAGGATCTGCTGAAGGTCTCCTACGAGGAGCACCGGGCGCTCAACGGCAAGAAGATCGCCATGATCTTCCAGGATCCCCTCGGTCACCTCAACCCGGTCTACACCGTGGGCTGGCAAATCATCGAGATGATGACCGCCCATGGCCGCCCCGCCGACATGGCCCGCGCCCGCGCGCTCGAACTCATCAACCGGGTCGGCATTCCCAACCCCGAAGCGGCGATGCGGAAATACCCGCACCAGTTCTCGGGCGGCCAGCGCCAGCGCCTGATGATTGCCATGGCGCTGATGCTGAAGCCCGACATCCTGATTGCCGACGAGCCGACCACGGCGCTCGACGTCACCATCCAGGCCGAGGTGCTGGCACTGCTCAAGGAGCTGCAGGCCGAGACCGGCATGGGCCTCGTGCTCATCACCCACGACCTCGGTGTGGTGGCAGAGATCGCCGACCGCGTGGTGGTGATGAACCAGGGCGAGATCGTCGAGCAGGGCAGCGTGCGCGAGGTCTACCACCACCCGCAGCACCCCTATACGAAGAAGCTGATCGCCGCCGCGCCCGGCAAGGGCGAGATCAAGCTGCTCGATGAGGCCGCCCCGCTGCTGCTCGAGGTCAACAACCTCACCAAGACCTATGGCGACTTCGTCGCGCTCAAGGGCGCCTCGCTGACCCTGGCGCGCGGGCAGAGCCTCGCCGTGGTGGGCGAAAGCGGCTCGGGCAAGTCCACCCTCGCCCGCACCCTGCTTCGCCTCGAACAGGCCGACGGGGGCGAAGCGCTGTGGAAGGGCTGCGACCTGATCCGCATGCGTGGCAAGGAGCTGCTCGGCGTCCGCCGCGAAATCCAGATGGTGTTCCAGGACCCCACCCAGTCGCTCAACCCGCGCATGTCGGTCTACCAGCTGATCGCCGAGGGCTGGGACATCCACCGGCTGATGCCCGACAAGTCGAAGCGCCGGGCCCGCGTCGCCGAACTGCTGGAGCAGGTCGGACTGCTGCCCGAGCATGCCGAGCGCTACCCGCACCAGTTCTCGGGCGGACAGCGGCAGCGCATCGCCATCGCCCGTGCGCTGGCGCTCGAGCCGGAGCTCATCATCTGCGACGAGGCAGTTTCGGCGCTCGACGTCTCCATCCAGGCGCAGGTGATCGCCCTGCTCGACAGCCTGCGCCAGCGGCTCGGCATCTCGTTCCTCTTCATCGCCCACGACCTCGGCGTGGTGCGCGATTTCGCCGACACCGTGATCGTGATGAAGTCCGGCGAGATCGTCGAACGCGGCCCCACGGCGCAGATCTTCGATGCGCCCAAGCACCCTTACACGCAACGGCTGCTGGCGGCGAATCTGGACCCCGATCCGGACGTGCAGGCCCAGCGCCGCGCCGCAGTGACTCGAACCGATGGCTGAGCTGGCGCTCATCGCCGACGACCTCACCGGAGCGCTCGACAGCGCAGCGCCCTTTGCCATGCGCGGCGTCGGCACGTCAGTCGCGCTCGGCGTCGAGGGCATCCCGCAGGCACTTGCCAGCGGCGCCCGCGTAGTCGCGGTCTCGACCGACAGCCGTGAGATTTTGGCGGACGAAGCGCGCGAAGCCGTCCGTTCGGTTATTGCCGCCCTGCCCCCCGGCACGCGCCTGTTCAAGAAGGTGGACTCCCGCCTCAAGGGCAATATCGAGGCCGAACTCGATGCGATGCCATATGGCCGTAGCCTCGTGATCCCCGCCATCCCCGCCTTCGGGCGCTGGATGCGCGATGGCAGGCTCGGTGGATTTGGCGTCAGCGAACCCATCGACATTGCGGCCCGGTTGGGTGACCACGCCGCGCGTGCCAGTATACCGGACATCGAAACCCAGGCCGATATCGGCAGCGCACTGGCGCTGCCGCATGACCTGCCCGTCGGCGCCCGAGGCCTCGCCGAGGCCATGGCGGTGCGGATGGCGCCGGTCGCCACGCCTCCGGACACGCGGCTCGCCAACCGCCGCGCTCTGGTGGTGATCGGTTCTACCGACCCCATCACCCTTGCCCAGCTCGACCGGCTACGGGCCGCCGATCCCGGCATCGCCTATTTCGCCGCGCCCAACGGGCTCGGCCCCACCGCCTCCCTCGCCGCGCCGCTCACCGTCGTGCAGGCAATGCCGGGCGCGCAGACAGCCGCCAGCCGTGAGGTCGCCGCCACTCTGGCCGAAACCGTCGCGCGCCTCGCCCCGCCGCGCGACACGCTCTTGGTTCTCTCCGGCGGCGCTACGGCCGAGGCAATCCTGCGACGACTCGGCGTCACCGTCCTCGACCTCATCGGCGAGGCCCTGCCCGGCCTACCGCTTGCCACGGGTGGCGGCTTGACCTTCGTCGCAAAATCGGGCGGCTTTGGCGCCGAGGACACCCTGCAGCGGCTGCTTGCCCCGTTTTACGCGCACGAGGAGCGCATCGCATCGCCATGACCGAAGGCCTTAACGTTCGGCGCAGTCTTTCCGATGCCGTGTTCGACCGCATTCAGCGCGCCATCAAGTCAGGCGCCTATGCCGTTAACGAGCGCCTGCCCACAGAACATGCGCTTGCCGCCGAGTTCCAGGTCTCGCGGCCGGTGGTTCGCGACGCGCTCCAACGGCTGCGCGACCAGGGCCTGATCTACTCCCGCCGCGGCGCTGGCAGCTTCGTGCGCGAGCAGGGCATTCGCGAGCCGCTCGGTTTCGGGCAGATGGAGAACCTCTCCGACCTCCAGCACTGTTACGATTTCCGCCTCACCATCGAGCCCGAGGCGGCTGCCATGGCGGCCGAGCGCTACACGCCCGAGGCGCTCGCCCGGATCAAGTCGGCCCTGGGCCTGCTGCGCGACGCCACCAACCGGCAGGCCCACCGGGCCGATGCCGATTTCATGTTCCACCTGAGCATCGCCCAAGCCTCGGCGAACCCTTATTTTTCCACCGCCATGCAGGCGCTGGAGGAGCACATTGCCGTCGGCATGCGCTTCCACGGCATGTCGCTGCGATCGACCAGCAACGGGCTGCAGCACGTCTTTGTCGAACACTCCGCCGTGTTCGACGCCATCGCGCGCCGCGACACCGAAGCTGCGCGTGAGCTGATGCGCGCCCACCTCACCGGCTCGCGCGACCGCCTCTTCGCTCCCAAGCCGCTGGGCTGAGCGGGGGGGCCCGCCGGGCGACCACGCGGTGGTGCCCCTGACTTGCCGAGGCAGGTCCCGCCTCGTAGTTTGGCCGTGGGGCTCCGTCGGAATCATCTGTCTCTGCGCGACTGGTTGTCTTCAGGCCCGTCGCGGGAGAAGCCCGGTCCGCGCTTCCACAAACCCCGTTCATTGGATGGCAGGCTGAGCTCTGTGGCATTGAGAATTCTTCACACGGCGGACTGGCAGGTCGGCAAGCCCTTCGGCAACGTGCCCGGCGATGCCGGAGCGATGCTGCGCCGCCAGCGCATCGACACAGTCGCGACGCTGGCGCGCCTCGCCGCCGAGCAGCAGGTCGATGCCGTGCTCGTCGCCGGCGACGCCTTCGACAGCAACGAGGTCGAGGACCGCACCATCAACCAACTGCTCGCTGCGCTGTCGCCCTTTGGCGGGCCATGGGTCTTCCTTCCCGGCAACCACGACGCTGCCCTGCCCCACAGCGTATGGACGCGACTGCGAAGGCTGTCGTCGGCCCAGAACCTCGTCATCGCCGACGATCCTCGCCCGATAACGCTGCAGGACGGCGCTGCAGTCGTCCTCCCCGCGCCGCTGAAGCGCCGGCGCGAGAGCGGCGACCCCACGGCATGGTTCGACGAGGCCCAGACTCCGCCTGACACCATCCGCATCGGGCTGGCCCATGGCAGCGTCGCCAACCGCCTGCCCACGGAGACCGGCAATACCATCGCCGACACGCGCGCCGACAGCGCCCGTCTCGACTACCTCGCACTCGGCGACTGGCACGGCACGACCGAAATCGCCCCGCGCACCTGGTATTCCGGCACTCCCGAGACCGATCGCCATCGCGACAACGACTCCGGCAATGTCCTGATCGTCCAGATCGACCATGCCGGAGCGCCCCCGCGCGTCGAGGCTGCGCGCGTCGGGACCTATGCCTGGCGGCGGCTCGAAGTCGCCATCCCCGATGGGGATGCCAGCGCGGTCGCCAACGCTCTCCAGGCTCTCGATGCCGACCCCGGTCGGGCGGTAGTCGAACTCGTGCTGTCCGGCTTCGTCAGCCTGGCGGAGCGCCACCGGCTCGAGGCGGAACTGACCCGCTGGCGGGCGCTCTTTCACCATCTCGACATCGACGATGACGCGCTGAAGGAGGAGCCCACCACCGACGACCTCGAGGCGCTGGGCGGCGGTTTCGTCGGCCTCGCCGTTGAACGCCTCCACGCCATTGCCGAGGACGCCACGGCCGGGGATCAGACGGCGGCCCGCATGGCGCTGCGCATGCTCTTTCTCGACCACATGCGCACGAGGGGCGACGCGTGAAGCTCAACCGCATTGCCGTCACCGATTTCCGCAAGCTCTCGCGGGTCACCGTCGAGGGCTTGAGGCCTGGCCTCAACGTTATCGTCGGCGATAACGAGGTGGGCAAATCCACCCTCCTCGCGGCCATGCGCGCCGCCCTGTTCGAGCGCTACCGCGTCACCGGCCAGGTGGTCGAGGACATGCTGCCCTATGGCCGGCAGGCCCGCCCCACCATTGAGATCGACTTCAGCAAGGATGGTGTCAGCTACCGCCTGATGAAGGCCTTCGCACAAAGGCCTGAAGCGCTGCTCATCGGCGATGGGCAGCAATGGAGCGGCGATGCTGCCGACGACGAACTGGCGCGCATCCTCGGCTTCACCCGCCCCGGCCGCGGCGAGTCGAAACCCGAGCAGCACCATGGCGTGTTCGGCATGATGTGGGTCACGCAGGGTGCCTCGCACCAGGGACCCACCGTCAGTGCGGCACGCGAGCAGCTGGCCGGAGCGCTCGAACGCGAGGTCGGCGAAGTCGCGGGAGGAGAACACGGACGAGTGCTGCTGCAGCGGGCCCAGGAGCGCCTTGAACAGTTCTGGGACAAGCGGCGGCGCCCGCGCGGCGACTATGCCAAAGCCATCGAGGAACTCGAGACCCTGAAAGCGCAGCGCGAGGCGGTGGCCGGGCGGCTGGCATCGCTAGAGGCCGAGATTGACCGGCTGGGCGAGGTGCGACAGCGTCTGGAGGCTCATGGCGCCAGCGGCACCATCGAGAAGGCCCGGCAGGTACTGGGCGAGGCCGAGCGGGCCGTGGCCGCGCTCGATGGCCTGCGCCAACAGGCGACGAATGCCGAGAATGCGCTGAAGCTGGCCGAGCTCAAACAGGCGGAGGCCGCCCGAAAGCACGCTGATCGGCAAGGGTTGCAGCAGGCCGTTCGCCAGGCGATCGTGGACATCGAGGACAAGCGCAGCGCCGCCGAAACCGCCCGTGCCCAGCTCACGCGCCTCGAGTCCGATGCCGAAGCCGCGGGCGCAGCGGCGGAAGCGGCAGTTCGCGCCGAGCAGGAGGCGCGGCAGGCCCTGCAGGCGCTCGAGCTGGCCGAGACCGGCCGCAGGCTGCGCGAGTCCCTCGCCGCAGGCCACAAGCAGCTCGCGATGGCCGAAGAGCTGGAGGGCAGGCGACTCGCTGCCCTTGCCACGGTCGCGTCGAACCCCGTCGATGCCAACGCCATCGCCCGGCTCGAGGCGTTGAGCGCCAGGTTGCGCGAGGCGCAGGCCCGCCGCGATGCTGCGGCAGTGCGCTTGCAGCTCCGGCCGCAATACGGTGGTGCCGCCGAGATCGACGGAGAGATCGTCGCCAGCCATGAACTGGTCATCACCCGCCAAACCACGCTGCACCTGTTCGGCTATGGTGAGATCCACATCCAGCCGGGCGGCGGTGTCAACGGGGTTGAGGAGGCGCTGCACGCCGCTGAAGGCGAACTGGCCGAGGCTCTTGCGAAGATTGGGCAGCCGGATATCGAGGCGGCGCGCGCCGCCTGGGAGCGCCGCAGGGCGGCCGAGCAGGAACTTCCATTCCTCACCAGCAGCCTTTCGGCCGTGGCCCCGCAGGGGCTCGACCGGCTCCGGCAGGACGTCGAGGCCCGCACGACGGAGCTGGCGGCCCTCGGACCGGAGCAGCCGGACATCTCCGCCGAAGCGGTCGAGGCGGCGAAGCGTGCTCTACGCGAGGCGGCCGACCGGGCCGAGGAAGCCCGGCACAGGGCCGAGGCGGCGCGCAACGCTACGCACGGGGCCCGCTCGGCCCTTGCCATAGCCATCGAGCGCGAAGCAGCCACGACGCTTGCCGGCCAGCAGGCGCGCGACGCGCTGACGGCGGCGCGTCTCATCGCCGCCGATACGGAACTCGAGGAGCAGGCGCAAGCGGCCGCGCAGGCGCTTGAAGCCGCCCGGCACGCCTACCACGAGGCCGACCTCAGCCTCAGGCAGGCGCAACCCGAGGCGGCTCTGCTCAAGCGCGACATGGCGCAGAGGGAGCTTGATCGCCTCGCAGCCGATATCGACGGGCTGAAGCAAAGCCGCATCCAGCTCGAGGCCTCATTGCAGGCGCTGGGTCGCGAGGGGCTGGGCGAGCAGTTGGCAGCGCTCGACGGTCAGATCGCCCTCACGGAACAGCAGCTGCAACGCCGCCATGTCGAAGCCAGAGCCGCCGCCCTGCTCCATGACACGCTGGTGCAGGCCCAGCGTGAAACCAAGGAGCGCTGGCTGCGCCCCATCCACGACCGCGCCCTGCCCTATCTCAACCTGCTGCACGCCGGTAGCGAAGTCGTGCTCGACGAGGACACGCTGGAACTGAGCGCGCTGCGCCGCGACAACCTCGTGGAATCCTACGGTGACCTCAGCATGGGGGCGCGCGAACAGGTCGCCGTCATCACCCGCCTCGCCCTCGCCGACATACTGTCGGACGCCGGTCACACGTCATGCCTCGTGCTGGACGATCCGTTGGTAAACGCCGATGAGCGGCGGCTCGAACGCATGCACCTCGTCCTGCACCGAGCGGCGCAGCGTCACCAGATCCTTATCCTCACCTGCCGCGAGCGCGACTTCACCGGCCTCGGCGCCCACGTGGCCTATCTCTAGCGGCCGATGGCGTAGGCCTGCATGAGGCGAGGCGTGGCGGCAGCGCGGAGCAGGCCGTCGGCGTCGCGGCGGGCGGCCGTGAGACGGCCCACCGTCCAGGGGCGCGCCAGTTCGAGCTTGTGGCCGCGGGCGGCGAGCTCATCGAGCGTGGCGGTGGGGGCACTGGACTCGATCATCAAGTGCCCCGGCTCCCACGAGCGCGGGTAGAACGAAGCCGGCATGTGCGCCGTCCGAGACCACCTTCTCCCTCGCTGATCTCGAGGCCGCCGAACGGCTGATGGGCATTGTCTATACCGAGCGGGAACGCCAGCAGATGGCGGGCAACCTCGATGGCCAGATCGCTTCGGCCAAGCAGGTCCGGGCGCTCGGTCACGATAATTCGGTGCCCATGGCCAGCCGCTTCGACCCGCGCCTTGCCGGCTTCGGCATGCCAGCCGATACGGGCGTGAAGTTCAGCGCCCCGACCCCGGCGCCCCTCCCCAGCGACGAAACCGACATCGCCTTCGCCCCGGTGACCGCCCTGGGCGCATGGATCCGCAGCGGCCAGTTGACCAGCCGGCAGCTGACGCAGATCTATCTCGACCGTATCGCGATCTACGGCCCCAAGCTCGAGTGCTTTGCCGCGGTCCATCCCGACAAGGCGCTGGCCGAAGCCGACGCTGCCGACGCGCTGCTGCGCGCCGGGGTCTATCTCGGGCCGCTCCACGGCATTCCCTATGGGTTGAAAGACCTGTTCGACACCGCCGGCATCGTCACCGGCTGGGGCGCCGAACCCTATCGCGACCGTGTGCCGGACAGCGACGCCACGGTGGTGAAGCGGCTGCGCGCCGCGGGCGCGGTGCTGCTGGGCAAGACGACCCTCGGCGCCCTCGCCTACAACGACATCTGGTATGGCGGCCGCACCCGCAACCCCTTCAACCTTGAAGAGGGCTCGAGCGGTTCGAGCGCAGGCTCCGGCTCGGCGACGGCGGCGGGGCTCTGCGCCTTCTCCATCGGCACCGAGACGCTGGGTTCCATTACTTCGCCGTCGCAGCGCTGCGGCACAACCGGCCTGCGCCCCACCTTCGGACGCGTGCCGCGTACCGGCGCCATGGCGCTTTGCTGGTCACTCGACAAGATCGGGCCGATGTGCCGCTCGGTCGAGGATACGGCAATCGTCCTCTCCGTCCTCAACGGCTTTGATGCGGCCGATCGCGGCTCGATTGCCGCCCCCTTCTCGTTCGACGCCAGCCGGCCCATCGCCGGCATGAAGCTCGGTTACCTGCCCGAGGCCTTCGACGATCCGGAGGCGAACGCCGTCGACCGGGCGGCGCTCGAGGCGGCACGTGGTCTCGGCATCGAGGTGGTGCCGGTCTCCCTGCCCGACCTGCCCTACGGGGCGCTGATGAACATCGTCTATGCCGAGGCCGCCGCTGCTTTCGAGCACCTCACCCTCTCCGATCTCGACGATACGCTCACCTGGCAGGATGAGGGCGCCTGGCCCAACACCTTCCGCAAGGCCCGCTTCCTCTCCGCCGTGGACCACGTGCAGCTCGACCGCCTGCGCTATCGCGTGATGCAGGCGCTCGACGGCCTCTTCACCGAGGTGGACGCGTTCATCGGGCCGTTCATGACTGGTCCGATGCTGGTGGCGAGCAACTTCACCGGCCATCCCTGCCTCCACCTGCGCGCCGGCTTCATTGAATGCGGCACGCGCGGAATGGGCTCGCTGGGCTCGGGCAAGCTCACCACCGGCAACGAAGACAGCCAGGGCAAGCTGCATCGGGTGCCGCAGGGCATCTCGCTCTGGGGCCGGCTCTTCGAGGAAGGGCCGATCCTCAACCTCGGAATGGCGCTGGAAAAGGCGCTGGACGTCGCGGGCGAACGCCCGCGCCTGCCAAGCTGAAGCGGCGGTTCCGGCCACGGCCGGCATTGCCTTCCCCGGAGGGGGAGCGGCCCGCGGGGGCCGCACACAGGGACAACGAGAACCTCGCGGCCGCATGAGGCCAGCCGGGCGACCGACAACGCATACTACCCGGCGAATGGCCGGAGAACATCAGTTCAAGGGGAACGACCATGAAGCGTAGAAATTTCCTGATCTCGACGGCCGGCCTTCTTGGCAGTACCGCAATGCTGCCCTTGTTCACCAGCACCGCATCGGCGCAGGAGACCCCGGTTAGCGGCGGCACCCTGATCTGGGGTCACTCCGAGACGGTGCAGAACCTCGACATGCACCAGACCGGCACCGCCTCCACCAGCCGCGTGCTGCAGAATGTGCACTGCTCGATCGTGACGGTGGACAAGAACCTCAACGTCATCCCGCACCTGGCCGAGAGCTTCGAGGTGGCGCCTGACGGCCTCACCTACACCTTCAAGCTGCGCAACGACGTGCTCTTCCACAACGGCCAGAAGATGACTTCCGCCGACGTGAAATACTCGTTCGAGCGCTGCAAGGACCCCGCCACCGGCGCCGTCAACTTCGAGGTGTTCAACCATGTCGCCTCGATCGAGACGCCCGACGACCTGACCGTCGTCGTCAAGATGGCCCAGGTTAATGCGCCCTTCCTCTCGCGCCTCGCCGAGAATGGCGCCGGCGTGATCATGCCCAAGGACTCCGGCCCGCAGCAAGGCACCACGCCCATCGGCTGCGGCCCGTTCAAATTCGTCAGCTATGAGGCCGGCAACGCCGTGGTCCTCGCCCGCTTCGATGAGTATTTCGAGGGCCCCGCCTATCTCGACGGCGTGATCGCCCGCGAAATCACCGAGCCGACGGTACGCCTCACCGGCCTGCGCACCGGCGAGTTCCACATGATCAACGACATCCCGCCCGACCGGATGGAGGAGATCAAGGGCGACTCCCAGTTCCAGACCGTGTCGTGGTTCCCGCTGAACTTCGACTTCATCAATCTCAACAACGACTTCGAGCCGTTCAAGGACCAGCGCGTCCGCCTCGCCTTCGACCTGATCATCGACAAGGAACTGCTGCTGCAGGGCGCCCTGTGGGGCCAGGGGGCGCTTACCGCGTCGCCCAGCTACCCGACCTCGCTCGCCTATAACAACGAGCTGAAGCCGCGTGCCCAGGACATCGAAAAGGCCAAGGCGCTGCTCGCCGAAGCCGGCTACGGCCCGGGCAGCCTCAACATCGTGTTCAAGGCAACCACCAACTACCCGTACCACGTCGAGGCGGCGCAGATCCTCGTCGAGTGGTTCCGCGAGGCGGGGGTCAATCTCACCATCGAGCAGCTCACCTGGGCAGACTGGCTGAGCCAGGTCTGGGTGAACAAGGACTTCCAGATGTCGATGATGAACTTCTTCGGCCTGTGGGAATCCGACTTCCTCTACTACAGCCTCTATCACTCGACCGGCGGCTTCAACTACCGCCACATCAACGACCCCGTCATCGACGAGCTGGTGACCAAGGCCCGCGGAGTGGTGGACGATCAGGCACGTGCCGACCTCTACAAGCAGGTGCAGCAGCGCGTCTACGATGAGGTACTGGACATCGTGATCTGGTTCCGCAACGGCTCGATCGCTGCCCAGACCAAGGTGGGTGGTCTCGACACCATCGTCCACCCCAACGGCAATGCGCTGAACTTCCACAAGGTCTGGCTCAAGGCCTGATCCTGAAGTTCGTGGGGCCGGCGCGAGCCGGCCCCGTTCCGACTACGCTCGCGGAGCGCGCGCATGAGTTTTCTTCTCAATCGCCTGCTGTCGATCGCACTGACGCTGGTGCTGATCTCGATGATCACCTTCGCGGTGACCAACATCCTGCCGGGCGACGTGGCCATGATGATCATGGGCACGCAGAGCAATCCCGAAGCCCTTGCGGGGCTGAGGCAATCCCTCGGGCTCAACGATCCGCTGATCGTGCAGTATGGCCGCTGGGTCTTCGGTATGCTGACCGGCGACTGGGGCAACTCGCTTATCTTCAAGGTACCCATCACCGAGCTCTTGGGCCAGAAGATCCGCTCGAGCGCGCTGATCGTCGTGCTGTCCATGGCCATCGCGCTTGCTGCCGCAGTCCCGCTCGGCGTCTGGGCCGCGGTGCACCGCAACAAGTGGCAGGACACGCTGAGTTCGAGCACCGCGCTGCTGGGCGTCAGCCTCCCCGATTTCTTCTGGGGCATCATGATGATCCTGCTGTTCGCCCGGGCTCTCGGCTGGCTGCCCTCGAGCGGCGTTGCCGACCCGGCGACCGATTTCGGCGCCGCGCTGCGCTATGCCCTGCTGCCTTCGCTGGCCCTCGGCCTCGGGCTGATGGCGCATCTCACGCGCATGACCCGCTCCGCCATGGTGGGCATCCTCAACCAGGAATTCGTGCGGGTGGCCCGCGCCAAGGGACTCTCCGAGCGGGTGGTGATCTGGCGCTATGCGCTCGCCAATGCCATCGGTCCGGTGATGACCATTGCGGGCCTGCAGGTCGGCTACCTGTTCGGCTCGATCATCGTGGTCGAGACCCTGTTCAACTACACCGGCATGGGCTGGCTCACCTACCAGGCGCTGCTCAACCGCGACGTGCCGCTCATCCAGGCCACCGTCTTCGTTATCGCCGCCGTGGTGATGCTCATCAATCTCCTCGTCGACCTGCTCTACGTGCTCGTCGACCCGCGCATCCGGCTGGAGTAGCGGCATGAAGCGTTTTCTCTCAACCAAGGGAGTGATCGGCGCCTCCCTCGTGCTGCTGGTGCTGTTCGTGGCGCTGATCGGGCCACTGCTGATCGCCCCCGAAATGGCGACGAAGATGGACATGAGGGCCCGCCTCGCCGGCCCGTCGTTCAACCACATCTTCGGCACCGACCAGCTCGGCCGCGACCTGTTCTTCCGCGTCATGCTCGGCACCCAGACTTCCATCGGCATTGCCGGCACCGCCGTGCTGCTCTCGATTGTCATCGGCCTGCCGCTGGGCATCGTCTCGGGTTACTACCGCGGCCATGTCGACAACGTGCTGATGCGCCTCGTCGATACGCTGCTCGCCTTCCCCGCCCTGCTGCTCGCTCTGGTGATCAGCGCCATGCTGGGCCCGAACCTGCAGAACACCATCATCGCCGTGGGCATCGCCTTCACGCCCTTCCTTGCCCGCATCGTCCGCGGCGAAGCGCTGCGAGTGGCGCAGATGCCCTACGTGGAGGCGGCGCGCGCCTCGGGCACCAACGACCTGATGATGATCGTCCGGCACATCCTGCCCAACATCATGCCTCAGGTCATCGTGCAGGCAACGATCAGCCTCGCCTTTGCCATCCTCGCCGAAGCCGGGCTTTCCTTCCTCGGCCTCGGCACGCAGCCGCCCAACTCCTCCTGGGGGCTGATGATCCAGGCGTCGCGCGACTACCTCGACGTAGCCCCCTGGACGGCGCTGGTGCCGGGCGGCGCGGTGGCCCTGACGGTGCTCGGGCTCAACATGTTCGGCGACGTGCTGCGCGACGTACTCGATCCGAGGGTCAAGGGATGAACGAACTCAAACCCATCGTCGCCATCGACAGCCTGCGCGTCGAGTTCCCCACCGACGGTGGGACCGTCGTCGGCGTCAAGGATGTCAGCTTCACCATCCAGCCCGGCGAAACGGTGTGCGTCGTCGGCGAGTCCGGCTCGGGCAAGTCGGTGACCTCGCTGTCGCTGATGCGCCTCGTCGAGTTCGGTGGCGGCATCATCACCGGCGGGCAGTTGCGGTTCACGCGCGGCGACGGCAGCGAAATCGACGTCGCCAGGACCGATGCGGCCACCATGCAGTCGATCCGGGGTAACGAGATCGGCATGATCTTCCAGGAGCCGATGACGTCGCTGAACCCCGTGTTCACCATCGAACGCCAGCTCGTCGACGGCCTGATGACGCACCGCAAGCTGAGCCGCGAGGCCGCCTCGGCCCGTGCTCTCGAACTGCTCAAGGAGGTCCGTATCCCCGAGCCCGAGCGGCGGCTCAAGCAGTATCCGCACGAGCTGTCGGGCGGCATGCGCCAGCGCGTGGTGATCGCCATCGCCATGGCCTGCGCGCCCCGCCTGCTCATCGCCGACGAGCCGACCACCGCCCTTGACGTCACCATCCAGGCCGAAATCCTGGCGCTCATCGACCGGCTAAAGCGCGAGAACGGCATGTCGGTGCTGTTCATCACCCACGACATGGCGGTGGTGGCGCAGATGGCCGACCGGGTGGTGGTCATGTACCGCGGCAACATCGTCGAGCAGGGCCCTGTCACGGAAATCTTCGAGCGGCCGCAGCAGGACTATACCAAGGCCCTGCTCGCAGCCGTGCCTCGGCTCGGTGCCATGCGCGGCAAGGACAGACCCGAGAAGATGCCGGTGCTGATGGCCGACACACAGCCCGCCGCCCCGGCCCCCGAGAAGACCAGCCTCGCCCCCCGCGTCCTGCTCGACGTCAAGGGCCTGACCACCCGCTTCCCGGTGAAACGCGGCCCGCTCCGCCTCACCGTCGCCAACGTGCATGCCGTGGAGGACGTGAGCCTCCAGCTCAACGTCGGCGAGACGCTGGCGCTGGTGGGCGAATCCGGCTGCGGCAAGTCCACTACCGGCCGCTCCATCCTGCGACTGGTCGAGCCGTTGTCGGGCACCGTAACGCTCGACGGCTGGGACGTCCGCAGCCTCGGCACCACCGACCTGCGGCGCGCCCGACGCGACATGCAGATGATCTTCCAGGATCCCTTCGCCTCGCTCAACCCCTATCGACGGCTGCGCGACCAGGTGGCCGAGCCGCTCATCAACTTCGACGTCGCCCGCGGCAAGGAACTGGATGATCGCATCGCCACCCTGTTCGACCGGGTCGAACTCCCGCGCGACTTCCTGCGGCGCTTTCCACACGAACTCAGCGGCGGCCAGCGGCAGCGCGTCGCCATTGCCCGGGCCCTCGCCACCGATCCCAAGCTGATCGTCGCCGACGAGGCCGTGTCCGCCCTCGACGTGTCGGTGCGGGCACAGATCCTCAACCTGATGATGGATCTGCAGGCCGATCTCGGCGTGTCGTTCCTGTTCATCAGCCACGACATGGCGGTGGTCGAGCGCGTCTCGCACAAGGTCGGCGTCATGTATCTGGGGCGCATCGTCGAGTTCGGCACGCGCCAGCAGATCTTCGACAATCCGCAGCACCCGTACACGCGGACGCTCCTCGCCGCAGTGCCGATTGCCGATCCCCGCCAGAAGCGGCACCTTGACGACAAGGTATTCCGCACCATTCCTTCTCCCGTCCACCCGGCCGGGTACCAGCCGCCGCCCTCGCTCTACGACGAGATCGAGCCCGGCCACCTGGTGCTCCGCCCCCAACTGACAGGTCTGCCACAATGCCCATCAAGAACCGCGTCGCCGAACTGCACGCCGAGATCACCGCCTGGCGCCGGGACATCCACGAGCATCCCGAAACCATGTACGACACCGAGCGTACCTCGGCCTTCGTCGCCCAGAAGCTGCGTGAGTTCGGCTGCGACGAGGTGACCGAGGGGATCGGCCGCACCGGCGTGGTCGGCGTCATCAAGGGCCGCACCGACACGGCCGGGCGCGTCGTCGGCCTGCGCGCCGACATGGACGCCCTGCCCATCCTCGAGGCGACGGGCCTGCCCTATGCCTCCAAGACCCCCGGCAAGATGCATGCCTGCGGCCATGACGGACACACTGCCATGCTGCTGGGCGCCGCCAAGTACCTCGCCGAGACACGCAATTTCGACGGCACTGCGGTGGTGGTGTTCCAGCCCGCCGAGGAAGGGGGCGCCGGTGGCGACGCCATGGTCAAGGACGGGCTCATCACCCGCTGGGGCATCCAGGAAATCTACGGCATGCACAACCAGCCGGGCCTGCCGGTCGGCAGCTTCTCGATCCGCCCGGGCGCCTTCTACGCGGCGACCGACAACTTCACCGTCGATGTCGTCGGCAAGGGCAGCCACGCCGCCCGCCCCCATGCCGGCACCGACACCACCGTGATTGCCAGCCACATTGTCGTGGCGCTGCAGACCATCACCTCGCGCAATGCCGATCCGCTGAAGTCCATCGTCGTGTCGGTGACCAGCTTCCGTACCGACTCCGACGCCTACAACGTCATCCCCGAGCATGTCGAACTGCGCGGCACCGTCCGTACCTTCGACAAGGACATCCGCCAGCTGGCCGAGGACCGCTTCAAGGCCATCGCCACCAGCGTGGCCGAGGCCTTCGGTGGCAAGGCCAATGTCCGCTACGATCGCGGCTATCCCTCGATGGTCAATGCCGAAACCGAGACCGTCTACGCCAGCGAGGTGGCGAAGAAGGTCTCCGGCGTTCCGGTGATCGATGCCCCGGCAATCATGGGCGGCGAGGACTTCGCCTACATGCTCGAGGCCTGCCCGGGCGCCTATATCCAGATCGGCAACGGCGACACGGCCGACGTGCACCACCCGCTCTACAACTTCAACGACGAGGCCATCCCCTATGGCACCTCCTACTGGGCCGAATTGGTCGAAACGCGCATGCCCATAGCCTGACGCTGACAGCAGGGAGGGCGACCATGACCGGCGCACCACGCAGCATCGGCACCGGGCGGACCGCTTGGCTGGGAACGGAGGAGCGGACCGACCTTGCCCCGTCGCGGCCGGCGTCCCGCCGGGTGAACCTCGCAGCGGAGCCGGTCGCCCTCGAACTCGATCTCGGCCGCACCGCCATGATCGTGGTCGACATGCAGAACGCCTTCTGCGCGCCGGGCGGTCTCACCGACCTCAACGGCGGTGACCTCTCGGTGGCGCGGGCGCCCATCGCGCCTCTCGCCACCCTGCTACCAGACCTGCGCCAGCATGGCGTTCCGGTCATCTGGCTCAACTGGGGTCACCGCCCGGACCTGCTCAACGTGCCTCCGATGACCATCCACGCCTTCGACCCCGTGGCCCATGGCCGCGGCATCGGCAGCGACCTGCCCGGCGGCCGGGGGTCTGCCCTGATCAGAGACAACTGGTCGGCCGCCATTGTCGACGAGCTGGTGCCCGGGCCGGACGACATTCATGTCGACAAGTACCGTATCAGCGGCTTCTGGGACACGCCGCTCGACAGCATCCTGCGCCATCTCGACATCCGCACGCTGCTATTCGCCGGCGTAAACCTCGACGTGTGCGTCTACCACACGCTCGCCGACGCCCACTTCCTCGGCTACGACTGCGTCCTCGTGAGCGACTGCAGCACCACCACCGCCCCGCGCTTCTGCACCGAGGCAACCCTCCACAACATCACGAAGTGCTTCGGCTTTCTGGCCACGTCCACGGAGCTGGCAGCCTCGCTGCGGGAATAACGCCCTCAGGCGAACTGGATGGCGTTGCCCAGCGGCAGGTCGCGAATGCGCTGGCCGGTGAGCGCGAAGATGGCGTTGGCGAGGGCCGGGGCGGCAGGAGGCACCCCTGGTTCGCCAATGCCCTTGATGCGGCCGGCATTCTCCAGAATCTTCACCTCGACGCCCGGCCACTGGTTGAGGCGCAGCGGCTCGTAGTCCCAGAAATTGGTCTGCTCGACCTTGCCGTCGGCAATGGTGATGGCGCCGCGTATCGCCGCCGAGAGACCGAAAACCATTGCGCCCTCGACCTGACTCGCGATGTTTCGCGGGTCAAGCGCAATGCCGACGTCCACCGCCGCCCAGGCGCCGGTGATGCGGATGCCGTCTGCCGTCTGCTCAACCTCGATCACTTCCGCCGCCGGCACGCCGAAGGCATGACAGAAGGCGAGGCCGCGCGCCCCGCCAGCCGGGGCGGTCCCCCAGCCGGAGAGCTCGGCCACCGTCTCGAGCACCTTGCGGCAGGTTTCGTCCTCGATATGCCTTAGCCTGAACTCGAGCGGGTCCGCTCCTGCTTTATGCGCCAGCTCGTCGATGGCACTCTCATGGAAGAAGCCGTTGAGCGACGCGCCGACCGAACGCCATGAACTCACCGGCACCATATCCGGTGCCCGGTAGCCGGTAACGCGATGGTTGGCAAAGCTGTAGGGCTGGTCCCACGCCCCCTGCGTGATCAGCGAGTCAGGTCCGGGCACGTCGAAGCCGAGCCGCCCCATCTGCCCCTTGGTGACGGAGGACGAAGCAACGCCATAGTCGAAGGCGACGAGGCGGCCGCCTTCCACCTTGCCGCGCACGCGGGCAAGGGCCGCCGGCCGGTAGAAATCGTGCGTCATGTCCTCCTCGCGGGTCCAGGTGAGGAGGATCGGGGTGCCCGGGTTCGCCTTGGCGATGATTGCGGCCTGCTCGACCGTATCCATCTCGAGCCGGCGACCGAAGCTGCCTCCCATCAGCAGGGTGTGGAAGGTGACATCGGCAGGCTCGATTCCCGTGGCCTTCGCGGCGGCAGCGACCGCAATGTTCGGAATCTGATTGCCGGCCCACACTTCCAGCTTGCCGTCCTTGAACAGAGCGGCGGCGCTCTGCGGCTCCAGCGGCGCATGGGCGAGGTAGGGGACGGAGTATTCCGCCTCGAACACGTCGCCGCTCTTCAGCGCTTCATCGACATTGCCTTCGTTGCGGGGCACGCTGTCGCGCCGGGCCTCGCTGAACGATGCCGCCAGCTCCGCCCTGATCGCGTCGCTCGACTGAGGGTAGGTCGCCGGCGCCCACTCGAAGCTGATGGTCTCAGCCGCCTGCATGGCGTGCCACGTCGTCGCCGCCACTACGGCAACGCCATTGGCGAGTGGCACGATCTTGTCCACCCCCGGCATTGCGGCTGCGGCGGCGGTGTCGGCGCCGATCATCTTCGCGCCCAGATGCGGGTTGGCCTTCACCGTCGCAAAGCGCATGCCCGGCAGGCGAAAATCGATGGCGAAGGTCGCGGTGCCGGTCACCTTGGGCACCATGTCGAGGCGGGGCGGCGAGGTGCCGAGCAGCTTCCACTGCTCGCGCGGCTTGAGCTTCGGTTCACCCGACAGCTGGACCTTCGCCGCCTCGGCGGCCAGTTCGGTATACGCGAGCCGCGTACCGTCGGGCGCCACCACCGCGCCGCCCTCCGTCGTCAGTTGCGCCGCGGCGATGCCGAGCTGCCTGGCCGCCGCCTCGACCAGGCTCGCCCGCGCCGCCGCACCCGCGAGCCGCATCTTGTTGTAGCCGTCCGCGACCGAGGACGAGCCTCCGGTCATCTGCATGCCGACGAACTTGCCCGGCACGTCGACGATGCCGCGCGCCATCTCGGCGAGCCAGCTCCTGTCGGTGGGGAGGAACGGCAACGCCTCGGCGAACGCGGCGGAGTTGTAATAGGTGGACGAAGGCGGCCCGTGCATTACCCGGACCGCGCTCCAGTCGAGGTCCATCTCCTCGGCGACGAGGGCCGCGAGCGTGGAATGCACCCCCTGCCCCATCTCGGCGCGCGGCGTTACCACGGTAACGCCCTCGGCATTGACGAGCACGAACGGGTTGAGCGTCACCTCGCCCTCTGCGAGCCTTGGCTCCAGCGGATTGTCCCCCGGCGTGACGTAGCGCCACCAGCCGAAGGCGACGCCGCCCGCGAGCGCGAGGGCGCCGAAAAGGGCGGTGCGGCGGGTGATTGTCGCGATCCGTCCCATCTCAGAGCTCCTGCTGCTGGAGCCTGCGCGCGGCGTCATGCACCGCCGTGCGGATGCGCGAATAGGTGCCGCAGCGGCACAGATTGCCGGACATCGCGGCGTCGATCTCCTCGTCGCTCGGGTTCGGGTTGCTGGCGAGCAGTGCGGCGGCCTGCATGATCTGGCCCGACTGGCAGTAGCCGCATTGCGCCACCTGTGCCTCGGCCCAGGCCGCCTGCACTGGGTGCATGGCGTCGGGCGTACCCAGCCCCTCGATGGTGGTCACTTCGGCCCCGGCAACGTCGGAAAGCGGCGTCTGGCAGCCACGCACCGCCTCACCATTCACATGGATGGTGCAGGCGCCGCAGGCGGCCACGCCACAACCGAACTTGGTGCCGGTAAGGTTGAGCCCGTCGCGCAGCACCCAGAGCATGGGCATGTCCTCGGGCAGGTCGACGGTGACCGACCTGCCGTTTAGAATGAAGCTCGTTGACATGCCAACACCTCCCCGAAACGAAGATGCTGACAAAATCGACGATTTTTGTCATTACGTCAACGGCACGGTGCGGCGTGCTCACCACGGGCAGTTTGCAGCTATGAACGAAACGACCATCAGCAGTGCCTCGGCCTCCGGCAGCCGGGAGGCACAGGTTCTCGCGGCCGCCTTCGAGGCCTTCTCCACCTATGGCTTTCGCAAGACCTCGATGGACGACATCGCCCGCCTCGCCGGCATGTCGCGTTCGGCGCTTTATCTGAGCTACGCGAACAAGGAGGACATCCTCCGCAGCCTGGCGCGCGACGTGCTCAACGACAGCGTCGCGCAGGTGCAGGCGGTGCTCGAGGCCAATGCCGGGAGCCGCGAGGAAGTGCTTCTGGCGGCGTTCGTGGCCAAGGACGGCCGTTTCGTCGAAGCCATTCTCAGCAAGCCCCACGCCCGCGAGGTGGTCGAGGAGGGGCTGGCCGCCACCAGTCAGATCGTTGCCGCGGCCGAGGGCAGGATGCGCGGATTGCTGGCGCAGTGGTTGGCGCAGCAGGGCGTGCCACGAGGCATCGGCACACCCGAGGAGGTCGCGGCGTCGATCGTTAGCGCGCTGCACGGCCTCAAGACGACGAGCGCCGATGTCGCCAGCTACCGCGATGGCCAGCGGCGGCTTGCAAAGATCTTCGCGCTGGCACTCGCCAGCAACGGCTGACGACGACTGAATGGGATGGGTGGGGGGCGATCACCCATCCGATCGGCTTGGGGTCAGTCGAAGCGGTTGGCCGCCGGAGGATCGCTGGCCGGGAAGGATTCATCGATCGCCTCGTCATGCTTGGTCCATGACCGGCGGGGGCGGTCGCGCATCGACTCGGGTCCGGCCGGGCGTACCTGGTGCTCGGCCTCGACCGGACCGGGCTTTTCTGCACCGTCGAAAGCGGCGGCCGGCGATGTCTCCGCCTCGATTTGCCGTTCGGCAACGAGCCACAAGTCCAGCTCGGTGCCATCGGGGCGGCCAGCCTCCATCCAGAGCATGTAGGCCCTCGCCCGGATCGCATCTTCTCTAGGTACCATGGTTCGCTCGCATTTGTTGTTGTGTAGGGGCCGCGGCGGAGCGTCCAGACTCGAACCGCGGCCCCGCCACCTCCAGGTGGCTGGGCAACTAAACTAGGCTCGCGTCATCCGGTTGCGCATCGGCTGCAAGGAAGACGCCGGTACGGAGGTCAGGCTGTGTCCCTCGATGACTTGGTTGTGCCGACCAGCCTGGCCAGTTCGGCGAATGACTGGATCTGGCCATCGCCCGCGCCCCGGCTCGCCAGTTGCAGGATCCGGGGAGCGAAGGCGACCGCTTCGCGGTTGGCCGGGCTCATTTCGCGATAGGCGTCCATCGCCGTCCGCTCCGCCTTCTGCAGCGCCTCGTCCACGTCCCGGCGGCTGACTAGCCCCTTGCCGATCATCATCTCGTTGAGCGAGGCAATGACGAGGTAGAAGCCTTCAAGCTGCAGGTTGGCCGTATTCATCGGTGTGCTCCTGTTGATCTGGAAGCACAACGCCGCCGCGGCAATAAGGTGGCAACGTCCGCTCGATCAGCCGCCGCCCGTGCGGTTGTTGGGCACGCGCACCACCGGCTTCAGCAACCGCTCGTCACTGTCCCCCACATAGTCCTTGTCGCCCTTGGGGACTGGTGCGCCGGCCAGCGGGTCGTGGTCGGCTGGATCGTCCGTGATGTTGACGGTGGCGCCACGCGAGGGGAGCGGCTTCGCCTCCGGCGGGGTCGGCTGGCCGTCATGGCCCGGCCGCCTGCGCTCCTGCGGATCGTCCGGTCCCCCGGGGCGGGCCGTGTTCGTCGTGGTCTTGCTCATGGCAACGCACCCCTCTGCTAGTGCCGCGTGGCCTCTTCGACCAGCTGCCTGCCGCGGCCGGTCAGCAAGTGCATGCCCGACGGCCCCTTCCTCACCCAGCCCTTGGCCTCGAGGTCGCCGCACAGATGAGGCGGCGGACATATCTCTGGGTCGAGGGCGAGCCGGGCCAGCGCGACGAGTTCGACCGGGGATACCTGTTCCAAGTCTGCCGGCTGCAACATTCTGTCCTCCTGGTTCCGAGGCAGCAATGCCCATGCGCGCCGCCGGTTCCCGCCACAGGCACCGATCAGGCTCGTCTTACGGGCTCCGACCAGCTGACGGCGGACCAAGCCCCGAGCCGCAGAACCTCGCCCTCGATGGCTGCCGTGCCGGTGCTGACCGGGGCTGACGCGATGCAGCAGTCCATCTCGATTGCTTCGTCCGTGGGGTTCAGCGCCATGGAAAGCTGACCGGCCTCGAACACCCAGGTCACAATGAGCCCGTTGCCCTGCCTCGCCGTGCGAGCGGCGAGACAGGGGGTCGCGGCGAGCGGCCAGACCCGCTCGCGTCGCCATCGCGCCAGTTGCCGGAAGCGATCGAGCGCGGCCCTCCGCTCTGGCCGGTCATATTCATCCCACGCCAGCTTGGCCGAAAGGAACGTGCTGCGCTCGTTCGGGTCGGGAAGGCCCCCCTCCTCCACGTCCTGCCCGAACATGTTGCGCATCTGGTCGTAGCGATCTTCCTCCTTCTCGCGCGCAATGTCTTCGGGCAGGTCGAAAAAGAAGGGGAACGGGCTCGCCACATTGGCTTCATCGCCCATGAAGCAGAGCGGGATCTGCGGCGCCATGAACTTGACGAAGTGGGTGAAATCCACCTTCTCGGGGCTGATGCGCTCGCTGATCCGGCTGGCGTCGGCGCGGTTGCCGATCTGGTCGTGGTTCTGCACGTAGGTGATGAAGCTGTCGGGCGGCAGGAGCGCCCCCTTGCCGCCGCGTGTCGTCCCGTCGCTGTCGTCCCCTTCGCTCGGGTCATGCACGAAGCCGTCGGCCAGGGCCTTCTCGAGATCGGCATACGGATCCTTCTGCGGATCGTCGTAGCCGGTCGGTCTGCCCTCACCCGTCACGAGGTAGGTGAGCACGTGGTGCATGTCGTCGTTCCACTGTGCCCAGTAGTGGTGAGGCAGGTTGTCGGCGGGGTCACGCTCGAGCCACCGGAAGGAGTTCTTCATGTTCTCGATGATGAGTCTCGCCTGCGGCTTTACCGAGCGCGCGGTACCGGCCAGTTCGCGCAGGAATGTGTCCCGGCCTGCGGTCTTCATCTCGTGCACGCTGTCGAAGCGCAGCCCGTCGAAATCGTACTCGTCGAGCCACATCGCGGCGTTCTCGTAGTAGAATTGCCGGACCATCGGGTTCTCGAAGTTGATGCCCGGCCCCCAAGGCGTCTCCACCTCCTCGCTGAACCACTCGGGCACGTAGTCGCGGGCGAAGTTGTGGGTGTCGCCGAAGTGGTTGTAGACCACGTCGAGGATCAGGTTGAGCCCGAGTTCATGCGCATGATCCACCAGATTCCGCAGGTCCTCCGGGGCGCCATAGGCGGCGGCAGGCGCGAACATCAGCGTGCCGTCATAGCCCCAGTTCCGATCGCCCGGGAACGCGTTGAGGGGCATGATTTCGAGGCAGGTGAAACCGGCGTCGCGAAAATGCTCGAGCCGGTCCCCCAGCGCGGCGAACGTCCCTTCCCGCGTAGCGGTGCCGACATGCACCTCGGCGATGATCGCCTCGTGCCACGGCCGGATTGGTTTCCGGTCAGGCGAGGGCGGCAGAGGCCTGCGCACGATGCTCCATCCGGCGGTGTCGCCATCCTGCTGGCGCGACGCAAGATCGGAAAACTCGAGCCCGCCGCTGCGGAAGCGGTAGCGCTGCCCCTCCCCCACGCCCGCGGCAAACGTGGTCCAGAAGCCATCGGCGGCCCGCTCCAACGCGATCGGCGCCCGGCCCTCGAGGATCAGTTCCGGTTCGCGAGCGGAAGGGGCATAGAGGCGAAAGAGGGTGCCACCGCTTTCCACGACAGGACCGAACAGTGACTTCATCGACGCAAACTCCTCGCTGGATAGGGGCGCGATCTGCCCTCTCCGCGTTGAATTTGCCGCGTGCCCTACGGTTCCCCGCGCCCCTTGACCGTCGTGGCGAGCATTCCCATCTCGCCAGCCGTCAGGCGGCACTGCCGCAATCGCTTTGTTCAGACTACCGGAGGAAGTGATGCGACACGCACCCTTTTCAGCACCTGTTTTCCTGAAGCTGCACAGCAGCGGCAACTTCCGCGCCGGCTCGCCGCGGGAGGCTGTGCAGTATCTCGAGCAGCACTGGCAGGGTGAGCACACGGCGCATTACCGCCAGGCCAGGGTTCTCTGCCACGCCGCCGTCGACGGCATCGTCGAAGCCGAGACGGCGCGAACGGCGCTGATCGACGCAGCCGGACGCGCCGGCGTGCTCGCCAATGGGCGCGAGGTGGACGGCAAGCCGACCAACACGACCTACGTCTCCGCCCCGGAACTCTGGCACCTGCCCGTATCGGATACTGACGACGAGGACGAAGTTACCGACTCCGATCTCGTCGGCTACTACCGGGCGGCCGACATCGTCGGCGATCCTGCCCTTTCTCCCAGCCGCAAGCGCGCCCTGCTGGCGTACTGGGCCTCCGACATCCATGCCGTCGCCGGCGCGCCCGGCCTGCGCTCCATCCGTGGCGTCACTGTAACCATCGACAGCCTGCTTGACGCCATGGTCGAGCTCGACGCCGCGATCGACCAGGGGGCCATGGTGGCCGCCGAAGCCAGCAGCGGGAGGACCCTGTGAGCAGCCTCCAGGTGGATGTCGGCCAAACGGGCGACGCCCCCCACGACGAGTTGCTCTTTGATTGGAACCTCGATGTCGAACGGCTCGAGCGCGAGGCGCGCAAGGCACTGCAGGACAAACAGCCGAATGACTGGGCACTTGTCGAGGCCGAGTGCTCGCAGGATCTCGTCGCCGCCGAACTGAAGGCCGCCCTCGCCCGCCGCGACGACAGCGAAGCGACCAAGCGCACCATCGAACACCTCAAGGCCTGGGAGATGCGCATCGAGCGCGTCATCCGCCAGTTACGCTCGCTCTCTGCTTCCTGAGCGGCGCAAGCGACGGCCGGCCGGCCCAACGCGGGGGCGGCCGGCCTTAGTCACTCAGTAAAGATCGTTGAACGTCGCCGGATCGCTGCTGGTGCGGCCGCCTTCGGGATCATCGAGCCCCGCGATCCGCTCCATGTCGGCCTCCGACAGTTCGAACCCGAACACATCGAGATTGGCCCTGATGCGCTCCGGGGTCGCCGATTTGGGGATCACCACAAGCCCTTCCTGCAGGTGCCAGCGCAGGATGACCTGCGCCGGCGAGACAGAATGCTTGTCGGCGATCTCGCGCATCACCGGATCGTCCAGCACCTCGCCATGGCCGAGCGGCGAATAGGACTCGATCTGGATGCCCATGCGCTGGTGATACTCGCGCACGTCCCGCTGCTGGTAATAGGGGTGGAGTTCCAGCTGGTTGACGGCAGGGATGATGCCGGTCGCCTCGATCAGCCTGTCGATATGCTCGGGCAGGAAGTTGGAGACACCGATGCTGCGAACGAGTCCTTCCTTCTGCGCCTCGACGAAGGCCCGCCAGGTATCGACATAGTTGTTGCGCGCCGGAGTGGGCCAATGGATGAGGAACAGGTCGAGATAGTCGACCTGCAGCGCCTCGAGGGACTCCTGGATTCCGGCCAGGGCCTCGTCATAGCCCATCGACTTGGTGCGCAGCTTGGTGGTGAGGAACAGCTCGCCGCGCGGCACGCCCGACTCCGTGATCGCCTTGCCGACGCCGGCCTCGTTGTCATAGCCCTGCGCCGTGTCGATCAGGCGGTAGCCGGCCTCGATGGCCGTCCGCACGGCGCCGCCGACCTTGTCGTTTTCGATCTGCCAGACGCCGAAACCCAGTGCCGGTATATGCCACATGTCGTTGAGTTCGACATGCGAAACGGGCGGGACGGGGACGACAACGGGACGTTCGTACATGGTGCGTAATCTCTCGAAGTAAGGTTGGAAGAGGTCTGTTGCTCACCAACTTGCTGGCGAGCGTGAGGTTGCGGGGGCAGCGCTAGAGCAGCAGCGACTGGGCCCCGTCGATCCAGATGGGCGTGCCGGTGATGTGACCGGAATCGTCCGAAAGCAGGAAGCGCACGAGCTTCGCCACATCGCCCGCCGTACCAGGTTCGCCGTTGGTGAGCGGCACGTTGCCATCGGGATAGGTGGCCCGCACCCTGGCCCGCTGGGCGTGGCGCTTGCTGGTGTTGTCGCTGATCTCGGAATCGATGGCGCCGGGGCAGATCACGTTGACGCGGATGCGGTATCGCGCCAGCTCCAGCGCTGCCATCTGGCCAAGCGCCACCTGCCCGGCCTTGGTGGTCGAATAGGCCGAAGCGCCGCCATTGGTGAAGGTGCGGGTGCCGTTGATCGACGAGGTGATGACGATGGAGCCGCCGCGCTGCTTCATCAGGGGAACCGCGAGGTGCATCGTCAGGAACGTGCCCCCGAGGTTGATCCGCATCGTCTCGTTCCACTCATCGTAGGTGAGGTCATCGAGCGGGGCCCACGTGCCGTTGATCCCGGCATTGGCGAAGACACCGTCGAGCCGGCCGAATTCCCGTTCCACCTCGGCGAAGGCACCCGTCATCTGCTCTTCGTCGGCAATGTCGGCGATAAGGGCGAGCGTCGAAGCACCATGCGACCGGGCCGCCTCTGCGGTCTCCTCCAGTTCGTCGGGGGTGCGGCCAACCAGCGCGAGGTCCGCGCCCTCACCGGCGAGCAGCAGTGCAGCAGCCTTGCCCAGCCCCGAACCAGCGCCGGTAACCAGTACCTTCTTGCCCTTCATGGCGATCTTCGTCCTTTCGTGAACTCGGATCGCTAATTCCGGGAACGCTTCCCGGTTCCGGCGAGCAGTTGCCTACTGCCCGGCGAGTTGGGCCGACAGCGCCATTTCGCGCTGGAACCAGCGGGCGATGGTGTTCATTGTCTGGCCCGAGCGCTCGTCGCGCCAGGCGAGAAACCAACACCCGGGGCGCGTAACCACACCAAGCGGCGCCACCAGCCGTTTCTGCGCGATCGCGTCCCACATGGCCGGACCGGGGCTGATGGCGACGCCGAGCCCCGCCTCCGCCGCCTGCACGCTGTAGTTGAGCGCGTCGTACCAGATCGTCTCGCGCTCGGGCAGCGCAATGCCCGCCTCGCACGCCCAGTTCGTCCACATGTCGGGCGGCCAGCGGATATCGAGGCGCGGCATGGCCCACAGGTCGTCGAGATCGAACCCCTCGCGCGTCAGTTTGGGGCTGATCACCGGGCCGAAGGTTTCGGGACCGATCTCCACCACCGTGAGCCCGGGCATGTCGAGCGGCATGCCCACACCGACATAAATGTCGATCGAACGGTCGGCCGGGTTGATCTCGCGCGTCCATGTCGTCACCCGCACCGACTTGCCGCCGAGTTCCGCATCGAGTGCCGAAAGCCGAGGCACCAGCCAGCGTAGCAGGAACGTATCGGGCGCCGTGAGCATAATCGTCCCGTGACGGTAGGCCGAACGCAGGTGCTCCACCCCGCGGGTGATCGAAGCGAACGACTCCGTCACGGTCGCGGCGAACGCAGCCGCTTCCGGCGTGAGGCGCATCGAGCGGTTGCCACGTTCGAACAGCGCGATGCCGAACTCGTCCTCGAGATTCTTGATATGGCGGCTGACCGCCCCGCTCGAGACGCGCAGCTCCTCGGCCGCGCGCTTGACGCTGCCCAGACGGGCAGCGACCTCGAAGGCCCTAAGCGCATTGAGCAGGTGCAGCATGACCGTTGATAAAAAGTCAATCGAATGTCTGATTTGTAATCTGTCGCAAACACGCCGTCCATCCTAGGTGTTCCCTGTCCTGCGGGGGATGGGCGCAGGATTCTCCGGACAGCCGGCCCAAGGTCCATCCAGCAGTTTTTTGGATCGACACAAGGCGTATTCGTGGCTTCCGTATCCCACCGTATCATCATCGATTGCGACCCCGGCCATGACGACATGGCCGCAATCCTGCTGGCGGCATCGCACCCGTCGATCAGGATCGAGGCTATAACGTCCGTCTGTGGCAACGCCTCGGTGGACAACACCACGCGCAACGCCCTGCGCATCGTCGAAGCCTTCGGCCTCGACGTACCGGTCTATCGCGGCGCCCAGCAGCCGCTGCTCCACCGCTACGAGTTCCCCGCCGCCTTCCACGGCCCCACCGGCCTCGACAGCGCTGGCGTCGAACTCCCCGCCCCGACACGGCAGGCCGAGCCCGGCCACGCAGTCGATGCCATCATCCGTCTGGTCGAGGCCAATCCCGGCGAGATCACCCTCGTCGTCGTCGGCCCGATGACCAATATCGCCCTCGTCCTCGCCCTGCGGCCGGACCTTGCACCCGCCATAAAGCAGATCGTCTTCATGGGCGGCTCGGCCGGCGAGGGCAACGTGACGCCCGCCGCCGAGTTCAACATCTGGGCCGACGCCGAAGCCGCCCGCATGGTGTTCCGCTCGGGCGTGCCGCTCGTCATGTTCGGCCTCAACGCCACCCACCAGACCCTGCTCCGCCGCGAGGACGTCGCGGCCGTGCGTGCTGCCCATCCGGGCCCGAACCCGGTCGCCGACATCCTCGACTTCTACTGCGGCACCTATTACCGTTTCGCCGGAGCCGACAAGCCCGGCGCGCCGCTGCACGATCCCTGCTGCATCGCCTGGCTGATCGACCCCACCCTGTTCGAAATCGAGCGGCGTCCCGGCGAGGTGATCGTCTCCAGTGACGAGGCCTATGGCCAGACGCTCATCGACCTGCGCCCACAGGACCCCGCGCACGATACCCGCATCAAGAATGTCGGCGTCGCCATGAAGGCCGACGCACCGCGTTTCGCCGAACTGGTGACCCAGGCGATGATCTGGGCTGCTGGCCGAATCTCCATGAAGTCATGAAGGGTGCTCCCATGAAGACCGTAAAGCTCTCCATTCTCGCCGGCCTCGTGGCAGGCATGTTCGCCACCACTGCGCTGGCGCAGGACAAGACGCTCAACATGATCGTCATCGAAGGTGGCGACACCACTGCCATGCAGGCGGTCGTCGACGCCTACAAGGCGAGCCACCCCGGCGTTACGATCAACCTGCAGTCCTATCCCTTCGCCCAGTTCTTCCAGGTGGCCGAGCTGCGCCTGCGTTCGGCGGATGCCGGCATCGACCTCGTCTATGTCGATGCCCCACTGATGGCGAGCTACGCCTCGCGCGGCTTCCTTTCCGAGATCGACCCGTCGATCGACGTCTCCTCGCTGGTCACCAGCGCGGTGGACGCCGGCAAGTATGAGGGCAAGCAGTATGCCCTGCCGGTCAACAACTCGGCCCAGGTCATGTTCTACAACAAGACCCTGTTCGAGCAGGCGGGCATCACTCCGCCCGCCGGCCTCACCGCCGGCCAGACGGTGACGCAGGCGGAGGCCGACGAACTCGCCTCGACCGGCCGGTGGACTTGGGAGCAGGTGCTTGACGCCGCCGAAAAGCTCACCGTCAAGGATGGCGGCCGCACCACCACCTACGGCTTCTCGGTCGAACAGTTCGCCGAGCTCTACCAGCTGCAGCCCTTCGGTGAGTCCCTCGGGACCGACGTCATCGGCCCCGATGGCTACACCGCCAAGGGCTATCTCGACAGCGAGGCCTGGACCAAGGCCGCGACCTTCTGGGGCAACCTCTACAGCAACGGCATCAGCCCCAAGTCCCTCGGCTACGGCGAAGGCGCCCAGCTCTTCGGTAACGGCCAGCTCGCCATGTTTGCGGCCGGCACCTGGAACATCCCGATCCTCTCGGCCACCGGCGTCGATTTCGGCGTCGCGCCCTACCCCTATTTCGAGGGCGGCAAGGTGCTGACCCCGACCGGCTCGTGGTATGTCGGCGTCAACGTCGCCTCGGCCAACCAGGCCGAAGCCATGGATTTCGCCGCCTACCTCACCACCGACCCCGAGGGCACCAAGGTGTGGTTCGACTCGCTCCAGCAGCTGCCCACTTACAAGCCGCTGCTTGAGGCGATCAGCACTTCGCCCGAGTTCGACGCCTTCCCGAACAACGTTTTCCGCCTCGGCGTCTATGACTCGCTGAACACCGCCAAGGCCCGCCCGGTCACCGCCGCCTACGGCCAGCTGCAGGACGCTTTCCGCACTGCCTTCACCGACATCTCCAACGGCGTGCCCGTTGCCGATGCGCTGAAGAGCGCCGTGCAGAAGTTCGAAGCCGCGGCCAACCGCGTCGCTCAGTAATCTACCCGTCCCCTGGCGCTCCCGGTCTCCTGACAACCGGGGGCGCAACTACCGGAAAGCCACGTGTCTCGCACTCGGTCTCCTCTCCTGTTGATCGTCGCGCTGCTTGCACCAGCGATTGCCGGCCTCGTGGTTTTCCGGCTCTATCCCATCGGGCTCGCCGTCTCCGACAGTTTCTTCAACATGGTGCGCGGCCGGCAGGTCTTCGTCGGCCTCGACAACTACCTGTCGCTCATCGCCGACTCGACCTTCTGGAAGTCGCTGCAGGTCACCCTGTGGTTCAACCTGCTGATCAACCCGATCCAGATCGCGCTCTCGCTCGGCCTCGCCCTGCTCTACGTGCAGAAGTTCCGCGGCGTCGGCTTCTATCGCTTCCTGTTCCTCATCCCGATCGGCGTCTCGCTGCCGGTGGCCGTCATCATCTGGCGCATCATGCTCAGCCAGGACGGGCTGGTGAACGGCCTCATCGGCATGGCCGGCATCCCGGCGCAGCCGTGGCTCACCTCCGAGGGGCTGGCGCTCTATTCCATCATCGCCATCGCCACCTGGAAAGGCATCTCCTACTGGATGATCTTCATCATCGGCGGGCTGCAGAACATCTCCACCGAGATCTACGAGGCGGCCAGGCTCGACGGTGCCAGCGCCTGGCAGCGGTTGTGGCACATCACCATCCCGCTGCTCCGTCCCACCCTGCTCTTCGTGCTGGTCGCCGACGTGTCGATCAACTTCCTGCTGTTTGCCCCCATCTTCATGCTCACTCAGGGCGGCCCCGCCGACTCCACCAACGTGCTGATGTACGAGGCATACAAGTCCGGCTTCATCTTCGGCGATATGGGCCGCGCCATGGCCATCATCGTCGTGGTGGTGCTGATCCTTCTCGTCATCGTCGGCCTGCAGTTCCGCCTGCTCAACGGCAAGCAGGGAGCACGCTGATGGCCCGTCCCGTTCGCAACGGCCTCCGCCTCGGCTTCCGCCACCTTGGCTACATTGCCGTGGCCTTCGTCTTCGTGCTGCCGCTGTGGTGGGCCATCGTCTCGTCGCTCAGGCCGAACATGGAAGTGTTCGCCGACATCTTCCCCTTCACTGCCAAGGCACTGGTCCCGGTCCCCTTCTCGCTCGAGGCCTATGAGGGCATCTTCCAGCGCGGCTTCGGGCAGATCATCGCCAACACCATGCTGGTGGCAATCATCACCATGATCGGCGGGCTGGTGGTGAACGGGCTCGCCGGCTTCGCCTTCGCGGTCTTCGACTTCAAGGGCAAAAACGCCATCCTGACACTCATCATCATCAGCTTCATGCTGCCCTTCGAGGCGATCGCGCTGCCGCTGTACAGCGTCACCTTGCAGCTCGGCTGGCTCGACAACATCGCTGCGCTCATCGTCCCCAGCGTCGCCAACGGGCTCGCCGTGTTCCTCTTCTACCAGTTCTTCAAGGAAGTGCCGAAGGACTACCTCGAGGCCGCCCGTCTCGATGGCGCCAACTGGTTCGACGTGCTGCGCCACGTCTATGTTCCGCTCTCCATCCCCACCTGCATCAGCGCCGGGCTGTTGCTCTTCGTCTTCCAGTGGGAGGCGTTCCTGTGGCCGCTGCTGGCGATGCCCAGCCAGCAGTTCAAGGTCATCCAGGTCGGTATGGCCGCCTTCCAGCAGCAGTACCAGACCATCTGGAACCAGCTCTTCGCCGTCGCAGTAATCACCGCGCTCATCCCCATCGCCCTGCTGATGCCGCTGCAGCGTTATTACGTGCAGGGACTCGCCGGTGCCGGTCTGAAGGGCTGACCGTAGCCACATCCGATGATGCCATGTCCCGGCTGAGCCTTCTGCGCGGTCGGGCGAACTCGTCCGCCCGCGCTGACTGCGCCGGGCCCCACCCAACGGCCGAAAAATTCTCTTTCGCCGTTCGGACCAGTTTCGGGAACAACCCTTCCCGCCACAGGCGACCTGATTAGACGACTATTCTTATAGAGTTAGTTGAGTGATCTGGGAGGTCGCCGCTACCCTGAAAGCACGTTCGGCGAGGGCCGGACGGTGCAATTCAGGGAGGCAGCATTGGCTCGCTCCATTATCTCGTTCGATCGCCGCACGGCACTCAAGGGCCTCGCCGGAGCGCTGCTGGCCGGCATCTCCATGTCTCCGGCGCTGGCCCAGGACGCCCCGGTCACCGGCGGCACGCTGATCTATCTCGAGCAGCAGGCCCACACCAACCTCTACCCCCCGGCGGGCGGCTTCTATCCCAATGGCGGCGTGCTCAACCAGATCACCGACAAGCTGACCTACCAGAACCCGCAGACGCTTGAGATCGAGCCTTGGCTGGCCGAAAGCTGGGAGGTCAACGACACCGCCACCGAATACACCTTCAAGCTGCGCCCCGGCGTCACCTTCTCGGACGGCACGCCGCTCGACGCCAAGGTCGTGGCCCTGAACTACGACACGTTCGGCCTTGGCAATAAGGAGCTGAAATACCCGGTCTCCGAGGTCATCAACAATTACGAGCGCTCCGAGGTCATCGACGAGCTGACGGTGAAGTTCTACTTCAAGGCGCCTTCGCCCGGCTTCCTCCAGGGCACCTCGGTCATCGGCTCGGGCATCGTCTCGGCATCCACCCTCGCCCAGCCCTACGATGCCCTCGGTGATGCCACCAAGATCATCGGCACCGGTGCCTTCGTGGTCGAGAGCGAGACACTCGGCAAGGAGCTGAACCTCAAGGCCCGTACCGACTACAACTGGGCCCCGGCGAAGTTCGAGCACCAGGGCCGCCCCTATCTCGACGCCATCAAATACATCATCACGCCCGAGGACAGCGTCCGCATCGGCGCCCTGCTTGCCGGCCAGGCCGACGTCATCCGCCAGATCCAGGCCTATGACGAGCCGCAGGTCATCGATGCCGGCTACTCGATCTACGCACCCAGTACCCGCGGCATAAACGACGCCATCTCCTTCCGCCCGGCCAATCCGCTGGTCGCCGATCTGAAGGTGCGCCAGGCCCTGCTCCATGCCACCAACCGGCAGGAGATCGTCGATACCCTCTTCTCCTCCAACTATCCGCTGGCGACGTCCATCCTCTCCTCGCAGGCGGCCGGCTATGTCGACCTCTCGTCCAAGCTGGTCTACGACCAGGAGAAGGCGAAAGCCCTCTTCGCTGAAGCCGGCTGGACGCCCGGCACCGACGGCATCCTCGAGAAGGACGGCCAGAAGCTCGACCTCACCGTCTACGTCTCCCTGCCGCAGCCGCAGAACGAGGCCGTGCTGCAGCTGCTCGCCCAGCAGTGGGCGCAGGTGGGTGTGAAGCTCAACGTGCTCGCCGGGGATGCCGGCAGCCGCACGCTCGATCTGCTCGATCCGATCAAGACTCCCGTAAACGTCACCATGGTCGGCCGTGCCGATCCCGACGTGATCAAGTCCGGCTACCACCCGAAGAACCGTGACTGGCTGCTGCAGAAGGGCGGCTCGTCCGACAAGACCGACTTCGTCGACGACAAGCTCAACGGCCTGCTCGAGGCGCTCGCCGCCGAGACCGACCGCACGAAGCGCCTCGCCATCGCGGCCGACATCCAGAACTACGTGGTCGATCAGGTCTACACGATCCCGTTTTTCGAAGAGCCGCAGGCCTTCGCCACCGCGCCCTACGTGCAGGGGTTGGAGTTCGAGGCCGTTGGCCGGCCGAGCTTCTACAACGTCTGGCTCGAAGCCCACTGATCTCTCCCCGGTCCCGGGCGGCGTCGCCCGGGGGCCACCCTCCCGTACCGCCGGAGCGCCAGACATGACGCGCTACATCGCAAGCCGCATCGGACAGGCCCTGTTCGTGCTGTGGGTCGCCTTCACCGTCGCTTTCCTGCTGCTGCAGGCGCTGCCCGGTGATGCCGTCCTCATCAAGTTCCAGAGTCCGGACCTCGGACTGAGTCCGGAGCAGATCGCCGACCTGCGCGAGGCCTACGGCGTCGACAGCCCGCTGTGGCAGCAATACCTGCAGGCGCTGGGCAACTTCCTCACCGGCCAGTTCGGCTATTCGGTCGTAGGCTCGGTGCCCGTGGCCCAGGAGCTTCTCGCCAACCTGCCGGCCACCGCCCGCCTCGCCGGCGCCGGCTTCGTCGTTGCGGCTATCCTCGCCTTCGCCCTCGCCTTCCTCGCCACGCTGGCGCCCTTCCGCTGGCTTCGCGGCGCTATCCAGTCCATCCCCGCGCTGTTCGTGTCGGTGCCGGTCTTCTGGCTCGGCATCATGCTGATCCAGATCTTCTCATTCCGCCTCAAGTGGATCTCGGTGATCAATCCCGGCGAGATCGAGGGCCTGATCCTCCCGGTCCTCACCCTCGCGATCCCCATCTCGGCCCCGCTCGCCCAGATCCTGATGCGCAACATCGACGAGGCGTCGACACAGGGTTACGTCGCCGTCGCCCGCGCCAAGGGCGCCTCGCCGAGCTGGGTGCTGTGGAAGCACATCGCAAAGAATGCCTTGCTCCCTACCCTCACTATCGCCGGCATCCTCTTTGGCGAGCTGCTGGCCGGTGCGGTGATCACCGAGACCGTGTTCGGCCTCAACGGCATTGGCGGGCTCACCGAGCGCTCGGTGCGCTTCCAGGACACGTCAGTCATCCAGGCGATCGTGGTTTTCTCGGCGGCGGCCTTCGTGACCGTCAACCTGATCATCGACCTTCTCTACCCCGTCTTCGATCCGCGCCTCAGGAAGGCGAAGGGAGTATTCGCATGAGCAGCATCGGTTCCCTAGACAGCCTCGCTTCCACCCATGCCCGCCCGGTCTTCAGTCTCGGCGGCCGTCTGAAGCGAGTGCAGCCGGGCCTCGTCCTCGCCTGGATCATCATCACGGCGGTGATCCTCTTCGCCCTCTTCCCGCAGCTCTTCACCAGCTTCAATCCGGTGCAGGGCGTGCCGGCCGAAAAGCTCAAGGCTCCGTCGCTGGTGCACATCCTCGGCACCGACGCGCTCGGCCGCGACCTGTTCGCCCGCATCGTCTACGGCGCGGTCCACTCGCTGACGGGGGCCTTCGTGGCAGTGACGGTCGGCCTCGTCGTCGGCACAGCGCTTGGCGTCTTTGCGGGGGCCACCGGCGGCTTCGTCGAAGAGGCGGTGATGCGCGTAGTCGACGTGCTGCTCGCCATCCCCGGCCTGCTGCTGATGCTCTCGGTCATCATCCTCCTCGGCTTCGGCACGGTGAACGCCGCCATCGCCGTCGGCATCACCTCCATCGCCGCCTTCGCCCGCCTCGCCCGCTCAGAAGTGGTGCGCGTCCGGCGCTCCGAGTATGTCGAGGCTGCCTTCGGCTCGGGCGGCACCTTCCTAGCCGTGCTGTGGCGTCACGTGCTGCCCAACTCACTGGTTTCGGTGCTGGCCTTCGCTGCCCTGCAGTTCGGCAGTGCCATCCTTGCCATCTCCACTCTCGGCTTCCTCGGGTACGGCGCGCCGCCGCCGACGCCCGAATGGGGTCTGCTCATCGCCGAGGGCCGCAAGTACATCTCCACCGCCTGGTGGCTCACCACCGCCCCCGGCGTCGTCGTCGTGCTGACCGTGCTCTCTGCCAACCGCATCAGCCAGTCGCTGGGGGGCAGGAAGTGACCACGCCGCTCCTTTCGGTCGAGAACCTCTCCGTCGCCTATCGCGAGGGCGACACCACCGCCCGCGTGACCCATGAGGTGAGCTTCTCCATCGCCCCCGGCGAAGTCGTGGCACTGGTCGGCGAAAGCGGTTCGGGCAAGACCACCACCGCCCAGGCGGTGATTGGCCTGCTGCCCGAGAATGGCCGCATCGAGACCGGCGCCATCCGCCTCAACGGCGAGGACATTTCGCGCTGGTCGGGCAAGCGCCTCGACGCCATCCGCGGCCGCCAGATCAGCCTCATCCCGCAGGATCCCACCTCCTCGCTCAACCCGGTGAAGACCATCGGCGCGCAGGTCGGCGAAATCCTCCGCATCCACGGCGAACGCGACCGCAAGGCGATCGACGCCCGCGTCATCGAACTGCTGACTCGGGTCGGTCTCTCCAACCCCGAGCTCCGCGCCAGGCAGTACCCGCACGAGCTCTCCGGCGGCATGAAGCAGCGCGTGCTCATTGCCATCGCCATCGCGCTCAAGCCCCAGCTCATCATCGCCGACGAACCGACTTCGGCCCTCGACGTCACCGTGCAGCGCCGTATCCTCGACCTCATCGACGACCTCCGCCGCGAAAACGGCACCGCCATGCTGCTGGTCACCCACGACCTCGGCGTCGCCGCCGACCGGGCCGACCGCATCGTCGTGCTGCAGGGCGGCCGCATCCAGGAGACTGGCGACACCAGGTCGCTGCTGGCCAACCCGCGCAGCCCGTACGCCCGGCGCCTCCTCGCCGACGCCCCTTCGCTCGGTTCCAACACCTTCCGCGCGCCGCCGGCAGCCGGCGAGGACGCCATCATCGTCGAGAACCTCGTCCACGAGTTCCACAATGACGGCCGCAAGGCCTTCCGCGCCGTGGACGGCATCTCCTTCACAGTCCGCGCCGGCACTACGCACGCCATTGTTGGTGAATCGGGGTCGGGCAAGACCACCACTGTCCGCGACATTGTCGGCTTCGGCCGCCCCAGCGGCGGGGCCATCCGCATCGAAGGCACCGACATCGCCACATTGAAAGGCGAGGCGCTGCGAAAATTCCGGCAGACCATCCAGCTGGTCTACCAGAACCCCTTCTCTTCCCTCGATCCGCGCCAGACGGTGTTCTCCATCGTCGAGGAACCGCTGATCAACTTTGGCGAGAAGGACGCGGCCAAGCGCGCCGCCAAGGTCAACGCCCTGCTCGACCGTGTCGGCCTGCCCGAAACGCTGCGCACCCGCCGCCCGCGCGCCCTCTCGGGTGGGCAGCGCCAACGCGTCGCCATCGCCCGCGCCCTCATTCTCGATCCGAAGGTGCTGGTGCTCGATGAGGCGGTTTCCGCCCTCGACGTCACCGTTCAGGCCCAGATCCTGAAGCTCCTCGACGAGCTGCAGCGCGAGCGCGGCCTCACCTACCTCTTTGTCTCGCACGACCTCGCAGTGGTGCGGCAGATCTCCGACACCGTCTCAGTGCTGCACAACGGCCGCCAGGTCGAGGCCGGCCGGGTCGAGGACGTCTTCCTCCGCCCGCAAAGCGATTACACGCGCGAACTTATCGACGCTATTCCCGGAAAAAGGAGCCACGCCCATGTCTGATTTCATCCCGAAGCGCCTCGGCTTCTTCACCCGGCTGCTCGACGATACCGGCCCCGGCGAGCGCTACCAGAACGCCGCTACCCAGATCGTCCATGCCGAACAGCACGGTTTCGACAGTGCCTGGGTGGCGCAGCACCACTTCCACCGCGACGAAGGCGGCCTCCCCGCCCCGCTGGTGTTCCTCGCCTATGTCGCGGCGCGCACGATGCGCATCCGGCTTGGCACCGGCATCATCACCCTGCCGCTCGAAAACCCCATCCGCGCCGCCGAGGACGCGGCCGTACTCGACCTCCTCTCCGGCGGCCGGCTCGAACTCGGTCTCGGCAGCGGTGGCACCCCCTCGTCCTTCACTGCCTTCGGCCACGACGTGAAGGACAAGGCCGCCATCTACGAGCAGTATCTGCAAACCTTCCGCACCGCGCTGTCTGGCTCGCCCCTCGCCGGAGACGCGAAGCTCTACCCGGCCGCCCCGCAGCTGCTCGAACGCTTCTGGCAGGCCACCTTCTCGGCCG
>ENA-UOVV01000151-UOVV01000151.1-compost-metagenome-genome-assembly--contig:-NODE-151-length-104256-cov-7.059683_pt1 | contig 104256 bp, 80 predicted proteins | sample MGYA00238155_ERZ761577 | MGnify/ENA primary metagenome ERZ761577 (study PRJEB28898, sample SAMN06268775) | compost metagenome | isolation source: Emeryville, CA | place: USA:Emeryville, CA | collected...
AGAAGAAGGCCCAAAGTCGGTGAAAGAATATGACTCTCTTCAGCAAACTTTGACTCCGGCAAAACGCGACAACCGGATAAAAAGATATATCAACAGACGTTTGGTGGCTACGGAAGAGTATTTGTACCAAAATCCTTTACAAGCGATTGTAGAAATCAGGGATAATTTTCTTCACTCGTTTCCGAAAATGCTTTTTATCTCGCTACCGTTCTTCGCACTCTTTCTGTATCTGTTCAATCTTCGAAGGAGGCAGACGTATTTCTATGTTTCACACGCCATTTTCTCGGTACATCTTTATTGTGCAGTTTTTGTGCTGTTATTGGCTGTAGTGATGCTCAGCAAAATACTTCCGGCACCACTACAGGCATTGCTGATGTTATTATTCATTGTTGTATCGCAGATATATCTGTTTTACGCGATGAAAAGATTCTACAAGATCAAAGGTTGGGAATTATTCTTCCAGTTTGTAGGTATCAACATAATGTCTACGATACTTGTGGGCGGGCTGACGGTTGTATTCTTCTTCAACAGCGTATTGGCTTTAGCGGCGAAACACTAGATCACACAGGATCGATGTCGACTACCACTTGCAGGGATGTATATCCTTTTTGCGAAGAAATCCGTCCTTTTTGTTCGCGGATTACCGATTTTACCTTTCGCAGAAGATTCATATCACGTGGACATTTCAGCCATACTTCCTGTATGAATTGATTGCGCACCCTGCTGACCAATGCCGGCACCGGACCCTGGATCGTAATGCCTTCTATGGAATGCAAAGCTTCTGCCATACTGCCCGCTGCATTGATTGCTTTGGGTTCGTCTCTGTGCCGAAATGAAATTTTGATGAGGCGGGAAAAAGGTGGATATCCGAAAGCCTCACGATATTTTATCTCATGCTCATAATACGCCCGCACATCGTGTTCATTTACCCATTGCAAAACCGGATGTTGCATGTTATACACCTGCACGATCACCCTGCCTGCACCGTCTGTTCTGCCTGCTCTTCCGCTTACCTGTTCCATTAGCTGAAAAGCTCTTTCGTTTACCCGAAAATCAGGATAACTCAGCAGGCTGTCTGCACTGAGGATACCGACAAGTGATACACCGGCAAAGTCGAGCCCCTTCACTACCATCTGCGTCCCTACAAGAATATCCACCTTATGCTTTTCTAGTCGCAGTAACAGGTCGTTCATACTTTTTTTACCGCGCATACTATCTACATCCATGCGTGCTACGCGCGCCTCCGGAAATATTTGCTGTACTTCTTCCTCTATTTTTTCAGTGCCAAAAGTTTTGCTCTGCAAACGGTTGCTGCCGCAGGAAGCACAGGTATGGATCACGGCCGCCTTCATACCACAGTAATGACAATGCAGTTTGTCGGAACTTTTATGATAAGTGAGTGATACTGCACAATTTTTACAATGCGGTACCCAGCCACAAACCATGCATATCTGAAAGGGCGCATAGCCTCGTCGGTTCTGAAAAAGAATAACCTGTTTGCTTTGGGCTAGTGCCTCCGTCATCGCCTGCATCAGCTCAGGCGTGATCAGCCTGATGCCCTGTGCACGCACTATTTCAAGCGATTTGGCATTTACCAATTCTATTGCCGGAAGACTTACTCCCTGATAACGTTCACTCAATCGGACATAGGCATACTTTCCCTGATGAGCATTGTAAAGGCTTTCCACAGAAGGAGTGGCAGAACCCAAAATCACCTTGGCTCCATGCAACGAAGCAAGATAAATTGCCGCGTCCCTTGCGTGAAAGCGGGGGGAAGGATCTTTCTGTTTATAGGATGCATCGTGCTCTTCATCTACAATCAGCAAACCCAGGTTGTCGTAAGGAAGCCAGAGCGCAGAACGAGGACCAACTACAAGTTTGTATTCATGTTTTTTAACCTTCTCCCATATTTCCACCCGTTCGTTGTCGCTGAAGCGGGAATGGTAAACACCAAGAGAAGAACCGAAATAAGCGTAGAGGCGACTTACCAACTGCGTAGTAAGTGCGATTTCCGGCAACAGAAACACCGCCTGCCGTCCTTGTTCAATACAATCTTTGATGCGTTGAATGTATAAATGCGTTTTCCCACTACCCGTTACACCTTCCAGCAGCACCACTGCTTTTTGTTTTAGTCCCTGATCCAGTTCCTTAAAAGCGCGTCGTTGTGCAGGTGTAAAGACAATCTCCGGCGCTTCGGTGACCCCTTCATACATCAGACGGTCTACATCTTTTTCTTCACTGATAAAGATTCCTTTGTCGCAAAGCGCTTTGATCTGCGCAGCACTAGCACCGGAACGCTCCAGAAGATCTTTCTGCCGAACAAAACCCGCTTTCACCGAAAGCTCTACATAAGCCATGAGGAGTGAGAGCTGACGCGGGGCCTGTTCCAGTTGATCGAACAAATCTTTGAGCGCTTCTTCTTCCCGATAAATAGCTGCCAGTGAAATAATTCGTTCTGTCTTTGGTTTATAGGCAGGTTCCAGCGAGTCGGTGATCAGGACAGCTTCCTGTTCCAGCAGTTCCTGCAATACACTATTGAGATATCTGTGTCCGACAATCGCCCGCAGTTCGCTGATTGAGAGTTCCTTTTTCATCTCGAGTGCTTCTGCCGCCATAAAAGCTTCATCACTCCATTCGATGACACGCCCTTCTGCGTTCCAGATCAAACGAGTTTCTCCCTCAAGTTTCAGATGGGCAGGCAATGCAGCCTGCATCACTTCACCCGGAGATGCTACATAATAATCAGCGATCCATTTCCAAAACTCAAGTTGCAGATCGTTGACGATAGGAGACTCGTCCAATATGGATTTGATGGGCTTTACGCTAAACGCCTCCGGTTGCTCGTTATGAATGCGCTCCACAATGCCCGAATACTGACGATTTTTGCCCAGTGAAACTTCCACCCGCATTCCCCGTTGCAAGCGCTCCTGCATTTCTTCCGGAATACCGTAAGTAAGCAGCCTTGGTAAACTGAGGGGAAGAATCAGATCTGCAAAACGTCGTGTGGAAGAAGGGGTACCTGATGCCGCAAGCATGATTGCAAGTTAGTTTGATAATTTGATGATGCAGAAGGAGAACATTGAAGCAAAAGACAAATTATTGCCTTTGCGTTATCTAATGAGGCATTCATCTTACCTTTGCCCTCTAAACGTTTTGAACAACCAACATGGCGAAGACTACCGAAAGGAAATGTTCTTTTTGTGATCGTGCGGAAAGTGAGGTGAATATTCTCTTCACGGGTATGAAGGGAAACATTTGCGACCAATGTATTGAAAATGCCCACTATCTCCTGCAGGAGGCTTTGGGCGACTCGCAAAAGGGCAAGGAAAAAGACATGAGCCTGAGCCTTCAGCAGCATAAACTTTACAAACCCAGAGAGATCAAAGAATTTCTTGACCAATATGTTATCGGACAGGATGATGCGAAGAAAATTCTCTCCGTAGCAATTTACAACCACTACAAAAGGCTCACAATGCCTTCGATGGACGATGTGGAGATTGAGAAATCAAACATCATCATGGTGGGTGAAACGGGAACCGGTAAAACGCTTTTGGCAAAAACAATTGCAAGACTGCTGCAGGTACCTTTTGCCATAGTAGATGCAACTGTATTTACCGAGGCCGGTTATGTGGGAGAAGATGTGGAAAGCATTTTGTCCCGTCTGTTGCAGGCCTGCAATTTCGACGTGGCGGCAGCAGAACGCGGTATCGTGTATATTGATGAAATTGATAAGATTGGTCGTAAAAGCGACAACCCATCCATCACCCGCGATGTAAGTGGTGAAGGCGTTCAGCAGGCAATGCTGAAACTGCTGGAAGGTTCTGAGGTGCTGGTGCCCCCTCAGGGTGGTCGCAAACATCCGGAGCAAAAGATGGTGAAGGTAAACACGCAAAACATTTTGTTTATCTGCGGGGGGGCTTTTGAAGGTATCGACAAGATGATCGCCCGCCGTGTGCAGACTTCGGCTATCGGGTACAATGCTATCAAATCGAGTAAGGAACTGGACAGAGCAAACCTGCTGCAATACGTGAATGCACAGGATTTGCGTACCTTCGGACTGATACCGGAATTACTGGGTCGTTTGCCGATTGTTACTTATCTCAACCCGTTGGATCGTGATGCTTTGAAACGTATTCTTACTGAGCCAAAAAATGCGCTCATCAAACAATACAGCAAACTGTTCGAATATGAGGGGGTAAAACTGCAAGTAGATGACGCAGCGTTGGATTATATGGTTGATAAAGCCGTGCAGTACAAACTCGGCGGACGTGGACTGCGGGCTATCTGCGAGATGATTCTCACGGATGCTATGTTCGACATTCCGTCGCAGGAGCAAAAAGAAGGTGTTTTCCATCTGACGGTGGAATATGCAAGACAGATGATCGAACATTCCAAACTCGATTATCTGAAGGCTGCATAAACGCTTTCTCGAAGAAAAATATAAATCGTAAAGAATAACCGCAATAAAAACCAAAACCATGCAGGAACTCGTAAACGAACTGGTAACCAAAGCCGGACTCACTCAGGAACAGGCGGAAAAATCGATCGAAGTGATTAAAAATTACATCCAGTCGCAACTGCCACCAATGATGCAGGGCATGGTTGACAATTTCCTGGGACAACAAGGAAACGACGATAAAGTAGGGAAATAATTAGCAAAGAGTTTTCCGAAAACATTTTCAGCAAAGAAGCCGCCTCGAAAGGGTGGCTTCTTTGTGCAATCTCGCGCCTCTTTTCTCCACTGCTTAACTGCTCTATTTATTCTCCGCTAGGCCTTAGCCTTTAGCACAAAATGCTGCTGCTCTTTAAACTCCTCCCGGAAAAACAATAAGCCCACCCTGAATAAATCAATGCTAAGTTTTACAGCAGAATCGCTTCGTAAGTGTTCCCATGCTTCGGTATGCGCGCGTGAGTGATGGATCGCTGTGATGAGTATGATGTCACCTGGACGGATCTTGTTTTTATATTTCTGCCATGCCACTGTCCAGTCACCGGGTTCCGCAAGATCGAGCAGGTAAAGTTCGGGAGCCTGATATGCATCGAAACGATTGAAGTCAAATCGTTCGGTGCTGAGGTTTATCGTGCCATCGGCGACTTTCTCAATGGAAATATAAGTCTCTGTTTCGCCGTCTTTATTGGTCAGCCAGAGAATGCGTTTACAACCAAAGTAGGTCAGTATTTTATTGACCAGTTTCTTGTGCCGGCGAGTCGCAAGGATCAGATTGGTTGGCGAAGTGGGTTTTCGAAGTAAGTTTTCGGTGAACTCATATACAAAGGGAGAATGAACACCATGCCTCCCCTGCGCCTTGCGTCGGTATTTGAGGTATTGTTTTAATTGATGCGTCTTGCTCACAGATCAATCCTTTCTAGTTGCTGAAAAGTAAAGGGAAAGGCATGTTTTTCATCTGCCGGATGGTGTTCTTCCCAAACCAGTTTCCAATGCGTATGATCTACTTCAGGAAAGAAAGCGCTTGCGTCCGGCACCTCCGTCTCTACACGAGTGAGATACAAGCGGTCGAGATCGTTCAGCGTTTCCTCAAAGATAGCGCCTCCACCGATAACAAAACCCTCGTCAACAGACTCCTCTTCCATTCTTTTCAACGCATCCGGCAGATTATTGTATAATAATACACCTTTTGGAACTTGATAGTCAGCTTGTCCCGAAACCACAATATTAAGACGTCCGGGCAGGGGTTTGCCCAGCGATTCAAAGGTTTTTCTGCCCATCAGTACAGGCTTTCCTAAAGTGGTCTTTTTAAAAAATTTCAGGTCGTCGGGCAGATGCCAGGGCAGTTGATTGTCCTTGCCGATGGCATTGTCGCTGGCGATGGCTACTATGGCGGAGAGAATCATTTTTTGTCAGCAGTTTTCAATGATCAAAATATCAGGCGGGTTTTAAACGGCTATTCTTGACACAGCACAAATGGGATTGTGCAAATAATATTATACAGCCACCGGCGCTTTGATATGTGGGTGGCTCTGATAATTTTCCAGCGAAAAATCTTCAAACCTGAAATCAAACAGATCTTTTACCTCCGGATTAAGTTTCATGGCCGGCAGGGGATACGGTTCGCGGCTGAGCTGAAGTCTTGCCTGTTCGATATGATTGCTGTACAGGTGAGCGTCACCAAAAGTATGAATGAACTCACCCGGCTCCAGATCGCAAACCTGTGCGATCATCATGGTCAACAGGGCATAGGAAGCAATATTGAAAGGCACACCCAGAAATACATCGGCACTACGCTGGTACAACTGGCAGCTTAGTCGCGGTTTGGCGGTCAGGTCACCTGCCGGACGGCTTACATAAAACTGAAATAAGGCATGGCAAGGGCTTAATGCCATTTTCGGCAGGTCGGCTACATTCCATGCATTGACGATCATGCGCCGGCTGTCGGGATTGTTTTTAATCTGGTGCAAAACATCCTTTATCTGATCGTAAGTCTTTCCGTCGGGGCCTGTCCAGCTACGCCACTGATGTCCATAAACCGGTCCCAGATCACCATTTTCATCTGCCCATTCATCCCAGATACTTACGCCATGCTCTTTCAGATAAGCAATGTTTGTTTCTCCCTTTAAAAACCAAAGCAGTTCGTGTATGATGGATTTCAGATGCAGTTTTTTAGTAGTCACCAGAGGAAAACCTTTTTGAAGATCGAAACGCATCTGATACCCAAACACGCTGATCGTGCCTGTGCCTGTGCGATCGCTCTTTTCTGATCCCGTATCAAGTATATGCCTTAAAAGATCGTGGTATTGCTGCATCTCCTTATATATTTCTTCCCGGTTGCAAACTTAGCGATTCATTAGCGGGATGTAAACTGCTGTTTTTCCTCGTCCCCTCCTTCACTTCTGCACTTCACTTCCTGTTTTTCGCAGCTAAGTGTTTACTTTTGGCAATTCGTATGAGTCAGACACTCTCTATCGTTATTCCCGCTTATAATGAAGGACGTACCATCCACATGATCCTCGACAAGGTGAATGCCGTAAGACTGATCAACAATATAAGCAAGGAGGTGATCATCGTCAACGACTGCTCGAAGGACGATACCGAAGAGGCAATTCTGGCTTATAAGGCAAGTCATCCTGAACTTCCGATCTCCTATTATAAACACGAGGTAAATCAGGGTAAGGGCGCAGCATTGAGAACGGGCATCCAGAAAGCCACCGGCGACTGGGTGGTCATTCAGGACGCCGATCTGGAGTACGATCCTAATGAATATAATATCCTGCTGAAGCCTATTCTCGACGGATTTGCAGACGTAGTCTATGGTTCCCGCTTTATGGGAGGAAAGCCCCATCGCATTCTTTTTTTCTGGCATTCGATAGGCAACCGCTGGCTTACCAGTTTGTCCAATATGCTTACCAATCTGAACCTGACGGATATGGAAACCTGTTACAAATTGTTCCGACGGGAGATTGTGCAGCGTATCAAATTAGAAGAAAACCGCTTTGGATTTGAGCCCGAAATAACCGCGAAAGTTTCGCGCGTGCCGGGTATTCGTATTTATGAAGTGGGCATTTCTTATTATGGCAGAACCTACGAAGAAGGGAAGAAGATTGGCTGGAAAGACGGGTTTCGCGCCATTTATTGCATTTTAAAATACAATCTATTCCGATAAATACATTTTATGCCGGTAATTCTTCCTGTAAAAGGTGTAATGCCAGAGATTCCCGAAGATTGCTTCGTAGCCCCCAATGCTACCATTGTAGGCGATGTGGTAATGGGAAACGAATGTTCTGTTTGGTTTAATGCCGTAATCCGCGGCGATGTAAACAGTATCCGTATGGGCAACAGAGTAAATATCCAGGACGGGGCCTGCATCCATTGTACCTACCAGAAGACAAAGACAGTACTGGGCAACAATGTTTCCATCGGTCATCACGCCATTGTACATGGTTGTACGGTGGAAGACAATGTACTGATCGGAATGGGCGCCATTGTAATGGACGGTGTGCGGATTGGCAGCAACAGTATTATTGCCGCGGGTGCAGTGGTACTGGAGGACACCGAAGTACCTCCCGGAAGCATCTTTGCCGGTGTGCCTGCCAAAAAGGTAAAAGACATCAGCCAAGACCTGCTGAAAGGTGAGGTGGAACGCATCGCTGCCAATTATGTTATGTATAGTGGCTGGTTTAAAGGATGACAAAAGCTGGCTGACCGGGGGCAGGAAAGGCTAAAAATTTCGAAAAAGCTATTGCTTTAATAAAAGGCGGCAATTACATTTGTTGAATAAATCAAACACACTTTAATCGATATGAAAAAATTCTTCCTTGCTATTCTTGCGGTTGGAGCAGTAGCTACGGCCCAGGCACAAAAGGCCGGCAGCATTCTCGTTTATGGTAGCGCAGGGTATTCTGCAGCAAAGGAAACAGACGATGATGGTCTGCCAGGCACCGCAGATGTGATCACAAAAAACAGGAACTGGCATTTTGCTCCAGGTATCGGATATCAGTTCAATAAAAACTGGACAGTGGGTCTCAATTTTGGCATTGGTATGCGCACCATGAGCACTGACAACGGAATCATTACAGAAGAAACAAGAACAAGAGAATTGGTTGTAGGTCCATTCGTACGTTATACTATGCCTATCAACAAGACTTTCTTCCTCTTCAATCAGGTAAATCTTGGTTATCTGAATGGAAAGAGAATTGAGGATGACGGTATTGCGGGCACTCCGGATATCGAAAGCAGCTACAATGGCTTCGGTATTAACTGGTTCCCTGCCGTAGGGGTAAACTTTACCAAATGCATGGCTTTCACCATGGACTTCGGCGGTCTTGGTTATATGAACCGTACCTGGGATATGACCGGTCCTCAGGAAATCAGCATGTCAAATTTTGATTTCAATTTCGGCCGTGTGATCAACATTGGTATTCAGGCTAATCTTGGTGGCAAACGTCACCGCGCTCATGGTGAACCAGGAATGGAACACCGTCATTTCGACGCATCGGATGACAGCGATGGTGAAGATGATGCTCCAAAACGCAAAAAGAAAAGAAGTTCTGATATCGACGAATAACCGTTCTATTCCAGAAAAAATACAAGAAGCTGTCTGAAAAGGCAGCTTTTTTCTTTCCTGCCGGGCCTCGCAGCCCTCAGAAAAGGACGGGTCATTTATTAACTTTGCCATCCGGTTTTCATTTTCGGATCAACTAACGAATGTTTTATGTCTTATACTCCTAAGAACAAGGTACGTATTGTTACCGCCGCTTCACTTTTCGATGGTCACGATGCCTCCATCAACATCATGCGCAGAGTAATGCAGGCAAGCGGGGTGGAGGTCATCCACCTGGGTCACGACCGCAGTGTACAGGAAGTAGTGAATTGTGCCATTCAGGAAGATGCCAACGCTATTGCCATGACTTCCTATCAGGGAGGGCATGTGGAGTATTTCAAATACATGTACGACCTGTTGAAAGAACGTGGTTGCGGACATATAAAGATATTCGGAGGCGGTGGGGGTGTGATCCTTCCCGAGGAAATAGAAGAATTGCACGCTTATGGAATCACACGCATTTATTCCCCCGACGATGGTCGTGCCATGGGCTTACAGGGTATGATTGACGACCTGATCGAAAAGTCTGATTTCCCTACGGGCAATCAGTTGAATGGTGAAGTAGCACATCTGATTGAAAGAGATGTAAAGTCTGTAGCTCGTCTGATCTCTGCAGCAGAAAACTACAGCGATCAGCCGGAAACACAGGCCATGCTGAAAAAGGTGGCAGAAGAAGCGAAAAAATCCAAAACACCCGTGCTGGGTATTACCGGTACGGGCGGTGCCGGGAAAAGCTCGCTGGTAGATGAAATCGTGCGTCGCTTCCTGATAGACTTCAAAGACAAACATATCGGTATCATCTCCGTTGATCCTTCCAAGAAAAAAACCGGCGGTGCGCTCCTCGGTGATCGTATCCGCATGAATGCCATCCGAAATGAACGGGTGTATATGCGTTCGATGGCTACGCGTCAAAGCAATCTGGCAGTATCAAAATATATCCTCGACGCAGTAAACATCCTCAAAGCCGCGCAATATGATTTTATCATTCTCGAGACTTCGGGCATCGGGCAAAGCGACACACAGATCACCGATTACAGCGACCTGAGCATGTACGTGATGACTCCGGAATACGGAGCCGCTACACAACTCGAAAAAATCGACATGCTGGATTTTGCCGATCTGGTGGTCATCAACAAATTCGATAAGCGTGGCGCCATGGATGCCCTGCGCGATGTAAAGAAACAATACCAGCGCAACCATAAACTTTTCGACAAACAACCCGACGATATGCCGGTATTCGGCACCATTGCTTCGCAGTTCAACGATCCGGGTACAAACACCATGTACAAGGCGCTGATGGATATTGTGGTGAGGAAGACAGGGCTGGAAGCGCTTACTTCCAGCTTTGAGATCACCAACGAAATGAGCGAGAAGATTTACATCATTCCCCCAAATCGTACCCGCTACCTGAGTGAAATCACCGAGAATAACCGCAACTATAACAAATGGGCGAATCAACAGTCGGAAGTAGCACAGAAGCTTTTCGGTTTGCGCAAAACGATTGAAACCCTTTCGGAAAAACCTTCATCAAGTGGTGCGCTTCAGGAAAAACTGGATGACCGCGACAGGCTGATCAAGGAATTGGAGGAAGTGTATGCAAAGGTTGCACTTGAGCTTGATCCAAAGAATCTGGAGCTGCTGAAAAACTGGGAGGCTAAAAAGCGTCATTTCCAGGACGAATACTACATCTTCCGCGTTCGCGATAAAGAGATCAAAATAAAGACACACACAGAATCGCTTTCACATACGCAGGTGCCGAAGGTGGCCGTACCGAAATTTGAAGCCTGGGGCGAAATTCTGAAATGGGCACTGACGGAAAACTTTCCGGGAGAATTCCCTTATGCCTCAGGTATTTATCCCTTCAAACGGGAAGGAGAAGATCCTACGCGTATGTTTGCCGGTGAGGGTGGGCCTGAAAGAACGAACAAACGCTTTCACTATGTTTCGCTGGGAATGCCTGCCAAACGTCTGTCCACAGCTTTCGACTCGGTAACACTATACGGTCAGGATCCCGACCATCGTCCGGATATTTATGGTAAAATCGGTAACAGCGGTGTGAGTGTTCCTACCCTCGACGATGCCAAAAAACTTTACAGCGGCTTCAACCTCGCCGATCCCAAGACCTCCGTTTCGATGACCATCAACGGTCCGGCGCCTACACTCACTGCCTTCTTTATGAATGCTGCCATCGATCAGCAATGTGAGCTATACATCAAACAAAGCGGACTCGAAGAAGAAGTAAACAAGAAGATCGAAGCGATCTACGCGGAAAAAGGAGTGCCTCGTCCTTACTACAATGCAGAGGCTGCGCTTGGAAAGAATGGCGATGCGAAGAACATAAAACTCCCTGAAGGAAATGACGGACTTGGTCTGATGCTGTTGGGCGTTACCGGCGATCAGGTGCTTCCTGCTGAGGTGTACCAGAAGATTAAAGCGGATACATTGAAGCAGGTACGCGGTACCGTTCAGGCGGATATTCTGAAAGAAGACCAGGCACAAAATACCTGCATCTTCTCCACCGAATTTTCACTCCGGCTGATGGGCGATGTGCAACAATATTTCATTGATCATGGCGTGCGCAATTTCTATTCGGTTTCCATATCCGGATACCATATAGCAGAAGCCGGTGCCAATCCGATTTCGCAGCTTGCATTTACACTTTCCAACGGCTTCACTTTCGTAGAATACTATCTGAGCCGCGGAATGCACATTGATGATTTCGCACCCAATCTTTCTTTCTTCTTCTCCAATGGCGTAGATCCTGAATACAGCGTGATCGGAAGGGTTGCAAGAAGAATTTGGGCAAAAGCAATGAAGCTGAAATATGGCGGTAATGAACGTTCGCAGATGCTGAAGTATCACATTCAGACTTCCGGTCGTTCACTCCATGCTCAGGAAATAGACTTCAACGATATACGCACTACACTACAGGCATTGTATGCGATCTACGACAACTGTAATTCGCTGCATACAAATGCTTATGACGAAGCGATCACCACTCCTACCGAAGAAAGCGTACGTCGTGCCATGGCCATTCAGCTCATCATCAACAAGGAATTGGGCTTAGCTAAAAATGAAAATCCGCTGCAGGGTTCTTTCATCATCGAGGAACTGACCGACCTGGTTGAAGAAGCTGTTTATGCAGAGTTCGACCGGATCACAGAAAGAGGTGGTGTATTGGGCGCTATGGAAACCATGTATCAGCGTGGTAAAATTCAGGAGGAAAGTCTTTATTACGAAACATTGAAGCATACCGGAGAATATCCGATTATCGGTGTGAACACTTTCCTGAGCTCAAAAGGTTCGCCTACCGTATTGCCACGCGAAGTGATTCGTTCTTCCACAGAGGAAAAGGAATTTCAGATTGCCTCTACGCACAATCTCTGGAAACGCAGTGGCGAAAAAGGTGAAGAAATGCTCCGCAGATTGCAGCGGGTAGCTATCAACAACGGCAATGTCTTTGAGGAACTGATGGAAACCGTAAAGTATTGTTCTCTGGGACAGATCACCAAAGCGCTGTTTGAAGTGGGCGGGCAGTACAGAAGGAATATGTAATTCAAAAAACGAGCTTTATGCAAGATATTCGCCGGCAGCACTTTGAAGAAAGAAGATGAGCTTCTTTGAGGGAGAACCTGGATCTTCCATTCTCAACGATATAGAAATTGCATTAGATGATTTGCTGCTAGCCTGCGAGTTTGATTTATGTGTAACAGAGATCAGGAATAATGGTCTCCCTGAACATATAAATCGCGTGGGGAAATTGTCTATGAGAAAGAGAACTAAGGCAGATGCTTTTTCTTTAAAGCCTCGGTTCCACTATATTGCTCCCGTTCTGCCGCCATCTACCGGAATACTGGTTCCATTGACATAAGCCGCAGCGGGACTAGCCAAAAAGGCAACCATTGATGCAATTTCCTCCGGCTTACCAAAACGCTTTGCAGGAATTTCGGCGAGCATCTCCTGTTCTGCCTCTTCCTGGCTGACACCAGTTTTGTTTACCTTATTGCTGATGATTGATTCCAGTCTTGCAGTTGCGGTAGCGCCGGGCAATACATTGTTGACCGTAATACCAAACTGAGCTACTTCATTGGCCCAGGTCTTTGCCCATGAAGCCACCGCTCCGCGAATGGTGTTCGACACCCCGAGATTTTTCAAAGGAATTTTTACCGAAGTGGAAATGATGTTGATGATTCTTCCGTATCCGGCGCTTTTCATAGAAGGAAGTACGCTGGTCGCCAGTAAATGATTGCAGATAAGATGCTGTTGAAATGCAGCAAGAAAAGCTTCCGGAGCCGCTTCCACTATAGGTCCTGCGGGAGGTCCGCCTGTGTTGTTGACAAGAATATGAATGGGATTTTGCGAAACAAACTCAGTCGCAACCTGCTTCACCTGTTCTGATTTACTGAAATCAGCCACCAGATAAGCATGCTCCTGCCGGTGCGAAGCGGGTAAGGTTACGACGGCCTTTTTCAACGCTTCTTCATTGCGGGCAATCAATACGCAACGTGCGCCAAGCGAAGCCAGTATTTGAGCTGATGCCCATCCTATACCTTGCGTACTTCCTGCTACCAATGCGGTTTTTCCTTTCAGATCCAGTTGCAACATTGAGATGATTTTGCACGAAAGTAAAAAACCTGTGTAAGAGTTGAAGCCGACAATAATTCACTTTAGCTCACCCGACCTTTATAATCTTCACAGGACAGGCTTCTGCAACACGTTCGGCTGTATCAGCAGCCCAGTCGCCTACTTCGAGGATGTGCACTTCTTTTTTTGTGATTGCCTTTAGCAAGGTTGCCTTTCCATCCTTTCGCGACATTCGCCAGAGCTCAGGCTGCATCTCCTGACATACACCGCAGCCAATACAACGCTCACGATAATGAATGATTTTAAGCATCTTTAGCCTGAACGATTTTATACAATTTGTCCGACCTGGTTGTTTTAAAAGGGAAAGAGAAAGTGATCATGTCTCCTTTCTTACCTTCCGGCATTACGGTTCCATTTACGCGAAAATCATTTAAGGTCAGCTTCTCTGCGCCGAAATGTTTTCCGGTCACCAACACCGTATCTCCCTGCTTCAGACTCCCTGCTTCAATCAAAAATTCCGCCACTCCGATCTTGGGAAAATAATGCGTTGGCTTCCCAACGTAAATCTTCTTTTCTGTTGCTGCGGATCCTGGGTCTTGTGTCCATTCGCCGAGCTTTCTTCCCAAGTAATATCCTTCCCAGAAACCACGATTGTAAACTGTTTCCAGTTGCTGTTTCCACATAGCAATTTTGACTTGGTTGTAAGTCCCATCAGCCAGTGCAGAAAGTGCTTCGCGGTAACACTTTGTAGCTGTATAAACATAATCCGCAGATCTTCCGCGTCCTTCGATCTTTAACACTGAAACACCGGCATCTGCCAACTGGTCCAAAATATCTATAGTGCAAAGGTCTTTAGGCGACATGATGTACTCATTGTCCACCACCAGTTCGTTGTTGGTTTCAAGATCAATCACTTTGTACGGTCGTCTGCAATTTTGCGTACAGGCACCCCGATTAGCGGAGGCATTTTGTTCGTGCAGACTCAGATAGCACTTTCCGGAAACCGCCATACATAAAGCACCATGGGCAAAGACTTCCACACGCATCAATTCACCCGAAATCCCACGGATATTTTCTCTGATGATAGCCGAAGTAATATGCTTTACCTGTTTCAGACTTAACTCACGCGCCAGTACAACCACATCTGCAAACGGTGTAAAAAATTTCAGCGCTTCTACATTGGTCACATTGGCCTGCGTAGAAATATGCAGCGGTATTTGCAACTGTCTACACATTTCCATCACTGAAAAATCAGAAGCGATCACCGCGTCAATACCGTGCTTTTTTACTTCTGAAAGTATGTTGCGAATGAGCGTCATGTCATGATCGTACATAACGGTGTTGAGGGTGAGATATGTTTTTACCCGTGCCTGTTTGCACACAGCTGATATTTCGGCAAGGTCTTGAATGGTAAAAGAGCGAATGGACTTTGCCCGCATATTCAACTGAGCTACGCCAAAATATACCGCATCCGCGCCACCTCTGATTGCCGCCATAAGGCTTTCAAAAGATCCGGCAGGGGACAGCAATTCTACTTTCTGATTCATCATGTGCTCTGATCCGTAAAGAATAAACGCGCAAATAGCAACACTGGCCTTTCATAGAAAATGACCGCAATCACCATTTGCGGGTAAATGTTTATCTTTACGTTCTCCTTCGGTAATACGCTGTGCCTCTCTTCTGCTTCGCAGCCGACTTGCCAACACAATCTGCGGACATAGTTCGCGAACCTAACATCTTCGCCAGCTCTGGCGAACTTTATTTTCATTCAACACCTACTTTTAGAAACTGAGGAATAAAAACATGGAATACAATACATCGCGCAGCAAACTGCTGATGCCCGAATACGGAAGAAATGTTCAGAAGATGGTAGAGTATCTGCTTACTATCGAAGATCCCAAAGTTCGGTTGAGAAATGCGGAAGCCATCATAGAACTGATGACTACGTTGGCACCCCATCTGAAAACGATCGAGGATTATAAACACAAGCTTTGGGATCATCTGTATCAGATGACGGACTTCCGTCTGGATGTGGACGGACCTTATCCACCCCCGACACGCGAACAAATTCTGAAGAAGCCCGAACCGCTTCCTTACCCTACGGAAAATCACCGCAACAAGCATTTCGGAAGAAATTTCAATGCCCTGCTGGACAAAGCACTTGCTGAGACTGATCCTGAAAAGAAACAGGGCTTCACGCAGGCACTAGGCTATTATATGAAACTCGCCTATTCCAACTGGCATAAAGAGCCTGTGCACGACGATATGATCAAGAACGAACTGGCAGAGCTTACTGACGGACAGCTAGTGTACGAAACAGGTGGTTACAGAGTGCAGATGGATACAAACCGCTACAAGCAAAACCGTGGCGGCAATAACAATGGCAACAGAAACCGCAATCAGGGCGGTGGCGGCAATCGCAACTTCGGTGGAAGTGGCGGTGGAAACTTCAACAAGAACCGTAACAAGTACAAAAACAAGAACAAATAAACTCTCACCATGGGCGCATTTGAAATTATCGGCGGTCGCTCGTTGAGCGGTATCATTACGCCGCAGGGAGCAAAAAATGAAGCGCTACAGGTGTTGTGCGCAGCCTTGCTTACAGACCAGCCGGTCACTTATATAAATGTGCCGGACATATTGGATGTGAATACGCTCATTGAATTGATGGGCGATATGGGTGTGAAAGTAGAGCGACCTGCGCCCAATACGGTAATTCTTCAGGCAGATGATGTTAACCCTGATTTTTTTATTGATAAATCCTTCAAGAAAAAATCAGGAAAGTTAAGAGGTGCGGTGATGCTGGCAGGTCCCATGCTGGCACGTTTCGGAAGAGCACATATTCCGCAGCCCGGTGGCGATAAAATTGGTCGTCGCAGATTGGATACGCATATCAGAGGATTTGAACGATTGGGCGTACGCTTTGAATACAACAGCGAAGAGAGCTTGTTCGTACTGGAAGGACAACATATGCAGGGTGCACGCATCCTTATGGAAGAACCTTCCGTTACCGGTACTGCCAACATCATCATGGCAGCGAGCATGTCGCCGGGTATTACCACAATATACAACGCAGCCTGCGAGCCATACGTTCAACAACTCTGCAACATGATCAACCAAATGGGCGGACGGATTAGTGGTATAGGTTCGAACCTGCTGGTAGTGGAAGGTGTAGAACGTCTGAATGGCTGTACGCACAGACTGCTGGCAGATATGATTGAAGTGGGCTCATTTATCGGGCTCGCGGCGGCCACCAAAAGTGAACTGACCATCAAAAATGCAGATGTGCCCCATCTGGGAATCATCCCGGAGACTTTTGAACGGCTTGGGATTAAGATAGAGATACAGGGCGATGACATTCGCATTCCCGCACAAGAGAGCTATCGCATTCATAAGTTTATTGATGGCTCTATCCTTACTATCTATGATCATCCATGGCCCGGTTTTACGCCTGATCTTATCAGTGTTGTGCTGGTAACTGCCACACAGGCAAAGGGCACAGTGCTCATTCATCAGAAAATGTTTGAAAGCCGCCTGTTCTTTGTCGACAAACTGATAGAAATGGGCGCACAGATTGTTCTCTGCGATCCGCATCGTGCGGTAGTCATCGGACTCGACCGGCAGGTGCCGCTTCGGGGTATCAACATGGTGTCGCCAGATATACGGGCAGGTGTCGCCTTGCTGATTGCGGCACTTTCTGCCCAGGGAAAAAGCACCATTCAAAATATTGATCAGATCGACAGGGGATATGAGCGCATCGACGAGCGGCTGAATGCATTGGGCGCAGAGATAAGACGAATCTGAAAAATCTGAGCTATCGCAGTTGGTAGCTTTTTTAGTAAACTTCGTTAAGGTTTGAATCAGAACAAACTATACCCACTGAAAAAGTTCCTTTAAAGGCGGTACAGTTTTTTTAACATTTCTGCGATGCGAAGAGCTTTACGAATTGTCCTTTGGGTACTGGCGGGAATTTTCTTTGTCTTGCTGGTGGCTATCATTGCCATCAATACACGTCCGGGGAAGGATTTCATTCGCGAGCGTGCTGTTGCTTTTCTTCGGGATAAGCTGAAAACTGAAGTTCATATCGGAGAACTCGATTATGATCTTCCTAGCATGATCGTCCTCAGACAGGTGCTGCTTAAAGATCAGGCGAGTGATACCTTACTCTCTGCAAAAGTCATTAAGGTAGATATTGCCATGTTGAAACTGATCAGCAGCAATGTGAGTATTCAGGAAGTGTATCTCGATGGTGTGTATGCGAATATTTATCGCAGGCAAAATGATACTGTTTTCAATTTCGATTATATCGTAAAAGCTTTTGTTTCCCAGGGAACGGATACGGCAACTGTGGTTACAGACACTTCTGCAAGTCTGGTTATGAATCTGGACAAGCTGGTCTTACACGATATACGTTTTCGGTTTCAGGATACCGCCGGGGGTGTGCAGATGGCATACGAAATCGGCGACCTCCGCCTGACAATGGATAAGCTCGATCCGGAAAAACTGGTTTTCAGAGCTAAAAAGCTGTACGTCGACAATTTCAAAGCACAAATTATTCAGGGTGCGTCTCAACTTCCTGAAACTCCGGATACATCTACCGGCATTCCGCCACTTGATCTTTCGGCTGAAGAGATTGATCTGAATAATGTTATCTATGATCAACGAAGTCTTACGAATCAGTTTTTCATGAACATCCGGCTGGGACAATTGCTGGTGCATCCACGAAGTATTGATATTCCCAGCCAAACAATTGCCTTGCGTGACTTTTTGCTGAACCACTCGGAGGTAAATGTTAGCATGGGTGGACGTTCTGCCGAACTGGCAAAAGAAGTTGCCGATACACTTATTGATCATGATGTTGCACCACCTATGAAATGGCGTGTAGATGCAGATGCACTCGATCTCAATCAGGCGGCTTTTGTATTGAATGATGAAACACAGAAAGCACTTCCTTCAGGTATAGACTATGCACATCTGAATGTCAGCGATCTTAGGCTCAATGCCAAAGAGGTACACTATACCACGGATACAATTTCGGGAATCATTCAACAACTTGCTGCACGCGAAAAAAGCGGTCTTGATATCCGCAGTTTAAAGACACGTTTTGAATACAATCCACAGGGCGGGTACCTGCGTGATCTCTACCTTCAAACTTCCAATACGATACTTCGTGATTATGTTTCTGTGAAGTATCCATCAATTGAAGCGGTGGCTGCAAATCCAAATCTCATGCAGATCGACCTAAACCTCAAAAACAGCATAGTTGGATTGAGTGATGTCTTGATCTTCGCTCCTGATTTGGCAGCACAACCTTTCTTCAAAAAACATCGCCATGGTATGATTCGCCTGGAAGCAGATTTGGAAGGTCGGTTAGACGCCCTGAATTTGAAACGCCTGTATGCTTCCGGTTTAGGAAATACCGAAGCGGAACTGAGTGGCATGATATACGGCATTCCTGATCCAAACAAGCTAAGTTATAACCTGCGGATCGCGAAGCTGCGGTCATCGCGAAACGATATCGAAACGCTTCTTCCGGCTTCAGCTTTACAACAGATACAACTTCCGGAAGGATTTGGTGTAACCGGTACTGTTTCGGGAACTTCACTGGCTTATCGCCCTAATCTGATCCTCATTACCACAGATGGAAATGCTTCAGTAAATGGAAGTGTTGATCTTTCTCGTGGAACCGGAAAAGAGCGATATGATCTTGTGGTAAAAACGAAGACATTGAATCTGGGCAAGATTCTTCGCAATCCTCAGTTGGGTCCGATTACCGCAGACCTTCGGGCAAAGGGTATGGGTTTTGATATCAATACCATGAATGCTATAGCTGCCGGAAAAATTCATGCAGCTACTTTCAACGATTACACTTACAAAGACATCGATTTCAACGGAGATGTTGCGGGGAAACATGCCAAAGCAACAGTACATTCCGCCGATCCAAATGCACGCTTTAGTCTGGAAGGAACAGCCAGTTTTTCAGGACAATATCCTGCAATTTACGCTGAGGCTATGATCGACAGCATAGATCTGCAAGCATTGAATTTTTATAGCTCTGAAATGCGGTTTCACGGAAAGCTTCGGGCTGATATTCCGGTACTGAACCCCGACTATCCGAAAGGAGTGATAACTGTTGAAGAGCCTATCATGACTACCAACGGTAAGAGATATTTTCTGGACAGCATTTATGTAGTTGCTGCTCCGACTTCAGACAGTGGCAACAATATTGTGATTAATGCACAGACGATCAAGGCAAATATCTGGGGACATACTCCACTTACCAAAGTAGGAAACATTCTGCAATATCATATTGAGCGGCATTATTCCTTCAACGACAGTATTTCCCAAGCCAAATCGCCTACGCCTTTGGATGTACCTGCATCTTACGATTTGAATGTGATGGCAAGCATTGAGGACAATCCAATCCTACAGGAATTTGTACCCGGACTTACAGACATGGATACCGTACGCATAGAAGGAGGTGTTACTCCGGCAGGGATACAACTCAATGCCGATGCACCGAGACTCACTTACATGGACTATCGCATTAGCGATGCAAAAGTGCGTGTATCAGAGAGCGACTCAGCATTGAGTTACCTGGCTTCGGTAAACAGGGTATATCAAAACAACATTGACATCTGGTTTGCCAATGTTTCGGGACAGGTTCAAACCAATGCTGTTAGTTCTCGCATCGCCATCGCCGATCGCGATAGTAACCAACGGTTTCTGATCAGCGGATTGCTGCAGCGAAACGGCAACGAGCAAACCTTGTCGATCCAGCCGGATCTCATGTTGAATTATGAGACATGGAACGTGCGCCGACCCAATAGAATTGTATTTTCAAATGCAGGCTTTTACGTGGATAATTTTGGTATCAGCAGCGGCGCTGAAAGCATTACCGTTAATAGTGAAACGCCCACATACAACGCACCGATCCGTGCCGATATCAGCAATTTCATGCTTTCAAACATTACGCAGATTATCAGTCAGGATACGCTGCTTGCTAATGGTGTACTTGCAGGAACCATCAATCTTCAGCGCTTCAATCCTGATCCACAGGTAACTTCTCAACTTGGTATTTCAAATCTTTCTGTCCTCGGAGATACAGTGGGGAATGTTGACATTACAGTAAGAAGTGCTACGGAAAATGCTATTGATGCGAATGTTGCAGTCACCGGATTTGGAAACAATATTCTGCTCAACGGACAATACTATCCGCAGCCGGTTAATGGGAGCAACTTCAATATGAATCTGGGCTTTAATCCACTGAATGTACAGACCGTCGAAGGTATAGCCCAGCATCAGATATCTAATACTTCCGGTTATCTGCGAGGCGACCTTGTCATAAGAGGAACGCTTAATCAGCCCATCGTCAACGGACAGCTTCGCACGGATCAGCTCAGCACAAACATTACCATGCTCGGTTCGCAGTTCACAATGCCGAACGAGATAATTTCTTTCAGCGGAAACAACCTGAGCCTGAACGATTTTAGCATTCGAGACAGCGCCGGTAATGAAGCCACCGTAAACGGACGCATGAACTTTCGCGACATGAACCTGGCAATGCGTGTACGTGCACGTAACTGGCAGGCGTTAAATTCCACACCGCAACAGAACAAAGACTTCTATGGAAGACTCTTTCTTACCACCAATATGAATATCAACGGTCCGGTTGCCGCACCCAATATTGACGGAAGTCTGAACATTCTAAAAGAGACGGCAGTCACTGTAACGATCCCAACAAATGAACGTACGATGCAGGAAAGAGAAGGTATCGTAGCGTTTGTGGACATGGCACATCCAAACAGAAACAATATCCTGCTTCCGCGCAACAACGATTCTGTACGCAAAATGGCGAAAGTGCCGCTGGGATCAAATGTAAACCTTAATGTTAGTACCGATGAAGAGGCTGAGTTTAGCGTGATCGTAGATGAAGGTACTGGCGATTTTGTTCGTATTAGAGGTGTTGCCAATCTCAACACGATGGTCATGCCCGACGGAACTTTAGGTCTTGTTGGGACTTATGAAATCCGTGATGGTTTTTATCAGTTTTCCTACAACTTCATTCGCAGAGAATTCAGAGTAGAACCGGGAAGTACGATTATTTTCTCCGGAGATCCCACGCAAGCAGAATTGAATGTAACTGCTTATTACGAAGCTAATGTGCCTCCTTACGAACTGGTGTCCCGTCAGGTACAGGAGCCTTCTGAACTAGTTTATTTCAAACAGCGACTTCCATTTGAAGTGCGCATGAAACTTACGGGACCAATGATGCAACCCACTCTGACCTTTGATATTGCACTTCCCGAAGAAAAGAATTACCGCGTTGCATCAGATGTTTCTGATCTTGTACAGGCAAGATTGAATGAATTGCGCAACCAGCCTTCTGAACTCAACAAACAGGTATTTGCATTGATCATTTTGAATCGTTTTGTAGCAGAAGATCCTTTTCAAAACGGTGCTGGCGGAGGTGGTGCAGAGGCCCTGGCAAGACAAAGCGTGAGCCGGTTTGTAAGCGAACAGCTCAACAAGTTTGCAGGAGGACTGATTGCAGGACTCGATCTTACACTTGATCTTCAAAGCTCCGAAGACTATACAACCGGTGAAAGAAGAAACCGTACAGACTTAAGTGTGGGTGCTTCCAAGCGACTGCTCAGCGACAGGTTGACGATCAACGTGGGAAATAACTTTCAGTTGGAAGGACCTCGGTCCAACAGCACACGAGGGGCATCGTACATACCGGGAAATATTGCGATAGACTATGATCTTTCGGCTGACAGAAGATATCGTGTGCGCTTGTTCAGGAGAGATGAAGAAACTGGCGAACTGGATGGAAATGTAGTTTCCACCGGCGTAAACTTTATTCTCCAGGTTGATTATAACCGATTCCGGCAGGTGTTGATGAGCAGAAAGAAAAGACAACAGCTTCGCGAGGAGCGTAGAAAGCAAAGACAGGAAGAACGGCGTCAGGAGCAGGATACGGCAGATGCTGTCAGGTCGGCATGGTTTATTCAAAGAAAAGAACACAACGGAACGAACTGATTTATGCAAACGTGCAGACCCGCTATATATTTTCTCATCTGCATCATGCTTTTCGGTGCATCGTGCAGTAACACCCGGCATCTGCCTGAGGGAGAATCACTGTACATCGGAGAAGATGTATCTATCCGGGACAATTACGGAACTAAGAGTTATAGAAAAGTGGTTCGCCGCGATCTTGCAGGCGCTGTTCGTCCGAGACCAAATAGCAAATTCCTCGGTATGCGGTTGAAGCTTTCCATTTATAACATGGCGGGAGATACGGCGAAAAAGGGATTGATAAGAAGAGCACTGCGAAATTTTGGAGAACCGCCGGTGTTAGCTTCCACACTCAATCTGCAGAAGAACGAAGAGCTATTTGTAAACATTCTTGAAAACAAAGGATTCTTTTATCCCAAAGTAACTTCGCACAGCGAAACCCAAAAAAGAAAGACAAAGGCATACTTCGATGTCTGGACCGGACCGCAGTACAAGATCAGGGAAGTGCATTTCCCGGTAGACTCCTCGCAACTCAGTGCAGACATTCATAGCGTAAAAGATAAAAGCCTACTAAAGCCGGGACTTCCTTACAACCTTGATCTTATCAAGGGTGAACGCGATCGCATTACCAAGCAGCTTACCGAACGCGGATATTTCTACTTCCGAAGCGATTACCTCATTGCCCGTGTCGACAGTTCAGTGGGACAACATGAAGTCGATATTTATATGCAGCCGAAGCACAATGAACTACCGGAAGAAGCATATTATGTCTATCGTATCAATGATGTTTTTGTGTATTCAAACTATAGGTTAAATGGCGCAAGAAGAGACACCAGCAAAGAAGAAGCAGTGTTCCACGAGGGTTACTACGTGGTAGATCAGCGAAAGACATTTCGGCCGGTGGTATTCGAACAGGCAATGCAATTTCAACCGGGTGAAGTATATAACCGTACAGAACAAAACATGGCCTTGAACCGACTGGTGACCCTCGGTACTTTCAAGTTTGTAAAAAATAGGTTTGATCCTGTCAATGACCCGCAAAATCCCAAGTTGGATGTGTACTATTATCTCACACCTTATCCAAGAAAATCACTTCGCTTTGAGATCGGCGTTCAGTCGCAAAACGATAGTCGCATGGGTACTACGTCAAGTATTAGCTGGCGCAACAGGAATGCCTTTCGTGGTGCCGAATTGCTTGCGATAACGGTTCGTGGAGGTTACGAAGGACAAGCAGGTGGCAATGTTCAACGCCCGCCCGCTTTCGAAGGAGGTGCCGAGGTAAGTTTGTCTGTACCGAGATTCTGGATTCCCTTTTTCAAAGTGATTCCCTCAAGTATGTTCATCCCGCGTACTACGCTACGTGCCGGTTATGATGTTTCCCTGCGCACCAAACTTTACCTTATTCATTCTGTTCGCGCAGCTTATGGTTATCAGTTCCGGGAAGATATCCGCAAAGAACATCAGCTCTTTCCGGTCAATATCAACTATGTACGTACCGATACACTTGCACCACCCACAGAAAGCAGTATCAACTACAGCAATATCATTTTCAACGGTCTGATCATTGGACCCACTTATCAATATACTTACAACAGTCAGGCTGCGGGATTGAGAAAAGATAATTTCTTTTTCGACGGACTTGCCGATCTATCTAACAACGTTCTCGGGCTGATTCAGGGCGCTTCTCAGGAAAGTCCCCGGCAGATATTTGGCACCAACTATGCCCAATACATCAAGTTGCAGGCTGACGGAAGATATTACCTGAATTATGCGCCGTCGCACAAAAACAACATTTGGGCAAATCGCATCATTGTGGGTTATGGCTATCCCTGGGGGAATTCCCGTCAGTTACCCAATATCAAACAATTCTTCTCCGGTGGTGCGAGCAGCCTTCGCGGCTTTCCGTCGCGCATGGTGGGTCCGGGTACTTTCAATGATGAGTATCTTAACGGAGATGCCCCACGGCAGCGATTTGTTGAGATGCTTGGCGATATCAAGCTTGAAATCAACACAGAGTTCCGTGCACACCTTTATCAGTTTCTCAACGGAGCGATTTTCTTTGATGCAGGTAATATCTGGACCTACTACGATGACCCGAGGTTTCCGGGCGGAAGATTTACATCCAATTTCTACAAAGAGCTGGCTGTGAACGGTGGCGTGGGATTAAGACTCGATTTCAACATTTTATTGCTAAGGCTCGACCTGGGCATTCCATTGCGTAAGCCGTGGCTGCCGGAGAAAGATCGTTGGGTATTCGATCAGATTGATTTCGGAAATTCATCGTGGCGAAATGAAAACCTGATCTTCAACCTTGCAATCGGTTATCCTTTTTGATTGAATCTGGTTGGTACTCCCTGGAATCACTTTTACGACTTTACACCTTTACACTTTCACAATCTTCCAATTGTTAAGATTTACATTCACCCAAAAAGCCGACGGGTTTTTTCGATAAATTGTGTAATGCAAAATCATCCAGATGAATAGACACATCCGCAAAGTTGCTGTGATCGGTTCGGGTGTGATGGGATCACGTATTGCCTGTCATTTCGCGGGCATTGGCGTACAGGTGCTGTTGCTCGATATCCCTGCGCCGGGAAGTGAAGGCGCTTCCTCCCGCGAACGAAACCGGATCGTCAACGATGCATTGCAGGCGACGCTGAAATCCAAGCCTTCTGCTGTCTATACAAAGGCAACTGCGCAACTGATTGAAACAGGCAATATCGAAGACGATCTGCAAAAAATTTCGACCTGCGACTGGATTATAGAAGTGGTGGTAGAAAAGCTGGAGATTAAGCAACAGATATTCGAAAAGGTCGAACAACACCGGAAGCCGGGAACCATTGTATCAAGCAATACTTCCGGTATTCCTATCCGCATGATGAGCGAAGGAAGAAGTGAGGATTTTCAACAACATTTTTGCGGCACACATTTTTTTAATCCGCCTCGTTATCTCAAGCTGCTTGAGATCATTCCGGGTCCTGATACTAAGGAAGATGTCATCCATTTTCTGCAGGACTACGGCGAACGGCATCTTGGCAAAACCACCGTGTTGTGTAAAGACACACCTGCATTCATTGCCAATCGTGTAGGCGTATTCGGCTTTATGGCGGTGTTTCATGCTATGCAGGAATGGGGATTGAATATTGATGAGGTGGATGCATTGACAGGACCTGTTTTGGGCAGACCAAAGTCAGCAACTTTCCGTACCGGCGATATTGTAGGGTTGGATACACTGGTACACGTAGCAAAAGCTTTACCGGTAAATGCGCCGCAGGATGAAGCCAAAGACATTTTTCATCTTCCTCCTTTTCTTGAAAGGATGATTGAGAACAAATGGCTGGGAGACAAAACAGGCCAGGGTTTTTATAAAAAAGTAAAATCGGCACCAACTCAAAACTCTTCTTCAGATAAGACATCCAAAGCCACTTTCACGGCATCTCCTGAAAGTCGTGGCGATGAGAAAAAGACAGAAGCCCTTTCGGGCGCTGCACGCGCTACAGGTAAGACAGAAACAGTCATCCTTACGCTCGATCTTGAGACTATGGAGTATGTGCCAAAGCGAAAGGCACGGTTTGCAACCCTTGAAGCAGCAAAGCCTGTTGACGATCTGAATGAAAGATTGAAGATCTTATATCACGGGCAGGACAAGGCAGGTGCGTTTTATCGAAAATTCCATCATCTTCTGTTTGCATATGCGTCACATCGGATACCAGAGATTGCTGATGAGCTTTATAAAATCGACGATGCCATTAAGGCAGGTTTCGGATGGGAGATAGGCGTCTTTGAAAGCTGGGATGCATTAGGCGTTGAAGAAACACTACGCGACATGAAGGACGCGGGTGTTGATGTTGCTCCCTGGGTTGATGAGATGCTGTCGAAAGGAATCAACACTTTCTACTCGATAGAGAAAGGACAGCGCAAATATTACGATCAGCGCACAGGGTCTTATCTGCCGCTTCCCGGTTCAGATGTGTTTATCATACTGGAGCATCTGAGTGAACAAATTGTATGGAAAAACAGCGCCTGTACACTTTACGATATCGGTGATGATGTGGTAGCATTGCGGTGGAACACCAAGATGAACAGCATAGGTGGTGAGGTGCTGGAGGGTATCAACAAAGCAGTCGCTATAGCAGAAACACAATACAAAGGGTTGGTGATTGCCAATAGCGGTGCCAATTTCAGTGCAGGAGCAAATGTGGGGCTGATCTTCATGTTTGCGATTGAGCAGGAATACGACGAGCTCGATTTTGCTATCCGTCAGTTCCAGCAAACAACAGCCCGACTTCGATACAGCGATGTTCCCGTAGTAGTTGCCCCGCATGGAATGACGCTCGGAGGCGGCTGCGAGTTATGCCTTCATGCCGATGCGGTTCAGGCTGCAGCAGAAAGTTATATTGGTTTGGTAGAAATGGGCGTAGGGCTGATACCTGGCGGTGGTGGCACCAAAGAAATGGTGATTCGCGCTGCTGATAGAAATATAGCAGGAGACGTGGAACTCAATTTTCTGCAACAACTCTTCATCAATATCGGTACTGCCAAAGTTTCTGCCTCTGCACACGAAGCTTTTGACAATTTTGTTTTGAGAAAAAGTATTGATAGCATAAGTATTCACGCAGACAGAAGGATTGCAGATGCCAAACGAAAAGTATTATTGCTGCATGAACTGGGCTATACTCGTCCGGCGCCGCGCAATAGCATAAAAGTGCAGGGGCGTACGGGTATGGGTGCTTTGCTTGCAGGAATTCACGGCATGTGGCGCGGCAGCTATATTTCCGACTATGATAAATTCATTGCGCAAAAGTTGGCCTACGTAATGTGTGGGGGCGATCTGACACAGGTAAGCTTTGTTAGCGAACAATATCTGCTGGATTTGGAGCGCGAAACATTTTTAAGCCTTTGCGGAGAAAGAAAAACATTGGAACGTTTGCAAAGCATTCTTCAAACAGGAAAGCCACTAAGGAATTAGCTTTGAGCAGGGAAGCAAGAAGGATCAAAAACATGGAACTAGCAAAAACATCAAAGTACACCGACAACACTATAAGGAAGTTTTTAACGAGGCTGTCAGCTAAATCGTTGGGAGGATTTTTATGTGTGCTGACAGGATGTTTGTTGCTTTTTATTTCAACTCTTTCTGTTGCGCAAACCTTTTCTGTACTTCCAAACGATCCTTTGGAGCAGGCAAGGATGTACACCGAGCAGAAAGATTTTTCGAAGGCTGCGGAAATTTATGCAAAGCTGTATGAAAGAGGTCCGCTTACACCAAACGTTTACGATGAATATCTAAATGTTTTGTTGCAAGGCAGTAAAACCAAAGATGCTGAAAAACTCGTAGAGCAACAGTTGAGGATCAAGCCCAATGATCCTATGATTGTTATAGATCTGGGGCGGGTGTATCAGGCCGCCGGTAAAAGCAAAAAAGCAGAAGAGCAATTCGACAAGGCTGTGCAGATGATCAACGGTGACGATATTCTTACCACAAAAATGGCCAACACCTTTACCGGACTGAAACAGGAAGCGTACGCCATCAAAGCATATGAACGTGCCATAGAGATCATCCGAAACCCTTATTTCTACAGTATTCCATTGGCGAGACTTTACGCAAAGACCGGAAACATTGAGCAGGCAGTAAACACGATGCTGAGTGTAGGCCCTATGCAGATGCCGGGGGTCGAAGATACAAAGTCAGCCCTGCTGGAATTGTTGGGTAGTGAGCAGAAAAATCTGCAACTCGCGCAAAAGGCATTAATAAAACGTATTAATGAGCAACCTGAAAATTCCTGGTTTGTAGAAATCCTTACCTGGCTATATACACAGAAGGACGACTGGGACGGTGCATTGATTCAGGTGCAGGCGCTTGATGAACGAAATCGTGAAAATGGTGCGCGTCTGCTCGAGTTCGCACAAAATGCAAGAAGAGAAAAGCAGTACGACATTTCGATCAAAGCACTCGGTGCAGTAACTGAAAAAGGTAAAGAGCATTCTTTATATCCGGTTGCTCAAGCTGAAAAACTGAATGTGCTGATGCAGCGCTTGCAGGAAAAGGTCAACTTTACTACGCAGGATATTTCAGCATTGCAAAAGGAGTACGAACAGTTTTTTGCTGATTTTCCTCAGTACTACAATACAGAAACATTGCGTGACTATGCGATGCTCGAAGCACAGTACGCGGGAAACGTCGAAAAAGCAATCACCCTTTTGCAAACTGCCGTGGCTAAACCAGGCGCCAGACGTGACTTTCAGGGCTGGGCAAAACTTCAACTGGGCGACTATTATCTCCTTGCCGGAAAGATTTGGGATGCTTCGCTTACATACAGTCAGGTAGATAAGGATTTTAGGGAGGATATGCTGGGAGAAGAAGCCCGCTTTCAGAATGCCAAGCTTGCGTATTATCGCGGCGATTTCGACTGGGCACAGGGACAGCTTTCTGTATTGAAAGCATCTACTTCAGAACTTATTGCCAATGATGCGCTTTACCTTTCAGTACTGATCACAGAAAATATTCCGCCAGATAGCAATCTGGTTCCGCTCAGTAGTTTCGCTCGCGCAGATCTTTTGCTGTTTCAAAATAAAGATTCGGAAGCAGTTGCATTGCTCGATAGTATCTCCGCCGAATTTCCCAAACATCCGTTGAGAGATGACATTCTAATGCTGCGTGCAAAGCTTGCAGTAAAACATCGTGAGTATGATAAAGCACTTGCTTACCTCAAAGAAGTGTACGAAGCGTTTGGGCAAGATGTGCTGGCTGACGATGCGATTTTCAGAACGGCTGAGATATATGACAGGCATCTAAAACAGCCCGAGCAGGCGAACGCTTTTTACGAAAAACTGATTCTCGACTTTCCGGGCAGCACCTATGTGCAAAGTGCTCGTGATCGTCTGTCTGCATCTTCAAAGCCCAATCTTTATCCTTAAGCAACCTGATCCATAGCGAGGCATCAGTGTGGTTGTTCACAATTTTTGCCAATCATGATTACAGTTAACATGAGGATCGATATCATTAGGCGCACCTTTTGAAACTGTTGAATTCTCTTGAATTGTAGTTTTCGTTCTACTTGCTGGCTTACAGAATCGTTGATATTTACATTTGCAGATATCGTTGTAATTCTGTGTAAATGAACAACTTGCACTCAAGGTCGCCCTATGTCTGGGAACGTGCGCCGTTTCTTCGGTTGTTGCTGCCCTTAATAGCTGCCATTGTCTGCTATGATCAGGAATGGCTTCCTCATATACATCGAAACACTATCCTATTTTCGATGATAATCGCATTAGCAGCAACAGTTGCTGTGTGTGCGTATAACATTCGTTTTTCCCTTTACGGATATCTGCATTCTTTAGTGCTCTTCTCCACAATCTTCCTCGCCGGTTGGCTCTGTTGTCAGTTGAACGACCATCGGTATCAGAAAAGCTGGTTCGGTCAATACATAGATGGAGCTTCCGGGTTTCAGGTAAAATTGGATGAAGACCCATCAGAGCGCACTAAGACATGGAAACTTGCCGTCAGTGTTGAAAACGTTTATAGTAGCGACGGTGTGCATCCCGTAACCGGAAAAGCGCTATTGTATCTGTACAAGGATAGCACAGGTTGCTCGCTTCGGAAAGGCAATAAAATTTTGGTTCCCAACAAATGGAAAGCAATTGAAAACTCCGGTAACCCCGCTGCTTTCGATTACCAACGTTTCTGCAATCGCAATCAGATTTATTATCTGCAGTTTCTCTCTTGCGGAGAAATAGTACAACTTCCTTTCGCAAAAGCCTCACAGACATGGGTAGACGCTACGCACGATTGGGCAATGCAAGCGCTGGAAAAGTACATCAAAGACACTCCGACATTAGGACTCATGCAGGCAATGCTGCTGGGAGAGGAAGACAATTTCGATGCAGACATGCGACAAGCATATGCGGAGACAGGCATCATACATGTCGTAGCTATTTCCGGAGGGCATGTAATGATGTTATTCTGGCTTATCGGCGGGCTGTTCTTCTGGTTAAGGCATAAGCGTTATGAATTTATCAAGTACTTAGTGGCTGTTCCCTGCGTGTGTTTCTATGTAGCTGTAGCAGGTGCGCCCGTTTCTGCGGTTAGGGCGGCAGTGATGTTTTCCTTTCTGGCATCCGGATATGTATTGCAAAAGGAGCGAGAACCGATCAATCAGCTTTGTGTTACTGCTTTTTTTATGTTGCTCTACCAGCCCATGTGGCTGTTGTCTGTCGGCTTTCAACTATCATTCGGCGCTGTACTTTCGCTGATTCTGTTTTATCAGCCTATACTTCGATTATACGCCCCGACTTCCTTTGGGCTGCGTAAACTCTGGTCGGTAGCTGCCGCCAGTATCGCCGCTGAAGTGATTGTTGCCCCTTTGGTTATCTATTATTTTCACCTGTTCCCGATAGGCTTTTTGTTCGCCAACATTCTCGCCTGGCTCCTCATGGGCCTTGTGCTCTGCGCGGGCTTGCTGTTGATTGCTGTAAGTACGCTGGCGCCGCTGGCTTCGTTGCTTGCAATTGGCATGACCGAAGTGGTGCATTTCTTCAACCTGATCATCGAAGTGCTCCAAAATATTAATCCGCCCGCCTTTAGCCATCTTTATCTTTCCGGGGCCTGTCTGTCGCTTATTTATTTCATCATTGCATGTTGTTCAGGACTAATACCGCTACGCAAACAATGGGTAGTCCCAACCATACTGTCAACTTTCTGCCTAATACTGATATTGTTGATCCTTCGCCGCTGGCAAACTTTGCAACAGCAGCAACTGATTGTTTACAACCTTCGGCCGAATGCCTATGCTGAACTTATTGCAGGCGAGCGATATTATCCTGTACTCAATCAGACTAAGATCGATCCGGAAAAAGATTTTTCAACGAAAGCAGCACATATTCAAAATGCCGCCTGGAGAAAAGCCGAAGGAAAAGCCAGCGGCATCTTTCTGCATAGAGGAAGGAGTATTTTGATATTGGAAGAACCTCCTTCTCCAGATACTTCTCTGCAATTGAAAGTCAATTATCTGATAGCTTCTTTTCCGCTAAAACACTACCATGCTCCTTTGTTGAAAAGGCAATTTAATTTCGATAAGCTGATCATTACGGGCGGTCAGAAAACATATATCGCCCGACAATGGAAAGATAGTTGTGAGCGTCAGAATATTCCTGCCCATTTTACTATGTTCGACGGCGCATTTGTGCTGCGTTAGAAAGAATAAGCATATAAGACTTTGTTCATGATGATACAGTATGCACCGGTGTTCTCCAGCTTTACAACTTCGCAACTCCGCAATTTCGCAACTAGACTATTGTTTATCTTCGCGGCAATTTTCACTTCATAACATTTGTCCATGAATCGCCAGATAAAAACTGCATTGATCTCTGTTTTCTACAAAGATGGTTTGGAACCGGTAGTGCGTAAACTGCATGAACTAGGTGTTACCATCTATTCCACCGGGGGCACACAAGCTTTTATTGAAAAGCTAAACTTGCCCTGTGTGCCTGTAGAGGAGATTACCAGCTATCCATCGATACTTGGAGGGCGGGTAAAGACCTTGCATCCAAAGGTGTTTGGCGGTATTCTGGCACGCAGAGAGCATGCAGAGGATCAGCAACATGTAGCAGAATATGAGATTCCGTTGATTGACCTGGTGATCGTGGACTTATATCCTTTTGAAGAAACGCTCCGCAACACCAATGATGAAGCTGCAATCATAGAAAAGATAGACATAGGCGGACCTTCAATGATTCGCGCTGCCGCAAAAAATCACAAGGACGTTGCAGTGATCGCGGATAAAGAAGACTATGTGAAGTTGGTAAATCTGCTCGACGAACAAAAAGGAGTGCTTTCGCTGGAACAACGCAAAGCTCTGGCAGCAAAGGCATTTGACGTAGTGGCACACTATGATGTGGCGATCGCGCGATATTTTATGGATCATCTGGAAACACCATCGTTCCAACTGTCGGTGGGCCATAAGCAATCGCTGCGCTACGGTGAAAATCCGCACCAGCAGGCCGCCTTTTTCGGCAACCTTGACGAACTTTTCGAAAAACTCAACGGAAAGGAACTTTCATACAACAATCTGGTGGATGCAGATGCCGCGTGTCAGTTGATGTCAGAATTTACAGCGCCTGCTTTTGCCATTATCAAACATACAAACGTTTGCGGTGTAGCACTGGGAGGAAATGTTACTGATGCCTGGGAGAATGCACTTGCTGGCGATCCCGAAAGTGCTTTCGGTGGTGTACTGATTACCAACCAAACGGTGAACACGGCTGTTGCGCAAAAGATCAATGAATTGTTTTTTGAAATCCTTATGGCGCCGGACTTTGAGGAAGAGGCATTGCAGATTCTGAAAAGCAAAAAGAATCGCATTTTGCTAAAGCAAAAGAAAAGTTTTTCACCTGAAAGAGAATTTAAGCGCATTCTCAACGGCGTACTGACTCAGGCTACGGACGATAAAAAGCAGGAATACTGGAAGGAGGAAGGCGCTCGTCAGTGTACACCGGAGGAAAAAGAGAATCTGGAGTTTGCCAACGTAGTATGCAAACATCTGAAGTCGAATGCCATTGCTTTGGTAAAAGACAAAAAACTCATCGGTAAGGGCTGCGGGCAAACCAGTCGCATCGATGCTTTACGCCAGGCAGTGGAGAAAGCAAAACAATTCGGATTCTCGCTGGAAGGAGCCGTGCTGGCATCGGATGCATTCTTTCCCTTCGACGACTGCGCGCGTATGGCACATGCAGCCGGCATCACAGCTATCATACAGCCGGGTGGTTCGGTGCGGGATAATGACACCATCACGTATTGCAAAGAGGCAGGTATGGCACTGGTGTTGACCGGCATGCGTCATTTTAAACATTAAGACGCATATATTCCATCTGAAAAACTAAGCTGTCTTTTCTTTGTATGATTTCTATCGTAGTTGATGAACATATCGCATTGAAAAGCTACGAACCGAAGGATGCACCCGTTTTGTTCGAAGCAATCGACCAAAACAGAGCGCACCTGCGTCCCTGGCTCAACTGGATCGACGCTACTACGCATCCCGATCATACGCTTGCTTTTATCGAAAGCTCCATCGCGGCAGTAGAAGAGCAGACAGGACTGGCAATGGGAATTTTCTGTGATGGACAGATTGTTGGTGGTATGGGAATGCATGACTGGGATCATCGGTTGCGAAAGGCGCAAATCGGATACTGGATCGCCAAAGACTACGAAGGGAAGGGTTTGGTTTCGCGTTGCCTGCGAAGCTTTCTGAAATTCTTATTTGAACAGTTGGGAATGAATAAAATAGAAATCCGCTTTGTGGCATCTAACGAGCGAAGCGCTGCCATTGTGCGCAGATTTAACCTCCGCATAGAAGGTGTTCTTCGCGACAGTTATGTTTCAAACGGAAAGCTCGAAGACCTTGTGGTGGCGGGGCTATTGAAACGTGAGTGGCAGGAGTCTTTGAAGAATGAATCTGTTTAAACTTCTGCGAATGTCTAGAGGTGTTTTAACCTAAAAAGAGCAAAAAGGACTTCGCGGAAAACGCAAAGAGCCTCAGCGATCCTGAATTTTTTCCCAGATCTCCGGAATACGTTTCACCCAGTTCAGTTCCTTCATCTTGCTCTTGGCTTCATCCACAGGACTTCCGAAGTAGATCTTTCCTCCTTCAATGCTCGAAGGGACACCGCTTTGCGCATAAACGACAGCTCCTTTACCAATCACAAGATCTTTACTCACACCTACCTGACCCCATAAGATCACCTCGTCTTCAATCACCGCTTTACCACCGATACCCACCTGTGCGGCAAACAGACAGTTTCTTCCTATCACCGCACCGTGGCCTATATGAATGTGATTGTCGAGCTTGGTGCCTCTGCCAATGATGGTATCTCCGCTTACTCCTTTGTCTATGGTACAACAGGCGCCGATCTCCACGTCGTCTTCTATGATCACCCGCCCGCAGCTTTCCAGTTTGTCGTACTGTACTTCACGCTCTTTCCTGCGTTTGAAATAAAAAGCATCCGCACCGATCACCGTACCTGCGTGGATGATCACATTGTCGCCGATAATTGTATGGTCGTAGATGGTTACATTCGGATGAATCAGGCAGTTCGCGCCTATCTGCACATGATTGCCTACAAAGACGCCGGGCTGCAGATGTGTGCCCTCACCAATCACCGATGTATCGCTGATCATCTTTGTGGCCGGTTCAAAACTTCTGAAATGTTTTACCAAACTTACATAAGCGCTAAAAGGGTCGGGATGTATCAGCAACGTCTTTCCCGGAGGGCAGTCCACTTCCTTGTTGATGATGATGATGGTTGCCGCTGACTGAAGGCATTTTTGATAATATTTTTCAAAGTCAACGAAGGAAACATCTCCGGCACGCACTTTATGAATTTCATTCAGTCCGGTGGCCATCTGTTCTTCATCTCCTAGCAGCTTTGCATTGATATACTTTGCCAGCCATTGTACAGGAACTGCAGGTTCCAGGTTCATACAGAAAAAGTTTGCGCAAAAATACAATCCTTGCCCTCTCTTAAGCTATTTTTATTGTTCAACCCATAGCCTTGCATTACCTCAATTACAACGGCAGTATCATTCCCGCTAATGAAGCGCCGGACTTTGTTGAAGGAAGCGTATTTCGTTTCCCGCAGGGACTCTTTGAGAGTATGCTGGTGAAAAATGATTTTCTGCAACTGTACGACTACCATTACGAACGGTTGAGGAAAGGATCGGAGCATTTGGAACTTACCATACCTTCTTTTTTCAACCTGTCTTTTTTTGTAGAAGAAACCCTGCGTACGATAGCACATAACACAGCCTGTGTTTATCATCGTGTGCGGTTTCAGATAGCTGTGAGAGACGGCCATTTTTCTTACCTGATAGAAACATCACAGCTGGAGGAAGATATTGTCGCATACAACAAAACCGGCTGGACACTCGGGCTGATTGATCTTTCGTTGAAAGAATTTGATGAAGGCGGCAATCTGAAGCGTATCAATATACCCTTGTACACCAAGGGAGCCGCTATAGCTTCGGAGCAGGGCTGGAATGATGTATTGTTAGTTCATGGCGACCAGATCGTGGAAAGTGGGGGTGCCAATATCTTCTGTGTGCGTGATGGAAAGATCTTTACCCCACCCTTAGAGGCTGGTTGTATCGAGGGAACGATGCGAAGGTTTCTGATCCGGTCTTTGCGTGGGCAGTATCAGTTTTGTGAAACAAAACTAAATGTAGCAGATGTCCTGAATGCTGACGAGGTCTTTCTGACCAATGCTATTCGTCGGGTAAAATGGGTGGAGCAGATTGGTAACCGGAACTATACCAATCGTATTTCCACTGAGATATATAATACGCTTTTTCCTGCGGGGTAGGCCGCTGTTACTACTGCCCAATAAATTACGGTTAAGTACTTATTTCCCTGCTTTTCATCTATATCTGTTGCCTGATTTCAATCTTTCTGGTACAATTTTATTCCTATTCGGGAAAACCAACTGCTATGAAAAGATTGATATGTATGCTGGGTGTCGTAGCATTATGTTCTGCAGAGAGTTATGCGCAACGCATTCAGATAGGACCTGAAATTGGTGTAAACTGGTCGCGGTTTAATGTTGACTACGAGGACTATGACGAAGACGATTTTCGTATGCGTGCAGGATTGAAAGTGGGTGGTATTGTGGACATTGGCTTTAGCCGGATGGTGTCGTTTCAGCCCGGTTTGTACTTCAACCAGAAAGGAAGCAAGGATCGCTATTCTGTAGGTCAGGGAGCAGGAACCAGACTGTATATCAACGATAAATACCGTATCAATTATCTGGAAATACCCATGAACCTGCAACTGAAGTTCGGACATCCGCGCCGGGGACAATTTTTCATTGGCGGCGGACCGTATCTCGCTTTTGCTATTGGCGGTGAAGTAGACAGAAGAGAAACGCTGCGCGCGGCAAATGGCTCCGTGCTTTGGACAGATTCTCAGGAAGAAGATCTGGAGTTTGGCAATGACGATTTTGACGACAATTTCAAGGGCTCGGATGCGGGGATTAATCTGAATCTGGGTTTTATGGCTCCACGAGGATTCTTTGTAAGAGCGAACACCGGCATCGGTCTTGCCAATATCCTACCGGATGGAGATGACCACCATAGTTATAAAAATTTCTCGGTGGCGCTGACCTTGGGAGTATTGTTTGGACATTAGCAGAGTAAAATTCCTGCAAATATTATAGAGGACGGCGACGTCCTCTCTTTTTTTGACTGTGGTCTGCAAGTGAACTCAAATATTGCAAACGATCAACCGCAGGGAAGAATGAAAGTTCCTTTCTTGACGCATATACCCATATTTTTTATCCCATTCGCCGCTGGCCAGATCGGTAGCGAGTACATATGTCTCTTCAGTTTCTTTTGGAAGAAAACCCCGTGCCGACTGCGACTGTGGAACCTCTTTTTTTAGAAAAAATTCAGGACGCCCTAAAAATGCATCCTGAAAGCCGTCCGTACAATCGGATGGAACAGGTCGTCACACTGCAATTGGTGTCGGTCGGAAAGGCAATTATGCATAACCATTCAAAGCAGGCTGAAGTGTATGCTTTGTTCAATTTTCTTTCTTTCTTCATTGCTTTTCACCAAATCCGAATCGAAGTTAAAAATGAGGTCAGGATAGCTGTTTTGAGGCTCTTTCTGCGGAAAGTAAGTTCCATATCACTTTATAGCAAAATAATTTGGATAACTCGTTTACAATATTAATTTTGTTCCGCAAACACAATTAAATATCTGAGCTGTGGCGTACGACAAACCAAATTTTAACGACAACCGGAACAACGAGAGCCTTTTCAGCAAGCGTATCAAAGCAGGCAAAAGAAGAACTTATTTCTTCGACGTTCGTTCTACCCGTGGAAACGATTATTTTATCACGATCACAGAAAGCAAGAAGCGTTTTGATGAAAACGGCTATGACAGGCATAAGATGTTCCTGTACAAAGAAGATTTCAACAAATTCTTAAATGCACTTACTGAAACGGTCAACTATGTTAAGACCGATCTGATGCCTGATTTCGACTTCGATGCATACAACCACGATCAGGAAAATGAAAACGGTGCTGAGGTATCTGCCTCGGTGGTGGAAGAAGAGGAAGGAAACATCGACGATTGGAAGATGTAAAAGATTTACGTTTTAATACGACGATCCCGCTTTGTAGCGGGATTTTTTGTAGGTCTCCTGGTTTAATTGATGATCGGAATCTATTGCCAATCAGAATAGTCCGCATTCCAGTGGATTTTTTCCCCTGTCTTGCCAAGATTGAATAATTTGTTCATGGAGAAATTCAGACCAAACTCATTGTATGCACCGCTTACATGGTAGTATGAACGAGCGTAGTGTATCTGGAACTTATTGAGATAAATACTGGCTCCCATCGAAAAACCGGCAAGTGCGGGCTTGTCTTTGAGACTCAGTTCGCGACGGCGCAAATGGCTGTATCCTGCTATCAGTGTAAGCCGTTTACCCAAGGTAAGTTCGGCTGCAAAATTCAGGTGTCTGAACAGCTTATCAGCAAAATATGATTTGTTATCTGCAGTGGTGTCTTGTGAGCCAAAGAGATTGGTGGCTTCTATATCTGCAGGGTTGTTGTAGCGAATATCCCATTCATACAAATGATGAGCGGTAGCCATCAACCGAAGCGGTAAGTGTTTAAAACGTTTTGATATACCAATCTGCAGATCAAAAGGAAGCGGCTCAGAACTTCCGGAAGGATTGTACTTCCGCACCATAAATCCCATATTCTTTGCTACCGCGGCTACCGTGATGAGGTTTACGGTATCGTGATAGGAGATTCCAACGTCGGCAAGCAGCGCAGAAGCACGCTTATCGTACAGTGCAGAATTGGCCCATTTTAATGAAGCACCATAACGCCATTTTTCTTTATACTGACGTGACGCTCCCAATGTGATAGCATAGTCAGAGGCTTTAAACGAACCGTACTGGTTGCCTATGTTGTCGGTTTGTTCAAAGTTGCCGTAGTTAAAATATTGAACGCCAAAAACAAATGCAGTCTTCAGTTTTTCTACATTATAGCCATAGTTCAGGTTCATCACGTTGATACCTGCATAGTAGCTGTTATAGTTAAGTCCGAGTTGGTTATGCAAACCCGCTCGCATCAGTGCAGGGTTTTGCAGTGCAAAAGCGATATCGGGTTCGGGATTGGAAACATTGGTTCCGCCCAGTGCAGAAATATGCGGAGAATTGGGCATTCGCAGGAATTCCATCGCAAAGCGTCCACCTGTAACCTGAGCATGAGCAATATTACAGGAAACAACAAACAGCAATAAGCCTGTCCATTTTGTCAATCGCATATCACTGAAACGTAACACGTGAGAAATTATTGCTGTTTGAAAACAATTAGCCGTTGGCTGCTGTTTCTGTAAACACTTTCTGCATATCCTCAATCAATCCCTGACTTACGCCGGTAAATGAGAAGCCGCCATCGTGGAAGAGGTTTTGCATCGTTACCATGCGGGTATAGTCGCTAAACATCATGGCGCAAAACTTAGCACAGTCTTCTGCCGAGGCATTGCCAAGCGGAGACATTTTTTCGGCATAATGGTAGAATGCATCGAAGCCGCTAACACCGGAACCTGCCGTTGTAATGGTAGGAGATTGCGACACTGTATTGACCCGTACTTTTTTCGCAAAACCATAATGGTAGCCAAAGCTCCGCGCAATGCTTTCCATCAAAGCCTTTGCCTCTGCCATATCATTATAACCAGGGAAGGTGCGTTGCGCCGCAATGTATGTGAGTGCCACCACAGAACTCCATTCGTTGAGTGCATCCAGTTTCATGGCAGTCTGCAATACTTTGTGCAGCGAAAGAGCAGAGATATCGAGCGTTTTCAGGAAGTTATCGTAGTTGGTTTCTGTATAGGCAATACCCTTGCGAACATTGGGAGACATACCTATTGAATGCAGCACAAAATCGAGTTTCCCGCCCAGTGTTTCCATGCTCTTTTCAAAAAGTGCTTCCAGATCGGTGAGTGAGGTTGCATCGGCGGCAATTACCTGTGCATTACATTCTTTTGCCAGTTCGTTGATCTTACCCATACGCAACGCGATGGGTGCATTTGATAGTACGATCTGCGCGCCTTCGGCAACTACACACTGTGCGGTTTTCCATGCGATAGAGCGCTCATCGAGAGCGCCGAATATGATACCTTTCTTTCCTTGTAACAATTGATGAGCCATGTACAATGATGCTGTTTGTCCGGGTAAAAGTAGAAAAAACTGTTGATGTGCTGGCTGCTATCTCCTTACAATCACCTCTACCCTCCGGTTCAGGTCTTTCCCCTCCTCTGTGTTGTTGTCCGCCAGCGGGTTAGCTTCCCCCCATCCTTGTGTACGGATCTGCATCGGTTCTATACCAAGTCCTTCCAGTTCGCTGGCCACCAGTCCTGCTCGCATATAGGAAAGCTGTTCATTGATCATGGGCGTGCCGGTATTGTCGGTATAGCCGTTGACAAAGAATACTGTCCCCGGTGCGTACAACCAGGGCTCCAGTACCGAGCGTATCATCGCCTTGTCGTTATCGGTAAGTTTCTGGCTGTTGATGGGGAAATGAATGGTTAGCACCAGGCTGTCATTTACCGGCGCTATATAGTCCGCTGGCAACAGGGCTATGTTGAAATAGTAAGGCTCTTTAAGTTCGTGGTTGCTAAGATCAATGGTATCGCTTCCATCCTGATAGCCGATGCGGTCGGTGTGTACCAGATATTTCTTCCCGGCAATCAGGGTGATCATGTAGCTGCCATCCCCGCGATTACTGTTGAAATGGTATAGATCCTGACCTGTCTGCAAATCTCTGATATAAATGCTGGCATGATTCAGCCTTGTTTTGAGGAGACTATCATAAACATAGCCTTTCACCATATTTACCGCAACCGGTTGCAAGCTTTCCGGAAGTTTCATCCGATAAATATCGAAGTTGCCGGAGACGCTGTCACGGTCGGAAGCGAAGTAGAGATTTTTGCCGTCAATGCTTATGTACAGGCTTGTTTCGTCGGCTGGGGAATTGATGGGGGCGCCCATATTCACCGGCTCAGCCCAGGAAGTATCGCTAGCTTTCTGCGAGAAAAAAAGATCCGCGCCACCGAAGCCAATATGTCCGTTGCTGGAGAAATACAGTGTGTTGTTGTCAATATGAAGGAAAGGTGCAGTTTCATCGCCGGAAGTATTGATCTCAGGACCCAGATTGCGCGGGCGTTGCCATAGTCCGTTCTCAAATCGTGATACCCAGATATCCATGCCGCCATAGCCGCCCTCCCGATTGCTCACAAAATACAGCTCTCTATTGTCGGGTGAAAGGCAGGGCATTCCCTCGTACGCAGGCGTATTGATCGTAGCGCCAAAACTCTGCGGCACAGACCAAATACTATCGGCTCTGTAGGACATATACAGATCACAGCCTCCTGCAGTCCAGCCATTTTCACTCCTGTTTTCGCATTGCATGAAGAAAAGATAATGTCCGTCGGCAGAAATGCTCTGTGCGGCTTCCTGGTTGGGTGTATTGGGCGGACTTCCCATATTTTCCGCAGTGTACCACTCCCCACAGGTATCCAGTTTAGCAACATAAAAGTCCTCGTCCGAGCCATTTCTCCTTCGGGTAAAGAAAATAGTGCTGTCGTCTGCACTCATCCATGGAAACATCTCTGCATCCTTGCTGTTGATTGCACAGCCCATATTATACACGGTGTCCTTATGAAACGACTTAAGGGCACGTTGCACGAAGAAAGCCTGTTCCCGCAGTTTCTTCCATTCTGTACCGGACGATGCGGAATTATTGATAATATGCAATGCTTCTGTTGGTTCACCGCAGTACACAAGGCTTTTTGCATAGGGGAACGCAAACAACTTTGAATGCTGGGGAAGTCCGAGATATGCTTTGCGAAAAATATCGGCTGATTTTTGAAACTGATGATCGTGGAAATACCAGGAACCCAATATGCTGTATGCTTCAGCATAAGCAGGATACTCTTTGATAGCTTTTTCCATGATGAGACGTGCCTGAGTATGCTCCTTCCTCCCCTCGTGACGCATCGCCTTGTCGAACAGATTTTGCGCACGCGGCGGAACCTGCGCGTAAGCCGCATAACAACGCAGCAATACAATAACCAATAACAGAGCCGTAAAGCGCATGGAATCCTCAAAAATAATAACCTGTGTCGTGAATCTTAAATCCGAACTTTGTAACTTTCTTTAACCCGACCGCTCGTCTTATGTCTACGAAGATCACTTGTCCCGGCTGTAATATACAATTTGAACCTACCGATGCCCTGCGTGATGAAATTCAGAAAGAACTTCGGAATCAGATGGTCGACTGGCAAAAAAAGAAGGAGGAAGAATATGCCCGCCGAGAAAGCCAGTTTCAGCAGCAGCTCGAAAATCTGAAATCACAGCAGGAGAAAGAATTCCGAAGCAAACTGGATGAAGAGCGTCGCAAACTTTCTGAAAGTATTCAGGAAGAACTGACAAGGAAGATCACATTCGACTACGAAAGCAAGCTGAAGTTTCTGGAGGATGAAAAAAAGCAACGTGAAGAGCAGCTGCGGGAAGCTCGCGAAAAAGAACTGGCCTTTCTAAAAAAAGAAGAAGCATTGCTGCGCAGAGAACAGGAAATGGAACTTGAAAAGCAACGTCTGGTTCGCGAAGAACGCAATCGCATCGCTGAAGAACTGAAAAAGCAATCAGAAGAGAAAGAAAAGCAACTGCTCAATGAGTTCCAGCTTCGCCAGAAGGAATGGGAAATGAAATTTGAGCAGCAACAAAAGGCTTTGGAGGAGGCGCGAAAGAAAGCACAACAGGGTTCCATGCAGATGCAGGGAGAAGTACAGGAGCTGGTACTGGAAGCGCTTCTCCGCCATGCGTTTCCTTTTGATGTCATTGATGAAGTAGGCAAAGGTGTACGTGGCGCCGATTGTATTCAAACGGTACGTAACAACTTTGGTCAGGAATGTGGTAAGATCATTTTCGAAAGCAAACGAACTGCAAATTTCGGAACAGACTGGATAGAGAAGTTGAAAGCAGATGCACGCAGCCTGGGTGCAGACGTAGCGGTGATCGTCACGCAAACCATGCCTAAGGATATGGATTGCTTTGGGGAAAAAGACGGAGTATGGATCTGCAACTTTACTGAGGTAAAAGCGCTGGTCTGTGTACTCCGCGACCTGATCATCAAAGTACATCAGGCGGCTAAAAGCCAGGAGAACAAAGGCGACAAGATGCAGATGCTCTATACATATCTTACCAGCAATGAATTTTCCGAGCAATGGAAGGCGATTCGCGAAGGATTTATGAACATGAAAATGTCTATTCAGAGAGAACGTGACGCCATGGAAAGGCTTTGGAAATCGCGTGAAAAGCAACTGGAGAAAGTATTACTGAACGCCGCTCATATTAAGGGTTCCATAGAAGGTATCGCCGGTATGGAAAGCGTTGATCTGAATCTTCTCGGCACAGAGGAAAATCTTTTGACGGAGGGCTAATCGCTCTTGAAGTGTTGAAGAGCACACAGGCTTTCGCACAAAGAATTTTCCCACTATTTTTCGTGTATGAAGCCACTCGCACTCATATTGCCTGTTCTGCTGTTTTCCGCATGTAAACAAAAACAACCTGCTGATCTGCTTATATATAACGCTACAGTTTATACAGTAGATTCAGCCTTTACTGTTGCAGAAGCTTTTGCCGTAAAAGATGGAAAGATTCTATCGGTAGGTACTACCAAAGATTTGCAGGATACCTACGAAGCCAAAGAACAATTGGATGCACAAGGCAAGTTTATTTACCCCGGATTCATAGATGCTCACGCGCATTTTTTCAGTTACGGACTGACTTTGCAAACGGCGGATCTTACCGGAACACAAAGCTGGAATGAGGCATTGACACGCGTGCAGTTTTTTTCGAAACAACATAAAGAAGGATGGCTCATCGGTCGTGGCTGGGATCAGAACGATTGGGCATTGAAGCATTTTCCCACTAAGGAAAAACTCGATCAGCTGTTTCCCGACAGACCTGTTTTATTATCCCGTGTGGACGGACATGCGGCTATTGCTAATCAATATGCACTGGATATTGCAGGCATCCAACCGGGTGATCAGATAACCGGTGGAATCATTGAGGTAAAAGACGGAGCACTCACAGGTTTACTCATAGATAATGCTGTGGATCTGGTGAAAAGCAAGATACCCGCTCCGGATGCTGAGGCACGTGCAAAAGCGCTGCTGGATGCACAAAGAAATTGTTTTGCTGCAGGTTTGACAACCGTAGCAGACTGTGGACTGGATGATGAGGACGTTACATTCATAGACAGCATGCAACGTGCAGCAGTTTTGAACATGCGGTTGTATGTGATGCTCAGCGATGTAAAAAGGAATTTCGATTTTCTCCTCAAGAAAGGAAAGATTAAAACAGAAAAACTCAATGTTCGCGCATTCAAAATTTATGCTGATGGCTCGCTGGGTTCACGGGGGGCTTGTCTGCTGGAACCCTACAGCGATATGCCGGAACATCATGGTTTTCTGCTGAGTCATCCTGAACATTTCGACTCCGTAGCAGCGCTGCTTCGTGAGCATGATTTCCAGATGTGTACACATGCCATCGGCGATTCCGGCAACAGAACCATCCTGAAGATTTATGCGAAGTACCTACAGGGCAAGAATGATCTCCGCTGGCGGATCGAACATGCGCAGGTGGTTGATGAACATGATGTGACTTTGTTTGGGACCAACAATATCATTCCTTCCGTGCAGCCTACCCATGCCACTTCAGATATGTACTGGGCAGGAAAACGCCTGGGGTCTGAAAGAGAAAAGAACGCCTATGCCTATAAACGATTGAAAGAGCAAAACGGTTGGTTGCCGCTGGGCACCGATTTTCCCGTGGAAGACATTGCACCGCTTAAAACTTTCTATGCCGCAGTTTTCAGAATAGATGCTAACGATTTTCCGCAAGGCGGCTATCAGAAAGAAAATGCACTGAGCCGTGAAGACGCTTTGCGTGGCATGACCATCTGGGCAGCGAAAGCGGCTTTTGAGGAAAATGAAAAAGGCAGCATCGAAAAGGGAAAACTGGCAGATTTTGTATTGCTCGATACCAATCTGATGAAAGCTGAGGCACAGCAGGTGAAGAGCGCCAAAGTTTTAGCAACTTACCTGGGCGGCAAGAAAGTATATTAAAAGCACTACCTGCCGAGTTCGGAAAAAGGTTTGTCCTGAATACGATACCGCTCCCAGTTTTTATAATCGAAATGCCACCATTCAGAGGGATAAACGGTAAAGCCAGCTGCTTCCATTCGCTTGCGAAGCAGATCGCGAAGTCGTCGCTGCTCCTCAGTACCGCCTTTGTAATCTGGATAAGAACGTTCACTCCATTCATCGTATTCACCGATCATCGCTAAAGGTTTGCCGGTGGTAAGATCATACAAAGTGACATCTACCGCGCAACCTCTGTTATGCCTCGAACCTTTCGCCGGATCTGCAACAAATTCGCGATGCTCCGGCGTGGTAAGTTCCCAAAAAATTTTTGTCACCGACCAGGGACGGTAACCATCAAATACGATAATTCCGTAGCCATCCTGCTGCAAAGATCTGTGTGCAGTCACTAGTGCAAGGGCTGCTTCTTTTTGCAGGAAAGCGCGAGCCTCTGAATATACCTTCCTTCCGGTAAAATTGTTGGTGGTAGCATAGCGGATATCCAATTTGATCGTGGAATCCAGTTGCTGTATCTCAATAAGCGAATCAGGAAGAAAATTGCCTTTTTCTACCGGCAGATGAAACTGTGCAACTGTCTGCAACGGAGAAAAACAGCTTATGACAATCGCAACGAAAAGAAACCGCATCTTCATGGCACACAATTCTTATGCTATCAATATGAAAACGGATTAGCTGCCGCCGATCTGAATTCATCCCATACGTTTGTTACCACATCCGCAGCGGGTTTCAATTCTTTGATGATGGCACTTACCTGACCGATCTCCAGTTCTCCTTCATTCATATCTCCTTCAAACATGCCTTTTTTAGCGCGCGCTCTGCCGAGGATTTCATTCAATTCCTCTACGGTAGCGCACTTGTCTTCTGCTTCCTGCACCTGTTTGTAAAACTGATTTTTAATAAGACGAACCGGTGTCAGTTTTTTGAGCGCTAGTACAGTATCACCTTCGCCTGCTGCGATCACAGCTTCTTTAAAGGACTGATGGCTTGAAGCCTCAGGAGTGCAAACAAAACGGCTGCCCATTTGTACCCCTTCCGCGCCCAACGCCATCATAGCGTACATAGCTCTTCCGGTAGCAATGCCGCCGGCAGCGATTAAAGGGATATGAATAGCTTCACGAACAGCGGGTATAAGGCATAGAGTTGTGGTTTCCTCGCGCCCGTTGTGCCCCCCCGCTTCAAAACCTTCAGCAACCAGGGCATCCACTCCGGCATCCTGGCTCTTCTTCGCAAACTTTGCACTGCTGACCACATGTACCACTTTCACACCGTGCTCCTTAAAAGTGCCGGTCCATGTTTTGGGATTACCTGCGGAAGTAAAAACAATAGGAACTTTTTCTTCCAGAATGATGGCTACATGTTTATCAATATCGGGATAAAGCAACGGGAGATTTACACCGAAAGGTTTATCTGTTGCGGCTTTGCATTTTTGAATATGCTCGCGCAAAATCTCAGGATACATGCTTCCTGCACCGATAAGCCCCAGTCCGCCTGCATTGCTGACGGCGGAAGCAAGTTTCCAACCCGAAGCCCAGATCATTCCAGCCTGTATAATCGGAAACCGGATTCCGAAAAGCTGTGTAATGCGATTATCGAAAGCGTGTTGATCTGATGTGAATTTTCCCTGAAAGAGCATAATAAAAGATGCGCTAAAGAATTTTATCGTAACAATTCAAAAAAGCAATAGTTCTGTTTCACCTGGCAACTAACCCAGATCAATCTCTGTGTTATCACCTATGTTAAGGCTTTGGCTCAATCCTCTCACGAAAGCATCATTGCCTATGATAGACGAATGCAACACCACCTCATTGAGTTCTGCAAACGACCCGATGATAGAATCCTTAATAATAGAAGCGTTTACGGTGGTGTGTTCACCGATGGTAACATTGGGTCCGATAATGGAGTTGTGGATTTTACAACCTTCGGCAATGTTCACCGGGGGGATAATGACCGTATTGTCAAATTTATCGTGCAAATCTTTTCCTCCTTCCTCTTCCATTTGCTTTAAGAGGATGGCATTGGTGGTAAGCAATGTCTCTTTCTTACCGCAGTCGAACCAGTTATTGACGCGGAAGGCTTTGAACTCGATGCCCGCTTCAATCATCTGTTGCAAAGCGTTGGTAAGATGGTACTCTCCTTCGTCGTCAATACGATTGCTCAGATGTTTATCGAGTGCGGCATACATGGTCGGTGTTTCTTTGATGTAGTAAACGCCCACCATGGCCATGTTCGATTTAGGAATCAATGGTTTTTCCACCACCTTAAGCACCTTGTCGTTGTTGTCGATCTCTGCCACGCCGAAGCTTCGGGGATCGTCTACCTTTCGTACCCCAATAAGCGAAACATTGCTGTTGAGCAACTCCTTTACGTTATAGTCGAAAATAGTATCGCCCAGAACGATGAGTACCTCCTCATCTTTCACCGCATCGCGCGTAAGCCAGATAGCATGTCCTGTACCGCGACGATCATTTTGTGTAACCAGGGTATAATTGAGATTTGGATAGGTTTTGGCAATGTAGCGTTGGATCTTTTCTCCGAGATAACCGATTACAAAGACAAACTCCGTTACACCTCCTTCCAGCAGTTGATCGATGATTACTCCGAGAATAGTTCTTCCTGCTATGGGTATTAATGCCTTAGGCTGCGTATATGTAAGCGGTCGAAGCTTGGTGCCGGCTCCGGCTACGGGAATGATAGCTTTCACAATTCTTATTTTCCGTGGTGAAAATACTGAATAAAATAAGAGGCTGCCACATTTGGGTTTGATACAGCCTCTGTTCAATACAGATTAACCTGCTTTAAAGCTGCAAGCCTAAGACGGGTTAAAGGACAGGAGGCAATCCATGTAATAGTAGTAAGTAAAAAACATGGCGGTGAACACGCTCATTGCTGCACTGGCAAAGTAAAAAGGAGGCTGCCTCAAAGATTGAAACAGCCTCCTCTGAAAAAAGCAATTTATAGTGTTTCGTAAAACTCGAGCAGCTTTTCCTGAAGTTGAGAAAGATTACCTGAAACGTTTGCTGCAAGCGGTTTGATCTCTGCATACAGCTGTGACTGTCGATCATAAACCTTTCTCACAGATGCCTTCTGATCTATCGCAGCAGAGGTGAGCCTTCCTTTTGAAGAATTTATTTCAGTTTCCATCATTTCCATGAGTTGTTTCATGGAACGCGCAAGATGTTCTGTTGCATTGCGGGAAGAATAAGACTTGAGTTCGTTGATACGGCTGCCAAACAGTTGTTTAGTATCTTGTTTCACGGATACCTGTGCATCAGCGGGAGCAGCATCCTGAGCATTTGCGGTATTAATACCACCAAATACCAGCATACCTGCAAGTATAAGACGTTTCATGGGTGCGTCGTTTTTCGTAAAGTTAAAGAATTATATCGCAAGCTAAGACAGGGCTACTACTAACCTTGCGTTGGGTGTTTTCAGGGATTTATATATTCAAATAGGTAGTTTTGCAGCATGGGTATGAGGCGGGCACTAATCGTTGCAGGTATTAGCGTGGGGATCGTTGCCGTAGTGGTTCTTATGTATTCATTTACCGTGGTGCATCACCAAACTTCGGCGACGGTAGTGCAAAAACGCTCCGAAAATCCATACAATCATAAGCTCATTGACTCGGCTATAGGCCTTTTGCAGAGCGGCGATCTGGTATTGCGCACCGGTGCAGATATCACAAGTTATATGTTTACCCAGATGAACACCCGGGTGAAGACCTATTCTCATTGTGGTATTGTGGTGGTGGAACATGGGTACCCCTTTGTGTATCATGCCATAGGAGGAGAAGACAATCCAGACCAGAAACTTCGAAGAGACTCTGCAAAATTTTGGTTTTCTCCGGCTAACAATCTGGGTTTTGGTATATCGAGGTTCGATATGACGCCGGATGAACGGACTGCTCTGACACAAACCACTTTAAAATACTTTCGCGAGCAGCGAAGGTTTGACATGAACTTCGACCTAAAAACCGATGACCGTCTCTATTGTGCAGAATTTGTTTACAAGGCTTTCAACGAAGCAATGAATGATGAGGATTTTATCCGTTCCAGTACCTTGTTTGGATACAGTTTTGTCGCAGTAGATAATCTCTTCCTCAACAGCCGGGCTCGCTTCATTTGTCAGGTAAGATTTAAGTAATACCTTTGCCGTCAAATTTCAAAAACCAGCAATAAATGAAAAAACTCCTGCTTTCTTTAGCTGCCGTAATGCTTTTTGCTATCGGAATGACCAGCTGTAACTCAGATTCTCCGAAAGGATCTGCAGATAAATTCCTGACCGGCTTGTTGCACTATGATTACGAAGCTGCGAAGAGTGTTTCTACTGAAGAAACTAAAAAAATGGTCGACCTGATGGCTCAGTTTTCTGCCATGATGCCTGACTCCATTAAACAGGCTGCGAAAAAGGTGAAAGTAAATATCAAAGATGCCAAAGAAGAAGGCGACAAAGCAACGGTAACTTATACCACCTCTGACGATCCGCAGGAAAAGAAACTGAATCTGGTAAAGCAGGGAGGTAAGTGGCTGGTTCAATACAGCAAGATGGATGAGATGGAAGAAGGTGAAAACCTGGATGCAGGTGAACCATCTTCAATGGATGCAGTTCCGACAGACTCTGTAGAAACGGCTCCTCCTGCCGATGGCACCGAGACAGATCCCCAACAGCAGTAGTTTTAAGAGTGATACATTTTTGAAACCGTCTCAACTTAGAGGCGGTTTTTATTTTGTAGCTGTTGGGTATAGAACGCTGTTGAGAATAGGTGATAATGATAAGTGTTACATAGTCAAAAGTTCGGCGGTTTCTCTTTCCGAGAAGCAAGGTTAGTGTGCATCATGACATTCAGGTTCATCCGTGTACTATCTTCAACCTTACCCGAAGAAAAGATAAGCGAGAATGATCGAGGTAATAATCCCCACCAGATCCGCAAGCAGCATTGCGCCTATAGCGTAGCGTGTGTTTTTGATTGCTACAGAACCGAAATACACAGCTACTACATAAAAGGTAGTATCTGAAGAGCCCTGAAGAATACAGGCCAGCCTTCCGGCAAAGGAATCTGCCCCGAAGGTTTTCATGGTATCGAGCATCATGCCGCGTGCACCGCTGCCGCTCAAAGGTTTGATGAGTGCGGTAGGCAGTCCATCTACAAACCGTGTGTCAAAGCCTGTTGCAGCCACCAGAGATTTTACGCTGTTGATCAGCACATCGAAAGTGCCGCTGGTACGCAATAAACTGATTGCCACCAGCATACCCACGATATAGGGAATGATACGGACGGCCGTTTCAAATCCCCCCTTCGCGCCTTCTACAAAAGCATCGAACACATCGATCTTCTTGTATAGTCCGCCAAGAACTATCAGAAAAAAAATGGCGAGGATAATGCCATTACTCAGCTTGCCGGAAAACAATTGTGCTTCCAGTCCGTCGAGGTTCACCACATAGCTCACCAACAAGGCTACCACAGCAGAGATCCCGCCGATCCAGGCGAGAACGACCGGCTGAAGCAAATTGATCTTTTGCCGAAAACTTACGATAATCAGCGCCGCTATAGTGGCGGCAAAGGTGGCAATCATGCAGGGAATGAAAATGTCGGTAGGAGTCTTGGCGCCAAGTCCGCTGCGGAAGGCAATGATGGTGACGGGTATGAGCGTCAATCCGGATGCGTGCAATGCCAGGAACATGATCTGCGCATTCGATGCTACATTCTTATTGGGGTTCAACTCTTGTAAGCTTGCCATTGCTTTCAATCCGAAAGGTGTCGCCGCATTGTCCAGATTCAACAGGTTGGCCGAAAAGTTCATCATCATGTGTCCGATTGATTCATGACCTTTGGGAATATCCGGAAACACACGAGAAAAGAAAGGTCCGATGATCCGCGACAGAAAACGGACACCTCCAGCCTTTTCTGCAATGGACAGAAAGCCCATGAACAAAGCCATAATGCCAATCAGCGGTATGATAATATCTATGACCGCATTCTTAGCGGTTTCAATAACACCATCAACCTTTCTTACCAACTTACTTTGAACGGAAGTATAACTGTACACCGCTGCGCCCGGGTTCATTTGCGAGAGAAGCTTTACGGAATCCGCTTCAGGATTGTCGGTAAGAATGACCGTTGCTTTTGCAAGAGAATCCACCCGATGATATCCGTACTCGCTCAGGAATTTTCCATAATCGGCGGATAGTTTCTGATTGACCGGCGAACCAATAGCATAATAAAACACGGAATCGTACTTGTCGGACGATTTTCCGACTACCATCCTTGAAAATATCTTCTCATCGCCGTCGATCATTCTTATCGAAGCAACGATGACAGCTATGATGACGAATGCCGACCAGATTCTGCTTAGTGCCATAAAATTTCAGAGTACGCGGTTATCGTGTGATTTGAAGTTAGTGTTTCACCCGAAAATCTTTCAGCAAAACAGAATAAAGAGAATGAATAGTCTGTTGTCAACTGGTCTTTGGGGAAATCCATCTGGGCAGTTCGGGCGCGGTATAGTTTTCCATTTTTTCAAGCAACTCAAAAATATCTTCACTCACCAGCACCATTTCTCTGTACAGTTCTTTTAAGAAACCCTCTTCCGTCATGTTGTGAAGCAAAGCCAGCAAGGGTTCGTAAAAGCAATGTGTATTCAGAATACCGATGGGTTTGCGATGAAGACCAAGCTGTGCCCAGGTCATCATTTCAAAAAGTTCTTCCATGGTGCCCCAGCCGCCGGGTAAGGCAATAATACCATCACTCAGCTCGTGCATTTTCAGCTTGCGCTCATGCATCGTGTCTACAAGGATCATTTCTGAAAGGTGTTCGTGCGCTACTTCTCTGGTGCGCAGAAAATGTGGAAGCACGCCGGTCACTTTTCCGCCGTTCTGTAAGGCGCCATCGGCTACCGCACCCATGATGCCTATCCGTGCGCCACCATAGACCAGATCATAACCGCGTTCGGCAAGAATGGCTCCGAGCTGATAAGCGGTTTCCTTATAAACCTCATGATAGCCCTCGCCGGAACCGCAAAAGACAACAATGCTCTTCATAGTACGAATGTACCATTAGTTGGTTTTTGTTTTTCCGTTACTGTGTTTTTTTGAAGAATAGAACGTTGATGGGTTGTGATGATCATAATCGAGCAGCAGCATAACTGTCTCTGTATAAAAACAAAACGCAGATTATCATGTACTGCTTTTATCAGTTTCCTCATGACATCTGCGTTTCTTCATTAAAGGATCTTTAGATCACCTCTATCTGATTTTTCAGCAAATCTTCAAACTCATCTCTTTTTCTGATCAGATGCGCCTGACCGTCTTTGAGCATAACCTCAGCAGGTTTCAGACGCGAATTAAAATTGCTGCTCATTTCAAAGCCATAAGCGCCTGCATTGTGAAAGACCAGCAAATCGCCTTCGCGCACTTCATTCAGCACACGATCCCAGGCGAAGGTATCGGTCTCGCAAATGTTACCGACAACCGTATAGATGCGTTCAGAACCATTGGGATTGCTGATGTTGGAAATGCGATGGTAGGCATCGTAAAACATGGGGCGGATCAGGTGATTGAAGCCTGAATTCACACCTACAAACACCGTTGCAGTGGTTTGTTTGATGACATTGGCTTTTACGATAAAAGAACCGCAGTCGCTCACCAGATATTTTCCGGGTTCAAACCATATCTCCAGTTGTCGGTTGTACTCTGCTTCAAATTCTTTTACCGCCTCTGTAAGCTTCGGACCCAGTGCCGCGACATCTGTAGCCTGATCGCCTTCTTTGTAAGGTACTTTAAAACCACTTCCCAGGTCAATAAAATCCAGTTCCGGGAAATGAGCTGCCGCACTGAACATCACATCCAGACTGCGCAGGAATACATCTACATCTTTGATTTCGCTGCCGGTGTGCATATGCAAACCCTGTACATGCAGCTTCGTGGTCTTCACAATGCGCTCAATGTGCCGCATCTGGTGAATGGAGATACCAAACTTGCTGTCTATATGTCCGGTGGAGATTTTATAATTGCCCCCGGCTTCAATATGCGGGTTTATACGGATGCAAACAGGGTAGCCGCTGCCAAACTTATTGCCGAAGCGCTCCAGCATGGAGATGTTGTCAATGTTGATATTGACATTGAGTTTCTGCGCTTCGAGAATCTCATCGAAATCCACACAGTTGGGTGTAAATAAAATCTGCTTGGGCTCGAAACCGGCACGGAGTCCGAGTTTTACCTCATTGATACTGACACAGTCGAGATTGGCGCCCAGACTTTTCAGGTATTTCAGAATGTTGATGTTAGTAAGCGCTTTACAGGCGTAGAAAAACTTTGTAGGATGTCCTGCAAAAGCTTCCTGGAGTTTGTTGTACTGCTGTGCAATTCTCTCTGCATGGTACACATACACAGGTGTACCGAATTCCTGAGCAACAGCGATCAGTTGCTCGTTGGTTACTGGCTGAAACATAGCGTGCGAAATTAATGAAATCTCTAATCGGTGTTTTTTTATAATTGGTATGAATGATTCACAAAAAAATCCCGCAAAAAACGCTTTGGATTTTTCCTTAGCGTCTTTGCGGGATGATAACCTTTCGGAGGACTGACGCTAAGCCATCAGAAGCTTTTCTATTGCTTCATCATAAGCCTTCTTCCAGTCCTTTATATGCCCCCAGTCTCCGCCATCAATGCGGATATGACCATCGCTTTTTACGGTTCCGATCTTAGCAAAAGCCTGAGTGCCCAAAGCGGCTTCAAATGCCTGCTGCTGTGCTGCGCTCACACTTACAATCACGCGGCTTTGCGCTTCACCAAACAGATAAGCATCTTTGCGAATGTTCTTATCGGTGTTCAGTTCAAAGCCCAGGTTACGCTGCATACAGCTTTCTACCAACGCCACAAACAAACCACCTTCCGAAAGATCGTGTGCGGAGTTGATCAGTTTGTTTTTGCAAAGCTTGATCACTGTTTCCTGCAACTGATACTCTTCTTCCAGATCGAAATGCGGCGCCGGACTCATCGTCACGCCAACGATATGATGGAGGTATTCAGAACAGTTGAAGTCTTCTCTTTGTGTACCCAGCAGATAAATGACATCTCCTTCGTTTTTGAAGAACATAGTCATCTTATCATCCACACTATCCAGCACACCCACCATGCCAATTGTTGGTGTAGGATATACCGGACCGTCTTCGCTCTGGTTGTAGAAACTCACGTTACCGCCTGTCACCGGCGTGCCCAGCTTGCGGCAGGCGTCACCCATACCCTTGATGGCATTTACAAATTGGTAATACACTTCCGGATTGTAAGGATTACCGAAGTTCAGACAGTTGGTGATCGCCACAGGCACGCCACCGCTGCACACAATGTTTCGCGCTGCTTCACTCACCGCAATCATGCCACCCTTGTAAGGATCGGCGAAGACATAACGGCTGTTACAGTCGGTTGTACAAGCCAGCGCTTTGCTGGTGCCATGTACTCGGATTACAGGGGCATCGCTGGGTTCGTTGGTATGGGTATTACCTGTTCCCACCATGCTGTCGTACTGCTCATACACCCAGCGCTTGCTGGCGATGTTCGGCAGTTTTATCAGTTCGAACGCCGCAGCAGCCATATCGGCAGGAACCGGAACGTTGGCAGCACTGAACTTTTTAATCTCTTCAAAATATTTAGGCTCGGCGTATTCACGCTCATAAACCGGAGCGCCGCCGCCCAATACCAGGCTTTCCGCCGGCACTTCCGCCACCAGCGTATCTCCCATATAATATTTCAGCGATTTTTCTGCTGTCACCTCACCGATCTGCACGCAGTGGATATCCCATTTATCGAAAAGCTGCTGAATTTCCGCTTCCCTTCCTTTCTTCACCACAATCAGCATCCGCTCCTGACTTTCGCTCAGCAACATTTCCCAGGGCTTCATGTTCGCCTGGCGCGTGGGCACCTTGTCGAGGTGAATGATCATACCATGTTCGCCCTTGGCACTCATTTCCGAGGTAGAGCAGGTAATACCCGCGGCACCCATATCCTGCATGCCCACCAGTGCGCCGGTTTCCACCGCTTCCAGACAGGCTTCCAAGAGTTTCTTTTCTTCAAACGGGTCGCCCACCTGTACCGCTGGCAGGTCGTTCACGCTGTCTTCGCTGATATCTGCCGAGGCAAAGGAAGCACCGCCGATACCATCCTTACCTGTGGAAGCACCCACGATAAACACCGGATTGCCCGCCCCGTGACTGGTAGCGCTTACCATCTTACCCGCTTCAATCACACCCACACTCATGGCATTGACCAGCGGATTGGTCTGATAGCAACTTTCAAAGTAGATCTCGCCACCGATGGTTGGCACGCCAAAGCAGTTGCCGTAGTGACCGATGCCTTTTACCACACCCTTCAGCAACCATTTGGTTTTGGGGTTATCCAGTTTGCCGAAACGCAGAGAGTTGAGTGCCGCAATAGGACGTGCACCCATGGTGAAGATATCTCTGTGGATACCGCCCACACCCGTTGCCGCGCCCTGAAATGGCTCGATGGCGCTAGGGTGGTTGTGGCTTTCTATTTTGAACACGCAGCCCCAGCCGTCGCCGATGTCCACCAGTCCGGCGTTTTCCTCACCGGCTTTCACTAGCAGGCGTTCGCCCTCGCGTGGCAGGGTCTTCAGCCACTTGATGGAATTTTTGTAGCTGCAATGCTCGCTCCACATAACGGAGTACATGGCTACCTCGTTGAAATTGGGCGTACGACCCAGTATCTGCTTTATCTGTTCAAACTCTTCTTCGCGCAGACCCAGCTTGACGGCCTGCTCCAGTGTTGCCTCCTGCGGCTGATGAGTGGTGACTTCCATATATCAGAAAGAAAGCGCAAAGATAACTTGTAAGTTTTAGCTGCGTACAATTAATAAAATAAGTTGACTTTGGGGCGTAGAGGCAGGGACTGCTATAAAGCTGAGGTGGCGATGGCACCGTTGAAAGGGAGGGTGGCTATGGGGCTAATAAAGCGGACGCTTAGTCTAGAGGTGTTATGTAATTGATTCGTGGGGCACGAAGCAATGCAGAGTATGGTGTAGTGTTACATAAACTGTGTCAGCGATTTGATTTTGCCAATGAGGAACCTCAGTTTTAAGCAGTCTCCAAAAATAAGAGACAATTGCCCACTGATAAATATCCCCTTCAGATAGGCGCTAGTCCGAGGTATATAAGTACAATTGTTTTATCCATAAGATTTGCATTTGTAGATTTTTATCTCAATATTTGGTTTTGAATAATTTAATATGAAAACGTTATTTGCCGTAAAGTCCCTTTTTGTTCTACTTCTTTTAACGTCCTCCTGCTCAAAGGTTGTCACCATTGCTTTTGAGAGACCGACTGAACGTATCCCTTCGGTTAACTTAGGAAAACCTGTTAAATCCTTGGTTGTTAGGGCACCTTTTCAAGGTAATAACCTTGGAAGTTCTGCTCCTATGAATGAGATAGCCTTTTATAACTATATGGAAAAAGAGTTTATTAGGAATGGCTATACGGTCCGAGATCGAGCAATATTTGACAAGGTGATTACGCAAAATACTGATGTTGACTATTCAAAAGTTCAGGCGCTTACCAATACTGACATTATCGTTGAAGTAGCCAATAATTTGGAAGTGCCATATCGAACTAATACTGTAAAAAAACGCTCTAAGATTAAGATATATGAAGATTGCAACTTCGAAATGAGGGGTAGAAGAGTTGATATAAAGCTTATTGACATAAAAAAGAATGAAGTAATGGGAGTGTTTACGTTTCATTATGCTCCTTGCGAAAATGGATGCGATTACACTCTCGGTCGCCACTGTGATCTTCATCCCGTGATTGTCTCTTCCAAAAAACAAGGTTACAATGGATCCGAAGACAATGTAATGGAAGAGTTTGCCATAGACATAACTAAACGCATATGCGAAGTTTTAACTAATAAAACAGATAGAAAATTGGGGGCTACCAACTAATTTCATTTATTTGCCTCATCATCCGATATTTCTTTGTTCCATTGCATGCTGCTAACACTCAGCCGGCAAGTCACCTGTTTTCAGGGAGGGAAGCCGAAGAGGGCAATATTTTAATTGTTTTACGCAACTCGCTCTTTGTCATTCCCGAAGGAAATCTACACATTTCACCTGTCTGGCTCTTTAGACTCTCTCCGAGAGTGACAAATGATATTGCGATTCATAGTTAAGGACCACAACAAACTCCCCTGTCTGTGGTCTTTAGATTCTCTTCGGGAGGGACAAATGCCTTTACGACCATCAATCACAGGGTGCTCCGTTCTCCATCTGTTTCGGCTACCTGCGGTCTGCTGCCGATATTAAACAAACGATAGGCGAGTTTCACGGCACCGTCCGCGGTTTTGAATGGAAGTGCCTGCCGCTGTACAATGATATCTCCGCTTTCGTCGGTCACGTAAAACTCAACCCTCCTTTTATCGCCACTGCCGGAAAAGCTGAGATAAGCCCGCGGCGCCGGTACTGAAGCCTCGTCAGTAAAGTAAATATTGCAGCCTTTCAGCCGCTTCATAAAATCTTCAGGAGCACTTCCCGAAACGCTTAGATGCATGTTCATTTGTAGTCCGCTATAAGGTATCAGCTGAGGATAATACTGATACATCCGATAGATGCGGTCGTTGTACGCTTTGTTTTCTTTTTTCTTCAGGAAGATTTCAGCCTGTGCCTGAAGTGTCCTGGCGACCAGCAGCTTTTCATAGTCGCTGTCTATGTCCGGGTCCATCAGCACTTCATTCAGCATTCTGTTTGCCTCGTCGAGATTGCCTTTTTCCATCTGCAGCCGGGCGATGAAATAGCGGAAGTATTTACGAATATATTTCCGTTCATCTCTGCTTAACTCTTTCTGAAATCTCTCGAGGAAAAAGCCGGTGCTGAAATCACGGATCAGAAACCATACCTCATCCCAGCTTACCGTACTTTCGGTAGAGAACAGTTTATAGACGACCCGGTCGCGCTCGGGGTTTTGGGCAAACTGGTTGATGATAAGAAACTGCTGCATGTATTTTTCTGCCGTAAGCTGAGCCATTTTACCCAGCACCGGAAAGTTGTACCACCAGTTTTTATGCTCAAATTTCTGTGCCTCTATCTGATGCAGCAGGTGCATGAGCTTGAGGAGTTGTACACTAAAATCGTAATGGGTTTGTCCCAGTGTGGTACCTATATGCAGTTCTTTAAACTCTGCGGCCTTGTTCAGATAGCGGAATGCCTCTGTATTCTGACCATCGTAGAGTTTGCATCGCGCCTGAGCTATGTTGTACCAACCAAATCCCGGAGTGGAACCATTGGCCTGGATCATGCCGCGTGTCAGTTCCGCACCCGCTTTCGGTCTGCCTTTGTAGATGTCGAGTATGGACAGATAGTACACCCACTCCTGAAGCCTTTTATCCGGTTGAAGGTTGGCGCCCTCTAAGCGATATTCCTTTTCCGCTTCCCGAAAATCGCCGCAGATCGCACGGAAAGTTGCGTAGTTGTTATGTGTGGGTTGACCGCCATCGCGCAGCAGTTTGTAGTAGTAAGCTGCCGAATCGATGCGGAAATTGTAGCTGTACAGCATAGCTTTATAATGATAAACCGCAAGCTTTTCGGGCTTTTCATATCCCGGTTGAAAGATTGCGGTATTCAGCGCCATGTTCTGCCGGATTTTTCTCATGCCCGTATCCAGATAGCTATGCGCCAGCTTTTCATTTTCGTCGATGGAGTTTTTGAGGAAAGAATATTTGGCGCTGGTGTAAAAGCGGTTTCTGTGCACCGTCCATCCCAGATAGTTCCAGGCATCCAGATAAAACTCGCGTTGAAAGTTCCACTTGATTGCGCGGCGAAGCAGGCTATACACCTTTTCCGGCTCCTCCATATTGCTGTAACAGGTCATCAGGTGATAGGCGATAAGCGTATAATCCAGATGAAACTTATACACCGGGAAATAAGCCATAAGGTCGGGAGTACGGGTGGCAAGCTCTTTGCGATAGTCGCGTTCCATTAGGTTTAAGGCTCTTTCCAGCGGGGCGGCGGCGTTTTTGAAACCCAGATAGTCTGCAGCATGGTTGACCTTGTAGATGCCTTCAAACATCCAGCCCACATAATAGGTGCTGTCGATTCTTTTAAACTCTCTCGAGCGGGGCAGCGCATCGTCGCTGTTGGGATCTACGCCCATGCGCTTGGCGTCTATCTCGTAGCGCTCTGCGGCTTTTTTTGCAGCAAGCGATTGTGCACCCGCGGGTAAAGCCTGCAGGAAAAACAGAAAAACAAGTAAAAAGCTTCCAAAAAACTGTATTGACCTGCTTGTTTGTGTTTGCACAAATGAAATTTGAAGCGTCTCCAAAGTTAAGCGGCTGTTTCAAACACAAAAGTTAAGGTGTGCAGAGCCGTAAAGGGGAATTTTAACTCGGAAAATAATTAAGTTAAACGGCATGCTATAATATGCTTTTCCTGATTAAAATGCCTATATTGCATATTATAATAGGCTAGAATGCTGCAGGCGACAACTATTAAGGACGTAAAAAATCACATAGGTATTCTAGTGAAATTACTTCGTGAGCGCGAAAAGATCACGCAGGAGCAGTTGGCAGAAAAGCTGAATTTGTCACGCGTCACCATCCAGAATCTTGAAGCCGGAAAGAACCCCACCATAGATACCCTGCTGAAGGTACTGCAATATTTCGACCTTCTTTCCGGCTTTAACCAGTATATCGAATCCGAAACAAGAAACAATAGCCAGCAATCGCTTTACTAATTATGGCAAAAAACAGCCTGATCACGGTCTATTGTTTCGGTACGGAAATCGGAAGGCTGGGGCTCGACCCTGACCGCGGCGCTTCCTTCTTCCAATACAATGAATCTTTTTTGCAGCAGGGACAATATCAGCGAATGTTTCCGCTCATCATCCGTAGAATATCCCAAACTCAGGTATTCGACAAGTATAACAACGATACCTTTCGGGGATTGCCGCCCATGTTTGCCGATTCGCTGCCCGATCTCTTTGGGAATATCATATTCCGGACATGGATGGAACAGAATCACCGCGATATGAAGGAGATATCTGCCTTGGAGCAGCTGGCTTACGTAGGTACGCGTGGAATGGGCGCGTTGGAATACCAGCCGTGCAGAACCATCTCTGCGGATGACACGATAGACCTCAGTGAGATCGTAACGATTGTGCGCGAAGTGCTCGACCAGAAACGGCAGACCAATGCCCGGCGACTCGACCATGGGTCTTTACTGAACATTTTCAAAATAGGAACATCTGCCGGAGGCGCACGTCCAAAAATTCTGGTGGCGGAAGACAAACGCACGGGAAATATCGTGCCGGGCGATATCGTTTACGACGAAAACTATCGTCATTACATTGTCAAACTGGATTTGGAAGAACAAGCTGCATACAGCAGGGAACGGGTGGAATACGGTTACTACCTGACGGCAACACATGCGGGTATCAATATGATGCCTTCCCGAATGATCAATGAACGACATTTTGCCACATTAAGGTTCGACAGACAAGGAGGGAAGAAAAAGCATGTGCTCACTGCTACGGGACTTACCGGCTGGGATTATACCGACCCCAAAGTTTCGAACTATGAAAATCTGTTTGATCTTGCGGTCTTTCTGAAATGCCCGCATCGCGACATAGAACAGTTGTTTCGGCGCATGGTATTCAACCTGACATTTGCCAATCACGACGATCATCTGAAAAATCAGAGTTTTATCTACGATGAAAGTCGGGATAGCTGGGAACTGGCACCTGCCTACGACCTTACTTATTCCCTGAATCCCGAACTAAATATCAAAACACGGTCCCGCGCTTTGTCGATAAATGGTAAGCGAACCAATATCAACATAGACGATCTGCGTCTGATAGCCGACAAATACACGGTAAAAAACTTTAGAAAGATCGTTGCCGAGATAGAAGCTTCGGTGGAATACTGGCAACAGACCATGAAGGAAAATCAGGTGCCCGACAGTATCGTGAATGCCATGCGTAAGAACTTTCAGTTTTTTTTAGTTTAAAAAGCGAAACGGACGCCTTGTTTACATACCACAATCTATCAGACCTGTTACACAGTGTAAATGGCCTGGAAAACATTTACTCTGCCCTGTTGCACGGTGTAAATCGCCCGGGATAAGTTTTTTTCAGCACTCAGGCATGTAGCTTCAGCTTTGCCAGCCGGTCCATTTCTTTCTTTACAATGCTGTCGAGGGACTTTAAACGTCCTTCTTTGTTTCTATAAATTAACCTGTGATCGAGCACGGCGCGGGCAATATCACTCACATCATCCTCTATCACGTACGTTCTGCCTTTTACCAGTGCATAGGCGCGGAGGCATTTAAGAAAAGCAATACCGCTACGAGTAGAGGCCCCCAGTGCAATATCTGCATGTTCGCGTGTTTCACGTACAATATGCGCTACCGCCCGCACAATCTCATCGTGTACGTACACCTGCGCCGCTTGTTCCTGCAACGCGATGATATCATTAAGGCTCAGTACCTGTTCCAGTTGCACCAGATTATGTGCTATGTTGAGGTACTCGCGGTAGATGTTCATCTCCACCTCTTCATCCACATACCCAAAGTAGATCTTCATAAAGAAGCGATCCAGTTGCGCAGCAGGTAGCGGATAGGTTCCCTCCATTTCTATCGGGTTTTGGGTGGCGATGGTGAAGAACATTTTTTCCAGCTTCAACGTGGTGTCGCCTACCGTGATCTGATGTTCTGCCATGGCTTCGAGCAGGGCGCTTTGTACCTTTGGAGAGGCGCGGTTGATCTCATCGGCCAGCAGCACATTGCAAAACAGCGGACCTTTCTTGAACACAAATTCCTTTGTCCGGTCGTCGAAGATATGCGAGCCGATCAGGTCCATCGGCAGCAGATCGGGTGTGAACTGAATCCTTTTAAAGACCACATGCTCTTCTCCACGTTCGCCGCTGATGCATCGGGCCAGTGTTTTAGCCAATACGGTCTTTCCGGTGCCGGGGTTATCTTCCATCAATATATGACCGCCGGCGAGCAGGCAGGTTAGTACAAATTCTATTTGCTGCCGTTTGCCGCGAATGACTTTCTCTACCTGGGAAATAAGTTGTGGTATTGCTTCTGAGGCATCAATTGCAAGTACTTCCGGATTGCTTTCCATCAATGAATGTGGTTTGTACAAGTTTACAGATTTCTTGAACGGATGCTGCATAAATTTTTGTGAAAGCAGCTACCGCCGATTGGGTATTGACCAGTGCATTCATGAGTTCTAGCTTTGCAAAAAAATCCCTTATGAAAAAGTTATTTACATCCTCAGCGTTTTTATTATCAATGGCTGCTTATGCTCAGCCCAACATCGTTGACGGCAGCAATATGCCTCCCCTCGGATATTCCGATACCATTGCGGTCGTGCTTTCAGGAGCTAACCCTGGTGCGGCAGGTGCCAATGTTACCTGGGATTTCAGTGCCCAATCTCCAATGATTGCCGGTAAGTTTACTTTTGTAGATCCTGCCACTACGCCTTATGGAGCAAATTTTTCTTCGGCGACCCATGCTATAGAACTGACCGCCTTTGTGGGAGGTACCATGTACGAGTACTATACAGTCAATGCTTCAAAATGGGAGGTTATTGGCAGCAACATTACAGGTAGCGGCGGCGACGACTATACAGCAAATGGCAAAACCATACTGCCCTTTCCTTTTGCATATTCGTCGGTAGTTACCGATACTTTTACCAAACAAAGCAGTACCAGTACGGTGACCATCACTTACGATGGGTATGGTACACTCATTACTCCTTTCCACACCTACAGCAATGTGCTGAGAACAAAGCGTGATTTCGGTGGTAGTGACTATTATTATGATTGGTACATCACAAGTCCGTATCTGATGACTGTAGCCACTTATGATAACAACAATGGCAGACTGACCTTCATTGGCAAATCGGTGATCAACTCCATCCATGATATTCATGCAGCTTCTGCTCATGTCACAGTAGCTCCGAACCCCGTTCATTCAAAATCAACCATTCGCATCCATGCAGAAGACAATATTCAGGGTAAGATTATTGTGACCAACGTAACAGGAAGTGTAGTTGCAGAACTTCCTGTTTACAAGAACGAAGCAACCTTCAGCCGTGAGGGACTTTCCTCAGGACTCTATTTCTACAATGTCGTTACGAAAAACGGTTCGGTGGCGAAAGGAAAGTTTATCGTTGAGTAAAATTCGGTGGGGTTTATATAAGGAAAGTCCGGTCAGCGCCGGACTTTCTATTTTGTGACAAGTAAATCTTGTTCGTAAAAGATGCTGACCGTCAATGGCACTTAAAATGTTCAAATGGCTCCAGACAGCTATTGCAGCGATACAGTGCTTTGCAGGAGGTTGCCCCAAACTGACTGGTGAGTGTGGTGTCTTCTGAGCCACATCTGGGGCAGGGCACTTTGTCTTCTTCAAATAAACCGATACTGTCTGTTGTTTTACGAATAGGCGGAGCTATGCCGTATTCTTTCAGCTTTTTCTTGCCTTCCTCCGTCATCCAGTCGGTAGTCCATGCAGGACTGAGACGGTTTTCGATGTTAACTTTCTTGATGCCACGACTCATGAGCGCCATACGGATGTTCATGGCGATCAGATCCATAGCCGGGCAACCGCTATATGTAGGTGTGATGGTGATGGTGACTTCATCATCGTTGTGCACTTCTACGGTGCGCACTATGCCAAGGTCGAGGATGGTAAGCACCGGAACCTCAGGGTCACTTACCGTAGAAAGCCAGTTGTAGATATTTTCTTCGGAAACACGCATCACCATTCCATGTTCGGATATGCCCGCTGCATGAACTGCATTTCTGCGAGGATATAGCCCAGGTATTCTGTATGAACCCCTTTCTTTCCGCCTTCCTGCATCCAAGTTTCTGCAGGCATTGTCAGTGTAGCCTCCCGGAAAACGGCAGTTACTCTTTCCTTCCAGTTATGAGCGATGGCATTCAGGTCTACACCCACTCCGGATTCGTTCATCGATCTGTCGGTTTCGTTGGCTGTTGTCAGCTCACCGGTAAACATCCAGTAGTCGTTGATGGCTTTTTGAATACGCATCTTGCTTTCTTCCGTGCCATCACCCAGTCGGATGATCCATTCGCTGCTCCATTTTAGGTGGTAGGAAACCTCTTTCAGCGATTTTGCAGCTATGGCAGCCAATGTTTCATCTTTGCTCTGCTGCAAAGCTGAGAAGAAGAAGAAATTATAAGTGTCGAAGAAAAAAGAGCGGGCTACGGTATAAGCCCAGTCGTTGTTGGGTTGTTCTACCAGCAGCACATTGCGAAAATCCCAGCCATCGCGCAGATAAGCCAGGTCGTCTTCGTCGAGAAGCTCGCCTGCCTGAATTTTTTGCTCCAGTGCGGGGGATGCAAACAAGCCGAGTTTTTGTTCTGTATCGAAGCTGTTGAATTGATCAGCGGCATATTGATACAGACTTCTGGCCTGCCCCAGGTGATCGAGGGCAATATTGCTCAGCGCTATATCCTGTTCCAGCACCGGTCCATGTCCGCACCATTCGCTTAGCCTGTGACCGTTGATCAGTGCGTTGTCGGCAATCTGGAGGGTATAGTGGAGTAATTGATTTGTGGATACGTTCATGTTGTTGATACGTTTCGAGTTATGTAGTTGCTTTGACTGGCAAATGCAGTTGCATTACATATGCTTCAGTTCTTCAGGCAGGTTGTAGAAAGTCGGGTGCCTGTAGATCTTATCGTTTGCAGGTTCGTAAAGCATTTCTGCATCTGCGGGATCGGAAGCATGGATGTATTTGCTTTCTACTACCCAAATGCTTACACCTTCCATCCGGCGAGTGTACACATCACGGGCATTTTCAATAGCCATTTGGGCATCTGCTGCATGAAGGCTGCCTGCATGTTTGTGGTCCAGTCCTGCCTTGCTGCGGATAAATACTTCCCACAGAGGCCATTCACTGGCAGTATTGCGATTCGTCTCTTGTCCGCCGGCGGCTTCTCTGTCGCCGTAATCGCCGTAAAGATGTTTCCTTATCATTGCTACTATATGTTGAGGTGTTTATGTGTTGATAAGTGATGAGTAATCTCCCTTGCTATCAATGAGTATGATTAAGCCGCTATTGATTCTTTGGTTGCAGCCTTTCTCGCTGCACGTTTTTGCGAATGGACTAATGCAGCTTCACGCACCCAGGCGCCTTCTTCCCATGCCTTTCTGCGGGTGTCCAGACGTTGTTTATTGCAGGGTCCGTTTCCTTTCACCACATTCCAGAATTCATCCCAGTTGATCTTTCCGTAATCGTAATGTCCTGTTTCTTCATTCCATTTCAAATCGGGATCGGGAACGGTTAAGCCAATCAGTCTTGCCTGCTCAACTGTTACGTCAATAAACTTCTGCCGCAGTTCGTCATTGGTGAATCTCTTGATACGCCATTTCATGCTTTGTGCGGTGTGCGGACTGTCGGCATCGGAAGGTCCAAACATCATAATCGAAGGCCACCACCAGCGGTTAAGCGCATCCTGTGCCATTTTCTTTTGTACTTCAGTTCCCTGTGCCAATGTCATCATGATCTCGTATCCCTGGCGTTGGTGGAAACTTTCTTCCTTACAGATGCGCACCATAGCTCTTGCATACGGGCCATAAGAGGTACGACACAGTGGAACCTGATTCATGATCGCTGCTCCGTCTACCAGCCAGCCAATGGCACCCATATCTGCCCAGGTAAGCGTAGGGTAGTTGAAGATAGATGAGTATTTAGCCTTGCCGGAATGTAACTGTTCGATCATCTCATCGCGGGTAATCCCCAGGGTTTCGGCTGCGCTGTAGAGATACAGTCCGTGTCCGCCTTCATCCTGCACCTTTGCCAATAGCACTGCTTTCCGTCGCAGACTTGGGGCGCGGGTGATCCAGTTGCCTTCCGGCAGCATACCCACAATCTCGCTGTGCGCATGCTGACTAATCTGACGAATCAACGTCTTCCGGTATTCATCAGGCATCCAGTCTCTGGGCTCTATGCTGATCTCATGTTCGATTTTCTGGTCGAAATGCTGCTGGAATGATTGTACGGTCATGGAAAGTCAGACTTTTTTAAGTCTTACAAATATAACGTTTTAGCCCTCGCGCGAGGATGATTTATGTCATGTTTAACGTTCAGGCATCAGGAGAAAATTCCCTGGTGCTGCTTACGTCCGGAAGCTCTGGAATGAATTTTATACACCTGTACCGTGCTGCGTTAGAGCAGATAGTCAGGTTCTGATTTCCACAATTGCAATAAAAGTCTCATTAATGATCAGTTTCTCCGGAAGGAAGAGAGTCGTTATCACCAATGTAATTCCACAGATAGATGGAGGCGCCTATCCGGCCAAAGCTGTACTTAAGGATGAGTTCATCATCAGTGCAGATGTTTTTGCCGACGGACATGATGAAGTTGCAGCAAGTGTATTGCTCAGACATCAGAAAGATAAAACCTGGAAGGAGTTTCCGATGACCTTTATTAATAACGATCATTGGGAACTGTCTCTTTATCCGGACGAGACCGGAATGTATCATTTCAGGGTAGAGGGCTGGATAGATCATTTCAAAACCTGGCGCAACGGTCTGATTAAAAAACATGAGGCCGGACAAGAAATAAATGTGGAGCTGCAGATCGGTAAACAGCTCGTTGAAGCTGCATTGTCGCGGGCAGGAGCAAAGGATAAACCTGCTTTGCGCAGACTTTCCCAACGGTTTATAGAAGATAATATTGAAGAATCCATCCGGGTAGCTACCAGCGATGAATTAGCAGCATTTATGTATCGCCTTCGTGATAAGGAGTTGATTACGCTTTATCCCGAAACCTTTCAGCTTGAAGTTGAAGCAAAACGCGCTGCCTTCAGTACCTGGTACGAACTCTTTCCCCGGTCTGCATCGCAGGAGCCGGGAAAGCACGGAACTTTCAAAGACGTGAAACAGATCCTTCCACGGATCGCTGCGATGGGTTTCGATACTCTTTATTTCCCGCCGATTCATCCGATCGGTGAAGAAAAAAGAAAGGGGAGAAACAATTCCCTTACAGCAGCAGAAAGCGATCCGGGTTCGCCCTGGGCTATTGGCAATCGTTTGGGCGGACATAAATCTATACATCCGCCATTAGGCACGATGAAAGATTTTCAAGACCTGATTCGCGAAGCACGCAAATATGATATTGAGATTGCAATGGACATTGCATACCAGTGTGCGCCAGATCATCCTTATGTAAAAGAACATCCCGAATGGTTTCGCTGGCGTCCCGATGGAACTGTTCAATATGCTGAAAATCCTCCCAAGAAATATGAAGACATACTTCCTTTCAATTTTGAATGCGATGACTGGGAAAATCTCTGGCAGGAACTCAAGAGTGTGATTGATTTCTGGATTGATAAAGGCGTAAATATTTTTCGCGTAGATAATCCGCATACCAAGTCATTTGCTTTCTGGGAATGGATGATCGGTGAAGTGCGAAGAGAACATCCACAGGTGATCTTTCTTGCAGAAGCATTTACCCGTCCGCGTATCATGGAACGTCTAGCCAAAGCAGGCTTTAACCAGTCGTACACCTACTTTACCTGGCGCAATACAGCAAAGGAAATTGAAGCGTACATGACCGAACTCACCAAAACTGAAATGCGTTATTATTTCCGTCCCAACTTTTGGCCGAATACCCCTGATATTCTTCCGCCCGAACTTACTTATGGTGGTGAGGTTGCGCATATCAGAAGACTGATCCTGGCAGCAACACTTTCCTCCAGTTATGGGCTCTATGGTCCGGTGTATGAATTGGGTTTCACACAACCGATGCCCGGTAAGGAGGAATATGTTGATAACGAAAAGTATGAGATCAAACACTGGGACTGGAATGCTTATACCCGCATTAAAGAGATTATTGCCCGGGTAAATCGTATAAGAAAGGAAAATCCTGCACTTCAGAGCACTTACAATATTGAGTTTGCCAAATGCAGCAACGAACAGATTGTTTGTTATGTAAAGACCGATAAGAAAACGGGCAATCAACTCATCATAGCTGTGAACACGGACAGCTGGAATACACAAGCCGGACATATAACGCTGCCCGTAGAGAAAGCTGGTTTGCCGACAGGAGAATATATCGTTCGTGATCTTTTAAGTGGAGATAAATATCGCTGGAACGGAGCTGTGAATTTTGTGCAACTCAATCCTTACGAAATGCCGGCACATATCCTTAGCGTAGAAAGAGATATTAGTTCCTGAAAGCCCAAATTATGGGCGTTGCTTCGTTAAGAGATCCTTTACCAGAGAAACGGAAAGTGTGAGCAGGGGAATAATACCAACTATGAGATGCAGTAAGGTAATCCTGATTCGATGCTCTTCCTGATAGGTTATCACTAGGAAAATGATATTGGCTACAATGCAAAAGAGGAGTGGTGTCAGCTTTTTCATAAATGGTGTCGGCTTGAAACGAATTTAGACATTTTGCCTGTGGAATATTTATTTTCTCTGATTCCTCTTATCATCCCGGGTGGAACAAGTTTTATAAGTGTTGGTATATCGTTCCCAATTCCTCTATATGCTGACAAAAAAGGACACTGTCATAGACGACAAGCTCCATTGGTACAAAGATGCCGTTATCTACGAATTGCACATCAAAGCGTTTGCCGATAGCAACGGTGATGGTATTGGTGATTTCGGCGGACTGATGCAAAAACTAGATTATCTGCAAAATCTGGGTGTTACTGCAATTTGGGTACTACCTTTTTATCCTTCTCCTTTGAAAGATGATGGTTACGATATTGCAGACTATTACAGTATCAACCCTTCCTACGGAGACATCAGACAGTTTAAGAAGTTTCTGAAAGAAGCTCATAAACGCGGACTGAAAGTAGTCACTGAACTGGTTATCAATCATACTTCCGATCAGCATCCGTGGTTTCAGCGTGCACGTAAGGCACCTAAAGATTCTCGGGAACGTAACTTCTACGTGTGGACAGACAATCCGAAACAATACAAAGGAGTCCGAATTATTTTTCAGGATTTTGAAGCTTCCAACTGGACCTGGGACCCGACAGCACAACAATACTACTGGCATCGCTTCTTTCATCACCAGCCTGATCTTAACTATGACAATCCGCTCGTGCAGGAGGAGGTTTTTAAGATCATTGATTATTGGTGTGAAATGGGGGTGGATGGGTTTCGTTTAGATGCTGTCCCTTATCTGTTTGAACGCGAAGGAACCAATTGTGAAAATCTTCCCGAAACACACGAATACCTCAAACGGCTACGTGCGCATGTAGATGAAAAATATCCCGGCACTTTGCTGCTGGCCGAAGCTAATATGTGGCCTGAGGATTCTGCCTCTTATTTTGGCAAAGGCGATGAATGTCACATGAACTATCACTTCCCTGTAATGCCAAGAATGTTTATGGCATTGCAGATGGAAGACCGTTATCCCATCACCGATATTTTCGATCAGACTCCGCAAATTCCTGCTACCTGTCAATGGGCGATCTTTCTTCGCAATCACGACGAACTTACACTCGAGATGGTGACCGACGAAGAACGTGATTACATGTACAAAGTGTATGTAAAAGATCCCAAAGCACGCATTAATCTTGGTATTCGTCACCGGTTGGCGCCGCTGATGGGTAACGACAGAAAGAAGATCGAATTGCTCAATTATCTGTTGTTCTCACTGCCCGGCACTCCTGTGATTTACTACGGAGACGAGATAGGCATGGGAGATAATTTTTACCTCGGAGATCGCGACGGGGTGCGAACACCCATGCAGTGGAGCGACGATCGAAATGCAGGTTTTTCAGATTGTAATCCGCACAAACTTTACCTCCCGGTAATCCTCGATCCTGAATATCATTACGAGACGGTAAATGTAGAACGACAATCGCGCAGCACGACTTCTCTGCTGTGGTGGATGCGGAGGATCATCAACACGCGCAAAAAGTACAAAGCTTTCAGCCGCGGGGATATGAAATTCATCAACGCAGAAAATTCAAAGATTCTTGCATTTACACGCACATGGGAAGATGAAACTATGCTGGTGATCGTAAATCTTTCCCGATACATACAACCTGTGGAGCTCGATCTGAATGAGTACAACGGATATCAGCCGGTAGAAGTTTTTAGCAGAAATAAATTTCCTTCTGTGAAGTCTGATGCGCCCTATTTTTTTACGTTAGGTCCGCACGACTGTCAGTGGTTTTTACTGCAAAAGACAAACGCTTCTTCAGAAGGAAAAATGTTGCCTACGCTTGAACTGAAGCGATGGAGTGAGCTTCTGGAGCGATATCCCCTGGAACAACTGGAAAGCTATATTCTTCCTGACTACCTGATGAAGATGCGCTGGTTTGGCGGTAAGAGTCGCAACATGCTTGCGTTGCGTATTGCAGACCATGCTGAAATACCATTGGAAGAAGGCAGTGCTTTTTTGTTGCTTATGGAAGTGACTTATGAGAGCGGCCTGCCCGAATTGTATCAACTGGCTGTGGCTTTTAGCAAAAGCGACAGTGGCGATAAACTTGAGGAGAACTGTCCGAAGTCGGTAATAGCCCGCATAAAAGTGGATGGCAATGAAGGATTGTTGTATGATGCTGTTTATGGCGTGCAGTTGCAACAGGAAATTTTACAACGTATGGCAGGCAATCATGACATTGCCATGAAAGGAAGTGATATTCAGTTTTCCGGAAGCAAAGCATTGCGAAAGTATGTGAAGGAACATGATAAACTGAAGTCAAGGATGCTTTCCGCAGAACAGAGTAATACTTCGCTTGTGTACGACAATGCGTTTTTTCTGAAGCTGTATCGCAAAGTGGATCGCGCCGTCAATCCGGATGTGGAGATTACTCACTTTCTCTCCGAAGAAGCCAAGTTTAAAAACATTCCTGCTTTTGTTGGAACTGTGGAATGGAAGTATGCACACAATACCATTGTGCTGGGAATGATGCAGGAGATGATAGAGAGCAGTGGTGATGCCTGGAGCTATATGCTTGACCGGCTCGCCGCCTTCAATGAACGTATTTTATCGAAGCAAGAACAACTTCCATCTCCCTCAGAGTTACGGGGCACGCTTACAAATCCTGCCATCTTTGAAGAACTTCCTGAAGGATTGAAAGTGGTTGCTGATGCTACGGTAGCAGAACGCGCACGACTGCTGGGTGTACGCACTGCCGAGATGCATATTGCACTTGCTTCCAGTCAGTCATTGCCTGAGTTTATACCGGAAGAGTTTTCACTGCATTATCAGCGCTCTCTGTTCTCCGGCTTTCAATCGCTGGTGCGTGCAACATTTCAGAATCAGGTGAGGACGTTGCGAAAACTTCCGGAAGAGGTGCGCAAAGAAGCGGAAGAAGTTTTGATGATGAAGGATGATATTCTTGCTGCGTTTAAAAGGATTTACAGGAAAAAGTTTGATACCATGAAAACCCGCATTCATGGCGATTATCATCTTGGTCAGGTGTTATTTACCGGAAAGGATTTTATCATACTCGATTTTGAGGGAGAGCCTGCTCGAAGCTATAGCGAACGACGGTTAAAGCGATCGCCATTGCGCGATGTTGCCGGTATGATTCGCTCCTTTCATTACGCTGCTTATGGCTCCTTGTTTCTCAACGATCAGATACGGGATGACGATCGTCGTCGCTTACTTCCATTCGTAGAGCAATGGTATCACTATATGAGCGGCTTTTTCATGCAGGCTTATCTGGAAACTGCTAATGGCTATGACTTTATTCCTGCGGAGAGAGAAGATCTGGATACCATGTTACAGACGTATATTCTTGAGAAAGCTATTTACGAGCTCAACTACGAATTGAATAACCGTCCTGACTGGATGATCATTCCGATTCGGGGCATTAAAGCAATCGTGACGAAAGCAAAAAATGAGAAGTTGATTCGTGTATAAAAGGCAAAAGCTATGGCAAAAAAAACCAGAAAGAAAGGAATAGACGAAGACACTTTACAAGAGTTAAAGGTCGAACCGGGAGTGAACGTAGAAACGGAGAATATCGTTTCCGATTTTTCCGAAAGCACTTCAGAACATTTTTCCTTGTTCTCGGACTTCGACATCAGTCTCTTCAAAGCAGGAAAGCACTATCATCTCTATAAAAAACTTGGTTCTCACATTGTGGACTATAAGGGCGTCAAGGGCACTTACTTTGCCCTTTGGGCACCCAATGCACGATATGTATCGGTGATCGGAAATTTCAATGGCTGGAATCGCGGAGCACATCCCATGCAGGTGCGTTGGGACGGTTCTGGGATTTGGGAAGCCTTTATTCCTCATCTTGGTCAGGGTGAGTATTATAAATATTACCTCGAATCACACAAGGGCTTTGTAGTTGAAAAAGGAGACCCTTACGCATTTCATTGGGAGACGCCACCGGCAACAGCATCTGTAGTATGGTCGCTCGACTTTAAATGGAGTGATCAAACATGGATGAAAGCCCGAAGTAAGGAACATGCACTTTCGAAGCCGATTTCTGTTTACGAAGTACATCTCGGTTCCTGGAGGAAGACAGAAGACAACCGCTTTCTTTCGTATTGCGAACTCGCAAAACAACTTCCTTCTTATTGTCGTGAAATGGGTTTCACCCATGTAGAGTTGATGCCTGTAATGGAACATCCGTTTTTCGGTTCATGGGGTTATCAGATCACCGGATACTTTGCGCCTTCCAGCCGCTTTGGTACGCCACAGGATTTTATGTTTCTGGTGAATGAACTGCATAAAGCCAATATTGGTGTCATCCTCGACTGGGTGCCCTCTCATTTTCCTGCTGACGAGCACGGACTGGCTTACTTCGACGGAACACATCTTTACGAGCATCCGGATCCTCGCAAAGGTTTTCATCCCGACTGGAACAGCTTCATTTTTAACTACGGAAGAAATGAAGTGCGGGCCTTCCTTATCTCCAATGCTTTGTACTGGCTGGAGCAATATCACATAGACGGTTTGCGTGTAGATGCGGTGGCTTCCATGTTGTATCTGGATTATTCGCGACAGAATGGTGAATGGGAGCCAAATGAACACGGGGGAAGAGAGAATCTGGATGCTGTTTACTTTCTGCGTGAGTTCAACAATCAGGTGCATCTTTTTCATCCCGATACCATAACTGTCGCTGAGGAATCAACTGCATTTCCCGGCGTGACTCATCCTGTTGATGCCAATGGTTTGGGGTTCGATATGAAATGGATGATGGGCTGGATGCATGATACGCTTAGCTATTTTTCTAAAGATCCTGTCTATCGAAGTCATCATCAGGGACAACTGATTTTTTCGATTGTTTATGCTTTTTCCGAAAGATTTTTGCTTCCTCTTTCGCACGATGAAGTGGTGTATGGAAAGGGTTCGCTGATCAACAAAATGCCCGGCGACGACTGGCAGCAGTTTGCCAATCTTCGTTTGTTATTTGCCTATATGTACGGACATCCCGGGGCGAAGATGATCTTTCAGGGAGGCGAGTTTGCGCAAAGACATGAATGGCGTCATGATTTTAGCCTCGACTGGCATGAAAGTCAATATGAGGCACACCGAGGCATTCAAAAACTGGTTGCAGATCTCAATCGTTTATACCGCTCACAGCCGGCTTTATACGAACGAAATTTTTCATGGGAGGGTTTTGAATGGATTAATTTCAATGATACAACCAACAGCGTGATTGCCTGGCTGCGGAAAGGAATGCGACCGGAAGACGATCTGCTCTTTGTAGCCAATTTTACACCAATGTGCAGAGAAAATTATCGTATCGGTGTGCCGCGAATGGGGTATTACACCGAATTGTTCAATTCAGACAGGTCAGAATATGGCGGCAGCAATTGCGTCAACGATCTGGAAATGGAAACCGCGCCGATCGCAAAACACGGAAGATCGCACAGCCTTTCGCTTACATTGCCACCTTTGGGTGTAACGGTGTTGAAGCTTACCAGAACTTATGACGGTTTTAAGGAATAGAACCTTCTGACCCCTGCCTCGCAGGGAAAGGTAATTTTATCCTAAAAACCATAGTAAAGGAGTGCGTCCGCGCTCCTTTGTCTTTTTATGGTGTAACTTACGCGCTTTCAAAATTCATTTATGTTTCATTTTTTCAAGCACACAGTTTTGTCTCTGTGTCTGTTGTTCGTTGCCTCGCAGGCACTGGCACAGGAAGCATACACCTGGAAGGAAGGTACATCTGCCGGGTATAAGTATCGCTATGTAACGAACGATCCTACACAGTCGCGCTTTTACACGCTCAAAAACGGACTAACAGTTATTCTCAGTCCTACCAACAAAGATCCGCGCATGCAGGTGTATATCGCCACTAAGGCGGGTTCCAAGACCGATCCTGCTACGCATACCGGACTGGCACACTATCTGGAACATATGCTGTTTAAAGGCACGGAAAATTTTGGTGCGCTCGACTGGCAAAAGGAAAAGCCATTGCTGGATGCTATCGATGGTCTGTATGAAAAATACAATCAGACAAAGGATGAAACAGTTCGCAAGGCTATTTATCGCCAGATTGATTCAGTTTCAGGTCTGGCTTCAAAATATGCCATCGCTAATGAGTATGACAAGATGATGAGCGAAATGGGGGCACAGGGTACCAATGCCTTTACCTCTCATGAAATGACTGTGTACACTGAAGACATCCCGGCGAATGCTGTTGATAAATTTTTGAAAGTGCAGGCAGATCGTTTTCATAAACCTGTCTTCCGCATATTCCATACAGAACTTGAAGCTGTGTATGAAGAAAAGAACCGCACACTCGACAGCGATCCACGCAAGGTGAACGAAGCAATGATGTCCGCACTTTTCCGTAATCACAATTATGGAAAGCAGACTACCATTGGTACAGTAGAGCATCTGAAAAATCCTTCACTGCTGGAGATCAGAAAATACTTCAACACTTATTACGTTCCCAACAACATGGGCATCATTGTATCAGGCGATTTTGATCCCGATGTGCTGATCAAAAAGATAGATGCTGCTTTTGCATACATGCAGCCTAAGCCCATACCTGAATATAAGTTTCAGCCTGAAGAACCCATTAAAGAGCCTGTGGTGAAGGAAGTATTTGGCCCTGATGCAGAATTTATAGCAATGGGCTACAGGCTGCCGGGCATTCATGATAAAGATGTGCTGATCGCCGATATCGTAGGTCAGGTGCTTACCAATGGTAAGGCAGGACTTATGGATCTGAATCTGGTAAAACAACAAAAACTTTTACGCGCCTCGGCTTATACCAACGTGATGATTGACTATGGCGTGTTGATGCTTCAGGGTGCACCTACGCAGGGTCAAAGCCTCGATGAAGTTCGTTCGCTGATGCTTGGCGAGATCGAAAACCTGAAAAAAGGAAATTTCGATGAGTCGCTGCTTACATCGATCATTAACAACGCGAAGAAGTATCTGATGCAGCAGAATGAAAAGTACAGTTCACGAGCAATGGCGCTGATGTACACTTTTGCGATTGAAGACGACTGGAAAAACAATGTGGCTTATGCAGAAATTCTTTCAGGTATTACCAAGAAAGATATCGTTGCCTATGCCAACAAATACCTGGGCAATAACTATGTAGCTGTTTATAAACGTAAAGGCGAAGACAAGAACATTGTAAAAGTGGAGAAGCCCGCTATCACTCCAGTAGAAACCAACGCCGGTGCTCAGTCTGCATTTGTGAAAGAAGTGGCTTCTATGCCGGTAGCACCACTCGCACCTGTGTGGCTGGACTACAATAAAGACCTGAAACGTGCTAAGGTAGGACCTGCCGAACTGCTATATGTACAAAATAAAGAGAACGGACTGTTCCGTATGAGCTATCGCATAGAGGCTGGCACATGGAACGAAAAACGCTTGGCTGTAGCCGCCAATTATCTGCAGTTCCTCGGTACACCGGACAAAACTGCAGAAGATATTTCCAAAGAATTTTACAAACTGGCTTGTAGCTTTAATGTAAATGCCGGCAATGAGTTTACTACTATTAGTCTGGAAGGATTACAGGAGAACTTTTCGCAGGCTGTAACATTGCTGGAAGACCTGTTGACCAACTGCCAGCCGGATGAAAAAGCGCTGAAAGCACTGAAAGCACGCATTGCAAAAAGTCGCGCAGATGCCAAGAACAATAAAGGAGCCATCATGCAGGGGCTTATGGCTTATGCCCGATATGGAGCCTCCAATCCTTTTAACAATGTGCTGAGCGACGCAGAATTGGAAGCTCTTTCTGCAACGGAACTGGTAAATATGTTGCACCAACTTCCACAGTATAAGCATCGTATTCTTTATTACGGACCCATGCCGGTAAATGAGTTGGCTGTGTCTCTAGGCAAGCTTCATAAAGTACCGTCAAACTTTGTTGCTGCACCTCCGGCTAAAACCTTCCGTTTCAGTAATCAGGAATCAAATCAGGTTCTATTTGCCGACTATGATATGGTACAGAGCGAGATTCGCTGGGTGAGAAATATTCCCGGTTACGATCCGGCCATGCAGGCGCAAATTGATGTATTCAATAACTATTTCGGTGGAAACATGGGAGCTATTGTTTTTCAAACCATCAGAGAAAGTAAAGCCCTGGCGTATTCCACCAGCGCCTATTTTATGACCCCGGAAAAGAAAGAAGATCCCTATACATTAAGTGCCTATGTAGGTAGTCAGGCGGATAAACTAAACGAAGCAGTTGGTGCCATGAACGAACTGCTCACTGACTTACCAGCCGTGGAAAACAGCCTGATCAGTGCGAAGTCAGCTATCAAGAAAGATATTGAGACCGAGCGTATTACTCAGGATGCTATTATTAATAATTTTCTGGTTGCCGAGCGCCGCGGACTTACCGACGACTATCGTAAAATGGTTTATGAACAGGCCGACAAGATCAGTTATAACGATCTGAAAGCTTTTCACGCACGCTTCATTTCCGGCAAGCCTTACACTTATTGTATTGTAGCTTCGGAACAGAAAGTATCTCAAAAGGACTTAGAACGTTTGGGTACTTTCAGAAAGCTGAGCAAGGAAGAAATATTTGGATACTAAGCAAGTCTACAGTAAAAAAAGAAACCCCCGTGAGGGGGTAGAATCACAGGCAGGATGTTTTGTCCTGCCTGTTTTCATAGTGTTAGGTAATCATAGAGGCTGCACCTAGTACTTATAAAATAATGCCAGCCATCAAAAGATTCTATCTAAACCCAAAAGGGGGAATTCTCGGGAAATGACTCATATCATAGCTTTGAATGACACAAGCCTGACAGTTGGCATATATTGGTGATAGATATTTGCATGTCATGAGGTTAGAAAGGTACATTTTCATTGCACTTTTTTTTCTGGGTCTGGGAGGAATGGCGTCCTGCGAAAAAGCTGAGGAGCCTATAGCAAAACCTGCACTGAGCCCCGCACAGATTACAAGAGTAGATCTTGGGGAGGATTATCAGGATCAGGTGTTCTTTGATTTTTCCACAGGACAATCTGTGATGACAAGTAAAGTCAATTCCTGGGATTTGGCATTTGAAGCAGCACCCAGTGGTTTTCATGTGTTTATGAATGGTGCAAAGGACCTTTTGATGTACAATACTCACAACACGAATCCCGGTTCTATTACCGAAGCTCATGCATATATTGTAGAAGATCGAGATTGGGGATTTGACTCACCTAGTGGGTTACCCGATTCAACCTATGTAGGTGACTGGCGCGGCAAAAACGAAACCTATATTTTGAAATTTACTGACGGTAGCTTCAAAAAACTGGTACTTACCGCGGTTAACGATACTGTTTACAAGATTGAATACGGCGATATCAACAGCACGTCGCTTACCAGCTTTACGATCTCTAAAAATCCTGCTTTCAACTATTCCTACTTTTCATTCGACAACGGAGGCAAACAGGTATTTCCGGAGCCTGCAAAGCACACATGGGATATTGTCTTCACCCGATACCGATATATATATTATGAGCTGGAAAATACCAGATATATCGTAACCGGTGTATTGCTCAATCCCTTCAATACCGTAGCCCGTGCAGATAGCATCACAGGATTTCAGAGTATTTCCTACAATGGCTTATCTATGCAGGAAGGATTTAGCAATCGACGCGATGCCATCGGTTTTGACTGGAAGAAGTATAATTTTAATACAGGCATTTACGAATCCGACCTTAAGAAATGTTTCATCCTCAGAAATCAGGATGATGAATACTGGAAGCTCCGTTTTATAGACTTCTACAATGTAAACGGAGTAAAAGGCAGTCCTTCCTTTGAGTTTGAACGGCTCTACTAGAACAGCGCTCTGATGTACCAGAAAAGTATGATCAGACACCAGCCGAGCTGAATTCCCGTACTCAGCAGAAATCCCAGAAAGGAATTCCAGGCAGCCCGCTGTGCTTTTTTCCAGTCGGAACTGTCGTGGATCAGTTCTCCCACAAAAGCGCCAATTAAAGGTCCAAGGAGAATTCCCAGAGGGCCTGCAAACAGACCTACAATCATTCCGGCGGTGGCTCCACGTTGTCCGGATTTGGTCCCTCCCGACCGTCGGGTAGTCCAGATAGGCAGAAGATAATCCAGCGCCGCTATTGCTATGGTAACCACCGCGGTAATGACAAGAAAACTTAGAGAGAATTCCACCTTGTCAGTGAAATGCAGCATCAGTAACCCAGTCCATGCCACAGGAGGTCCGGGCAGAAACGGCAGAAAACTCCCGAATATTCCAGCGATGATGGCAAGCCCTGCAAGGATAATCAGTAAGGTATCCATAGAATACCCTTAAGGTAAAAATTAATGCCAGGCTGTTCTTAGTGGTACAAAGAAGTCGTCAATGCGGTCGAATTGTTTGTCCCTGCTCCGCTGCACACTGAACTTAGCAGCTTGCTCTTTTTGCGACTTTACAACGTCATCCCGAGAAAGAATTTTCTCTTTTGCATTTTCAGTGCGTACCATTACCTTTGCGCCAAAATTGGGGACACCCCTTAATTTATTTTAATCAAACATTTCTCTTTTAGATAACAAAGTCTTATGCCAAACGTTGGTAAAATCAAACAAATCATCGGACCGGTTGTGGACGTGATATTCACGGGCGATGCAAAGCTTCCGGAAATCTACAACGCGCTTGAATTGACCCGTGAAAACGGTGATAAGCTGGTACTGGAAGTGCAACAACATCTCGGTGAGGACAGCGTTCGTACGGTAGCTATGGACGGTACAGAAGGATTGGTTCGCGGCATGGAAGTGCGAGACACAGGAAAAGCGATCGCAATGCCCATTGGTGAGCAAATCCATGGTCGTCTCTTCAATGTAACCGGTGATGCGATTGATGGTTTGCCGCAGCCGGACAAAACAAACGGTCGTCCGATCCACGCGAAACCACCAATGTTCGAAAACCTCTCTACCGCAACCGAGGTACTTTTTACAGGTATTAAGGTAATCGATTTGATCGAGCCTTATGCAAAAGGTGGTAAGATCGGTCTGTTTGGTGGTGCAGGTGTGGGTAAAACCGTATTGATTCAGGAGTTGATCAACAACATCGCGAAAGCTTACTCCGGTCTTTCTGTATTTGCCGGTGTGGGAGAGCGTACCCGTGAAGGAAACGACCTGATGCGCGAAATGATCGAAGCCGGTATCGTTAAGTATGGCGAAAAATTCAAACACAGCATGGAAGAAGGCGGCTGGGATCTTTCTTCTGTAAACCAGGAAGAACTGAAAGATTCAAAAGCTACTTTCGTATTCGGTCAGATGAACGAACCTCCGGGTGCCCGTGCTCGTGTGGCGCTTTCCGGTCTTACAATCGCAGAATATTTCCGTGACGGCGATGGAACCGGTAAAGGAAAGGATATCCTGTTCTTCGTAGATAACATCTTCCGTTTCACTCAGGCAGGTTCTGAGGTGTCGGCTCTTCTGGGTCGTATGCCATCTGCGGTGGGTTATCAGCCAACGCTGGCTACTGAAATGGGTCTGATGCAGGAGCGTATCACTTCTACCAGAAACGGTTCGATCACTTCAGTACAGGCAGTATATGTACCGGCCGATGACCTTACCGACCCTGCTCCGGCTACAACCTTTGCCCACCTCGATGCGACAACCGTATTGTCTCGTAAGATCGCTGACCTTGGTATCTACCCTGCTGTGGATCCACTGGATTCTACATCACGTATCCTCACTCCGCTTATCGTGGGTGATGCACATTACGATTGCGCAAACCGCGTGAAATCAATCCTCCAGCGCTATAAAGAACTTCAGGACATCATCGCTATCCTGGGTATGGACGAGCTTTCTGAAGAAGATAAAATGACCGTAGCCCGTGCACGTAAGGTTCAGCGCTTCCTTTCTCAGCCATTCCACGTGGCAGAGCAGTTTACTGGTCTGAAAGGTGTACTCGTTCCGATCGAAGAAACCATCCGTGGCTTTAACATGATCATGGACGGCGAAGTGGATGAATATCCTGAAGCAGCCTTTAACCTTGTAGGTACTATCGACGATGCTATCGCGAAGGGTAAAAAGCTGATGGAGCAGGCGAAGAATTAATATTTAAGCGGAGAAGTTGAAGGGTGGAAGGGATAAGGATAATTTAAATCCAATCTCTTTGTCGCTTTAAAACTTCAAAGCTTTACGACTTTACAACGCAACAAAATGCAATTAGAAATATTATCTCCCGAGCATAAAGTGTTTAGCGGCAATGTGTATGGCATTCAGTTGCCGGGCATTCAGGGGTCATTCGAGATCCTTGAAAACCACGCACCTATGGTGGCTGCATTAGGCAAGGGGAAGATGAAAGTGATCAAAGACAAGAATACTACTGAGTCTTATGAGATAACCGGTGGTTTTGTCGAAGTGCTGAATAACAAAGCCAGTGTGCTCATAGAAGGCGCTACCGCTTTGGATTAAGGTTCGAGCCAAATCATTGATGAATAGATTGCCGGGGCGAAAGTTCCGGCAATTCTTTTTTCAGTCATTCCGGCAAGCTTTTCCTTTTTACTTTTGATCCCGTTTTGAACCTTTCCTTTTTTATAGCGCGCCGTTACCTGCTTCGCCAGAAAGGAAGTTTTTCTTCCTTCATCATCCGGCTGGCAATCCTGGCTACTGCACTGAGCGTGGCGGTAATGGTTATTGCCATTGCCTTTATCAACGGCTTTAAATACGAAATACGCGAGAAGCTATTCAGCTTTTGGGGGCACATTCATATCACCGAGTTCAATCCCAATACTTCTAACCTGATTTCTACAGCACCTATCCGTTTCGAATCTCACCTTGCAGACCGTTTGAAGTCTGTTCCTGGAATTCAACAAATAGTGCCTTATGCAGTACGCCCTGCCATTCTCCAGGCAAATCAGACTATGGAGGGCATTAAGCTAAAAGGAGTGATGGAATCACATACCTTTCCCAAACAAGTAAGTTTCCAGGGAAAGAATATTGACTTTTCCGATACAGCATATTCGCGGGAAATTATCTTGTCGAAGACAACAGCCGACAGATTGAAGTTGGAAATCGGAGATTATCTGCTGCTTTATTTTCTTGATCCGGGTTCCATTACGCCACGTATTCGGAAGGTCAAGCTAACCGGACTGTTTCATACCGGCATGGATGAAGTGGATCGCGAATTTGGTGTTTGCGACCTTCGGTTGTTGCAGCGGATCAACAACTGGCAGCCCGATCATATCAACGGATACCAGATAAACCTTTCCGATCCTCGCCTCTCTGATACGCTCGCCAACCTTATTTTCGACGATTACATCGAGGCTCCGCTGACCACCAGCACCATGCGAGAAATTTATCCCAATGTATTCGACTGGCTGCAACTTCAGGATATCAATGCCCGAATCGTACTGATCATTATGGCAGTGGTGGCAGTCATTAATCTGGCGGTGGCGTTGCTTATTCTTATTGTAGAGCAGGCAAGAACAGTTGGGTTGCTCAAAGCTTTAGGAATGAACCAGTCGCACCTACGAGCTATCTTTCTGTATTATGCTGCGCTTATCGCTTTCACCGGCATCGCTGCAGGGAATATGATCGGATTGGGTTTCTGTTACCTGCAGCAAAAAACGGGTTTCCTTAAGCTTTCGGAGACTACCTACTATATGAGCCAGGTTCCGGTTCGTATCAACTGGTGGCATATCATAGCTGTGGATCTGATAACCCTCATCATCTGTGTGCTTTGCATGTGGCTACCCTCATTGTATATTCGCCGTATACAACCTGCACAGGTATTACAATTTAAATAGCGGTTTTTGGCGCTTAAAGATTCCATCAATATTATCGCGGCTTCCGGGCTGGACAGGCACAAATGGGACGACTGTGTGCAAAGGCAATCCTGCCTTATCTATAGCTATTCCTGGTATCTCGATGCCATTGCTGAAGATTGGTACGGACTGGTCGCAGGCAACTATGAAATGATAATGCCCCTTCCGGTAAAAAGAAAGCTGGGTATAACTATGCTGGCAATTCCTCCTTTTATACAGAGAACGGACAGTTCCTCTTTTTTGCCGCCGGAGATCCGTTCGGAAGTGGTTGCCAAAATCATATCCTTTGCCAAGATTGTTCATCTCAATCTTTCAGATCCGGAATTTTTTCCCGCAGCAAAGAAGAGAGTACGAACTAATTTCATTCTGGATCTGAACAAACCTTATGCCTCAATTTTTGACAAATTCACTCCTCAATGTCAGAAAAATCTCAGGAAGGCAGCAAAAAGGGGATGTTTATGGAGTGGCGACCTGTCCATTAATGATGTTATAAGACTTTATAGACTCGCTTACGAACAACGCAGCAGTTACGATGCATCACATTATCAGAAGTTGGAGAAATTGCTGACGGTTGCAATGGAAAAAGGCTTCTGTCGTTTAGGCGCCGTGCGCGACGAACAGGGCGATATGGTATATGCAGGTCTGATGTTTGATGATGGCAAACGATTATATTACCTACTGGGTGCACCGACCGAAAAAGGCCGGCAAATGCGCGCCACCTATTTTTTTATTGACCAAATGATCCAAAAGTATGCGGGCACAGCGCGTGTATTGGATTTTGAAGGTTCCGATATTCCGGACGTAGCGAAATTCTATAGTTCTTTTTCTCCCGCAATCGAACATTACTACGAATATTATTTAAACCGCTATCCCTTCCCGCTCCGAAATATCCTCGATCGCAAACTCAAACCTTTCTAGTCGAGTTCGTATTCGAGGCGTACCGTGATCGAAGCCGTCTTGTTTTTAGAGCTGGTGTTGAATGTTCCTCCATAGGAATAGTCTTCATTGCTGTGTTGTCCGGTAATCTGAAAAACACCCATGCTCGCTTTACGAAGATTACCCAGATTGCCATGAGCATTTTTGGCAATGGTACTGGCGCGATTGTGTGCATCGGCGGCAGCTTTCGAAAGCAGGTTGATCTTTAAATCCGATAAACGGGTATAATAATAACGCGGCTCCTGCGAACTAAGCTCGATACCCGATTGCAGTAATTCTGTTATTTCTCGCGACACCTTTTCTACCTTGGCGATATCCTTACTTTCCACCTTTACATTCTGTCTGAGCTGATAGCCATTAAAACGAGAACCGGTTTGCCGTCCGTGTTCATCATAGGTATAATCGAAGAGTTTTTCAATGACAATCGAAGAAAATATTACTTCCTCCGGCGCAATACCCTGCTGGGAAAGATAGCTGCGCACCTGTTGTTCATCCTGTTTCAGCGAAGCATAAGCGTCTTTCAGCGCAAAAGAAGTCTTGGCAAAAGTTGCAGTCCATACAATAAGATCAGAAGTAAAATGATGCTCGGCACTACCCAAAACACTTACCGTATTTCGAATCTTAAACTTATAATTGTAGGCTTTGCCGACCATAAACAACGCTACGAGTATGGTGAGCGAGACAATGAGAACAGAAATATAGTGACGCATGATGTACAGAATTACAGATGAAGTTAGCAAGACAGGATGCTTTCACAAAAAAGACGACTGATAAGAGAGCCCGACATTTTGTCCCAAAATCATTACTGGCAAAGTAATTGACAGTACTTTTGCGCCATGTTTTTCAAAAAAAGGAAGGCTATGAACGAACAAGCATTTGACAAAGAGCAGACAACGAATGAGCAAACCGACAACCTGACGCATGAAACTGAATCTGCCGAAGACATTTTAGCCAGAGAGTTAAACGTAGATGACAGTGTTCCCGGAACGCAGCATCTTGACGATAGCGTGGATGATACTACAGAGATGGAGAAATTGAGAGCTGAACTTGAAGAGTCGAAAGACAAATATCTGCGATTGGTTGCTGAGTTCGATAATTTCCGTCGTAGAAATGCCAAGGAAAGAGTAGAACTGATTCAAACCGCAGGAAAGGAAATCATACAGTCGCTGCTCGAGGTGCTGGACGATACCGACCGCGCGGCAAAGCAAATGGAATCATCGGACGATCTGGCTCAGGTGAAGGAAGGCATTTCGTTGGTGTTTAATAAACTGCGTGGAACTTTGCAGGCAAAAGGACTGCGCAAAATGGAAAGCATAGGTCAGCCGTTCGATGCCGATCTGCATGAAGCTATTACCGAGATACCTGCTCCCTCTGCGGAGCTGTCTGGTAAGGTAATAGACGAGATCGAACCCGGATACTATTTGAACGACAAACTGATCCGTTTCGCAAAAGTTATCGTAGGAAAATAAGTGAGCGTATGATGATGTGCTGTCGATAAGAAGACGATCGCATCATCAAATGATCACATCATCAAAATATACTGATGTCAAAAAGAGATTATTACGAGGTATTGGGAGTCTCCCGATCAGCAAGTGCCGATGAGATCAAAAAGGCTTATCGCAAAATAGCCCTCAAGTACCATCCCGACCGCAATCCCGGCGATAAAGATGCCGAAGAAAAATTTAAAGAAGCGGCAGAAGCTTATGACGTATTGAGCAATCCCGATAAAAAGGCTCAATATGATCGGTTTGGCCATGCAGGTATGAGCGGTGCCGGTGGTGGTGGTGGTTTCGGCGGCGGCATGCGTATGGAAGACATCTTCCAGAACTTTGGCGATATCTTCGGAGACGATGTTTTCGGCAGTTTCTTTGGCGGAGGCGGAGGAAGACAAGGTGGACGCAGGCAGGGAACGCGCGGAGCCAATCTGCGAGTGAAGCTAAAAATGGACTACGGAGAGATCGCCAATGGTGCTACTAAAAAAATAAAGGTCAAAAAATATGTTTCCTGCGATACCTGCAATGGCAGCGGCGCTAAAGACAGAGGTTCGGTACAGACCTGTACTTCTTGCGGAGGCAGCGGTCAGGTGCGTCGTGTAACCAACACCTTTTTGGGTCAGATGCAGACGGTAACGACTTGTCCGACCTGCAATGGCGAAGGAACACAAATCACTGCGAAATGCGGCAGTTGTAAGGGCGAGGGAAGAGTTTATGGGGAGGAAATGCTGACACTGGAAATCCCATCTGGCGTACAGGAAGGTATGCAGTTGAGCATGGGTGGCAAAGGAAACGCTGGTGAACGTGGCGGCGCTCCGGGTGATCTGCTCATACTTATTGAGGAAGAAAAACATCCATTCCTGAAAAGACACGATCTGGATGTAGTGTATCAGCTCCATATTTCCTTTCCTGAAGCTGTGCTGGGGACGCAGATCGAAGTGCCAACCATCGACGGCAAAGCCAAGATCAAGATTCCTGCAGGTACCCAAAGCGGGAAAATTTTCCGATTGAAAGGAAAAGGGTTTCCGGCGTTTCAGAGCTATGAAAAGGGCGACGAGTTGGTAGAAGTCAATGTATGGTCGCCGCAGAACATTTCCGCTGAAGAGAGGGAAATGCTGGAGAAACTGAAAAATTCTCCCAATTTCAAGCCTGGTCCCAACGCCGGAAGTACGAAAGAGGACAGGAGTTTTTTCGATAAAATAAAAGATGCATTCGGGGGTTGATCAACATCAACCCTTTTTTATGACAGTCCGGTTACCAACTAGTGTAAGTATTGTATTGTCTTGTATGTAATACACGTATTGTTTACTTTTAGACAAAGCTACCTCATGAAACGGCTGTTTTTATTCTTGTTCCTGCTGTGCATTTCGGGTGTTGTGTCACAGGCACAACTACTTCCGATCAATCAACCAGAGCAAGATGCCTGCAATGCCATTGAAATATGTGGTAATACTTTCACGTCTTCTTTCAGTTACCAGGGTATTGGCCAGGTGAGTGATCTTACCAATACTCCCTGTTTCGGAGGAGAAGGAAATGTCGTATGGTTCCGAATGAATGTAGTGACTGCCGGCATCATCGTTTTTACCATTTCGCCACTCAACCTTACAGACGATTATGACTTTGCAGTGATCGATATAACAGGGAAGACCTGTAGCACCTTTACGCAGTCCGATGTAATTCGCTGCAACTTTAATAATAACTGGCCTGGCAGTAATGTCAACGGAGTGGTCGGATTAAATACAACTTCAACTTCACCCTTTACTACAGCAGGTGCTACCGGAGGCTCTTTTCTGCAACAGATAAATGCCAATGCGGGAGATGTATATCTGATCATGATCAACAATTTCGGTGATCCTTTCGTCGGTGGTCCAAGTAGTGGTTTCACGCTGGACTTTACCGGAACCACCGCCACCTTCAATGGTCCGGTTCCTTCGTTAGTATCTGTAATCCCTTCCTGCAACAATGCACAACAGATAACGGTTCAAACCAACCATAACATACTTTGTAACAGCATAGCAGCAGATGGAACGGATTTTACCGTAGCCGGAGGTACTATTGCCTCAGCTACCGGAGTGAACTGCGGCGGAACAAACGGTTATACCGATAAAATCGTTATCAACTTTGCTGCACCCCTTCCTCCTGGTACTTACAACCTTGTAGCGCAGATAGGAAGCAATGGCAATACGCTGCTCAATACCTGCAATATTCCACTGCCGGTTGGCGCTTTTATTCCTTTTACGGTGGATCCTTATGAAGCACCAGCTTATCAATCGGTGGTGCAACCTGCCTGTACGGAGTTTAGAGTAAAGATGAACAAGAGAATTGCCTGCGGTTCTATTGCTTCCAACGGTTCCGATTTTTCTTTAAGTGGACCGCAGAGCGCAAGTGTTGTGGCTGCTTACGGAATTGGCTGCGATACTTTAAACTTTACAGATACAGTGGTATTCATTGTGCAACCACCTTTGCAGACCGATGGAGTTTATACGATCAAGGCCGGTACCGGTTCCGATCTCAATACACTGCTTGATAGTTGTGGTGTGCCTCAGTCTTTAGATGACAATATTAGTTTCTCGATCAGTTCGTACGATGGGTTGGTAATAGCACTCACCGATACCATCCTTTGCGATGCTCAATACATCAGCCTCGACCTGATCAACCATTCGACACTTCCACCACAGCCTGTGACCTGCGGTACAGCAACACTTCCTTGTGGTGGTTCCACAATGGCTGCTTTTGTAGGAGGAAGAGACTCGATTACAGCGGCAAATTCTCCGTTTTTCGGTGGCGCAGAAGATCAGCGTGCTCAGTATCTGTTTCTTGCGAGTGAGCTGAGAGAACGGGGACTGAAGCCAGGTATGATCACATCGTTGGAGTGGCTGGTTGTGCAGAAATTATCCTCATTTTCTTATTCCAATTTTACCATCAAAATGATGTGCACGTCGGGCACTTCACTTTCTGCACTTTTCCCAACAGGAGCACAAACAGTATATGCTGCGACTTCCCACACCACAACCACCGGCTGGAATACTTTCAACCTTACCACGCCTTTTGCCTGGGATGGAACAAGCAACCTGATTATTGAAACATGCTTTGATAATCTGAGTTCTTCATTAAGCGACGAGGTAGCGCACGATGTTACACCTTTTGTTTCTGTGCTCAGGCGCTCGGGCTTTGGTCTTTCCGGCTGTGCGATTACTTTAGAGGGAACTCTGGGAGGCCAGCGAAATCTTCGTCCTAAAGTTCGTTTTTCTATATGCGAGCCACCGGCAGGCGAACCTATAGTAAGATGGTCGCCGGGCACATTGCTTTCTGACTCCACAGTTAAAAGTCCGCTGGCGTATATTTCGGAGAATATAACTTACCATCTTTCCGTAACAGATAAGTACGGTTGCGCTCACAGAGATTCAGCCGAGATTACCCTTTCTCTCCGCGATCCGAAGATCATACCCACCGATACAACGATTTGCTTCGGAGAACGAGTGCCGCTCATAGCAACAGGAGGTGTTGAGTATCTCTGGCTGGCTGCTGATCCGTCATCATTGACCTGTCTGGATTGTGCAACAACTCATGCTGCACCGAAAGAAACATCCATCTATCAGGTGGTAATCAGCGATCAGTATCATTGTGCCGATACACTTGCTTCGGTCGTAAATGTCAATCCTTTGCCTCCTGTAGATATTCTTGAAGAAAATATGGTGGTGAAATATGGTACTGAACTAACTCTTCATGGTGATGGCGCATACCTCTATAGCTGGTCGCCTTCAGGAAAAGTAAGCGACCCATATGGTACTGCACCTACCACACGCATTACCGAGCCAATTACTTTTTATCTGAGTGGCATCGATAAAAATGGTTGCCGGAATATTGACTCGGTTACCATTACACCAGATTATACCGACAAGATTTTTATCCCTACGGCATTTACGCCTAACGGGGACGGACGCAATGATATCTTCAAGGCAGGAAGTGTCAGTTTCCAGAAACTTCAGGAGTTCCGGATATTCAACCGTTGGGGGCAGCAGGTCTTTTACACTACAGACATTAACGATGGTTGGGATGGCTCTTTTAATGGCGTGCCACAGAATCCGGGCGTTTATTATTACATCATCCGGCTAGCTTATCCTGGTGGGAAAGTGGAAGTATACAAGGGAGATGTAACATTGATAAGATAGTTTCAACAAACTCATAAGGAAACGTTCTGAAACATTGCAGGACGTTTCCTTTAGGAGATTTCATATTAAACGGGCAAGCCTTCTTTCTTTCTTTGCTCTATCAGAAAGTCAGTTCCGAAAGTTAGTTTTTTAGCCGTTGGCGACTTCAGATCAATGATGCGCCAGAAGGGAGTGATCTCATCTACTGATTTCCCCTGCTGTAATTGTTCGTAAGCATTTTCAGCCACAATGCGCAGAAAGATGCCGGAGGTAACAGGACATGTATATTCTGCATTGTATTCTGCAGCCAAATCCTTGCGCATTTGCTGCAGCGACCCCTCCGAGCCTTCAGGTATGCTCTTTACATATTCATCTACAATTATGGGTGTTGCGATGAGCATTTGGCTTCCCTCCGGTATGCCTGCAAAAGTTTTGTCTGCTTTTTCGACCTTATGCTGTGCATTCGGATTCATCTTTTCCGCCCAGGATTTTCTTTTATAAGCCATACAGGATTTTTTATGACAAAAATAGAATTGCTCTTTCAGACGGGACATGATTGATATTACCGAAATGCGGTGTACAAGGTTGTGATACCGAACGAAAGAGGCCTTGCCTTAGCTTCTTTAAAACCACAGGAGTTCAGAATGTTGCAGAATGTTTTCCCTTCCGGAAATGCCATTACCGACTCCGGTAAATAAGAATATGCGGTGCTGTGTTTGGATACTATTTTACCCAGCAAAGGCAGAATGAAACGGAAGTAGAACCGATAGAGCTGCTTTACAGGAAATTGTTTTGGCTGTGAAAATTCCAGGATAACCAGTTTCCCGCCGGGACGCAGCACACGATGCATTTCGCGCAGCCCTTTTTCCAGATTTTCGAAATTGCGCACGCCATAAGCACAGGTTACCGCATCGAAGGAGTGTTCCCCAAAGGGAAGAGATTCACTATCGCCATGCTGCAATTGAATAACGGAATTAAGTTGGCGCTCTGCAATTTTCTTTTTCCCAATCTCCAGCATCTGGTCTGCAATATCCACTCCGACAATCTCTTTTGCTCCGGTCTGTAAGGCCGCAATAGCCAGATCTCCGGTCCCTGTGGCGACATCCAGAATTTTGCCCGGCTTAACGGCAGCAACTTCCTTTACAGCTTTTTTGCGCCAGCCTTTATCGATGCCCAAAGAAAGAAAGTGATTGAGAAAGTCGTATTTACCTGCTATGTTATTAAACATATCAGCGACTTGTGCTTTCTTATTTAAATTTGACGCCGCATCAGGCAGCACCTGCGCGGCGGGATTGGACGCATCGTTGGCTTGCATAGGTGCAAAAATACAGGAACACAAGCTATGGAAATTACTTCGGCCAAATATTTGATATCTAGTCCCAAGGTTGAAAACTGCCCGCCACCGGATAAACCCGAGTATGCATTTATCGGCCGGTCCAATGTTGGCAAGTCCTCTCTCATCAACATGCTTACCAATCATGCAAAGCTGGCCAAAACCTCTGCCAGTCCGGGCAAGACACAGATGATCAACCATTTTCTTATCAATGATTCATTTTATATCGTTGATCTGCCTGGATATGGATATGCCAAAGTATCGCAAACACAACGGGCTCAGTGGGCAAAGATGATCGAAGCCTATTTGCGAACGCGGGAAAATCTGATCACTGTTTTTGTGCTTATCGACAGCAGACATGAACCGCAAAATATCGACCTGCAGTTTTTGCGCAGTCTTGGGGAATGGCAAGTGCCTTTCAATATTATTTTTACAAAGGCAGATAAAAGCACCCAACGCGATGCTGCCCGCAATGCCAGGAATTTTATTGCCGAGATGAAAAAAGAGTGGGAGTTTATTCCGCGCTCTTTCATTACCAGCGCTGTAAAATTTACCGGGCGAAAAGAAATTTTACAGTATATTGAAGAACTCAATCAGGAGTTTGCATCCGGACAAACGAACTGATCATTTTATCCGTCAAATAAGCGAATCGATTTTTTATGAAGAGTACGAGACCCCTGGTCCTCGCTGTCTTGTCTGTTGTGATTATCTTACTTTTTTTCAGCGTTGACCTTTATAAGACCTGGTTTAAAGATCGTGTATATGGTCCGGTAGAAAGTATCAGCGAACAGCTCACTTATATGGAACCGCACGAGCGTATGATGGCACGTCTTCAGAACAGCTATTTCATCTCTTACAATATTGCCGAATACCTAAGAAACAATAAGAAGGATTCCAATGCTTTGATTCTGCTGCCCCCTACAGAATATATGCGCGAAAATAATGTTGACTATTCTGTGCCAGAACCGGCCGTATTTTATCTCTACACCGGGCTGAAGTCGGTGACTGCGAATAACAAAGGTGCAGAGAACACAAACTTCGCTGTAATTTATCAGAATGGAGCTAATCTTCAGATCATTGAGCTCAACGATCAGAACAGACCGCAGATACTGGAACTTTTTAGAAAATACAAATACTAAACAATGACCTTTTTAGCAATCCTGGTGCTTTTGGCCGCACACTATGTTTCCGGCAACGGACTGCTTCATCTTTTTAAAGTACGTCTGAAACCTTCCATGCAAATCACTCTTTCCATTATTTGTGGTATTTGCATCCTGTCGCTGGTTCCGGTCATTCTGGAAATGGCTTTTATCCCTATTACGCTTCCGGCTGTCGCAACTGCTATTGGAGTTGTATGTCTTTTGCTGAATATACCCCGACTTATCAATTTCCGTTCGGAGTGGAAAGGGTTTCATTTTCAAATCCCTACGATAAAAGCTTACGAAATTCCGTTCTTTCTTCTATTCGCATTCATCTTTTTCTCAACGCTCTGGCGTTCATATTATCTTCCTTCCAACGCTCGCGATATGTTGAGCGGACCTGAGGTGCTGGCGCATTATGCAGTGAGAGAACATACGCTAATTAATTCTGTTTTATCGGTAAATCTTGAATCCACAAACAACCATGTGAAACCGCCGTTTATTCTGGGTTTGCAGGTGATTTATAAATTGTTCGGTATTTATTTCGGAGGTGTATGGGTTGGTCTTTTGTCGGTGTGTTTTTACATTTTCCTGTATAATGTTCTCAGAGAAAAAGTGCATGGTGTGATTGCGGGAGCACTGCTGTTGCTATTCCTCGCTTTGCCTGAAGTGTACGCCTATTCTTACATGATGCTGTTCGACTACAGCAACATGGCATTATTCTTTGCAGGTGTATATTTTATGCTTCGGTATTTCAAATCCGGGCGACAGTCTGAAATGTATTTTTCGGCTTTGTTGTTTGGTTTTTCCACGCTGATACGTCTGGAAACACTCGTATTGGTGGCCATGATGGTGCCGTTGCTGTGGATCTATGCGTATCAGAAAAAGACTCCCGTTAAGACAACGATGTTGCAGACGATCGCTTTGGGTGGATTTTCGGTATTCTTTTATGTGCTTTGGATGAACATCTATCTGAAGTTTTACATGCCGGGACTACTTACGGTGGAGTCTCAGATGAACCCTAATCTGGCAGATCTCAGTCCGCTGTTTAAACGCTTCAGAGAAATGAATTCCGAACTATTATTCGGAAGATTGGAAGAACCTTTGTGGGGACACTTTATCAAAGTATTTCTGGCGGTAATGATCCTCGACCTGATTATCAATCGGAGGATGAGTCGCGAATCGCTCAATTGGCTTTATGCTTTTGCTGTAGTTTATTTCGGACTTCCATTGCTTGGATACATGCTACCGCTGATGGATCTTGCCAACACTACCAAACGAGGTTTGTTCAAGTTGATGCCCCTGGCGTTATTACTTATGGCAAATACCACACTGCTGATCAAACTTTCCACGCGTATGTCAGCCTGGGAAACTGAAACAGAGGAAGATAGACAGAGAGCCGCTACAGCAAAGAAAGCGGCTAAACAACAGCCTAAAGCCAAACTTGCCAAACGCTAGACGCCCTTTGTATAAGGCATCATCTCTTCGATGTATTTTCTGTCGTTGCAAAGCCGGGGGACCTTGTGTTGCCCGCCAAGCTTTCCCTTGTCTTTAAGCCAGCGTTTAAAACCGTCTTCCGGCATACGATGTACAATAGGCTTTCGCAGCGCTATGTCTTTGTGGCGTTTGGCTTCATAGTCGGAATTGATTTCCTGCAAGGCTTTGTCCATCTTTTCAACAAAAATCTCAAGAGCAACCGGCAGGTGCGCGAACTCAATAATCCATTCATGCGCGCCGTTTTCAGCGCCCGTCATATACACAGGGGCTGCCGAATAATCGTTTACAACAGCTCCTGTTTCTTTACAGGCTTTTTCAATAGCATAGTCAGCATTGTCGATGATCACCTCTTCTCCGAAGGCATTGATAAAATGCTTTAGTCTGCCCGATACTTTGATCCTGTAAGGGTTTTTCGAAGTGAATTGTACCGTGTCCCCCACAGCATAACGCCACAGCCCGCAGTTGGTACTGATGACCAGTGCGTAATTTTTATGGAGTTCTACCTCTTTCAATGAGAGCGTCCTGGCATCAGGCTTGCCATATTCTTCCACAGGCATAAACTCGTAGAAGATGCCGTGATTGAGGAGCAGTAGCATACCCTCCTCATTCAAATCGTCCTGCACTGCAAAGAAACCCTCGGATGCGTTGTATGTTTCCTGATACCTGATATTTCCTTTAGGGAAAAATTGTCGGAATTGTTCGCGGTAAGGTTTAAAGCTCACACCGCCATGAATGTACAGTTCGAGATTGGGCCAAATTTGATGAAGATCGTTCGTACCCGCGATTTCGAAAATCCTTTTGATCAATACAATCGTCCAGGTCGGTACTCCTGCTATGTAAGTCACATTCTCGTGCATGGTGGAATGTGCCATCATTTCGATCTTTTGTTCCCATTCATCCATCAATGCAATGGAAAGATCAGGGGTGCGAACCAGTTGTCCGGCAAGCGGCATGTTTTGCAGCATAACAGCGGAAAGGTCACCATAGAACGACTCGGCATTCAACTGGTTGATCTGATGACTTCCTCCGATTACCAGACATTTCCCTGACATAAAATCTGACTGCGGGAACTGCTTCAGATAAAGCGCCAGAGCGTCTTTCCCGGCTTTGTAGTGATTATCGTCGAGGGATTCCTTGCTAATGGGAATGAACTTACTCTTGTCGCTGGTGGTGCCGCTCGATTTGGCAAACCAGGTAATTTGTGAAGGCCAAAGAATGTTTTGCTCGCCCTCAAGTATCCGTTGAATGTAGGGTTTCAGACTTTCATAGTCATTGATGGGTACGCTGCTTTTAAAATCGGCGACACCATTATATTTCTCAAAACCGTATTGCTTTCCGAATTCGGTGTATTGTGCGGAGCTGATCAGGTCGTTGAAAACCTGTTGCTGTGTGTCTATGGGATTCAATACAAAATTATCAATTGCGCTTTGACGCAACTTCATAAATCCTTTCAGTGCCGGGCTGATAATGCTCATCTGGTTATTATCAAAAAACAGTCAGGACGAAAAAATTAAGCCATCTGTGCAATAAGCGTTCGACGCCTTAGCCTAATTTACTCGAATAATCTTTTCTTTTCAATTCAAAGTGCTGACCAAGATACACTTTTCTCACCTGTTCATCGGTTGCGAGCTCTTCTGCAGAGCCTGATTTCAGGATCTTTCCTTCAAACAAAAGATAGGCACGGTCGGTAATAGACAGTGTTTCCTGCACGTTGTGGTCGGTGATGAGGATGCCGATATTTTTGAATTTTAGTCGGGCGACAATAGTCTGAATATCTTCCACGGCTATCGGATCGATTCCGGCAAACGGCTCATCGAGTAGAATAAATTTTGGATCAACTGCCAGGGCACGTGCTATTTCTGTTCTTCGCCGTTCTCCACCACTCAGTACATCTCCGGGACTTTTTCGAACATGCGTCAACCGAAACTCCTCCAGTAACCCTTCGAGTTTTTCGTGCTGTGCCTGCTTAGAAAGTTTTGTCATCTCCAGTACGGCCAGGATATTGTCTTCTACGGAAAGCTTGCGAAATACGGAGGCTTCCTGCGGCAGATATCCGATACCCATCTGCGCCCTTTTGTACATAGGCAGCTTCGTGATATTGAGGTCGTCGAGATAGACTTCTCCTTCATCGGGCTTCACAAGTCCCACCACCATATAGAAAGAGGTGGTTTTACCGGCACCGTTGGGTCCCAGCAGACCAACGATTTCTCCCTGGTTTACCTCAAACGACACATTGTTTACTACTGTGCGTTTGCCGTATTTTTTGATCAATGCCCGGGTATGTATGCGCAATTGTTATGGAATTTGCGGCCAAAAATAGCGAAACGGCATGGCTCCGGTTTCAAAAAACTAATTGTCTTTATACATCTTACGGCAACTATTCTATTTTTGTGCCAGAGGTTATGAAAGTTACACAAGTTCTCGCCGAAGCAACCAAACCCATTATTTCGTTTGAAATACTTCCTCCGACAAAAGGGAAGAGCATAGAGTCGATCTACAACCATCTCGATCCGCTCATGGAGTTTGGACCTTCGTTCATTAATGTCACCTATCACAGAGCAGAACAGGTGTATAAAAAGCGTCCGGACGGAAGCTTCGAACGTGTGGAGATTCGTAAGCGCCCGGGTACTGTGGGAATTTGTGCTGCGATCATGAACAAGTACAAAGTAGAAGCGATACCACACCTTATTTGTGGTGGTTTTAGCAAGGAAGAAACCGAAAACGCGCTGATAGATCTGCATTTTCTGGGTATCAAAAATGTACTTGCCCTGCGGGGGGATGCTGCCGCAAATGAGAAATTCTTTACCCCACATCCGCATGGACATCGCTATGCTGAAGACCTCGTGCAACAGATTATTTCATTGAATAATGGCAAGTATCTCGAGGAAGATATTATGGACGGAGTAAAGACCGATTTCTGTATCGGAGTGGCAGGATATCCTGAAAAGCATTTCGAGGCACCCAATGCTGATATTGATATCTACTACCTGAAACGGAAGCTTGATTTAGGGGCAGATTATGTTACCACACAAATGTTCTTCAATAATGAACATTACTATCAGTTTCTGAAACGCTGCGATGCAAATGACGTTAAAGTTCCGATCATACCGGGGCTTAAACCGCTTACCAGCAAGCGCCAATTGAGTATGATTCCTTCCATTTTTAATGTTGAGGTGCCGGTTGACCTGTGTAAGGAAATGCTCAAGGCGAAGAATGAAAGCGACTGTGAGAAAGTAGGCGAAGAATGGCTGCTGATGCAATGTCGCGATCTGCTGAAAAACAAGGTTCCGGTGCTACATTTCTACACATTGGGCAAACCCCAGGTAGTGTACAATGTTTTAAAACAGCTTTTTTAATCTTTTCGGTTTTCCTGTATATGCGGCAAGGCCCCCAGGTCGGTGAGTATGTCCCGGAGAATAGCGATACGCAGTTTTAAATAGTCCTGGGACGTATCGTTGCTGGGTATACTGAAATTCTGTGCAAAGAAGAAAGGATAGTTGCGAATATTGCTTTTATTCATCGACTTTTCATGCTCCTTCACCCGTTCGATCTTCTCCGTAAATCCCACGACCCAGTAGACAGTTGAGTCGCCGCTGATACCCACACCCGTTTTATAATACAACTTATAATCAGGAGTATCTTCCTGCAGCATCATGCTGCGCACAATACGCTGGGAGCGTTCAGAAAAAGGTAGTTCATCGAAGTATAGTTTTTTGACAAAGCCCAGTTGCTCGTCTGCAGAGATGAGCAAGGTGTCATTAAGCCAGAACTCGGCCACTTTAGGTCCGATTCTCTTGTTGCCATACTGAACCGTATCCAGATAATGCTGCAAGTAGTCCTTGCCAATACGTCTTGCCAGTTCCTGATAGTACCCTACATTGCTCGCCTTAAAGGCTTCGCGCAGGGTCATATCTTTGTTCCATTCGGGGAGGCGTACCACACTGTCCCAGGGAATCAAATATTTATCGTCCGGTGCAGTTGCGCTTTCCAGCGCAGCCAGTGAGTTGAAGATTTTGAAGGTTGAAGCAGGAGAAAAACGTCTGATGCAGCGTTCCTGATTGAAATAATAGATTTCTTCGTGAGTGTGGTCGCGCATGATAAAGCAGGCATCGGTGATACCGTACTTTGTAAAATGTTTGCCTATTTCTTCTTTTTCATGAATCCTTGTTTCGGCGCAGGAAGTAAGTAATAAGCCAAAAGCAAACAGAATAATATGGAACCGCATGGCGCAAATTTAGTGTTTAGTTTTCGGTGTAATTAAAACCATGGCATGACAAGCGCTGAAATCACAAAAACTATTTGGACCATCGGGCACTCTACAAGGCCGATCAGCGAGTTTGTAGCTTTGTTGCAGTCGTTCCAGATAAAGACACTGGCAGATATTCGCGCATATCCAGGCTCCGCCAAACATCCTCAATTCAATAAGCCTGAGCTGGAACACTCGCTGATATCGGCGGGAATTGCTTACCTGCATCTGCGCGATTTGGGAGGAAGGAGAAAACCACGCCCTGATTCAAAAAATACAATATGGAAGAATACATCTTTTCGCGGATACGCCGACTATATGGAAACTGATGATTTTCTCACCGCAGTAAGACAACTCGAAGTATTGGCATTGACAAGTTTTACAGCTATGATGTGTTCAGAAGCTGTCTGGTGGCGCTGCCATCGCGCATTGGTTTCTGATTACCTCAAGTTACAGGGATGGCAGGTATTGCATATCATGAACGAGGATAAGGTAACCGAACATCCGTTTACACAACCTGCAAGGGATAATCAGGGAAAATTATTTTAAGAATAGTACTAGTCGAAAGACTGGTTGTTAGCAGCAGCTATCTTCACCAGACGTTCATAGTCTGCTGCCGATAGGTCGTTGAAGAAGAAATGGACAGGATTGATCTTGTGTTTATTGCGTATCACCTCGTAGTGCAGGTGTGGACCGGTGCTTTTGCCGGTACTTCCTACCCAGCCCACTACCTGACCTCTTTTTACACGTTCTCCTTTGCGCGCTTTTATCTTAGCCATATGACCATATAAGGTTTCATAGCCATAGCCATGATTTACGATCACATGGTAGCCATAGCCTCCGTCGTCGAAACTTGCATCTGAGACTATGCCGTCGGCAGTGGCATAGATAGGCGTGCCCATGGCAGCTGCAAAATCCAGCCCCGTGTGCATTTTCGGGGTTTTGTAGATAGGGTCTATGCGATAACCGAAACCGGAAGCAACATGGTCCAGCGTTTTATTGGAAACCGGTTGAATGGCAGGAATAGACGCCAGCATCTTCTCCTTGCTCTGTACCATTTTTTCCAGCGTATCGTATGAGGCACGCTGCAGGTCGATCCTGTGTTTCAGACCAGCAATTTCTTTATCCATTTCCTGGATAAGTTCTTCAGTATTTTTGAATTTGTATTGCTCCCAATCTATGGAGCTATATTTTTTGCCAAGTCGAATACTGTCGGGTAGCGGCGACGCTTCAAAGATCGAGCGGTAGATATAGTCGTCACGATCTTCCAGATGGGCAATATTTTCTCCCAGTGTTTCTATTTGTTTTTGCATCAATACATACCGCTCCTGCATTGTCTGCAGATCCTGACGCATTTGTTTTTCTTTGGGCGAATCGAGGAAGCGAAAGGCAATGGCTACGATGATCAGTGCGGTAACGATAGCAGCAGAAATAAATCCCAACACCCGCAGCAACTTGATATGCAGCGGTACTTCGAGCTTCTCAAACCGAAGCGTCTTGGTATTGTAAAAATATTTCTTGACTTTTTTCAGGAGCCCTTTGTATTTGCGCCAAATATAGACGATACCACCTGCAAAATATACCCGTAAGCCCTTTCTGTTAAAAGCTTTAACAGTTCCTGAACAGGTTAAAAGCTGCTTCCATTTGCTATATTTGCCATCCCCTTCCAACAGAGGATTTTCCCAATGCGGAGCATATTTGTCAAAGAGATCAATTCATTTTTTAGTTCCATAGTGGGTTATGTGGCTATTTCTATTTTTCTGATAGCCTGTGGCTTATTTCTATGGATCATTCCGGATACCAGCATACTGGGTTATGGTTACGCTACACTCGATCGGTTTTTTTCGATGGCTCCCTGGTTGCTGATGCTACTGATACCCGCTGTAACGATGCGGTCGTTTGCTGATGAATTTCGCGGCGGCACCATTGAGTGGCTGTCGACAAAACCGTTGAGCGATCTGGACATCATTCTGGGAAAATATTTTGCTGCGTTGATGCTGGTGGTATTTGCCCTGCTGCCTACACTTATTTATGTGGTGACAATTGACAGTCTTTCGGCTGTAGAAAATAATATAGATACGGGTGGAATCATCGGCTCATACATCGGTTTGTTATTTCTGGCTGCCAGTTATGCCGCCGTAGGCGTGTTTTGTTCTTCGGTGACAAGCAATCAGGTAGTAGCCTTTCTGGTATCACTTTTTGCCTGTTATATATTGTATAGCGGCTTTGGAGCGTTGAGTAGAATTCCCGCGTTTACTGCCGGCATTGATTATTATCTGAGTATGATAGGAATGTCTTTTCACTATGATTCCATTAGCAGAGGAGTGATTGATACGCGCGACGTAGTGTACTTTCTGTCACTGATTATCCTCTTCGTTTCCCTCACCCGCTTATCACTAAACCGTCGTACCTGGGATACCGCTAAGCAAGATTAAAAGACATGGCGACCAACGCATCACAGAAAAGAAAGCAGCAACAACGCCAGGCAGTTATCCGTCTGTTGATCATGACGGCGATCCTTGTGCTTGTAAATATTCTCGCATCTTACTACCACAAAGGTTTTGACCTCACGAACGAAAAGCGTTTTACACTTTCCGACGCTACCAAGAGAATGCTGAAAGACATGAAAGATGTCGCTGTGGTGGACGTATATCTCAAAGGGAAATTTCCTGCAGGATTTCAGCGTCTTAGTGAAGCAACCCGCGAACGTCTTCGGTCGTTTAAGGAATATGCCGGTGGACGACTAATCTTCCGCTTTACCGACCCGTTTGAAGGACGTTCAGAATCGGAGAAGGCTCAGATTGCCAAGTCGCTTTATGAAAAAGGTGTGGAACCGGTAAGTCTGAATGTGCGCGGAAGCGACAATTCTTCAGAGCAAATCATTTATCCTTATGCGCTCGTGCAATACAGAGGTCGCCACCAGGCAGTTAAGCTGCTGGAGAACCACCTCGGGATGACTCCGCTGGAAGTACTTAACTATTCCGAGTCGCTGCTGGAATACAAGCTTGCAAGTGCCATCCATAAGCTGCAAAAAGCTGCCAAGCCGCGATTGGGCTACATTATGGGGCACGGAGAGCAGCTAGGACCACATACCTGGGATCTTTTTCAAACATTGAAACAGCACTATTTTGTAGACACAATTGATCTTACGGCGGAATACCGGATCAATGATGCTGTGTACAGTGCCATTATCATCAACAAGCCTACACAGCCTTTCGATGAGAAAGATAAGTTTAAGATAGATCAGTTTATCATGCACGGTGGTCGTGTGTTGTGGGCAGTCGATATGCTGCGCACACCTGTTGACACGTTGCAGGAAACAGGACAATTTATCACCGAAGATTATGGTCTTAATCTGGATGATCAGTTTTTTAAGTACGGATTCAGGATCAACTATGATTTGGTTGAAGATGTGCAGTGTAATCAGATTCCGCTGATCACCGGCACCATGGGAAATGGTCAGCCTCAGATAGAGTTACGTCCATGGACTTTCCTACCGATTTTTACCCCGACCTCCAAGCATCCGATTGTACATAATATGGACGCGATCATGGGGCAGTTTGTGAGCAGTATTGACACAATGAAGAATGCAGGGATTTATAAAACAATCCTGTTGACATCATCGAACTATAGCCGTTCCACTGCACATCCTGCAAGGGTAAGCCTGAGTATGGTTCGTTATAATCCGGATCCGAAGCTGTTTAAAAATCCTTACCGTCCTACTGCAGTGTTGGCAGAGGGGAAGTTTTACTCACTGTTCAACAACAGGATGCCTGCTTCCTTTCTCAACTTGCTCAGAGATTCTCTGAAGTACCATTTCAAACCTCATGTAGACAGTTTTAACAGCATGATCGTGATTGCAGATGGCGATATCATGCTCAATGGTATGTCTCGTACACGGGGCTTCTCGGAGATGGGTTACTGGGAGTACACACAATCTCTTTTTGCGAACAAAAATTTTATTCTTAACTGTCTGGAATATCTCACAGACCCTAACAGCCTTCTGGAGGCAAGAAACAAGGATCTGAAACTTCGATTGCTTGATACTAAACGAGCGAAAGACGAAGAGTTGAAGTGGCAGTTTATCAACGTTGGTGTGCCGATCGTATTAGTGCTCATCTTCGCATCCGCCTATCTTTTCTTCAGGAAACGGCGTTATGCAGTAAAGGCTTAGTGAATTAAAGAAACACGACATGGGAAAGACAATCATATACCTGCTGTTGCTGGTGATACTCGGCGCAGGGGTTTACTATTTTGTATTGAGTGAAAAAACTCCGTTCCGTAAGACCGAAGCGGCTTTTACCATAAGAGATACTGGCAGGATCGGAAAGATGTTTCTTGCTAAAACCAATGGTGAATCCATCACGTTGCAGCGCACAGATTCCGGCTGGATATTAAATGGAGTTTACAAGGCAAGAATGTCAAACGTAAACGGTTTGCTACGAACGCTGAGGCAACAGGAGGCATTATATCCTGTTTCCGAAAGTCAGCATAATAGTGTGATCAAAGCACTTGCGGGAAGTTCCGTTAAGGTAGAGTTGTACGATCGAAGCGGAAATAAGATCAATGCCTTTTATGTCGGTAAAGCCGCATACAATTATTCAGGTACTTACATGTTGCAGGAAGGAGCCAAGAGACCTTATGTTGTGCAGATACCCAACTTTCATGGTTATCTCACACCCAACTACTCAACGGATTTTACGGATTGGCGCGATCGAACTGTGATCAACCTGCCGCCGGAACAGGTTAAGTCCTTTTCTATCAGATATACGGAAGAACCACTCAACTCATTTACGATTGACTACAGTGAAGAAAAGCCGCAGGTAAGAGTTGATCCGAACCTAAACTTTCCTACGCCTTTAAACGAGCGAAGAGCAAAAGTTTACCAGAAGTATTTCACCGATATCTATGCGGAGGGCTATCTCAACGGCATTGAAGACATGGATTCAATTATCGCTTCTGTGCCCAAATTTTGCGATATGGAAGTTGTAGCAAAAAATGGATGGAAGCAACACATCCAAATCTTTAAGATGCCCTTGAATAAAAGAAGTAAAAATCTGGCTACAGCTGATGAGGACGACTATGATATTGACCGGTTCTATGGTGTGATCAATGGTGGAAAAGATACTGTGCTGTTGCAGGCTTTTACTTTCGACAAGTTTTTCCGGCGTGCCTATGAGTTTTATGAATCCGACCAGGCGCAGACTATGATGGGCCTGCCGGCAGAAAAACAATAACCACAAGACCGCTTTATGCGGTCTTCGTCTTTTATTGATTAAATACTACTATTTACATTTGAGGTTTACATGGCAACGGTAAGCATAGAGGAGATACACAAATGGAGTCAGGGTGTCTGGCTATCATTATCCGAAAACACAATGATCGAAGACCTGATCATCGATAGTCGGAAAATCCGGAATGCGGAACATGCATTGTTTATTGCTTTATCCAGCCCCCGCCGCGACGGACATAGCTATATTGCAACAGCTTATGAAAAAGGTATTCGCAACTTTCTCGTGCATCAGCAGGTAGATGTGCAGCAATACCCCGCTTCGAACTTTATCCTTGTAAAAGATTCGCTGCAGGCGCTTCGGCAAATAGTGATCAGCTATCGGCGGCAGTTTACCATCCCAGTCGTAGGAATTACCGGAAGCAACGGGAAAACAATTGTCAAGGAGTGGCTTTACCAGTTGCTTTGCGAGGAATACCGCATGGTGCGAAGTCCGAAGAGTTATAACTCGCAAATTGGCGTGCCGCTGTCGGTGTGGCTGCTCGAACCCGACCTGGACCTTGCCGTCTTTGAGGCAGGAATTTCGCAACCCGGTGAAATGGAATATCTCGAAAAGATCATTCAGCCCGAGATTGGCATTTTTACGAATATAGGCGAGGCGCATAGTGAGGGCTTTTTAAACCTGCGTCAAAAAATAAATGAAAAGCTGGTGTTGTTTCGCAATGCCCGAAAACTCATTTATTGCAGCGATTACCCTGAACTCAATGAGTGCATCGTACAATACCGGAATCAACTGAAAAGAGCGGATTATTCTCTTGAACTTTTTACCTGGTCGCGGAAACACAACGCTGATCTACAAATTACCAGAATAGAGAAGAATTCAGGCGGCGCTTTGATAGAAGGGATATACAAAGATGAAAATCACAGCATTTCTATCCCCTTTAGCGATCCTGCATCCGTGGAAAATGCTATACACTGCTGGTGTCTGCTGTTGCTGCTGGGCAAGTCTTCTCAATTTGCAGCAGAACGAATGCAAACGCTGCAACCTGTGGCGATGCGTCTTGAGTTGCGTCATGGGGTGAACGACTGTACCATCATCAACGACACCTACAATTCTGATCTTACTTCGCTGCAGATTGCTCTTGATTTTCTTGGACAGCAACGGCAACATAAGCAACACACCGTTATCTTATCTGATATGCTGCAGATCGGAAAGTCCGATGCTGTATTATATGAAGAAGTTGCAGAAGCAGTAGGAAGAAGGAACATTCAACGCTTCATCGGTGTGGGCCCTTCTCTGTACCGACACCGCGCGTTTTTCAGGAATAACAAGAAACTGCGCTCCGTATTTTTTAAAACAACAGAAGAATTTCTGCAAAAATTCCACTTGCTCAGTTTCACAAATGAAGCGGTGTTGCTCAAAGGCGCACGTACTTTCCGTTTTGAAAAAATAGGCCGTCTGCTCGAACAGAAGGTTCATCAGACAGTACTCTCTATCAACCTTTCTTCGCTTACTCACAATCTGAATGTTTTTCGTTCGCAATTGAAGCGAGAGGTCAAGACGATGGCTATGGTGAAGGCCTTTTCTTATGGTAGTGGTAGTTTTGAGATAGCACATCTGCTTCAGTTCTCAGGTGTGCATTACCTGGCAGTCGCTTACACCGATGAGGGCGTTAGCCTCAGAAAGTCCGGTATTACAATGCCTATTATGGTGATGAGTCCGGATGTCATGTCATTCGACAGGATGATTGCCTGGAAACTGGAGCCGGAGATATACAGTATGCATTCGCTCAATAGTTTTCTCAGCATGGCAAATACCCTTCAGACCCATTCCTATCCTGTGCATATTAAACTCGACACGGGGATGCATAGGTTGGGATTTGTGCCTGAGGAATTGGACGAACTTATCCATACGCTCAAAGACAACGCCAGCATCAGCGTAGCAAGTATTTTTAGCCATCTTGCCGCCAGCGAAGATCCCACACTTGATAGCTTTACAGAAGAGCAGGCTGAAAGATTCCGGCAGATGAGCGATAAACTTTGCGGGGAACTGGGATACAGGCCGCTGCGGCATTTGTGCAACAGTGCGGCCATTGCGCGACATCCTTCCCTTCATTTTGACATGGTTCGCATCGGACTGGGGCTGTATGGTATAGATGGCAGTGGCTTGTTGCAGTCAAAACTGAAGCAAATTAGT
>ENA-UOVV01000153-UOVV01000153.1-compost-metagenome-genome-assembly--contig:-NODE-153-length-103443-cov-11.241498_pt1 | contig 103443 bp, 79 predicted proteins | sample MGYA00238155_ERZ761577 | MGnify/ENA primary metagenome ERZ761577 (study PRJEB28898, sample SAMN06268775) | compost metagenome | isolation source: Emeryville, CA | place: USA:Emeryville, CA | collected...
ACTTTATGAGTTTCAAGAGAGTAGTAGTTACCGGTATCGGGGCAATTACCCCTCTAGGCAATGATGTACGTACATTCTGGGAAAATCTGGTTGCGGGTGTCAGCGGAGCTGCGCCTATTACCCGGTTTGATGCAGAAAAGTTTAGGACTCGTTTCGCCTGTGAGGTTAAAAATTTCGACGTAACCGAATACATACCTCGGCAAGAAGCTCGTAAAATGGATACTTTTACTCAGTTTGCGGTTATCGCAGCTGATGAGGCTATTCGGGACGCCGGTTTTGATCTGGAAAATATGAATCTGGACAAGGCCGGCGTTATCTGGGGCTCCGGTATAGGAGGCCTTAAGACCTTTGAAGAAGAAGTTATTAACTTTGCGAACGGTACGGGGCAGCCCCGATTCAATCCATTCTTTATCCCGAAAATGATAGCAGATAGTGCTGCTGGTGTTATTTCGATTAAATATGGGTTGAAAGGGCCAACCTTCATAACAGTTTCGGCCTGTGCATCATCCACCAATGCCATTATCGATGCCTATAACTATATCCGTCTCGGTGTTATGGACGTGTGCGTGAGTGGGGGGTCGGAAGCAGCGGTAACCCAGGCTGGGGTGGGTGGTTTTAACGCATTAAAAGCCCTATCCGAAAGAAATGATTCCCCGGAAACAGCATCTCGGCCCTACGATAAGGATCGCGATGGGTTTGTATTAGGGGAAGGAGGAGCTGCGTTAATCCTCGAAAGCTACGAACATGCTAAGGCTAGAGGTGCTAAAATCTACGCCGAAATTATCGGTATGGGGCTTTCATCTGACGCCTACCATATCACAGCACCTCACCCGGAAGGTGTAGGAGCGTACAATGTAATGAAATACGCACTCGAAGATGCCGGTCTCGCACCTTCGGATATCGACTACATTAACACACACGGTACTTCAACACCCCTAGGGGACCCTCAGGAATTGCTCGCTATTGAACGTTTGTTTGGAGAGGAAGTGAGTAAAATCAATATCAGCTCGACCAAATCAATGACAGGTCATTTGCTGGGAGGTGCCGGTGCAATCGAGTCTCTTGCTTGTATTCTAGCGATTCGCGATGGCATCATCCCCCCAACGATTAACCATTTTGAAGACGATCCGCAGATCAATCCAAAGTTAAATCTGACGTTCAATAAGGCGCAAAAACGTGACGTGAAATACGCCCTGAGCAATACTTTCGGATTTGGTGGCCATAATGCTTCGGTGATTTTTAAGAAACCTGAATAATTAGGTGGAACTAGGCAATAAAGTACTGCAGCCGATAATCTCACTATTCAAATCGGTTAGTTCCGAAGAAGAAAAGAACTTAAAAAAAGTGGTTGCTGGGATTATCGGTGAGCGACCCAAAAATATTTCCCTCTTTCAATTAGCTTTTAGGCATACGTCAGCTTCCAGGGAAACAGGCATTAAAGGTTTCCGTGAGTCAAACGAACGATTGGAATACTTAGGGGACGCCGTCCTGGGTATGGTTGTCGCTGAATTCTTATTTACCAAATACCCCTTTAAAGATGAAGGATTTCTCACCGAAATCCGTTCACGTATTGTCAATCGAGAGTCGCTGAATCAAATCGCACGAAAACTCGGCTTGGATAAATATATCGAGTACGACGGTAGTTTTAAAGCCATGTCACCCCGATCTTCCGTCTATGGAGACGCTTTAGAAGCCTTCGTGGGAGCCGTCTATATGGATAAGGGATTTGCCTTCGTGCGAAAATTTATAATCAATAACCTACTTACCCACTACGACCTCGACAATATCGTACACACGAATTTCAATTTCAAAAGCCAGATCATCGAATGGGGGCAAAGAGAAAATAAGGAAATTCGATTCGAGATAACTGAAGAAAGAGGAAATTGGCACCATCGCGAATTTATTTCCCAACTCTACGTAGACGATGAGCCATTTGCAGTAGGCAATGGATATTCCAAAAAAAAGGCAGAACAATCGGCTGCCGAAAAAGCTTGTATTAAGCTCGACTTAATTTAAGCAAAGCAATTTGCTCCCCCAAGCTTATACATAAATACGTCAAATTGGCGTAATTAAGCGGGTTTTTGATCTTTTTTCTGTCAAAATTTCCTGTTTACCCCCTGATTCTGAGGGTGGTACAATCTTTTTGATTTTTCAGGTAGTTTTTAACCAATCAAAACGATTTAGTTATGAACACCTTAGTCAAAAATAACGGAAATTATTATCCCACGCTCTTCGATACCTTTTTTGGGAAAAATATATTCGATCATTTTTTCGCTCCGGAGATATCTGGTTCAAGACCTGCCGTCAATGTGGTCGAAACCGATCACAACTATAGGTTGGAGTTAGCTGCACCAGGTTTGAAAAAAGAGGATTTTAAAATTAATGTCGACGGTGACCGGCTCATTGTTTCGGCAGAAAGAAAAAATGTCTCCGAGGAGAAAGGCGAAAAATACAGTCGAAGAGAATTCAGCTATCAGTCTTTCAACAGGGTGTTTACCCTGCCCGATCACGTAAAAAGTGAAGCTATTTCCGCAAACTACGAGGCTGGAGTGTTGAGCATTAATCTACCCAAAGTAGAAGCTCAGGCATCCGCGCCAGTGCGTGAAATTAAGATAGGATGAGCTTCATAATCAGCATGTTAACGCATCTAGCGTTGGTGGACCTCGTTAAATTTTGTTAAATGTGGAACGTACGGGAATAGTTTAGTATTTTCGTACGTTCTTTTTTTGAAAATTGTTGTGAAAAATAATAGAGCAATATTTCTGTTATAAGTGTACTTAGAAAATTAAACCTAATTAGATACGATGAAATATAATTGGAAAGCACTAGCCCTGGTCGGTTTGTTGTCCGGTGCAACCGCTGTGGCTGGTTATAAGATTTTTGTAGAAGACGGCAGCAGTAAGGAGGTCATCCTGAAAGAAGCTGTTGATCAACCCCTAGCTCGCTTTACATCAGGCGCCGGGGTAGCTGCAGCAGGACCGGTAGATTTCACCGTAGCGGCTGAAATTTCCACACCCGTCGTCGTACATATTCGCTCTACAGCAATCAGACAGCAAAGTGCTCGCCAGCCAAGACAGGGTTGGCCTTTTGATATGTTTGACTTTTTTGGGGATGGATTTAGAGGCATGGAACCTGCACCCCGCCGCTCGGAAGGAACCGGTTCCGGCGTAATTATTTCCAAAGATGGTTACATCGTTACGAATAACCATGTTATCGAATCTGCTTCCGAAATTGAAGTAACATTGCACGATAAAACCAAATACAAAGCTAAGCTGGTAGGTACCGATCCTTCTACGGATATCGCCGTGATAAAAGTGGAACCCGAAAAGAGTCTTCCCGCCATTGTTTTTGGTGACTCCGAAGCGTTACGTGTGGGAGAATGGGTAGTTGCCGTTGGAAACCCCTTTAATTTGGAGTCCACAGTCACCGCAGGGATAGTGAGTGCAAAGGGTAGAGGATTGGGTATAATTGGATCTTCCTCCCGTCAAAGAAGCCAAAATCAACCGCAATACAACGATGCCATCGAGTCGTTCATACAAACGGATGCGGTAGTGAACCCCGGTAACAGTGGTGGAGCCTTGGTCAACCTAAAAGGTGAATTAGTGGGTATAAATACCGCCATTGCAAGCCCAACCGGAAGCTATGCAGGTTATGCCTTTGCGGTACCCTCAAGCATCGTTAAGAAGGTATCGACCGACTTGATCAAATTTGGTAATCCACAACGTGGTTATCTTGGAATTATCATGCAAGAAGTCGATAGCAAACTTGCTGAAGAAAAAGATCTAAAAGTAAATTCCGGTATCTTAGTTAGGGAATTAGCTGAGAACAGCAGTGCTGCCGGAGAAGCCGGTATCAAACCAGGCGATGTGATTGTGAAAATTGATGGCAAACGTATTACATCAACGCCTGAGTTGACTCAAACCATTGGCTTGCTCCGTCCGGGCGACAAAATTAAAGTAACCGTAAACCGGGATGGTAAGGAAAGGGAGTTCAATGTGACCCTGAAAAACCGTGAAGGTGGATCGGGCGTGATTAAGAAAGACGAATCGACACTCGCCTTAGAAGCATTGGGAGCGCAATTTGCAAACCTAACCGATGCTGAAAAGAAGAGGCTCGAACGCTACAATATCAAAGGAGGTGTGAAAGTTACCGAGGTTCAAGGTGGAAAACTTGCTCGTGTTGGAGTGGGTCCTGGTTTCATCATTACCAAAGTCAATGGTAAACCCGTAACTTCGGTAAAAGAGTTGGAAAAAGAACTCGCTGATAAAATAGATACGATGGTCCAGTTCGAAGGACTTGACTTGGATGCTCCTTACGACGTTTATAGTTTTGGATTCCGACTATAGGCATTGAGCCATCTTAAATATTCAGAAAAGAGCCTGTGTAATCGATGGATTTACAGGCTCTTTTCTTTATTTTGACCCTCTATGGAAAATTTGCATACGCTGTACTATTTCCTGGATTTAGCCGGTGCCTTTGCATTTGCCATTAGTGGCGCTACGGCTGCCCGGCAAAAGGGATTGGATCTTTTTGGCATATGTGCTGTTGCCTATACCGTGGCTTGTGGCGGCGGTATTATACGGGATGTTTGTATAGGAGCAATCCCCCCAGCTGGCCTTTCAAACTGGCGTTATTTAGTAGTAGCCTTGTCGGCCGCCGGATTGACCATGGGGTTTTATTCATTTGTACGTCGCATTAACCATCCCGTACTGCTTTTCGATGCGATGGGCTTATCCCTTTTTGCCATTACCGGCGCTCAAAAAAGCCTGGCTTTCGGGCATAACGCAATGGTAGCCGTTTTATTAGGCATTACTACGGCCGTAGGCGGAGGGGTATTACGTGACGTTATGTTGAATCGGGTCCCTGTCATATTCGAAAGAGAAATTTATGCATCTGCCGCACTAATAGGTGCATCGTTGGTAGTAGCAGGAGATTATTTCGGCTGGTTAAATACCGATGGAATGTCGTTAATTGCCCTGATCGTTTGTTTTGTCGTGCGGTTGTTGGCACTTTACTACCACTGGAATCTGCCCGTTTTTAATAATCATAAAAAATAAAAAAAGTAGGAGTTCACGACGAGCCCCTACTTTTTGTTGCAATTAGCCATTCTAGATTGTCAATGCATGACAATTTTTTTGACATATTCCTTACCCTGGGCTTGAATATGTAACATATAAATCCCGCGGGGTAGGGGTAATTCAATAGCTTTTCGTTCAGATATAGTTCCGATCGTTTGATTCATTACTGCCTTACCGAGCATCGAATACGCCGTTATCTCCACATTGGTAACGGGTTCTCTACTTTCAATGAATATTTTGCCGTCGACAGAAGGAACCGGAAAAACAACGATATCTTCAGAAGCATTCATGGTATAGGTAAAAGGTTCGGAGATCCCCGAAGGACATGAAACCGTAGATCCATTTGCTGCTTTAAAGTGGGCCGTTGCCTGCACTTTATAGACCCCGCTCTCACCCATTGCTAAGTCAGAGACTTTGTAAATAGACTGTGATACGGACGGCAACAATTGTTCATCCCTATACCAATCGTAGGTGAAGGTCAGCGTATCATCTCCACTTGTGGAAGCCAACAGGCTAAACGGTCCGGCATAACCGAGAACCGGTGTGGCTACCGGCGGTAAAACCGTAAGTTTGCGCCCGTTGGAGGTGTTAGATACACATCCAATAGCGTTTTTGGCCGTAACAGTGTAGACCCCTTCCTCGCTTACTCTTAAATTGGAACCCTTGCCAATTTCGACCCCGTCCCGTTCCCAAATGTATTCGTTACTCCCACTTACGGATAGAACCAATTCCGAATCAGCACAAATCGATGGGTCTGCAGCCGGAATAATGGATGGTGTAGACGGTTTAAGCGACTCTATTCGTACCGGGCTACTTACGAGCGTTAATCCTTGCTCGTTTTTGAGTGTAGCAAAATAGGTGCCTGGGGAATTAACAGTAATGGTTCGACTCGTAGCACCATTAGACCACCGATAGGATGCAAAACCTTGGGGAAGTTCTAAAACTGCTGACGAATTATTATTACCGCAACGAGCGGAAATGGTCGGTATAGGAGTCGGTGTAAGAGGGGTTATATTGGCAAAATAATTTTGATCCATGACCGACAGCCAGGCATCGGCCAGGACAATGAGGGATTCTCTAGTTCCGAAATGAACACCATCCGGTCGTGGATTGCCGAGATTATCTGTCTCAGGACCTGGATAAACCGGGTTGAATGTTGTATTCAGTACATCATTTTGAGCTGCAATAATATTAGGATCTGTGATGGAACCACCTGGAGAACCGTCGGTGGAGGTTCTGGAAGTTCGTGCTATGGTCCAGATGACCCGCTCACCAATATCAATACCCAGTTTGTTAAGAAGGAATTGCAGGTGGTTCCGATACTCGGTACGGGACATTCTGACCGGATAGGTATCAGTTTCACCCTGCATCCACAAGATACTTCGCATACCTAGCGTTCTCGCATAGTATTTGATCGATATAGCCAAATTAGCGTATGGCATGGAAGGAGGGTACTCGAATCCTCCATAGGCGTTGTATGTTGGTTTATTGTCGGCACTTTCGGCCCAGTTACGGATACTGGTACCTTCCCAGGATGCATTGATAAACAGAACGGGGACATTTAACCGCTGTACTAATTTATCGCCTAATATGCCCCAACACCAAGCACCTTGTCCCATGGGTGATAAATGGGCATCGGAGCGGTTTAAATGGGAGAAAATAGGAGGGTCGGGATCGTTGGTAGAATTGTGAATATTTTGGTTATTGCTAATATAATTAACTCGTTCATCTTGAGCGGGTGGTCCGTTGGGGTAGGAGCGAATTCCTTGAGCATTCGACTGCCCGGCAATGACAAAGACTTCACCTATCCCCATCCGACTAACAGCACCTTGCTCAATTTCATTATTACCGTCCATACTACGAACCAATATCGTATACCAACCACCGAACAAACGAAGTTGACCTGCAAAAACACCACCCGTAGGGTTTTGTGTAAGGGTTTGCCAGTCTACTTCTATTCCCTGACCTGGATATACGGGAACGGCTTTTACCTCAATTCGACTAGCAGGTCTGGAATAGGTGCCCGCTACCGTTATCGTAGCATAACCGGTCGCATCTCTTTGATAAACCGCCCTTTCCGATGGGTAATCAATCATTATGGTAGCTCTTACTTGATGAGCTGATAGGAAGGGAATACAGATCAACAGGAATCCATAAAAAAGTGATGAAAGCTGCTTTTGGATATATCCCAATACCGCCTCTACATCCGAATTAGTCATATTACTGGTTTTTATTCCGAGTGCTTGGTTATTTTCAAAATTAAATGTGGCAAATTTATATAAATAATCGGGTTTATCAGGGGGTTTCGTAAAAACAAGTACCTGTCATATTAATTAGAGACCAAAAGTTTGGTCGATGCATTGTAATTTTTCCCTGTCACTTTGATCAGATATACGCCGGAAAGATGTTCAGGTAATGTTATTTTCACGGGTACAGAAAGCTCATCAAAAGCATAACTTGCTAAAAGATGGCCCTGTAAAGAATAGATGGTGACAACCGCGTTCGCAATAATTTCACTGGTTTCTAGATAAAAATAATGCTCCCGGGTAGGGTTGGGAAAAGCATTTAGGTTTTTTGAAAAGGCATCAATTTCGAAAAATTGACTTGCTGACAATTCGGAATAACAGGTAAGATCGTCAGTATATTTTTTAAACGCCTGTACCTGATAATTTCCTGCGGAATTCAATCGAAGAAAGGCATTCTGTGATTCGGTCAACAATTGATTGTTTTGATGCCATATATAAGCAGCGCCGTCAAGATGATTGGTTACACGAATTGAGAAAGCCCCCGATTTTTCCACCTTAGGAACCTCCGGTGTAATACGGACCGTTACCTCAATTGCATTGGAAGGATTTGAATGACAACCATTCGAACCAAGTGACGTCGCTGTATACGTACCCGTTTCTCCAACTTCAATATAAGAACTGGTGGCTTCCGTACTCCAAATAAAGGGCGGAGAACCGGTAGCGGTCAAACGAACTTGGCTAACGTCACAAATATCGGTAGGCCCATTGGCTCTGATCACTGGCGGAGATGGTATAGGTAGCGTTTTTGTTACCACATTTTCCGATCGGGGGGATCGGCATCCAAATTCATTGAGGGTCTGGACCGAGAAACTTCCGCTCGTTTTGATCGTCAAACTGCGGGTGGTTCCTCCGTTATTCCATAAATATCCCGTAGCCTCAGGTGCCTCGAGTGTAACCTCACTATTTTCACAGAAAGTCGCTTCACCTATGATGCGAATCGTAGGCCGAGCAGGTAACGGATTTACGGTTACTGTTAATGTATTGGATCGTGGGGAAATACATCCATTTTGATCAGTGGTAGTGACCCAGTAATTACCGCCTTCACTGAGACGTATTTCGCGGGAATTAGCCCCATTACTCCAGGTGTAAGAATGGAGTTCGTCGGTCGTTAAGATGGTGTAATCTCCTTCACAAAAAGACAAGGGTCGGAGGGAGGTGGCCACCGGGGCGGGAGGTAGTGGATGTACCGTTACCCGAACGGGATCTGAGGTGTTTTTACAACCTTTGTCGTCGGTATAGGTGACCCTATATTCGCCCGAGTTTTTAACCACAATCGTTTCGGTAGTGCTATTGTTTGACCAAACGATCCCGGTACTGTAGGAGGATTTGAGCGTCGTTTCCCCTCCGTCACAGAAGGTAGTCGGGGAAGTGCTGCTCACCGTCGGTTTAGACGGTAGGTCGTTTACTTTAATTTCAAGCGTATTCGACGGGTTTGAAAAACAACCTTCCGCATCTCTTGTTCGAGCATAGTAGGCACCTGCATTTTTTACTAGGGTGCTTGCTTTGTTGTTTTCCCCATTCGACCAATAGGTATTTGTACCACTGTTCGATGATAGGGTCACTTCCTCTCCTGCACAAATTTCAGTAGAGCGATTGGCTGTAATAACAGGCGGATCGGGTAAAACCTTATTGGATTTGTGGACGGTGAAAGGAGCGGATTCCGACTTACAACCGTACAAATTTTCAATGGTGACGGTGTACTGTCCAGGACTGTGGACTTGCGTTTGAATACCCGATTGCCCATTACTCCAAACTGGGTTACGATCACTCGAGGAAACCAGGGTTAAAGTCCCTCCCTCACAGACCTCGGGCGGGCCAACGGAAGAAATGGTAGGGGGTTGAGCGGACCCAACATTCCCAGGGATTTGAATGCGCGGTGAAAACCGATAATTACCTTCCGCATCGTATGCACTCACTTGATAGGTGCCTTCCCCCGGTGTGATACTGGATTGATTGCTCCCATTATTCCACCGAAAGTCGTGATAAGCTCCTTCGGTATGGATGGTTAAAGAATTTTGATTACAAGACGTAAAAATTCGAATGGGAGCCCTTGCCTTTTGGGGGTGGGAATTGGAAAAGAATTCGTTATTCAGCGCATTATTCCAGGCATCGGCTGCCCATTCCAACCCAGGGCCGTATAAATGATAACCGTCCGGACGAGGTACTTGAATCTCGTCCATATTGGGCCCAGCAAACACATTCGGTAAGTTTTGTATAATTTGGTTTTGGGCATTGATAATCGCACCCCCAATTCCCTTGTTGACGGTATAAGAAGCTCTGGCAACCACCCACGACAGGTTTAAATTGAACTCATGGCGGGTATGGCTGATCAGATGTTCCAGGTGCCCATAATAAGCATCTTGACTAGTTCCAACGTCGTTATCGGCTTCGCCTTGAATCCAAAAAACTGCCCGCAGTCCGGTGATTGAAACATAATTACGCATTACGTTACGAAAATTGCCGTAGGGCATCCCCACCGGTTCAAAAGGAATACTAGGATTATATACCGACCAGGCAATCCCATGGATACTTTCAATCCAGGATTTTACACCGCTCCCATCCCAGGCAACATTATAAAATAAAACGGGGACATTCAGTTTATTGGAAAGAGCGTCACCTAATTTACCCCAAATCCAAGCGGATTTACCCCGTGGAGAAATGACATCTTCAGCATCTAAATGACTAAAATTGGGATAGGGAAGCGGGGCATTGGGACCAAAAATCCCGTCGTAGTTGACATGGATGACCCTCTCATCGCTGGCTGACTGAGCTCCATTTCCAAAATAACCCTGCGCATTCGACTGGCCTGCAATGAGAAAAACTTCTCCAATACCAACACGATTAACCGAAGCGGTTCCTAAGGTGTTTCCATTCTTTCTACCCCTGACTTCCAACGTATACCATCCTGCAACCCATTCGAAATCGCCGTAATAAAAACCGGTACTTGGTTGATCAACGAGCACCATCCAGTCGCTCTCTTGACCCCAACCAGGTTGAACGGGGGTGACTTTCACCTGTATCATATCCAGGTACTCGGAGAAATTGCCGGCTACATAGATGGTCGCGCGATTATTGTGATCACGTTGAAAGACACATTTTTCTAGGGGGTAGGTAATTGAAATTTGAGCATGCCCGTTCTGAAAAGAAGTCACAAAAATGAGTAGAAACGAGAGGTATAGATGATGTTTCATGGCGGTTAAACTCCTTTGCGAGTTTATAAATTATGCATCTATAAGTTATAGCGTGGCATTACTTCATTTCAAATGCCTAAAAGTATCCATAGTCAACAGACATTACGCTATATTCAGGCAAAATGTTATTTTTCGGTCATAGGCTTGGTCAATCGCTTCCATATCTCATCTTTTAGTTCTTCGATTCCTAGTCCGGTCACAGACGATATAAATAACGGTTGAAGGGTGTCCGGTAATTTGCTTTTTAGCTTGGCACGCTCTTCTTCTAAAACCAGGTCTGACTTAGATATGACCAGCATGCGAGGCGTGTCGAGCAGTTCGGGATTGTATTCGCCCAGTTCATGGAGTAACAGTTGATACGCTTCTTCAATATCTTCCGAATCAATTGGGATTAAAAATAAGAGAAGAGAGTTCCGTTCTATGTGCCTTAAAAAACGCAATCCCAATCCTTTGCCTTTCGATGCGCCTTCGATGATGCCGGGGATGTCGGCCATCACGAATGACTGAAACCCTTTGTATTTTACAACGCCTAGATGGGGGACCAGGGTAGTAAAGGGATAGTCGGCAACCTCGGGTTTGGCTGCCGACACAGCGCGTAGAAGTGTCGATTTACCGGCATTTGGGAACCCCACCAGGCCGACATCGGCCAAGAGCTTCAACTCCATAATTACCCACATTTCTGAGCTGGGCTCACCGGGTTGAGCATATTGAGGGGTTTGGTTGGTCGAACTTTTAAAGTGGCTATTTCCCAAACCACCTCGACCTCCTGCCAATAAGATGATTTCTTCCCCCGGCTCCGTAATTTCTAAGAGCTGTTCACCGGTTTCGGCATCTTTAACAACAGTACCTAAGGGTACTTCAATGTAGACATCATTGCCCTGTGCACCGGTACGTCGCCCACCTTCACCGTTTTTCCCACTTTCAGCCTTAATATGCTTTGTATACTTGAGATGTAAAAGCGTCCATAACTGCGGATTTCCCCTAACGATGATATGGCCTCCCCGACCCCCGTCGCCTCCGTCCGGGCCACCTTTATCGACATATTTTTCCCGTCTGAAATGGGTAGACCCAGCGCCGCCCGCACCCGATTTGACGTTAATCTTGACGTAATCAATAAAGTTGGATGATGCCATAATGTGTGATAAGGTACTTCGGTATTAAAATAAGTTAATGGGTAGAGCCATCGACCTTATCTATTTCCGCGCAAATATTATTGAAAATTTCTTCGATAGACCCCACTCCATGGACCGGATGGAACTTACCTTGCTTTTTGTAAAAGTCAGCTACCGGAGCTGTCTTGTTATTATATTCCTCGATTCGTTTAGCAATAAGCGTTTCATTTTGGTCATCCGGTCGGCCTGAGGATTTACCTCGTTCCAACAAGCGGGTAAGTAATTCCTGATCCGGTACCTCCAGGGCAACCATCAGACTAATTTTCTCACCATACTGACTTAAAAGTTTGTCGAGGGCTTCAGCTTGCTTAACAGTTCTAGGGAATCCATCAAAAATAAAGCCCTTTGCATTGCGATGGGCTTGCAGCTTATTTTCAATCATACCGATTACGACTTCGTCGGGGACCAAAATGCCCTGGTCCATAAGTGTGGCTGCTTTTTGCCCTAATTCGGTGCCTGCCTTGATTTCCGACCGGAGCAAATCGCCGGTTGACAAATGGACGAACTGATACTTATTAATCAGATTTTCACTTTGGGTACCTTTACCAGCCCCGGGAGGGCCAAAGAGTACAAGATTGATCATGTTTACTATGCTGTATTGAAAAATTATTTAACGTTCTTGGTGAGATTTTTGCCTAACGTACCATACAAAGGTACTATTTAGAGGTAGAAAAAAGACTATGCGTAGGAAGGTTTGTTTCTCAAGAAGGGTATTCTACATGCGTACCGAGGTTTTTTTGATGTTTTTCCTCCCTTACCTTCCGCCAACCTTCTTCTATAAATCCCATTCCATAGGCACTTAATTGAACGAATGCAGCTACCACTGATAATAGTGCGACTTTGAGATGACGGGTTACCCTCCATGCATCGAGGAAGATCATGAGAGCGTAAGCCACGTAAATCAGTGTAAGGTAGGCGGCTAGCGTAGGCATGAATAGGAGGAGCGGCAGAATTAGAGCCCAACCTATGAAAAAAATACTGGGGAAAAAATGCACAGCTTTTAATTCCTCGGGATAAAAACGAGCAATGTTAATCCGTGCCCGTCCGAAGAAATGAAGCTGCCGGAAAAATTGTTTCACTTGTGTTCTTCTTTTGTGATAAATGAAGGCTTCAGGTATTAAGGCAGCCCGAAACCCCATCCGTATCGCGGTTATACTAAATATGATATCTTCCCCCATTCGGGTGACTAGAAAGCCACCTGTTTTTTCCCATACTTCTCGGGATAAACCCATATTAAAACTTCGAGGATGAAACCTACCACCCAGATTTTTTTTTCGTCCTCTGATGCCCCCCGTGGTGAAAATGGAGGTCATAGCGTAGCTTATAGCCTTTTGCAAAGGGGTAAAGTCGGGGTGGTCCGTATCAGGTCCTCCGTACAAATCTACCGGATCCCGTTCCAAATAGTGCTGTACAGTTTCCAAGTAGTTGGGCTCAATCAGCGCATCTGAATCAAAAAAGATAAAATAATCTCCGGTAGCCCTTTCCATTCCATAATTACGGGCAAACCCCTGACCTCCATTTTCTTTGAAGAAATAGCGTATCGTTAACTCTTTACCGAATTTTTCTGCTACGGCTTGAGAAGATATCACCGAGCCATCTTCGACGATGATTACCTCGAAGGGAGGATAGGTTTGACGTACAATACAACTGAGCAAGTCCGATAATTCATCGGGTCGGTTGTACACGGGAATGATGATAGAAAAGCGCATACCGGAGGATTTGCTCATCTTAAGCTTCGTTTATTATTAAACTTAGCGCTTTTTCATTAGCGTCGATCAATTGCTTAATATGTTGATCGGTCAAGGCCGTAGAGAAAAAGAGGCTCTCAAATTGAGAGGGCGCAAGATAGACCCCTTCATTGAGCATGGCATGAAAATACTTTCCAAAAAGTGCCGTGTCGGAAGTTTTAGCAGTTTCAAAATCGGTTACCGGACGATCGGTAAAAAACAGGGTAAGCATGGACCCGATATGATTGATCGTGAAATTAAGATTCAATTTTTGAAGACTGGCTTTCATACCGGTAGCGATTTGCTGGCCGATCGACTCCAACTGCTCGTAGGTTTCCGGATGTTGATTTAAGTATTGTAACATAGCGAATCCCGCTGCCATCGCAATGGGGTTTCCGGACAAGGTGCCAGCTTGGTAGACGGGGCCGGCGGGAGAAACAAAGTCCATGATCTCTTTCCTTCCTCCATAGGCGCCCACGGGCATACCGCCCCCAATAATTTTACCGAGTGTGGTTAGGTCGGGCATAATCCCGAAACGTTCTTGGGCGCCTCCACGTGACAGCCGGAAGCCTGTCATGACTTCGTCAAAGATGAGGATGATCCCTTCTTTGGTGCATAAATCACGAAGACCTTGTAAAAACCCTTCTGCCGGTAATACGCAACCCATATTGCCTGCCACCGGTTCCAATATAATGGCCGCAATTTGATTAGGATTAGCGTCGACTACCTGTTTTACGTGTTCTAAATCGTTGTAACGAACCGTAAGGGTATCGTTTGCCACTCCCTTAGGAACTCCGGGGCTGTCGGGCGTTCCGAAGGTAACAGCACCGCTACCGGCCGCTATTAAAAAACTATCGCCATGGCCATGGTAACAACCTTCAAACTTTATGATTTTGTCCCTTCCGGTGTAGCCCCTGGCTAGTCGGATGGCCGACATGGTGGCCTCCGTACCGGAATTGACCATTCTTACCATTTCCAACGAGGGAACCATGTCTACGATTAATTCAGCTATTTCCACCTCTTTACGGGTGGGTGCACCGAAGGAGAAAGAAAATTGCAAGGCATCCGCTACCGCTTTTTCTACCGAGTCGTGCGCGTGGCCTAACACCATGGGGCCCCAGGAATTGATCAATTCAATGTATTGGTTCCCATCCTCGTCGTACAAATACGGCCCTTTTGCGGATTTAATAAAGACCGGAGTACCGCCTACTGCCCGGAAAGCTCGTACAGGTGAATTGACTCCTCCTGGAATATATTGTTGTGCTTTTTCAAAAAGTTGCCTGCTATTTTCTCTCATTTTTTTATCGTTGATTGTCATGCTATTTGTATATTCCATTCTGATTAGGATATTTCTTAAGTATATTTGCCCGCCTAATAGGTAGGAAATGAATTGGCCGGCGATCTGCAAATATAGTTACTACGTACTTCTTTATATAGGATTGATCGTATGGGCGTCGCCTTTATGGTCGCAAAGGCTGCCAGGAAACCTGCAATTACCCACTGGTGGCGGCGGAGGTGGGGGAGGTGCGCCCGTCATCGACGATACCACTCAGAATATCTATGGTCCGATGACCACAGAATATTTCTACGAATTGGATATTTTGAACGGCCTTGATTCGACGCGCTATAACGTCGACACTTCCATGTCGTATTTTCATCGCTGGACCTTCGTGGATCAAGACTTCAACAGGCTCGTAGATCTGGGAAATATTGGCACGGCGAGTCGACCCTTATTTTTCGAACCTCGAAACACGGTGGGCAGAGAACTCGGCTTCCGAGCCTTTGATGCTTACGGATTTAAACCGGAAGAAATTAAATACTACGATACAAAATCGCCCTACACCGATATGTACTATGTGCAGGGTGGATTAAACCGGGAGATTTTAAAATTCGGTTTTACCCAAAATGTTAACCCGCGTGTAAACTTTGGTTTTCGTTTGCAAAGGATCTCCTCCAAAAGGCAATATGGGAGCTATAACCCACGTGGAAGTGCCGCATCCTTAGCGAGAAACTGGTCTTTTTTACTCCACGGAAGTTATTTTTCAAAAAATAAGAAATACTTGCTGCTCACCCATTTGCGTACCATGAATCATTCGTTGATGGAACAGGGGGGCGTAATTTTAGCCGATACAGTCGATAATATCATAGGTCGTGACGATTATCATGGTCCTGCCAGGCTGCATACGAGCGCCAAATCCTGGCATAGACGAACCAATTTCCACTTATATCACCAGTACAAGGCATTGAATGGGTTTCAGTTTTTTAACCGACTCAATCTGGAAACCAACATCAATCGTTTTACCGATAGTGAGCCTATGGAAGGCGTAGCCAATCAGGTATATCCCCTCATCGAAGGTTCACCGATACTCCCGCTCAATCAAAGAGTCAAACATTTTTTGCTGGATAATAAGGTGGGGATAAAAGGGCATTTGTCGGGTTATGATTACCGATTGTTTTTTCAAACACGGGCTCAAACCATGAGCGGCAGTCGTTATTTAACTGACTCTACCTCAGAAAATTACAGCTTAAAACGCTTCGAGCCCATTTTAGGGGTGTGGATGCAATACCGTCTAAAAGATTCTACTTGGAGGCTGACCTCCCAGATAGAGCATGTCCTGGGTCGCGACCTACTTATGAAAGGAGAATTGACAATTCCCTGGGCTAGGGGGAGTTTTCAAACCACACTTACCTCACCCGATTTGTTGATGACGATGTATAAAAACAGTCATTTATATTGGAACAATCCGGATGAGAATATGAAGTTAGCCAAGGTCGTCAGTGTGACGGGTGCTATTCCTTTAAAATTTAATACCCTTTCGATCATTCCGGATTTTCAATGGCATCAGGTATTCAATTACCTCTACTATGATGAAAATGCCAGGCCAGCCCAACATCAGGGAACGGTTTCGATTATGCGCTGGGGGGTAGATGCCGATATCACGCTGGGGAGGTGGCGTTTTCGATCCCTCGCCTACTATACGGAAGGTTTTGATAATGGAATCATTCGTATTCCCCGAATTTTTTGGAGTGGAGAAGTCAGCTTTGAGTTTACCTATGCCAAAGCGTTGGATATACAATTGGGTTTAGCGGGGTATTATACGTCAAAATATTACGCTGATGCCTATATGCCCTTGACACAACAGTTCTATGTCCAAAATCATTTGCCGGTTGGAAACTATCCGGTGTTTGATGTCTTTGCCAATTTTAGAATAAAGAGAACGCTACTATTGTTAAAATACGCTCATTTAAATCATCGATTACTATCCAACGGTGAAGGTTATTTTATCACACCGGGTTATTTAGGACTTAAACCAGCAGTTTCATTCGGTGTGAGATGGCCTTTATTCGACTAAATTATCCAAGGTATGTCACTTACTACGTTAGGGTTGAAATTACCCACCGATCCCCGCTGGGTCGATATAGCGCGAATGCGAATTCAGGACATTCTAGACGATCATGCCTGGTGTGAACAAAAAGCCGCTAGCTCCTGCATATCCCTGATCGTACAGTACCCTAAAAAGAAAAAATTGGTAGAAGTTCTTACCCCCATCGTCGCCGAAGAATGGGGGCATTTTCAACGCGTCTTAAAAGAGTTGAAAAAAAGAGGATTCGAACTTGGAAATCAACGTCGTGACCTTTACGTAGCCGGAATACGTAGTATATTGGTCCAGAAAGGTGCTGAAGACGATGTTTTTTTGGACAAATTGCTTTTTTGTGCTTTGATTGAAGCGCGTAGTTGTGAAAGATTTAAAATCCTCTCTGAAAAAATTGAGGATCAAGGTCTCCAAAAATTCTATCGGGAGCTGATGATCTCTGAAGCGGGGCACTATCGCACCTTCCTAGATTTGGCGGAAGCATATCTTCCTCAGGAAAAAGTAAAGAGAAGGTGGCAGGAAATCTTAGTAGCTGAAGCAGAAGTTATCAAAAATTTGGAAGTAAGAGGGGATCGTATGCATTAATTTTTTAATGAATAATGGCTTCTTTTTTAAACCAGGTGGCGAATTACCTGTTGAAAAATCACCAGGGGAATTTTTCAGAAATACAGGTGATAGTTCCCACCCGAAGAGCTGTTTTCTTCCTAAAAAGGGAAATAGGCACTTTATTGGAACACCCTATCGTCAGTCCGGAAATTAAGGCCATTGACGATTTTGTAGAAGAAGCTGCAGGTTACGTTACGACCGACCCGGTCAACTTGATTTTTTACCTATACGATGCCTTCCGGGAGATCGATGAAAAGGTCGATTTCAATCGATTTATGGGGTGGGGGAGTGTCCTTCTCTCCGATTTTGATCGTATCGATAAAGCACTCGTAAAAGCAAATTACCTTTTCGATTATTTGACCGAAGCTAAGGCACTCGAAAGGTGGGGGCTAGCGGAAAATTTAAATTCTGCGAAGGGAAACACTGAGCAGTTCTTCTCGTTGTTTGAGAATATTCGAAAAGTTTATGAAAGATTCCGCACCAAATTACAACAGAAAAATGTAGCCTATCCGGGAATGGCCTATCGGTATCTGTCTGAACACGATACTTGGACGGAACGATTTGCAGATAAGGTTTTTTACTTTGTGGGGTTTAATGCTTTCACCAATTCCGAAATGCAAATCGTGAATAAACTGCGGGCATTGTCGGACAGAAGTCGGGTTTTTTGGGATTCTGACGCCTACTACATGGAAGCAAATACCGTTGTAGAAGCGGGGCGGCAAATGCGCAAGTTAAAGGCCCATCGTACGTTTGGAACCGAGTGGGAATGGATGGGCAACCACTTATTGGAAGATCCCAAAGAAATAAACGTATATGGGGTGCCCAATGCTACGCTTCAGACCAGGGTTGCCGGTCAGCTTTACCAACAAATTCTCGAAAAAGTTGACCAACCCGGGATGACAGCCATCGTTTTGGCGGATGAAAATCTTTTAACGCCCCTATTATATGCATTGGATGAATCCGTACCCGAGGTGAATGTGACCATGGGTTTGCCCCTCAGGAATTCGCTATTGTTCACCCTTGTCGATGCGATTTTCGAACTGCAAGAACATTTGGATTCCGTCCGAGGTAAAGGGAAGCGTTACAATTTTCGTTATGTAGTAAAATTGTTAAGTCATCCATTTCTCCGCCAATATGGGGAAATCAAATCCAGTTCGTTCGGAAAGGATTTTGTTGAAGAGTTGATTGTCAGAACTCATCAGGAAAACAGGGTATATTTTACCGAAGAGGAACTGAGCGAAGAGAGTGGTGGGGATCCTCTGATTCAAAAGCTTTTTCAGCCTTGGACTAAAGGGGATTCCATTGCAATAATCGATTCGCTATACGATATCATAGATCTTCTCAGTGATGTTTATAAAGATTCAAAAAATAGTGTGGAGTTAGAATATCTTTATTTGTTCTATACCCTGTTAGGTAAATTCAAGCAGTCCTTGGTTAATGGGCAAAAGGATTTGAGTTTAGCTACCCTTCGCCAACTGTTTTTTGAAATGATTAAGCAAAACAGGATTCCATTCTCCGGGGAACCTGTCAGTGATTTGCAGATTATAGGGCTGCTGGAAACGAGGGCGCTGGATTTTGACCGAATCATTGTTCTATCCATGAACGAAGGCGTGCTACCGGCTCGAAAATCACAAAATTCCCTTATCCCGCTGGATATCGCAAGGGAGGTAGGTTTACCGACATACGAACATCAGGAGGCTTTGTCGGCCTATTATTTTTATCGTTTACTCCAGCGATCCAAGGAAATCCACCTGTTATATGTCAACACGACGGATGCGCTCGGTGGAGGGGAAAAAAGTCGTTTTTTATACCAATTGGAATATGAATGGCCACGTTATAACGATAACGTTCGTATCGTCCACCACACAGTAGAATGGGAGGGAACGGATTCTTCCTCAGCTCCGATTCAATTGACAAAAGATGACAATGTAATTAATTCCTTATTGGAATATCTAAACAGAGGTATTTATCCGACACATATCCATACTCTCCTGAACAGCCCATTCGACTTCTACGTCCGTCATGTGTTAAACCTACAAGAGGAGAGGGAAACGGAAGAAATACTAGGAATGGACAAACTCGGTTCGTGGCTACATCAGGTTTTTGAAGAACTGGATCGTCGATATTTTCTAAAGGGGATAGAACCCACGAACGCACAGATCGAAGCCCTATTGGATGGATCATTCCGAAATTTGGGTGGATATGAAATAGACACGGGCTTAAACAGCATCTATTTCAAAGTGGGAGCACAACAGTTTATGACGTTTATGAAAGAACAGCATCTTCGGGAAGGGCATCGTTGGCCGGTAGCAACCGAACAAAATTTATCTACCATTCTCGAAATACCTGTACAGGGGACGACTGTTAAAGTTCGATTAGGCGGTAAAATAGACCGGGTAGAGATGGGCGAAGATGGTACCCTATACGTAATGGATTATAAAACGGGGAGTATCGATATCAAAAGTGCATCGGCCATTTCCAAGGATGTAGAAAACTACCTTACCACAGACAAGGACTATAAAATGAATTATGTTCGGCAACTGTGGCTATACCAATATTTAGTGTACCGACAAATGGAGCAAGAAGGGGGTTGGCGTTTAGGAAATCGAGTTTTTACCCTAGGAAGCCACCGGGTGAAGTCGGGCTTTTATTCGCTCAAATCGCCGGGAAGAGTTGTCGAAAACCCATTGATACTCACTGATTCGGAAGACCCCCGCGAATACATGCGTGAAACAGAACGCCTGCTGGGCTTAATCGTATCGAAAATGTTCACCGAAGGGGCATATTTCGTTCGGAATTAATCTGTCACTTTGAAAGTTACAAGCTTCTCAATACCAGCTAGTTCTGATCTTCCTTTAAGAGATACAGGTTTCGAATGTCGTTAATTAAGAATTTCTTTTGCATCGTAAAGCTATCAGGGTGTAGATGCTCAAATAATTCAGCCCATTCTTGATAGCGTTCAGGTTGCATTTTTTGGAATAAGGCTCCATCAATTTTTTTACTGATCAGATATTCTTCAAAAGTCATCGTAAATAAGGATTGGTATTAATCAAGGGAAATGGGTAATTCCCGAACTTTGGTATTGAACGTCGAAAATCGCCTAAGGGAGGTCAGGTAGTTGTTGACCTTTTCCTTGTATTCAAGCAGATAGTCCTCGTGTAATTTATCCTGTATCATGTGGATGACCTTACCTACTGTTTTGGCGATATTATTATCGTAGACATAGTATCCGGTTCCAAGATAATGTTCCGCCTTTTCAAAATGAAAATCCAGCACGTACAGGTATAACTCCACCTCCAAATGAGGTTGTTTAACTGTCTTTCTAAATTGTGTAATCAGTTTAAGTGAAGTTCTCAGCAAGCGCATTCGCCTCATGGCTTCACTTCTCCCTGGAAACACTTTGGACTGTAGGCCTCTTAGTTCTTCTTTATAAATCTCGAGCAGATCCTCCGCCCCAAAATCGGGGTTCATATAGGTTATGTAAAGGAATTCGAAAAACAGGCGATCTCTACCCGCCCATTTCAATATGATTTTATCCTTTACTTCAGGGGGTAAATGCTGAATTTGTCGTTTTTGATCGGCAGTTAATTTGGGCATACAGGAAAAAGAATTTACTCCTGCAAAGTTAGTTATACCTTTCTACTCGAAGACTGGAAAGTCCGGCTTTGTATTTAATAGTTATCTTTTTTCCGGACGTATCGTAATCGGGGGATCGATATACGCCTTTATCTACACGGTTAAAACCCGGGAATTCGGTAGAGTTAAGTGCTCCACTGGATCTGATTTCAACGGAAGCATTTTGGGGAACCTTAATTTCAACCGAAGCTACCCCAGCGCTAATGTCCACTTGTGTATCTTCTGACTTATCGCCCAGGGTGAGCATGACGTCAGCAGCTCCCGTACTCATTTCCAGTTTTTGAACATTCGTATTCCTAAAATCGAATCTACCTTCCCCAGCGCCGAATTTTAAATTAATGTCCCACGCGATTTGATCATTCAACTGAATATGGACCGTATTATCACTATCCTTGCGATCGACATCGATTTCTCCATTTTCCATATTGAAGTCGATAACAGCCGATTTGTCGGTCTGACTTTCTTGGTACTTGGAAATATAATTGACGAATGTCGATGATATATCCGCTTCGAACAGGCGTTCGGACCCACCTTCGATATTAAAGACACCTGCTCCACCCGTAAAATTCAGTCGAGAAGTTTGCAAATTATCTGGCAAATCATAGCCATAGTTTTTCTTTATCTCCTGTTCGTTTGGGGCCTTTCTTGCTTTGCGGTTTTTTCGTTTTTCAATTCTTTTCTCAGACTTAATCCTAGCGTCAGCATCATCGAAATAAGATATACCTCGAAGTTCCCGATGGGCGCCATGGACGACCCCACCAATGATGGCAAGGGTAATGAAAATCCCGGATAAACCTCCCGCTAACGTATTTCTGGTGATTCCTGATATTAAAAGAAGCACACCGGCGATAATCAGATACCAATACCAGTAGCTGAAAATCTCATGCCAGCGGAATACAAACAGATCCATACTTTTTAACAACCACAGCAATCCACCCGCTAGTAGGATTCCGCCTGTAATGATATTACCTGAATTTTTCATGGGATAAGTTGTTTATTTTTGATTACCCAAATAATATTTGATTAGGAGCAGACTTCCCGCAGTAATCAGAACAACGGGCCAGAAGTAGGCTCCAATAGGCAACCCGGTAAGATCACCAATTGCAAACATGGTACCGATGACAATCAGAATAACGCCCCAAAAAATGTCTTTGTAGTTCATGGCTATGAAGTAGTTTAATTCACTTTAAATGAATCTTCAGAGTCGGTGTTGCCCTCAGGATTATCCGGGTTGGAGGGGTCCGATGGGGGGGGCTCAGTGGGCATTTCAGGCCCACCCGGTGAAGGCGGGTTTTGATACCGAGCTTCCATATCCTGATCTCGCTTCTTAAGGAGGAGGTATGCCCCCAATGCAATCATGGCTACAGGCCAAAAGTATTTACTTAAACTATACCAGACATTGTATTGATCCAAGAGTATAAATACGCCAAATCCTATTAATCCAATGGCGATGATCTTAATATTTCGATCCCTTTTGACGGAGTCATTTACCGGTGGGGGAGTAGTCTGATAGGTAGGAGAGCCTGGAGCCATCGGATTGTCTATTTGATAAAATGTGTTGTCTTCGGGTAGTACCACCCAAAGTACGATATAGGCAAACAGAGACACACCAAAGCTGACAAATAAAGAGATGACAAAGAGAAGTCGTATGATTACAACGTCAACATTGAAATACTGGGCAATTCCTCCTGCAACACCACCCAGCACAGCCCCTTGTTTAACTCTACGAAGTTGCTTTTCCATTTTTTTTCCGGTTTAAATCTTATTGTTATCAAAGGTAGTAGGTAATGCAAGATACTACAAGCTGAACCTATATGACCGGTGGATTGGTCGGCTGAATGGTAATTGTACGTGATGGAATTTTTTACAATTTCATCCATTTACGTTTATTCTGTTTCCAGCGATTCCAAAATATCCATTAATTCACCATAGTCTGTATACCCGGGTCGAAGTTCTTCACTGCCTTTCAGGGCAATGCCGGCAATGGGTAATTTTTCCAAAAATTGGTGTAACTGCTGCCTATTTTCCCAGCCGAATCCTAGCAGCAGTTGAGTGGCCTCGGTTAATGTAGAAATGGCGTTTTGCCATTCCTCTTGTAAGGGCGAATTGAGACTACTTTCCAATAGCAAATACGTTACATATTTCCCATAAGTGGAAACGTAGTGAGACAGTGCGGGTGGCGAGATACGGTCTGCATCGAGGCGTAATAGGAGGGGGATGTCGAATTCACTGACGAGCATAGGAAGCATTTCGGGTATGGTTACCTGCAGGCAGTCAGGATTGTAAGTTTCAACCATCTCCCGTATTTCTTCAAAGTCCTCTGTCTGTGTTTCACCGACAAACTGTACCCCGGCTACCCATGAACGAATCTCCTGGTATTTCTCGGGCGAAACATAATTCTCATCAGTTTTATCCAGGGTAAACCCCAACATTTCGACACCCATCCCTGCGCAATAACGGGCGTCAGATAAATTGGTAACTGCACTTATTTTTACAATGGTAGATAGCATATCATTTTGGTTAAAGCACAAATTTAGCTCGATTGACCGGCTATACCTGATGAAATTAGCGAAATCTGTAGGAAAGACAATACGGCGATTTGGGATGGGTTATTGGATGACCCGCATACCTGGTAGGGATTCGGGGTGGTTGTCGCGAAGCCATACGATGAGCTGTTCCCGCACATAACTTCGTAAAGCGAAGGATTCCAGAGGACTGCTAACCGACATGGTGGCACGGACGACAATTTGCTGTGCCTGTGTATCTGTAACATGGAGTTCGCATACTTCCCCATCCCAATTCGGATGTTGTTTGACAAGCTCACGGTGTTTTTGACGCAAGGCTTCTAAAGGCGTGCGGTAATCGAGGTATAAATAAACCACGGCTATGAGGCTATTGTCATTCCGCGTCCAGTTTTCAAAGGGAGTATCAATGAAATAGGTAATCGGTAAAATGAGTCGGCGTCGATCCCACAAACGGACCACCACATAGGTGATATTAATCTCTTCTATATTACCCACTTCTTTTTCCACCACGACGGTATCCCCAATTTTTATAGGTTGAGTAAAAGCCACTTGCAAGCTAGCGAGTAAATTTCCCAAGGATTTTTGTGCCGCAAAACCTAAAATCACACTCAGAATACCAGCCGATGTGAGTAAGCCTACTCCAAATTGTCGTCCTTTTTCGAAACTCAAGAGAATCAGAGCCAACGCCACGACACCGATCGACATTACAAATAGTCTTCGTATAAACTGGATACGGGTAAATAATTTACGATGCGCAACCGATGCGGCAGGGTCAATCTCCAGATTTATGATGGTAATTCGTTCTATTATCGAAACCATCCGGGAAAGCACTACGGCAGATGCAATTATAAGTAGTGACTTTAAAAAGTTGAATGGGATCGCCGAATCGGGATGACCATCTATATAAAAACCCATGCTAACGGTGAGTAAAAGCAATGGGAAAAAGAAATATAGAGGCCGAGAAAGGCTGTTGCGGATCAGTTTAACATAAGAGGGAGCACTGAAGAGTTTTATAACCGAAACCAAGCTTAATGAGACTTTAGCCAGGATACTCCCGAACAGGATAGATCCAATGATAATAACCCACAGTGGGGTATCAACGGATGAGATAAAGGCACGTATATCCATACAGACGAAGATTCTCTACTCGTCCCGGTCGACCGGACGTGCAACAAAGATGCCCCGATTTTTTTTATTTTGAGCAACGTAACGGTGTAAGGGTAGTTCACTAAGCTCCACCGCCTTGTTGACCGAAGAAGCATGTAACAAGTAGGCCTGGTTTCCAATTTTATTTACGATACCCATATGGTTGCAGTCCAGTCCATCGATGGTTGATGCTATTCCGATGATGTCCCCGTCATTCAATTTGGGCTCTATGGTTTTAATATCAGCTAAGGGTATGAAATAATAAGTACGATTGTTGATCGAATCCTCTCTTTCTTTTAGCAGTTTCCATACTTCATCGGTATTGGCGGAGGGGTAAAGATTAGGATGGGCGGTCATAAAGTTAATTTCTTTCAGTAGGGGTTTCCCACCCAATTCTTTGGTGATATCCTTGAGTCGTCCGTTTCGTTCATTTTCATACATCCAGTCGATAAAATAGTGTAGACGCGATGCATAGCCGTCAATAATACCGTTCCGATATCTGATATTGGCTAAATTCCTTTTAAAAACTTCGTAATCACCTTGCTCTTTATAAGTTAATGCAAGGGCGAAGACCGTCTCAACCAGTGTAGTACAATCGACGCCATCAAATTTACAAACCAACTGCTCTTCCGGATTACCTTCCAGGGTATGTGCCACGTAGGGAGTTTTTAAGAAAGAATGGGTGATTTGTTTCATAATCACGCCCATTTGTTCCCCGTATGGTCCTTTGATCTTTTCTTCGAAGACTTTTTCCGGTGCCAATTGTGCCATTAGGCAGGAACTACTTAACCAAGTGATTGCGCTGATATATAGAATTGCTACACGAAATTTCGAAATCAAGCCAGTTTTCATGGTATTCGTTAGTGAGAGGTAAAGAATTAGATCGTGTACAATAAACGGAAATCGTGTGTATGTTGATGGAAAATTAGAAATATTTTGGCTGAATAAAAACAGACCACGATATCTATCAAATTGGGACTACCTTTCTTCGCGAGGACACCGCCGTGATCTAACCCGCTCATTGCAAGCCCAATTAAATAAAAATGGAGAGCGCCAAAACGATTCCCAACAATGAGCCCCCCATCCAAGAATTAAAAAGGTAGTCAGTGAAATATTTTTAAATTATTGTAGATTGCGAGAAGTAAACAAAACCTCCTTTATCCATTAACCTTATGTTATTGTACTGATCCATTTTGAGCGATGGTTTCTAACCTAATCGCTCTTATATCCCTAACCCTATCTCTAACCTTTAAATAGCACTTTATGCGGAAATCCTCTATTGAATATGCGATTATTCCCTTTTACACTGTCGATGATATTGAGAACAACCCGGTACTATCTGACAATTTTTTTGAAGCTTACCATAGAAACCGAAACACCATTCGGCACCAGGAAACGTCTGAACAAATCTTAGCTCGAATGGGAAGACAAAACCCAGGAGTCACGGATAAAATCTTCAATTCCCGGGTATATTTGTTAGGTGTTGAAATAACTTCGAATGGAGTCTCTCAACTCATTGGTGGATGTGTTATTGAATTTTATCGCCGTTGTAATTTCCTTGAAATTAAGGCCATATTTATCGATCCGGCCTATCGTGGGAGCGGACTAAAAGTCGCAATTAATCAGGATGAGAAACATCAAGGTTCCTTAGCCGAAGCTTTGATTAAGGACGAAGCAGCTGGTTTACCTGCTTTAGCAAAGCAAATAGAGAACGACTATCCCCATGCAAAAATTAAAACCGTAGTCGTTAAAACCGGCCTGGAGTCAACGGACCAATATTCGGTCGACGACTTGGTCAATAAAGTTCATTTTTTCCGTAAGCTCGGTGCGAAGCTGGTAACCACCAATTATATAGACCCGATATTGGAAAAGGAGAAGAATCGGACTTACTTATTGACTATTCCGTTTGCAAATCAGAAGACTAGATTTTTATCTATCGAAAAATTAATGTCTTACTCGCTCGAGACAATTTATTGTCGTTTTGAACGTGAAGCCACTCCCGCTTGTATCTATTCGGAAACGATGTACGAAGAGGATGTTCGAACGCTAAAATTGATAAAAAACAAGTCATTCAACCCGCATTCTAAAGGAGTTAATGGAAATGGGAAAGCTAATGAATTTCACGTTTCCTATTTTGACAATTATCGGGTGGGTAATGATTACTTTCCTTTACAAGAGGGTTTTACGGAATTGTTGAAAAAGGTATTTCAGGGCAGTAATAAAATCTATTTAGAAGAATTGCCGCGGCCTGAAAATCCAAAATTCAATTTTAAAAGGGCGTCCATCACGGTTCAAGTGTTGGTCGACGAGGATTATTTTAAACCGGTCAGTAATCTATTGACAATAGAAAATGGACATTGGGTAAAGGACATAGATCAATTGCATCAAAATATAGATTCTGGAAGACCGCAAAACAAAAGTAAAAGAAACAATTCAGCTGATTTAACGGGGGGTTCTTATGAAAACATAGACTATGACCGGGATTTAGCGCAAATTAGAACCGATGCGTATTATTGTCCCGTATGTCATTCCTACGAGACGGATTTATTCAGTTATCAATACCATGTGGATCCTCCCTATTACACCAAAGTATTTCAGCAGGATCTACGCGTTATCATGCGTGTCCCCCGGAAGATTTCCTTCACTTCAGAAGGTAGAGTGGAGGTTTATTATCGGCATAAGACGGGCGGATCTGGGAATAAATCGAACGGGGATTCTTGGTATTTACCCTTACGGCTATTTGTAAGTTATACCTATTTCGGGAAAAGCAACATACGCATTTGGAATCTTTCCTTTTCACCTACGGATGAAGTTCCGGTCGACGAATTCACCCTGATCAAGCTATCCAAATTTTTCACCGGTACACAGGAGAGTAAGTCGATTGAAGATAAAAACCGCCAGATTTTGGATAGCATTCGTTTTGCCATTATCGATGATAAAGAGATCGATCAGTTTGATTACGAGGGAGCGGATGATTTAAATTTTTATACATTAACCGATCTGTTTTTTCCTACGGATACCCTACCCACCGACCGCAAGTATTGGGACGTCTCCTATCAGCTAACGGATAGGGGGAAAGAACGTTTTGAATCCATCTTGAACCGCTCTAATAAGAGCCTATTTTCAACCCAGTTTTTTGATCCCCGCATTTCCTATAAAAATATTAAAACAGGGATATTGCATGTTGACCTCAATGAGGATTTGGTCTCAATTTCAAGTGATAATACGCAGGAAACATGGCGGGAGGATCTAGAAGAAATTTTTCAAGATTTATACAACGCGATTAAAAATCGAAATCAGGTCAAATCGGACGGTGATACTTTGTATCAGGAGGATAATTTTCGAACAGCGATAGCCAATATGCTTTGTGGCACTACCCTGGGTATATTTGATTTTGATCGGATGGGACCGGAGGAAATCGAAGATACGCTATCACCCCGACCGGCCAGTGTCACCGAATCGAGCTTTTTGACCATTAACCGGGGAGCACTTTCAGCTTTCTATACCTCTAAAGATGATGTCTTGGATGCAGCTTGGGATAGCTTAGGAGCTAGTCCCTATTTGCTGATACCCAGTGCCGTATTGTCCCACAACGAATATGTAACATTGGATGCCGAGGATCAACTGAGTTCTCTTTTGCAGCAGATCAAATTGAAAGAAGTAGACAAAAATAAAATTGACTTGGTGGTTCAACAACGAAATCAAATCAGTGATCTATTAAATGAACAATATCTACCCAATGTATTTCATTATAAAACCGAGCGGGATTTATATCAATACGGATCCGAACATCGGGGTATTTTTTGGCGATTTAGGGACACGATCGAGGGTTTGAAGCAGTTGGACATCATGATTGAACAATTAATTCTAACTCGCAACGAAGAATATCATCAGGTTGTCCAAATAGGATTGGGGGCTATCGCTGTTACTACCTTACTGTCATTTATAAAAGACTTGTACCTCATCAAAGATCAGCTTAATCCTTATCCTTGGATAATGGTAGGGATAATGGCCGTTTATGTGGCCTGGGCAGGTATAGTTGCCTATCAATACCGACGCTCGAAGAAGAGTACCCTGGGGACAGGCAACTATGTGTTAGATAATTAGACGTTCACCGATTTAAAAGAAAGTGCTGTGTTTAACCAAAAGCAAGCCCGCATACGTTAGAACAATCACTGGTAATAAATATGAATGCAATAGGGTACATGAGACGTACTGTCGAATGAAAATTTGATTGTTATTTATGCAGGTATGAAAAAATACTATTTTTGGAATGTGAGCGATTAGTCGGGGTTCTGATTAGAAAGTCTCACCTATTTATACATCCGATGCGAGATTCTCACGACCGTCAATACACGCTAAGTTGGATTACCGATGCTAACGAACTAGCAGGTGATCCCGATTCCATTGATGAATTTTTCGAGCTTTATCAGGATCCGACCAACTTCCCCGATCCGGATGAATTAGAGGACCCGGATTTTATTCGGGACCGCATTGCCTCAAGCAATAACAATCCACATACACACCTGTTGATCTTTAAACTGAGGAATGCTGACGGAAAGCCTAGGGTTATTGCCGGTGGGATAATCGAGTTCTATCCGGATAGTTGTTGTATTCTTGTCACTTATTTATTTGTTCATGAAGCCTTTCGCGGTTTCAAATTGCCGGGTCAGCACCAGAATATTGCTGAGATCATGATCCATAGTGAACAGGGATTAGTGGGTTTGGTTCGACATCTGGCTAAGAAATACGGTAAAGAAGTGAAAGCCGTTTTTTTTGAATCTAATAATCCGTACCAAACTGATTCAGCGTCAGATTCCATGCCTCCCGAAATGCGGTTACGTTTTTTTAAACGGAATGGAGGTAAAAAAGTCGATTTTGAATACATACAACCCCCGCTCGATGACGATAAAGGAATCGTGACCAATATGTATCTCCTTTGTTTTCCAGGCATTTCGGGTTTGTCCGACAAGATGCCGATTGGCGTAGTGATGGGATTTTTAATTGAATTATCCAAAAGTCTGGATCAAAACAAACCTCCTGGATCACCTGCTTGTTATGGATTGGAAAGATATCAACGAGATAGGGAAGTTATTTCAAATTTGAATGCCTCGAATCTTGATTTGATTGCTTTAGAAGGGTTTGTTGTGCAGGGCGTCAATGTGATTCAAACCATGTACCAATCGTTATTGGACCGTAGAGTCGACGGGGAAAAAGTAGCGTTGATCGCTATTCCGGGAGCCGCTTAGTAGTGCAATTTACACATTTCCAATCTCGTTTGATTTGGTAAAGGAATTTCCTTTAACAAGGATGATCCATTCGAACAACACCTTAATCACCAATAGAATTTATGCATTTAATTGAATCGGATCGCCATGAACTAATTGAGGCGGTCGGCCTTTTGGAAAACCCTGGAATTGCTGTTAAAATCAGCAATGTAGTCGGTATGCCTATTGAAAAAGGTCTTGAAATGCTTCCTAAAAATTGGAGTATTAAAATTAATGACGTCACAAAATCGGCCTTGTTAAAAGCAATTGATGTGGCGGTTAACACCCTTGAAAGCAAACCCAAAAAAGGACCAGCCAATTGGTTTCACAAGGGGGCTGTTGCTACTTCCGGTGCTTTGGGTGGTTTTTTCGGATTGGGTGCTTTAGCCATCGAACTTCCGGTTACCACAACGCTTATGCTCCGATCGATTGCAGACATCGCTCATAATCAGGGGGAAGACATCCGTGATATGCCTACCAAATTAGCCTGTTTGGAGGTATTTGCTCTTGGTGGAAATAGTGAAAGTGACAATGCTGCGGAGAGTGGGTATTTTGCCGTAAGAGCCGCCATGGCAAAGTCAGTTGCAGAAGCTGCAGAATTTGTTGCAGTAACGCAAATAGGTAAAGAAAGTGCTCCCGTGTTGGTTCGCTTTATTACTAGAATTGCCGAAAGGTTCAGTATTCCAGTTTCGCAGAAAGTGGCGGCTCAGGCAATCCCCTTGGTGGGAGCTGCGGGTGGTGCTTTGGTAAATACCTTGTTTATGGACCATTTTCAAGACATGGCCAAAGGGCATTTTATCGTCAGAAAACTGGAACGTAAATACGATAAGGATTTCATTAGAGAGTTGTACGAAGAAATTCGTAGAAGTGAGGAATCGAACTAATTTTGATAAAAAAAACAGACTGAAAAGCTTTTAATTGGGCTGTTCAGTCTGTTTTTTAGCTCCCCGATGAATAGGAAATGCGGGTTGACATAGGCATTTCATTATTTAGGGCATCGAGTAGCTTAAAATGGAATGGAGATTTTCAACTCCCTATTCGAGACGTTCAAATGCTACTTTAAAATGTTTTTAAGGTAGTCTACACATTTTCCAACTTCGGTAACGGCATCCGACCCACTAGGAATATTGTATTCCAGCTCCACATCACAATAGATAGGCCATTTATTGGATTTGATCGCCTGGAATATATCACTCAGGGGTGTTTCTCCCTCACCAAACGGACGGTTTTTATCCGGATCCCTGTGCTTAGGACCGGTTTTATCTTTCACATGAATACTCACGATACGGTGATGTAGACGGTTCAAAACATTTACCGGATTATCGCCCGTGGCTCCAAAATAATGGCCTACATCAAAATTGAGCATTAGACGATCCCCGTGTGCTAGTATTTTATCAAAGCTAAAGCCCGGTCTACCAGGTTGGCCGTGATTATGCAAAATGACGTACATCTTGTGTTTGTCGGCAAACGGAGCCATTTTCTTCGCAGTTTCTTCAGAAATCTCCATTGAAATTCCCTTCGCACCTACCGCTTTTGCTGCTTTAAAGGCGTAGTCAATTTCTTCATCAGACCAGTTTGGGTTTCCTAATTTCAAAATGTGGATGTTGACACCCCGTTTCTTGAATAGCTTTTTTACCGCCTTGAACTTATCCATAGAAACATTTTTGCGCCATTCTCGAATAGCCTCCGCATCCTTCGTTTCGGGGATTCCGGCATATCGTTCAACCGGTCCGCCCATTAATTCAACCGAACTGATTCCCGACTTGACAATATAATCGAGAGTGGCTTCGAGGGATTGATCAGGCAAGGAGCGGTAACTGTAGGTAATCGTTCCGATTTGAACTCCATTTACCTTGGAATTAGGTTTGCCCTGCCCCCAAACAGATATAAAAGGGGTTAATAGTAACGACAGCGCTAAAAAAGCAGACTTAATAAGTTTTATGTGCGAATGCATTGTTTAAAATAAGAATTATAGTGAATAGGGTCTTCTGTATTCGTAATGATTTAATCGGTGGTTGGCGGCTTCTTGATCATCCCCAAAACTCAGGGTTACAGGATCCCACTTGACCGGACGTTGTAATTCGATGGCGATATTGACCAGACAGCAAAGGGTATTCGTGCTACATCCAGCCTCTACAGGGGCAATCGTATTTTTCCGAGAGCGGACAGCATCGATAAAATCTTGCATATGAGGTGCCGGCGCCTTCGGGTCAGCCGGTTCAGGCTTACTTACTAACGAAGGATCGGAGCATTCGATGAATCCTCTTGCTACCTTAATCCAACCTTTTGTGCCATTAAATCGCACGCCTTTTCCACCTTCTTCCCGGAAATCCTGCTCCGTCATTACTATTCCGTTGGCATATTTCATGGTGTTGTACTGAGCCCCCTTATAGCCTTTAGGAATGTATTCAATCGGCCCCAGTCCATCCATTCCTATGGCTGCTTGTGCGATATCAAACATATGGGCGCCCCAGTCCGAGGTATATCCGTTCCCTGTTTCCCGATACCAACGCCAAGCTCCCCAAATCTTTTCGTTCTGTTCCGGATTAAGCGATATCGGTGGCGCTAAATCAGGATGGTAGTGGATCTTTGGATCATTGAGTGGGCCTAGCCAAAGATTCCAATTCAGCGACGCGGGTACCGGTTGTTTAGGGAGATCAAAGGGTTTCGGCGGTTCCCCGACGGAGGCATAAATCGTTTCGATATGGCCAATCGCCCCACTACGCACCAGTTCAATCGCACGCTGGAATTCTTTTCCAGAACGTTGCTGGCTCCCAACCTGCAATACCGTCTTGTTATCCCTGACCGTTCGAACCATTTTGATCCCCTCTTGAATAGTATAGGCGAGGGGTTTTTGAACATATACATCTTTTCCGGCTTGACTGGCATGAATGGTATGTAAGGCATGCCAGTGATCCGGTGAAGCAATGGATACAGCGTCAATGTCCTTACGCTCCAACATTTCTTCATAATACTCGTAGGTATCACAACGTGGAGCTATGTTCTGAGACTTTTGCCAGTTTTCAACCCGCCGCTTAAAGCGCTCCCGTTTTAAGGCGTCTACATCGGAACCGGCAATTACCTGCACCCCTGCCGATTTGGCAAAATTTCCGAAATCACCTAGTCCTTGGCGTCCAAGGCCTATAAATCCCATCGTAACCCGATCACTAGGGGGGATTCGGCGACCGTCCGGAAGACGCCAACTTGGAAGTATGGTCAAGCTTGTCAAACCTAAGGCCGACATTCCCAAAAAGTTGCGGCGACCAATAGCGTTCTTTTTTGTTTTCTCCATTTATATCAATCTGTTATATTTTATCGGATTATATTCAATTCAAATAACATCATTTTCCACTTTTGCACGCTCCAGATTCAGTATTAGAGACCCTGAATGGTGTTTCGAAGATGGACATAAATGAATCATTTCCCAAGTCCTTGCCGATTCATGCCAAAAAGCCATCCTTAGTTAAAGCATTTTTATGCTCAGTTTTAATGAACTGAAATCGGCGTTACCACTTTTTTTAGGGGATTGCCTCTCTGCGTTATCGATATAAATTCCGTTTCGAAGGCTTCCTTCCCTATGTTAGAAAGACGAAATAATACGGGGCAAACCTTCTGTTTTTTTAGATTAGTGATAGGAATTGAGCTTTTTGGGGATAATATTCGTAGAAAAATACAATTGTGTATCGGGTGGAACGTTAAATATGAACAAACTAAATTTAACGACATCATGTCCATGAAAAAAATGAGTATATGGTTAGCCGTAATAGGCGGGTTACTCTTCGCTTCCTGCGAAAAGGAGGAAATTGTTTCTGAGGGTACACTTCCTACGGTAGCAACCCAATTTATCAGCACGCATTTCCCCGATGAAAATGTGTTACAGGTGAAGAAAGAAAAAGATTTTATCGGGAAATCGATATTTGAAGTTCTTTTGAGCAACAATTACGAACTGGAATTCAAAGAAAGCGGAGAAGCTCAGAAAGTCGACGGCAATGGGAAACAAATTCCAGAAGCTGTTATCTCGCCGACGACAATCCTGACGTATTTGGAGACAGAATTTCCGGACTTTTACGCGATCGCCTGGGAGAAAGATTCCAATGGTGAAGTTGAAGTAGAATTGAATAATGGTTTAGAGCTTCGATTCAACAAAGAGGGTGAATTCCTCCGTTTCGACGACTAAGATTTAAAAGCCTACCTGTAACTGGATACGGACTAGGGAGCCTTTGTGGTGATTATCGGGCAGACGGAAATCTTCAAATTTGCGATTCGAAAGGGTGAAAGCCGCAATAAATTCGACGTATTTTGAGAGATACCAGTCTGCCCCAAATTCCAATTCTTTAACGATATAATGACGGGCGTCGCGTTCATGTTTTTTTGCGCCGTTAAAATGCTGTATGCGCGCATAGGGGTACAATCGCTGTTTTTTGAACTGTATTTTGTAGTTGGCCAACAAATACCCTCCCCACAGAGGCTGCGTAGTGATTTTGTGGGAGTTATGGGTAAATTCCGGTCCTATACCCCAATTGTATTCCGCCTGTAATCCAAAGGGCTGCGGAAACAGGACGGACGAAATTGCCACTCTACGATCGGGGTAAGTTTTGGTTTCATTCGTTAAAACCCCCTCTGTAAGTTTGGCATCAGCTATGGTATATTTACCGGTATAGCCTTGTAGCGAAAATTCCAGAAATTGCTTACCGATGTCCAAAGGGTAAGTAACTCTTACCACTAAATGTTTATTATTGTTCAGATCTTTGAAGGTACTTTGCCCTTGAAAGATACCTGCTGAAATAATTCCTTCGTCCCCCGTACCTTTTAGCCCATTTTCGGAGCGGGCTTTCAACATTTTTTGGTACCGCTCGGGAGTCCAATAGAAAAATAAACCCCAGTCACGTTCGTTTATAAAAGCACTATTGACTGCGTCATTTCGGTCGAGGGGGACCCGCTGCCGTGACGATTGTATGTTTTCAAATCCGTAGAGAACCTTCGTCTGTCCCAGTCTAACGCGAAATTCTTTTTTCTTGTCAAAACGGTATTCAAAATACATATCCCGTAGGGTCACGGGGGTACCTCCTTCAATGAGTCCTCCAAAATCCGGTTGTATCGTGAATGTCAGTTGGGGATTTAAATGGAAATCAAATGAAAATCGGAGTCGCCGAAAATATAATCCGACCCCGGTACCCCAGGATTTATCGCATTGTTCGCATTCCAAATTCGGATTGGTTTCAAAAAGTTCGTTGTAACGGAGTTGCGTATATCCACTGATATCGACCCAGTCCCATTTCTTGCTTTTTGTGTTGGTTTCGAGGGGTAGAGTCGAATCTACTTGTGCATATATCGTCAGTGGCATCAACGAGATAACCACTAGGGAAAGTATTTTTATCATATATCAACAACCGTGGTGTGAGGCAGTAAAGAATAAATAATAACAGTTGTTTCAAATAGCCGTGTTAATGGATTAGTGGTGCATTTATGATTAGACAAAACTAGTAATAAAAACGGACTTTGAGCCATTCTTTTGCAAATTGGGTGTCCAGCCTAAATAGGTTTATTCATTCCAAATTGGAGGGGAGGAGCTGAATACATAAAATAGGAACTAATACTTTTATGTAACTTAGCGGAAAAAATTTAGGCTAATTTTCAAGGCTAGTCGTTGGAGAAATAAGATAGCGAAAATTAACCTGCATGGGACGTTCCAGTTCCAATTTTATTGGTAAAACTAGCAGCGTGCTCTGATTTTGTTATGCGGATTTTATTGGTTGAAGATGAAGCAAATGTGGCCTCTTTCATAAAAAGGGGGTTAAATGAGGAGGGTTTTGAAGTAGATGTCGCATTTGATGGGATGATGGGCTTGCGTCTGTTCGATAATAAGAAATACGATGTGATCGTACTGGATCTAAATCTTCCCAAAATCAATGGGTTTGATCTATGTAGGGAAATAAAGGATAACGATCGTACCCAACCCGTTTTACTTTTAACCGCATTGGACAGTATTACTGACAAGGAGAAGGGGTTTGGTTCGGGTGCCGACGATTACCTGGTCAAACCATTTGAGTTTAGGGAATTAGTACTGCGTCTTAAAGCGTTGGGGAGGCGGATTACGCCTTTTGAAGAAACGGGTCGTAACATCGCGGTCGCGGATTTGGTGCTGCATACCGGAGCGAAAGTCGCCAGTAGGGCAGGGAAAATTATCAATTTAACAAGCCGGGAATATTCTCTTTTGGAGTATCTGATGTTAAATGCCGGAAAAATTGTCAGCCGGGTCGACATTGCGGAAAAAGTTTGGGATATTCGTTTTGACACTAATACCAATGTGATCGATGTGTATATCAATTATTTGCGAAAAAAAATTGATGTGGGGCATTCTAAAAAATTACTTCACACTGTGATTGGTATGGGTTATATGATAAAAGAGTAGCGCATGCTGATTCGTCACCGGCTCATATTATGGTTCATTATCTTCGTCACGCTGGTCCTGCTGTCGTTTTCCCTGTTCATTTATTTCACCTATGCAAAACACCGCGAGGTCTTTTTTCAGCAACGACTCGATCGGCGTGTACTAGGTACTCAACAACTTTTTGATCCGGAAGGGGAGCTGAAAGGGAGCATCAATACGGTGCTGCATGAACAGACTGACCTCGTATTTTCGGGTAAAGACAGTCTTTACTATTCGAATATTCAGGTTTTCGATTTTTTTCCTACCCCTACCTTTCTCGATAGCGTCAGAACAGCTGGGAAGGTTTTTTTTTCGTATCAAGTAAAAGCCCATGAAAACCCCAAAGCGGGTGTTGCGATGGCCTACCGGGTGTCATTTCAACCCGAAGACGAAAAACCCTATGTGGCGATCATTACGGCTTATGATTCAGAGGGCTTCCAACGACTACAATCCCTTAAAGAATTGCTGTTTTTGGCTAATCTGATCTGCATTGGCTTGGTCGGTATATTCGCTTATTTTTTCTCAAACCGCGCACTATATCCATTAAATGCCCTTATTGATCAATTAAAAGGAAGGTACAATCACACGCTTTCCTTTCGTTTACAAAATCTGACACCCAACGACGAGGTAGGGTCTTTAACTTCCTCCTTTAACGAATTACTCGATCAACATGAAAGACTCATCGCTAATCAGCGGTCCTTTATTTCCCAGGCTTCACACGAATTAAGGACGCCAATGGCTACCTTAAAAGGACTTTTAGAAACAGCTTTGTATTACGATAAGGATGAGAAAAGCCTAAAAGAAAGTCAGCAAAAAGCCATTGCTGAATTGGATCGACTCATCAGTTTGGCAAATGGCTTGCTGTTGCTGGCCAGTATTGAAAACGAAGAAGACTATATCAATACGCAGCGAGTCGACCTAATGGAGTTGCTAATGGACTGCGTAGGTCAGGTACAAACCAAGTGGCCGGAACAAAAAATTAAATTGACATTCACTGACGCCATCATGATGCAGGATCGCCCGTTGGTAATACCCGGTGAAGAGTCGCTGCTCAAAGCCGCCATCACCAATCTATTGGACAATGCCTGTAAGTACTCGGTAGAAGCTAATGAGTATGATATTGAAAAAGAAGATACGGCAGGTAAAGAATCAAATTCCCTAACGGAGGGAGGTCTAACCACTTCACAACCAAATAATTTAGACAATTCAGTTGAAAAATCGGCGTCCGATGAAGTCGTGGTTTCATTGGAAATGAATACCGAGACCCGACTCCGACTACGTATATTAGATCACGGAATTGGTATACCTGAAAATGAGATTTATCATATTTTTGAACCTTTGCACCGAGGGTCAAATGCCACAGGCCATACGGGTTTCGGAATTGGATTAACGCTAGCTCACCGTATCATAAGGTTGCATCGAGGCGAAATGAGAATCTCCTCTATATTGGGCAAGGGGACTGAAATCGTCGTGGATTTCTCATTTCCGTATAACTGATTTTCAAGATCAATTATTGTATTAGAATAATTTTAATGTAGGTAAAAAGAAATCTAATCGCAGTTTAATCTCCTGCTAAGACCAACACTTTATCTTGCTAAAATTCAATCAAAGTGTTATTTGTTAGCGTGTATGTTGCGAGGATTTTCTAGTAAAATTTCATTAGTAGCAGTTGTAATACTTTTTCAAGTACTTTCTTCCATTTCAAGTCATGCTCAGGGTAATCCTGCTGAGGAAATTGTATCGGTCAATTTAATTCAGGCTTTGGAGAAAGCCCGTCAAAACTATCCCGCTTTGAAAAAGCGAATAGCGGAAAAATTGGCAGCAGGGGAGGATTTAGCGTCTGCACTAGCCGAATATTATCCTACGATAGGTATTCAAACCCAGGCACTATTTGGAACCTCAAATCAAGTGCGTGGACCCAGTCTTGGATACGATGGGCTTTTGTTAGGATCCAGTGGTTCGATCAAAACCAATGGTTTTAACTTTCAACCTACCTGGACGTCGGTTGCCTCCACGGTTATTGATTGGCAAGCCTTTACGTTTGGTAAAAAGGAAATGGATCGCAATTTAGGAGTTGCGCGTCAGGAAGCCATCGAAAAGACCTACGAGCAAGAGTTGTTCGAACACCAAATAAAAGTTGCGGATACTTATTTGCTCGCTCTCAATGCTAGAAAATTTGTGGAATTGCAGGAGCGAGCGCTTCGTCGAACCGAGGATATTGTGGCCGTAACGCGCGCAAATGCTGAGTCGGGACTGAAGGCTGCCATTGATAGTTCTTTGGCCGTAGCTGAATCAACACGAGCTTTACTCCAGCTCATGGATAGCCAAGCCCGTGCCAAAACACTCGAAACAATGTTGGGTGAATTAATCGGCGAGGCTGGAAAAGAAATTGAATTAGATACCATGATCTTTTTCACACAGCTTCCCGGCAATTTCAATTTCACCAGTTCCGAGCCCAACCGCCACCCCCGATTACAAAAACTGGAATATCTACAGAAAGTTAAGGAGTATGAAATCAAGCGTTTACGTTTAGGCGTAATGCCTGAATTTCATCTGATGGGGTCATTTTGGGGAAGAGGATCTGGGATAAAAGAAAGACCTGATGAAAACGGGGATTTTTATATTTCTTCATCACTATCAGGGCTTAATATTCGCGCCTTAAATTATGCATTAGGTGCAACGCTCGTATGGCATCCCTCTCGGATATTCCAAAATCGCCGACAATTAGCCGCTGAAAAGTTCAGATATGACGCGCTGCGTGAATCTTATAATACGGAATACAACCGTGTGCTAACTGAATTGAAGAATTCGGATATTCAATTTAACCTGGCTTACCAGACGGTTCAGAAGACCCCATTGATGGTAAATGCGGCCAGGCAAGCCTATGCGCAATCGTTGGCTCGCTATGAAAATGGTTTAGAGAATATTCTCCTTCTAACCCAAGTTACAGACCTTTTCATTAGAGCGGAAACCGAATATCTTTTTTCCATTAATAATTTTTGGCGGACCCTATTGATGAAGGCGGCCGCAAAAGGAGATTTTGATGTCTTCCTAGAACAAATCCCTAATTATTAAACGATTCCATGTTAAAGAGTGCATTAAATAAGCCTATTTCAATTATCGTTGGTCTAGCGACAGTCATCATTTTTGCTGCCCTAGCCCTGGTGAGGATACCTATTGATATTTTTCCCAATCTCAATCTCCCAACGATTTACATATCACAACCTTATGGTGGGATGTCGGCTGCCCAAATGGAAGGATTTGTGGCGACGCGGTATCAAAACCAAATGCTTTACGTATCCGGTATTAAGGATATAGAAGTAAAGAACATTCAGGGAACCTGTTTGATCAAGTTGACCTTCTATGAAAATGTGGACATGGCCCAGGTAGCCGGTGAGGTAGCGACGCAGGTAAACCGGGTGATGAACTATCTGCCACCTGGAACGGTACCCCCCACAGTGGTACGTTTCGATGCCTCAACCTTGCCGGTAGGTCAGTTGGTTTTCAGTAGTCGATCAGCTCCCTTGGCGGAATTGCAGGATATGGCCTCCTCCAGGATACGCCCTTTATTTTCTCAGATACCGGGTGGTGTCGCTACTTCTCCCTTTGGTTCCAATGAAAGGACTATTGTGGTCAGGGTAAACCCTGAAAAAATGAAGAGCTATGAGTTGACACCGGATGAGATTGTGACCACCATGGTGGCTAATAATAAAATCTCTCCCGCAGGTAACGTTCGTATCGGTGATTACATGGTGATGACCCCCAGTAATACGGTATTGGAAAACGTAGAAGATTTTTTAAATATCCCTTTACGTCAGGGGGCAGGTCCGATGATCTTTATGCGGGATGTAGCAACCGTGGAAGATGCCACAGACGTTCCCGTGGGTTATGCGCTTATTAATGGAAAACGTTCGGTATACATACCCGTATCCAAATCGGGTGATGCCTCCACTTTATCGGTCGTATCGGCTTTAAAGGAGAAACTCCCTGAAATGCGGAGTTTGTTGCCCGATTACATCGACCTGACTTATGAGTTCGACCAGTCGGTCTATGTAATGCAGTCGGTCCATGCGTTGGCGGTCGAAGGAGGACTAGGTGCATTGCTTACCGGTCTGATGGTATTTTTATTTTTACGGGATATTCGAAGCTCCCTGATTGTTATCCTGACTATTCCAGCTTCATTACTTGCTTCCATTTTGATGTTGCAGTTGACGGGTCAGACGATAAACATCATGACCTTGTCAGGCCTTGCATTGTCGATCGGTATTTTGGTGGACCAATCTACAGTGGTTATTGAAAACATTCACCAACATTTGGAAAAGGGTAAGTCCAAAGCTCGGGCGATTAAAGATGCTTCGGCTGAAATGAGTTTTCCGTTGTTGTTGATTACGATCGCGATTTTGGCGGTATTTGCTCCGGCATTTTTGATGGGCGGGATCCCGAGGGGAATGTTTTTGCCCTTGTCACTAGCAGTTGGTTTTTCGATTTCTGCATCTTACCTCCTTTCGCAAACGCTCGTACCCATTCTAAGCAACTGGTGGTTAAAAGACCACACACATTCGGAAGAAGAGGGTTCTTCAACCAATGGAAAGAAAAAAGATGGGTTCATGGCTCGGGTGCAACGCGGGTACAACAACTGGGTTAGCCGCTTTATGAAACGGAGAAAAACGGTGGTCGGCCTGTACCTGGTTGGGTCCTTCTCCTTAGTTGTTCTTCTCTTCATGATGATTGGTACTGATCTCATGCCCCGACAAGAAAAAGCCAAACAGTTTCAGGTACGTTTGATTGGTCCGGAAGGGCTTCGACTGGAAAGGATGGAAGAGCGGGTGAAGGAAGTCCTGTTGCACTTGGAGGATCTGGTCGGCAAAGAAAATATAGGTATTACTTCTGCATACGTCGGTATGACACCTTCTAGTTATGGTACCAGTGCACTTTATGTCTTCAATGCGGGACCGCACGAAGCCATTTTGCAGGTCGCCATGGCTCCTGATTATAAGATGAAATCACTTTCAGACTTAAAGGATCAGATCAGACAAAAATTACAGAAGGAGTTCCCGGATATGAAATTAGTCTTCGAGCCCATTGAACTGACCGAGAAAATCATGAGTCAGGGAGCGGCTACTCCCATCGAAGTGATGATTGGAGGTAAAGACATTGCCGAAAACCAAGCCTACGCCCAGAAGGTAATCCGCGAGCTAAACAAGATTCCTTATTTAAGGGATGTGCGTATCAAACAACCGCTCCGTTATCCTACGGCACAAATCAATATCGATCGTGAGCGTGCCGCCCAGTTAGGCCTATCGGTAGATGCTATTGCTAAGTCGCTAGTGGCTGCTACCTCTTCCAGTCGCTTTACTGCGAAAAACCTTTGGTTAGACCAAAGCAAGGGTTTTGCCTATCAAGTACAAGTGGAGATGTCGCCTGAACATATGAAATCCATTGCGGATATTCAGAATATTCCTTTAGTAAAAGGGCAGCTCCGACCCACATTAGGGGATATTGCGACTATTACGACCACCAATGTGCCGGCACAATACGATAGGAGAGGTCCTCGCCGAATTCTGACGATTACAGCCAATACCCATCATATAGATTTAGGAACCGCCAGTGCTGCCGTTCACAAGGCAGTTGAAGCAGCCGGTGAGCCGCCACGGGGAAGTGTTGTTTCGGTAGAGGGAATCGCAAAGTTGTTACAGGAAACGTTAGAAAGCTTACAGTTTGGGTTGATTTTAGCGGTGGTGGTTATTTTCTTACTATTAGCCGCGTCGTATCAGTCGTTCCGACTTGCTTCTATTATCATGGTCACTATACCATCGGTACTGGCTGGGGCATTATTACTGTTAATATTGACCGGGCAAACCCTCAATTTGCAGTCTTATATGGGTATCATCATGTCGGTAGGGGTATCGGTAGCTAACGCCCTGTTGTTGGTTACCAATGCGGAAACATTGCGATTAGAGTATCGTGATGCATCTGTAGCGGCCCGTACTGCAGGTTCAATCCGATTGAGGCCGATCTTAATGACGGCACTAGCCATGTCTATTGGGATGGTGCCTATGGCCAGTGGATTTGGAGATACGGGAGAACAAGTGGCTCCTTTGGGAAGGGCGGTGATTGGTGGCTTATTGGCCTCGACCTTTTCGACCCTGTTTATTCTACCGGTGGTTTTTTCCTTGGTGATGCGAAAAGTATCCTTTGATTCCGTATCACTGGATCCGGATAATCCCGATAGTGTCACTTATGATCTCAAAAATGGTCAGGCAGCAGAAATAACCATTCCCAACCATTTAAATTAACTTAAATAAAAGGTACAAATATTGTTTTAAATGAACCGCATCGTAACACTTGTAGTTTTTGGATTACTATTGGTTTCTTGCCGTAAAAACCAACATGTAGATAATTTAGCAGATGAAAATAGTTCAGTTGCTAGCGATGATTTTCGGTATTCAGCTATCGTCGTAAAAAGCTCTCAGCCTGTTCGTGAGCTAAACTTACCGGGTGAATTGGAAAGTTTCTATGAGACCGACATATTTCCAAGGGTCAGCAGTTACATCAGTAAGATACACGTTGATATAGGTGACCGGGTCAATAAAGGGCAACTATTAGCTGAGCTCGAAGCCCCTGAATTAATAGCGAACTTAACAGCGGCATATTCCAAAGTAAAAGCGGCTGAAGCGGTGTATCAGTCGAGCCGTGCTATGTACCAACGTGCCTTAAACACGCAAAAAACCCCGGGTGCTATTTCGGAAACCGACGTAGAGACTTATTGGTCGAAAGCGGTTTCGGACAGCCTGATGGTGGTAGCGGAGCAAGCCCACTATGAGTCGGTTAAGCAGTTAGTTGATTATTTGAAAATTACTGCTCCCTTCACAGGGGTTGTTACGGATCGACGATTGTCACCGGGTGCTTTCGTGGGGCCTGGTGGTCAGTCATCTGTCCCCTTGTTAAAAATCAGACAGTTAGATCGACTACGGTTACGATTGGCTGTACCCGAAGCGTATTTGGGTGATATCAGAGTAGGGACCCCGGTGAAGTTTAGCGTACGGACTTTCCAAAATGAAGTATTCACCGGTAACTTAGCTAGGATCTCGCATAGTGTTAGACCGGATACCCGTTCGGAAATGATTGAAATTGATATTAAAAACACGGACGGGAAGCTGAAGCCCGGGATGTATGCTTCTGCAAAATTGCCCGTTCAAGCTAATGAAGGCAGTATTTTCGTGCCGAAGTCATCGGTAGTTTCCAACATGGAAAACACCTTCGTGATCAGGGTAGTAAATGGCAAGGCAGAACGTGTACCGGTCCACCGTGGGGATGCCACATCCACTCATGTACAAATATTTGGGGATATTCAAGACGGCGACGTAATCCTTAAAGTTGCTAGTGATGAAATTCCACACAACAGTCCGATCGCTGTTGAGACGATACAATGATAGGTATTGAGAGGGATTGGGAAGAAACGCAGTTCATCCTATCCCTTTCGTAGAAATTAAGACTTTGATTGGTTAATTGATGAACGATTGTATCGCAACAATCGAGGTGCTATGGCCCAGGTTTCTGTAAGGTTGAAGAACGAGTTTTAACCTGGGTGGGGGGCAAAAATAAAATAGGCAGCTTTTAAACTGCCTATTTTTCTTTATAACAAGAGGTATATTTCTTACAAATCAAATAACAACCTTGCAGGGTCTTCCAGGATCTGTTTAATTCTTACCAAGAAACTGACTGAGTCTTTGCCATCGATGATTCGGTGGTCATAGGACAGAGCCAGGTACATAATTGGACGGATCACAATTTCTCCGTTTACGACGACGGGGCGTTCTACAATGTTATGCATACCCATTATCGCCGACTGTGGAGCATTGATGATTGGTGTTGACAACATGGAACCAAATACACCACCGTTGGTAATGGTGAAAGTTCCTCCGGTCATTTCTTCGATCGAAAGTTTGCCGTCACGTGCTCTTGTGGCCAGGCGGATAATTTCCTTTTCAATTTCCGCAAAGGAGAGTTTTTCAGCGTTTCTGATCACCGGTACTACCAAGCCTCTGGGTGTAGAAACGGCGATGGAAATATCGCAGAAGTCGTTGTAAATAATATCATCACCATCGATATAGGCATTCACTCCAGGGAATTCGCGCAGGGCGACTGTAGCAGCTTTGGTGAAGAAGGACATAAAGCCTAGCCCTACTTCGTGTTTTTCTTTAAACTTCTCCTTGAACTTACTTCTCAAGTCCATAACCGGCTTCATGTCAACCTCATTGAAGGTGGTCAGCATTGCCGTTTCATTTTTCACACTAACGAGTCGGCGAGCTATGGTTCTTCTTAGTGAAGACATTTTTTCGCGACGTTGTCCGCGCTCGTCGGTCGCTGCTGAGGCCTGAGTAGCCTGAGCTGCCTGTGCTGCTGCTGGTGTTTCTACTGTTTTTTCGGCCACTGGTTTTACGGCATTCAAAGCATCTTCCTTGGTGATACGGCCACCTGTTCCGGTGCCTTTTACGTCGGCGGGGTTAATGCCTTTTTCCGCTAAAATATTGGCTGCCACAGGCGTTACTCCGCCACTGGTGTGAGCAGCAGTTTGAGTCGTTTTTGTGGGTTCCGACTTAGGTGCTGTATCCTTGGAAGGTGCGGCACTTTCCGCCCCTTCTTCGATACGTGCAATGACTTCTCCTATGGCAAGGGTTTCACCTTGGGCAGCGCCATGACGTAAAATCCCGGTGGCTTCGGCCGGCAACTCAAAAGTGGCTTTATCCGATTCCAGTTCACATATAATTTCATCCAATTGGACGTGCTCACCGTCCTTTTTTAACCAGTTGGCGATGGTTACCTCACTGATGGATTCACCCACCGCGGGGACTTTCATTTCTAGTACATTTCCAGAAGAAGGGGTAGGAGAGGGCTTTGGAGTTTCTACTTCCACTTGGGGAGCAGGCTCCTCTTTAGGCGCAGCCGATGCTGCCGGTGCTGCTGGAGCTGGTTTTGCTGCAGCTTCAGCACTCGTTTCAATGGTGGCAATCACGCCCCCAATGGGGATCGTATCGCCTTCTTTTGCCTTAATATGCAGAACCCCTTCCGATTCAGCCACTAGCTCAAATGTAGCTTTGTCGGAATCCAACCCGCAAATTACTTCATCCACTTTTACATAGTCACCTTCTTTCTTAAGCCAGTTACCGATAGTCACTTCGGTAATAGATTCGCCAACAGGTGGTACTTTAATTTCTATCTGAGCCATATTCAAGTATCGATTGATCGGTCAGTTTGATCCGGTATGAATGGTTAAAATTGGTTATAAATCCGACTTATTCAAAAGCTTCTTTAATCAAATTGCTTTGTTCTTCATTATGGATCTTGAAAAATCCAGTTGAAGGTGATGCGCTGGTTCTCCGTGCGATTACTTCAAACGACCGCGCAGGTTGGTAGGACCGAAGCAAGTAGGACCAAGCACCCATATTATGAGGTTCTTCTTGAACCCAGTAAACTTTTGCTTTTTTGTATTGAGCTAATAGTTCATCTACCTGTTTTTCGGGGAATGGGTGCAACTGCTCAATCCGAATAATGGCCACGTCGTCCCGTTTGTCCTCCTGTTGTTTCTGATACAACTCATAATAGAGCTTACCCGTTACTAACAATACTTTTTTCACCTTTTTCGGATTCGCATAGGGGTCGGGTAAGGTTTCCTGGAAAGAACCTTCGATCAAACTGCTGAGCGGCGACATACAGAGCGGATGCCTCAGCAAAGATTTGGGTGACATGACGATCAAAGGCTTCCGATAAGGTGTAGCCAGTTGCCTTCTTAACGCGTGGAAAAAGTTCGCCGGCGTTGTAATATTCGTCACATACATGTTCGCATCTGCAGCCAATTGCAAGTATCTTTCCGGACGAGCATTCGAGTGTTCTGGTCCTTGACCTTCATACCCGTGGGGAAGTAACATTACCAAACCTGTCCAACGATTCCATTTGGTTTCGGAGGAAGATATGAATTGGTCGATCATCACTTGCGCACCATTCGCAAAGTCTCCGAATTGGGCTTCCCAAATAACCAATGCATTTGGATTAGCCATCGAATAACCAAATTCAAATCCGAGCACGCCATACTCAGATAACAGCGAATTATAAATCATAAATTCGCCCTGACCTGGTTTAATATGGTTCAGATTGTTGTAGGAAGCATTGGTCTCAGCGTCCTTCAATACGGCATGGCGATGCGAAAATGTGCCCCTTTCTACGTCTTGCCCCGTCAGGCGGACAATCTTACCCTCCGCTAAAATGGTACCATAAGCGAGTAATTCCGCAGTCGCCCAGTTGACCACTTTTTTCTCGAATATCATTTCTTTTCGATCATTAAGCAGTTTTGCGGTTTGCTTAATGACTGAAAAACCTTTCGGCAAGGTGGTCAAGGCTTTTCCAATCTGGTTAAGAACCGTTTTTGAAACTCCCGTTTCTACCGATTTCTCAAAATCCTCGGGCTCCGCTTTCCGTAAGTTCTTCCATTCGAGGTCCAGTTTAGGAGCCACATAAGGGATTTCTTTTTGTTTCACCTTATCCAGTCGGGCTTGGAGCAGCGCTTTGAATTCCCGATCCATCTTTAGAGCCAAGTCTCGGGAAATATCCCCTCTTTGCTCCAGATAGTTTTTATAAACCTCCCGAGGGTTGGGGTGTTTGTCAATGATTTTGTACAGTACCGGTTGGGTGAATTTAGGTTCATCCGACTCGTTATGACCATGCTTCCGGTAGCAGACCATGTCCACAAAGATATCCTTATTGAATTTCTGACGATATTCTACCGCCAGCTTCATACAATAAACCACAGCTTCGGGGTCATCGCCGTTGACATGTAATACCGGCACGTCAATTATTTTAGCGATATCAGTACAATAAACACTCGAGCGGGCATCTGTAAAATCAGTAGTAAAACCCACTTGGTTATTAATCACAAAATGTATGGTTCCTCCGGTGTAAAAACCCTTTAGATTGGCCATTTGTGTAACTTCATAGACTATGCCCTGGCCGGCAATGGCTGCGTCTCCGTGGATTAAGACGGGTAATACCTTGTCGTAGTGACTTTCATACATGCTGTCAGCCCGAGCTCTCACCACGCCTTCAACGACCGGATTTACCGCTTCCAAATGGGAAGGGTTGGGTGCTAATCGCAGGTGCAAGGTATTTCCTTTACGGGTGGTAATGGTGCTGGCGTAGCCCATATGGTATTTGACATCGCCATCCCCCCAAACCTGATCAGGCATATTACCCTCGAACTCATTGAATATCTGGTCGTAGGTTTTTTGCATTATATTGGCCAAGACATTCAAACGCCCGCGGTGGGCCATACCGATCATCACTTCAGCCACGCCCATGTCCCCCGCCGTATTGATAAGTGCGTCCAAGGCCGGGATGGTCGTTTCACCTCCTTCCAGGGAAAAGCGTTTTTGACCAAGGAATTTGGTATGGAGGAAGTTTTCAAAAACGACAGCTTCGTTCAGCTTGGATAGAATATGGATTTTCTCTTCGATGGTGTAGGAGCGATTCAGGTTTTCCTGTTCGATCTTATCCCGAAGCCATTTTTTCTCTTCTCGATTCCGAATGTAATAATAATCGAATCCGATGGTACTGGTGTAAACCCGTTGTAACCCTTCGACAATTTCCCTTAGGGTGGCTGGTTTACCAAACAGTTCGATACCGGCTTCAAATACGGTGTCCAGATCGGCTTGCGAAAGACGGAAGTCTTCCAAAGCCAATTGTGCGCCTCGGTCCTTACGTTTTCGAATCGGGTTGGTATTTGCCAATAAATGCCCTCTGGAACGATACCCGCGAATGAGGTGGACAACCTCCATTTCTTTATTGATTTTTGTCGGGTCTGCCGTAGTGCGTGTAACTTCCTTGGGTTCAGTCGTCCCATTTACGCCGGGCGCATAACGGCGTGAAAAATCGAAACCTTCAAAAAACTTTTGCCAATCTTTGCTAACAGACTGTGGATCTGCCGTATAAGACTGATACAGACTTTCAATGTAACTTATTTCTGAATTGGCTATAAATGAATAGTTGTCCATTGTAACCGGATAAATTATGTCTATTTTGTGCGTTGATGCAAATGTAAACTAGTTTCCCTTAAATTAGCACAGATTTCTGATCTTACCTAAGAATATTTCAAAACCTTTATTAGTAGTAATTGAATCCAGAGGGGTTAGGAATAAAACGAAATAGGAGCTCGTGCATTCCCGATAAGCCCACCCCGACAATAGTATATCTACTCTCTACGGTGCGCGTATCGTAGGCGTAGCCAACACGTACATTGTTTCCTATTGGGACTTCCGCCACGAAGTGAAATCGGTTGATCGCCCCTGTACGGAAATAGGCACCAGCACCTACCCATTTTTTGTACCATAATTTCGCGCCTACATGAATTTCATTTTTCACATCCTGACTCAAGATGGCAGTCAAGTTGGGTGTTAGGACGAAATCACTGTTTAATCCAATTTTGCCTCCAGTGGTTAAGTAAAGCGGTAACTGGTAGTTCCAGTTGGCGTTACTGGTTCCAAAATCGGCTCTCAAGAGTTCTGGTTTTGAGATGCCCAGGTAATACTGTTGATTCTGTAACCATACTCCCGCTCCAAAACTTCCCAACTTCTTTCTGCCCGTAAAGCCCTGTCCGTAAACTGGCAAAATATTGACCCCACCTTGCACTCCTACAGAGAATTTCCAGCCCATTCCAAAGGCGAATATGTAGGAGGTGCTACCATAAAAGCCGGTAGTCGAAAATGGGCTCATTTGATCGTTCAACGCCATAAAGCCCAATCCTACCTTCCCATGTGCTATGGTTCCATCCGCATATAGGGTAGGTGATACGGGGGCTTCAGGGATGGAGAACCAACGACGACGTAACAATATGTTGAGATTGAAATGTTCTTGAATCCCCGTATAGGCAGGATTAATGGCCAGCGGTGCCTCAATGTACTGATCGAACATTACTTCTTTCTGCGCATAAGTCGGCAGTGCGAAACCAAGGATGACGATCGCCAAGATGGCAGGCTTTATTATCGTATTCATCGTTCGAAGCAGCATTCAATCGACGTGAGGCAATGGTGTTTAAGCGAACTGCCCGGACTTCTTAGGTGGCCCGGGCAGTTTTTAAAGTTAAGATTTTGTCGGTTCGTTGTCTGAAGTTGTCGATTCGACGACGCTTTCGTTAAGCGCTTGGTTTTCTTCTTCCGGGTTTTTCGTCGAATCTTCCTGGTCGTCTTCAGTTCTTCTGTTTAGGTAGGCTTGGTAGGTTGTCTCTTTGTCGAAAGGACGCTTTCCAATCAATGCTTCTAAATCACTCTGGAATAGTATTTCCTTTTTAAGCAATTCCTGGGCAATTTTTTCAAGCTCCTCCTTTTTTTCGAGTAAGAGCTGTTTAACATGCTGGTAAGCCGTATCGACTAATTGACGAACTTCCCTATCGATGGCTTCTGCCGTAGCTTCTGAATAGGGCTTCGTGAAAGCATATTCAGATTGTTTGGAATCATAAAAAGATATATTTCCAATTTTATCATTCATACCATACATGGTCACCATGCTGTAGGCCAGCTTGGTCACACGTTCCAAATCGCTGAGGGCACCGGTGGATATTTTACCAAAGATGACATCTTCAGCAGCTCTTCCGCCCAGCGTCATGCACATCTCGTCGAACAATTGTTCAGTGCGATAGAGGTACTGCTCCCGGGGTAGGTATTGAGCATAACCGAGAGCGGCAACGCCCCGTGGTACTATCGTGACCTTAACCAAAGGATCAGCATGTTCCAAATACCAGCCGGCCACTGCATGGCCTGCTTCGTGGTAGGCAACAATCCTTTTTTCCTCGGGTGATATCAATTTATTCTTCTTCTCTAGCCCGCCTATAACCCGGTCCATTGCGTCTTGAAAATCCTGCATGGTAACCGAGTCCCGGTTTCTTCTAGCGGCGATCAATGCTGCTTCGTTACAGACGTTGGCAATTTCAGCTCCGGCAAAACCAGGGGTTTGTACGGCTAACTTTTTAACGTCTACGTCTTCATTCAGGTGCAAGGGTCTCAAGTGCACTTTAAAGATGGCTTCTCTTCCGATTACATCCGGCTTGTCGACAGATATTTGGCGGTCGAAACGACCCGGGCGTAGCAAGGCCGAATCTAATACATCCGGACGGTTGGTTGCGGCCAGGATGATAATGCCAGAATCGGATGCAAAGCCGTCCATCTCGACGAGCAGTGAGTTCAACGTATTTTCCCTTTCATCGTTGGCGCCCGGCATAGCACCTCTCCCTCTGGATCGACCAATAGCATCGATTTCGTCAATAAAAATGATACAGGGCGCTTTTTCCTTTGCTTGCTTAAAAAGGTCACGTACCCTGGCGGCACCTACACCGACGAACATTTCTACAAAGTCAGAGCCCGACAAAGAAAAGAAAGGTACACCGGCTTCACCGGCCACCGCTTTGGCAAGTAAAGTCTTACCTGTACCCGGAGGGCCTATTAAAAGAGCCCCTTTCGGAATTTTCGCACCGAGCTTCTTGAACTTATCCGGGCTTTTCAAATAATCGACAATCTCTTTGATTTCTTCTTTTGCTTCATCCAAGCCGGCTACATCCGAGAAGGTGATTTTAACTTTGTTCTCTGCATCAAAAAGGGTAGCACGGGAACGACCTATATTGAAAATCTGTCCACCAGGACCTACGCCCCCCGTCATACGACTCAGAAGGAAATACATCACCACAATCATAATGATGAAAATTCCCCAGTTGGCAAGCCAACTCATCAAGTCACTGCGGGTGTCGATCGTATATTCGATCTTGTCGCTGTCGGGTATGTCCTTTTGCATCTCTGCCAAATCCTTTTTGAAGGTTTCAGCGGAGGTGATCTGAAACTGGAAATGCGGACTTGTACGAGGGCTAATATAGTTATTGTCCCTTACCAAGTGTTGGTATTTATCGCTTTTTAGTGCTTCTTCCGTCAAGGTAACTTCCACCAATTGGTCGTTGACGATGGTGACTTTCTCAACTTCCCGGTCAGCCACCATTTGCTCAAACTTTTTTTGGGTGATATCGGTAGAAGTACTTTTATTAAGGAACGTGATAATCAGGATGGCCGCTATCAGAGAGATGATGATCCAACTCTGGTAGCCCCTCGGTGACCCCTTCGGGTTGATTGGCGTTCGTTTGTTTTCGTTTTCTGACATTATTATTTATGGTAATAGATTCAAAAATAGTAATTGGCAATTAGACCAGTACATCGGGGGCTTCAATCCGTACCGCATCTCCCCACAAACTTTCCAGATCATAGAAAGCCCTTTTATCTCGGTTGAAAATATGTACTACAACGTCCAAATAATCAATAAGTATCCATTCTCGGTTTGTCATCCCCTCCGAATGGGTACCTTCGGTATTCATAGTTTTTCTTACTTCTTCTAAAACAGAATCGGCTATCGCAGCAATATGCGTATCGGATGTACCGGTACAAATAACGAAATAGTCGGCCACTGCATTCTTAACATTTTGAAGATCCAATACAACTACTTCCTGAGCCTTCTTTTCATGCATGCCTTTGATGACAGCCTGGCATAAATCATATGAAGTAAAATCTTTTACTTTTTGTGGTTTCATTCGATATTAAATGCCCCGTAGTGTCTAAATTTTATCCGGGTGTTTGTTAAATTGTAAAAGTATTAAAATTAACCCCAAAAAGTGTACAAACCTTTATTGAAAACGCGATTTATCGGTAAAAACATACAATATGTGACAACTTGTCATTCAACTAACGACATAGCGGCATATAAAGTTCGGTCTGGCAGTGCTATCCATGGGGAAATTGTGATCGCTGGAGAACAGACCGCAGGGCGGGGGCAAAGAGGCCGAAATTGGTTAGCCGATAAAGACCAAAACTTCACCTTTTCTATCATTCTTTTCCCCTCTGAATTAGAGGTAAAAAATCAGTTTTATTTGGCACAGGTCGTAGCACTAGGAGTCAGAAAATACGTCGCCGACCGAGTTTCCAAACCGGTATACATCAAATGGCCGAATGATATTTTCATCGGTCCCAATAAAACGGCGGGAATTCTGATCGAAAATACCCTACGAGGACACCGAATCCAATCGTCGGTGGTTGGAATCGGGCTGAATGTTAATCAACAACGATTTGATACGGAGCGGACGACTTCGCTAGCGCTAGAATTGGGCAATACGCTTCAATTAGGTGAAGAATTGGAAAAGCTGCAGTTATGCCTAGAAATGTATTATTCCTTATTGGAGCAAGGGGATTATCGTCAATTGAAAGAGCTGTATTTGAATGAGGCTTTAGGAGTAGGTGAAGAAAGAAGATTTTTGACATCGATCGGTCCTTTGACCGGTAAAATAACCGATGTTACCCCCGAAGGCAAATTGGTTTTATCCAAGGGTGGCGAAACATTTGCCTTCGGGGCGCAAGAAATTTCCTGGATTTGGGAGGACTAGCTTAACTTATCTTCCTGTCTTCCGTTCAACCAAAATACAGTCATTGCTACGGCTACAATTCCGAGGCCGAAGGATTCTCTTGCTAATTCAATATTCATATTTCGCATTTGGGTTACTTCCCCAAAAAGAAAACCTTCAAACTCAGGCGGCCATTGATAAATAGCCATGATAAAATACACCACGGCAATCATCAAGTAGACCATGGTCCGGAGTCTTTTTTTTAAGTAAGCGAAGGAGAGTATCGCAGGGATCAAATACAGAATGATCCAGAGGGCGGAGTCAGGGTCATTGTATTGAACCGCTGCACTCAGTACAAAACAAAGCCCAACGATAATGGCAAAAATTCGCATCGTCTAAAGATAGTTTAGAGGTTTAAAACATAAATTTAGTTTAATTCTCCACACAAATGGTTAACGGCTTGGGTTGCTTCCTGCCATCCGAGGCGACTGGCTTCTCGGAGAGAGATACATCCTACTTCTTTTTCGCCCAACATATGTTGCGCCATACCCATTCCATAATAGGCTTTGGCAAATCGTGGGTCGAGTTGGGTTGCTCTTTTAAAAGCGGAAATTGCTCTTTCGTAATTTTCCTGACGATAATGGGCATTTCCCAAATTATACCACGCCAATACATTACTGTCTTGCAACTGAACAGCTTTATTAAAGTCGTTGGTGGCGGCGGGAAGGCTATCTAGAAAGGAGAGTACTTGGCCGCGATTCAGGAAAATGTCGGAAGTGTCGGGTGCTATTTCGACAGCCTGGTTATAGTCGGCTAATGCTTTTTCGAATTCGTTTAACGACGTATATAATAGGGCTCGGTTGAAATAGGGGCGATATTGATCGGGCTCAATATCAATGGCTTTATTGTAATCCGCCAACGCTGCATCGTAAGCTTCCATTTCATAGTGTATCACCCCACGTAAATTGTAGGCATCCGCATTGGCTGGATCCTTTTCGATTGCTTTATTTGCAAAGTCCAAGGCCTCCTTGGGTTTGTCCTCTTTCATTAACGATCTGCTTCTTTCCAAATAGGCTTCCGAGGAACTTGAACATGAAAAAAAAGCGAGTGTGAGAAACAATAAGTATTTCATTGGTAGTAATTTAAGTAATAACCGATGGGTCGGTAATCAAAGAAAGGCAAATTTATTGAATTGCAATTGAATAATTTGTTATTTTTGCACCGGCAAATCGGAACTACCAGCTCCTACTGAATCCCCCAGGTCCTGACCGAAGCAAGGGTAGGTGGTCGTAGCGGTGAGATTCTTGATTTGCCTTTTTTTGTTTAAATCCTTTCTTTCTCTACTTTTGTTCGGATATTTATCGCGTAATATTCTACATTAAGTAAATACATTTTATTAATTTAAATCCATGAAGTTTTTTATTGACACTGCTAATCTGGATGAAATCAGAGAAGCTCAAGAGCTTGGCATTTTAGATGGGGTAACAACGAATCCATCCCTGATGGCCAAGGAAGGGGTCGCGGGTAAAGAAAATATAATGGCACATTATAAAAAGATATGTGACATTGTCGGAGGGGATGTAAGTGCAGAAGTAATCTCAACGGATTTCGAGGGAATTATTCGGGAGGGGGAAGAACTCGCCGCCATTGACCCACACATCGTGGTGAAGGTTCCCATGATCAAAGACGGTATTAAAGCTTTGAAATATTTTTCACAAAAAGGCATTCGTACCAATTGTACCTTAGTCTTTACGGCTGGACAGGCGCTTTTGGCAGCTAAAGCGGGTGCTACTTATGTGTCTCCGTTTATTGGTCGTCTTGATGACATTTCCTACAATGGCGTGGAGTTGATCGAGCAGATTGTTGCTATCTATGCTAATTATGATTTTGGTACTCAGGTTTTAGCGGCCTCCATCCGGAATCCAATTCACATCCTACAATGTGCTGAAATCGGAGCTGATGTAATTACGAGCCCGCTTAATTCCATTCTTGCCTTATTAAAACACCCCCTTACCGATTCAGGTTTGGAGAAATTCCTAGCCGATTATAAAAAAGTAAACGGGTAAATTAACGTAGGGCATTAGCCCTGGCAATAGTTCACTGTAGAACCAGTCCATATGAATTCATTGCAAGAACCTGTCGTGGTTGTTGAACGAGCCGATATCTACCAAGGGGACAGGCCTGTATTGAACGATGTAAGTTTCAAAATTGCTCCAGGTGAATGGGTGTTTCTAATTGGTCGAACTGGGAGTGGAAAAAGCTCTCTGTTGAAAACTTTGTATGCTGACTTGTGGCTGGAGACGGGTTCAGCCATTGTCTCGGGTTACGAATTGCACAAAATACGACATGAAGACATCCCTTTTCTAAGGAGGAAGATTGGCATCGTCTTTCAGGATTTCCAATTGCTGACCGATCGTACCGTGGAAGAGAACCTTTCCTTTGTCCTTAAGGCTACCGGATGGAGGGATCGTTTCGCTATCTCCGATCGGATTACTGAAGTTTTAAAAATGGTAGGCTTGGGACTGGTGCAGAAAAAAATGCCCCATCAATTGTCAGGAGGGGAACAACAGAGAGTGGTTATTGCCCGAGCAATGCTCAATGAACCCAAGATTCTCATGTGTGATGAACCGACCGGGAATCTAGACCCAGCCGTAGGGGAACAAATCATGCAGGTTTTTCGAAATATCAATAAAACGGGTACCGCTGTTCTAATGGCAACCCACAATTATGACTTTCTTAAAAACTATCCCGCTCGTGTTTTAAAATGCGAAAATGGGGAAGTGAAAGATATGAGTACGCTCGACATTATCTAATATTGGTAAGGAGGAACCTACCTCCTTACCAAATAATATGGTTAGATGTGAGCTTTTAATTTCTCCTCTAGTACAACTTTAGGTACTAAACCCACAACTTTATCAACTAACTGCCCATTTTTGAAGATCATCAAAGTAGGAATACTTCTGATACCGAATTGAGCAGGGACTTGTGCATTCATATCGACATCCATTTTAGCAACGACGGCTTTCCCTTCATAATCCTGAGCCAATTCTTCCACAACAGGCCCTATCATTTTACAAGGACCACACCATTCCGCCCAGAAATCAACTAGCACAGGCTTATCACCTTGCAATAATTCATTGAAGTTATTGTCGTTAGCTTCGATTGCTTTTGCCATGATTTTGATAATAAATATGATGAAAAACTTTAATACTAAAATTCGTTTCCTGTTCTAAAAGTTCCAACTTGTCAAGGTTAACCCATTGAATTCTTAGCTTTCAAATTTAGTACTCTCCTTTCCAGGGTACGCTAAATAAGTCATTACATCGTCGTGGTATTATTTTGATATCGAAAAAAAAATTAATAAATCGGTCTTGCTATTCAATTTGAAACGGCGAAACCTTATCTAACGTTCCTGCTTCTTTGGTGAAATAATTAAGTTTTCATGAAAAAAATCATTTACCTCATTTTTCTACTGGGTCTGTTTGATCAGGCGTTTAGTCAACACGTTCCTTCACCCGAAGAACACTTCGGTTTTCCAATCGGTGCCGATTACCAATTGACTACTTATCAACAAACGGAGGCTTATTTCAAAAAGCTGGATGCTGCCTCCGATCGTGTGAAATTGGTGAGTATAGGGAAAACTGAAGAAGGACGAGAACAACCTATGTTGATTGTAACCTCTCCTGAAAACCATCGAAATCTTGAAAAATATAGGGATATAGCCGTACGTTTGGCACGGGCTGAGGGAGTCGATGAAGCTGAAGCCCGAAACCTGGCCAAGAGTGGGAAAGCAGTAGTATGGATAGACGGGGGGCTACATGCCTCCGAAACAGTGGGAACGCATCAATTGATCGAAACAGCTTGGCAGTTGGCCAGTCGAAATGATGAAGAAACAAAACGAATTCTGGACAATGTGATTATTCTCCTGGTTCATGCCAACCCCGATGGTCATGAACTTGTGGCGAATTGGTATATGCGACATGAAGATCCGAAGAAACGATCCTTATCCCATTTACCCGTACTCTATCATAAATATGTGGGGCACGACAACAATCGTGACTTTTACATGTTCAACATGAAGGAATCACAAAATATTGGTCAACAATTGTTTATTGATTGGATCCCCCAAATCATGTATAACCACCACCAACGGGGACCGGCTGGAACCGTGCTAGCAGGACCTCCCTATCGGGACCCCTTCAACCATGTTTTTGACCCCTTGGTGATTACAAGCATTGACGCGTTGGGAGCTGCCATGTATAATCGTTTAAACGTTGAAAATAAGCCCGGATTCACTCGCCTCGGAGGTGCTGTCTTTTCAACCTGGTATAACGGAGGCTTACGAACCACTACTTATTTTCACAATATGATTGGTCTGCTAACGGAATTAGCCGGAGGGCCAACTCCTGAAAACATAGCTTTAGTACCTGACCGCCTAATTCCCGATAACAATACCCCTCATCCTGTTGCACCCCAAAAATGGCATTTTCGTCAGAGTATCGACTACTCGATTTCATTGAACTACGCCGTGCTCGACTATGCAGCCCGTCATAGCGATGAGCTCCTCTTTAATATTTACCGGATGGGCAAAAATTCGATTGAACGGGGAAGTCGAGATAACTGGACGTATTTCCCTAAACGAATTCAAGCCATTAAAGATGCCCATTTGAAAAAGCAGCCTGCCGGAACAAGCCTGACACCACAAGCAGTGGTACCTGCTCAATTATATGATTCGTTATTGGCCATTCCCGAAGCGAGAGATCCACGAGGGTATATCATTCCCGCAGATCAAAGGGATTTTCCAACAGCTGTAAAGTTTGTGAATACCCTAATCCGGGGAGGAATCAAAGTTGAAAAGGCCACGGAAGCATTTACGATCAACGCCAAACAATATCCAGTAGGATCTTTTATTGTCAAAACGGATCAGGCATTTAGGCCGCATATTCTCGACATGTTTGAACCGCAGGACTATCCAAACGATTTTGCTTATCCAGGTGGACCCCCGGTGGCGCCCTACGACGCAGCAGGTTGGACACTTGCCTATCAAATGGGCGTTGAATTTGATCGGTTTCAAGATGATTTCACAGGCCCCTTTGAAGCGATCCCGTACGGAGAAGTTCAAAAACCGCAACAATCGGAGCCGGCTGGCAACGGGGGCTATCTATTAGCCGTTTCGATGAACGATAGTTTTCTGGCGGTCAATAAGCTGTTAAAAGCAGGTGTTGAAGTGTCCAGGGTGAAAAACGGAGTCAACGCTGGTTCATTTTACGTACCCTTAACACCCCGTTCCCAACAAATTTTGACGGAGTATCATCGCGATTCCGGGATCGCATTTGAACGACTAAAAACAAAAAAACACGGTTTTGACCTCGAACCGGTTCGTAAAACACTACGGATCGGACTTTGGGACACTTATGGGGGTTCGATGCCATCGGGTTGGATCCGTTGGATGCTGGAACAATTTGAATATGAATTTAACGTAGTTTATCCGACTGAGATCGATGCGGGCGATTTAATCCAAAAATATGACGTTCTAATCCTTCCTACGCGGGCTGTTCCCGTCGTGGGAAGTAATCCTAAATTATCGATTAAACCGGAGGATATACCGCAAGAACACCGCTTTAGAGCAGGGGTCATGACCTCTGATCATTCCATACCCAAAATACGGGAATTTCTGGAAAAAGGCGGTAAAGTCATCACTATCGGCACCAGCGCTAATCTGGCTTATCATTTAAAACTGCCGGTTTGGAATGCCTTAACGGAAATCACAACAGACGGTCAAAAGAAAGATCTTCCTTCGAACAAATACTATATCCCCGGAAGTATTTTGCGTGTCCAGATAGATACGACCCTGGCAGCGAATTATGGTTTCGGCTCCGAGGTCGATGTATACTTCGACCGCAGTCCTGTATTTCATATCGCAACCGATGCCATTTCTAGTGGTACCATCAAACCGCTGGCGTGGTTCGGTGAAAACCCTTTACGAAGCGGATGGGCGTGGGGGCAGAGCTATTTACACAATGGAATTGCCGCATTTGAAGCCCAAGTGGGAAGGGGAACCTTACTGACTTTCGGTCCGGAAATAACCTTCCGAGCGCAAGCCCATGGCACTTTCCGTTGGTTGTTTAACCAGTTGTATTAGAGTAAGATAACTCGTAAAGAAGCCGCTCCTGGAAATTGTATCTAGGACGGCTTCTTGTATTTTACTATATCCTAAACATTTCAGGATAAGACAACGAATAGGGAAATCTTGAACGTGCGTATTTCCAAATTGTTCAAAGCCGAATTATTTCAACCCACCTGGGAAGACTTCCATTCATACCTAGGCTAGGGGTTCTTGTTGCGATAAACAATGGAAACTTCCTTGACCCCAAATAATCTCCGTGGCAGTAAGTGGAATTACCTTTTTCTGAGGGAAAGCTTGTTCCAGGATTGAAACGGCTTTGTCATCGTTAGGATTTTCAAATGTAGGTACAATTACACCGGTATTACAAATCAAAAAATTTGCGTACGAACCTGGTGCTCTGAAGCCATCGATAACCACAGGAACAGGCATAGGTAGTTCGATAATATTTAATTGTTTGCCGTTTAAAAGCCGCATTTCTTTCAGCTCCTTTAAGTTCTTTTGAAGGACATCAAAGTTTTCATCGGCTGGATTTTCTTCTACACATGCGACTACCGTATCTTCACTGACAAAACGAGTGGTATCATCAATATGACCATCGGTATCATCTCCTATGATCCCGGCCTCTACCCAAAGCACTTGCTCAATGCCATAAAAATTACTCAGATATAACTCGATATCATCCTGAGTCAAGTCTGGATTTCGGTTGGGGTTTAGTAGGCAAGAGCGACTTGTCAACAGGCTTCCTGCCCCGTTGAATTCGACGGCACCGCCTTCCATAACGATCCCCGGCTTGACCGAAAGTAGGTCGAGGTGTCGGGCTATAGCTTGAGGTACCTCATTGTCGCTGTCGTAGGGGGGGTATTTACCGCCCCAGGCATTGTACTCCCAATCGACGATCATCTTTTTCCCCGTAGTCGGATTTATTAAAAAGGCTGGCCCATGATCCCGGCACCAAGCATCGTTCGTAGGAGTCACGACAAACTCTATTTTTGACAAGTCAACGCCGATGGCTTCTAATTCTTCACGCACATATTCACGCAAAGCTTCGTCGTGTGCCACAATTCCGACATTTTCTCCCTGACTGATAGCCTTGATAAATTGAAGATATTGGGGGCGCATGCGGTTTAACTTGTCGCCTTGCCACGAGGCGTCATTATGTGGAAAGGTGAGCCAGGTCGCGCGATGAGGATGCCACTCAGGAGGGAATACAAAGCCCAGTTGTTTGGGAGTTAGTGATTCGTATCGTTTTGTAGGTAATTTATCAATTAGTGACATTAGCAATACCGATTAATAGACAGCTAATTTCGCTCTTTCTTTGGATCGTAAATCAGCTCGAAATTTTATCTTAAATTTGTTATATAAAAGAAGGATAATATTATGGATGTTATTCTGTACGCCATTCCCATATTCATCATAACCCTGTTGATTGAAGTATTGTACTACCGGCATTTGGGAAAGCATCAAGACCATTACGATCCCAAAGATACGGCAAGTAGCTTAACAATGGGGATCGGCAATGTACTTACCGGGTTAGTTTCCAAATTTTTGGTATTTGGAGCTCTCGTTTTCGTGTATAAGTTCCGCATTTTTGAACTGGATCGCACGTGGGTAGGCTATTGGATATTGATTTTTTTCGCTGACGATTTCAGTTATTATTGGTTTCATAGGTCGAGTCACAAAATCCGCTATTTTTGGGCATCTCATGTGGTGCATCATTCTTCCCAATTTTATAACCTCGGAACGGCATTAAGACAGACCTGGACCGGTAATTTATCGGGAAGTTTTGTGTTTTACCTCTGGATGCCCTGGGTGGGTTTCCACCCGGTCGACGTTATTTTGATGCAAGCAATCAGTTTACTCTATCAGTATTGGATACATACGGAGCTGATCGTGAAATTTCCACCTTTGGTTGAGTGGTTCTTTAATACCCCTTCACATCACCGAGTTCATCATGGATCGGATGTGAAATATTTGGATAAAAACCATGGAGGAATCCTGATTATTTGGGATCGTATATTTGGTACGTTCCAACTAGAAGAGGAGCGACCGAACTATGGTCTCGTGCACAATTTAACCTCGTACAATCCTTTTGTCATTGCATTTCATGAATGGCGTGACTTATTTCGTGACGTTCGAAAAGCGCCTTCTCTAAAAGCTGCTTTTTTATATGTCTTTGGCCCTCCCGGATGGAGTCATGACGGTAGTCGAAAGACAGCAAGGCAAATGCAAGAGAAAGAAGAATAATCTCCAACGATCTCCAGTGATAGCCATTAAAAAAGCCATTCTCGACAAAATTGATTGGTCAAGAATGGCTCTTTTGTCTAATTTATACTTCTCTACACTTAGATAGCAGCTGCTTCCAGGTTGATTTTGAAGTTGATTTGCTTGCTGATCAAATCATCCGGCTGACCGGGGTATGAAACGTTCCAGTCTTCACGCTCAATGTTAAAGTCAGCGTTAGCTTTGAATGCGGAGTCACTAGCTTCGGTAACATTGGCATTAAAAGTGATATTTTTGGTAATACCACGGATCGTAAGATTAGCTGAAACAACGATTTCACCTTCACTAGCACCGTCTTTTACATCTGTAATTTCAAGAACCGCTTCTGGATGGTTGGCTACGTCGAAGAAATCATCACTTTTTAAGTGGTTTTCCAATTTTTCTTTCCATTCACCTTCCAAATCGTGGTCGTTAATGGTGGTCAAATCAATGACAACACGACCGCCGGTTAGTTTACCATCGGCTACGGTGACGGTACCTTCTTTGATTTGTACGTCTCCCGTATGTTCACCGGAAACTTTTTTACCGTTCCAAATGACACTGGAAGCCGCAGTATCGATGGTCAATTCGGTTCCTTCACCTGCTGCTACGGCAGCTGCGTCGGTGGTTTCAGCTTTTTCCCCGTCTGGGTTGCTAACACATGAGGCGAACAAAAAAGCACTCAAGCCGGCTAAAACTAATACTCTTTTCATAGGTTTGTTAAAATTGTTTGTAGTTACATATATTTCCACTAAACACAATTAACGTTGTACTGGTTCAAAACATTTCACAAATCTTAAAAAATCCTTAGAACTTACCTAAAAAGAATCGATAAGAAAATGTGGTTAAACGTTAACCCAAACCGTCAACTTCGTGCCTTTTTCAGGCGTTGAGTCTACTTTGATCTGACCGCCAATCGATTCCGCACGATTTTTTACGTTATGGAAACCCATCCCTTTTTGAATTTGTATTTCGTTCATGCCAACGCCATTGTCTTTCACCGTCATGACCAATTGATGGTTTTCGATTGAAACTTGAATGTGTACTTTTGTAGCCTTTGCATGCTTTAATGCGTTATTGATACCTTCTAACGCGATATTGTACAATTGATGTTCATGGTTGGGGGAGAGCCTCTTCATGTTTTGTTCTTCATAGTGGAATTTTATATCTCCCAGTTCATTCAGTTTTTGGAACAAGATGTGAAAAGCGGCCGACAGTCCTTCCCTTTCCAATTCGGGGGGGAGCATATTATGCGAGATGAGTCGTACATCCTTATAGGCATCGTTGGCCATCTCGATCAGCTTTTTATGCAGGGATTGTTGATTACTGTCCCAATCTTGTGTGTCAATGCTTTCTAGGCTCCACCGAAGAGCGGCTAGTTTGGTATTTAAATTATCGTGAAGTTCGGAGGCAACCCTTCTTCGTTCAATTTTTTGACCACGGTCGAGGGCCATTTCAATTTCCCGATTTTTGGTTATCAATTGGGTGTTGTATTTTTTGAGTCGACGGTTGACCCAAAGGATGTAGATTGATAGCAATAACGAAGCCAAAGCCGTATACATTAGGAAATTGCGACTCTGCGTGAGACGCTGGTTTTCCAATGCTTGAATTTCAATGTCATTTTCCGTTTTAAGTTTATCAATTTGATAGGCCATCGTCGAAGACATTATTTTTTGGCGGGATTCGTCATTAAACAGGGAGTCGGAAGATAACTTATGTGAACGCAGGTGGTCGTAGGCTAATCGGTGGTTTCCCAAAGCAAAATAAGCTTCCGAAAGTTGTCGGTGGTAATTACTTTTCTCAAAGAGGAGGGTATTTAAGTCACCAATGGAGGCCAGACCTTTTTTCGCATAATCAATAACCTTAGGATAATCACCACTTCCCAGGTATAGGTTGCCAAAATTGATCTGACTGTAGTGATAGATAGCATTTTTAGAATTGTTGGCTTTGAAAACACTATCCGATTTTAGATTGAATTTCAGTGCGTCATTCCAATTACCCATTTTTAAATAAATATCACTCATCCGGGCATACACAGAAGGGAGGAACTGGTTTGATTTGGTGGTGAAGTAGATGTCGGCTGCGGCACTATAAGACTTTAAGGCCTTTTCGAACTCATTTTGCTTTTTATAAATATCGCCTCGCTGGTTATTTACAAATGCCATGACTCGGAGGTCGTTTAATTGAATCGCCACTTCTTCAGCGGCATCGAAGCATTCGAGTGCTTCCTTAAACATCTCTACTTGCACATAATTAACGCCCAGATTGGGGAGGGTGGCTCTGAGCGCTCGAACGTCTTTAATGCGCTCCTGTAATTCTCGTGCTTTGAGGAGTAGTTCGATCGCTTGGGCATAGTTTCCGTCCCAACTTTGCAATTCAGCTTTTTCAGCATAAATCAGGCTTTCCCAATAATTGGAGTCTTCTTTGATAAATAACGCAAGTGCTGAATCAAGTAATTCTTCAACCTCCTCGGGATTATCCATGCGAGTAGATGAAATAAGTTGTGCCCGACGGAAATAGGAAATTCCTTGCATGAGTGGGTCTTTGATCTTCTGAGCCAGAGCATCTACCGTATCGAGATGGGCAAAGGCAGCATCTACTTCTTCGAGAATATCCATTTCAATTCTTACCAATTGAAATCGGGCATTGGACTCTCCGGTGTGATAGTTTAGCTTACGCGCTAAAAGAATCGCTTCTTGAGCGTAGTTTTTGGCGACTGAATCATCTCCCTGAATCCAACCTTGATAGGCTAGGGAGTTGAGGATATTTACGCCGGTGGTGTCTTCATGGGTATGGCCTTTTAAAGCAATACGGAGGGAGTCGATGGTTTGGGTTGAAAGGAGAATTACATAAATAATAAATGCGTAAGGTAATATCTGGTAGGCCATACGAGTGAATAATAAGGGTGTTAGTTAAAATTAATAACTTCCTCTAATTCATGGTACTTTGTAATTTTAAATTACAGGTTTTCATATAGTTATTTTATAGGTTTTTATATAGCCTCCTATCGTAGTTAATAAAAAATCCCCTCATCGCATCGGATAAGGGGATTCGAGTATAAAATATTAGGGTAGATTAGTAGCCTGGATTTTGCTGGATTTCAGCTTCATTAAGATTGATGGCGTCCTGTGGAATCGGTCTATAAATTTTATCGACCCCACCTATACCGGCAAATGCGGTATTAACACCTATCTTTTTGATATCGTAATTGTAACGACCACATAGGTCTTTGAGTCGCTTTGTTCGTCGTAGTTCCGGCCAACGATTGTATTCTCCTACAAATTCTTTCGCTGTTTCGATATGGTAAGCGTCGAGTGCTTCTATTTGAGAGCCTGCCGTAGCTACATCGATGTTCGGATATAATTTCACTCCATCCTTTGCGTTGCCGGGGCGATCGAGTACTTTTTGAATGTATTCAGATGCGGTCACAAAGTCATTCAACCCTATGCAGGCTTCGGCATATAAAAAATAGGTTTCCGCTAGCCTTGCCATGACGATATCACGGACGCTGGCATTTTGATTAAAAATAGCTCGGGTTGCTGGGCTGTCAAATTTCTTAACAACCGGCATGAAAAAGTCGCTTTGGAATGCAAAACGATAGGCTTCCTCATCGTCAATAAAGGGGTATATCCTAAAGTTTGACGCGATTCGATCTCCTTTTGCTGCCCTATAAGCCGCTTCATCAGCTTCTGTGTATTCCCTATCCCAAAGTCGTGGATAATGGGCCCTGATCAGTATACTGGAAGTGTCCTTGTCATAGTAATCGAAGTATTGATCATAAATGGTCAGCATGAAGGTGGCTTCGTAGCGGGCGTCATTCTCGGTAAAGAACTTGTGGAGGTTCCAAGCCGGGAAAATGTTCCCGTTCATATATTTGTGATTGTTTTCAGAACCTCCCAAGTAAGGCCCGAAGATGCCTTGTTGGTTATTCCCATCAGATTCTGAAGATATCGAATTGATGTCATATTGGATGGCAAAAATCACCTCCTCATTATTTTCATTATCCGGTGCCCAAAGTCTCTCAAATGGTATGGTAATACCCTGTCCATTGATCGCAGCCGAAGCATAGCTTTTGGCTTTTTCGAAGTCGGCATTGTTCCCTAAATCCCAGGCTCTGGTGAGGTAAACCTTAGCTAGATAATGGTTTGCTGTTCTTTTGTTAACCCTTCCCTTAGCCTCACCCAGCTGGGGAAGAGCAGCCTCCATTTCGGCGATCACAAATTGGAAGGACTCCTCCAGGCTTGCCCGAGGCATATTCATACGTGGTGCCAACGTTGGTTCATCATTGATGACCACACCACCGAACTGCTCTATTAATAGGAAATGGTAGAAGGCCCGTAAAAATTGCAGTTCTGCCTTTAGTCTGTTACGAGCGGTTGGGTCCATTTCGACGATGTCGTTATAGTATAACCCCATGTTAATCACCTGAATGGCGTTATAGCAATTGACATAAAATGTCTTTACTTGTCCATTTTCGGGATAAAGTTGTTCGTATTCCATCAGACCTCGTTCGGCAAACCCCCGCGAAAGGTTATAGATGTCGGTACCTGCAAGTTGGAGCCAAGGGGTGTTTCGGAACGTCGTTCTTAGGGTATTATAGGATGCTGTTATCAGGGTTTGATAACCGGTTTCTGTCTGATAGAAGTCAGCGTTGGAAATGCCGCCTTTGTTGTCTTCTTCCAGGAAATCACTGCAGCCAACCAAGGCGAAGATTAGGAGTAAACAAAATATCTTTTTCATCGTTGCTAGATTCCTTTAAAATTTTAAGTTGAGCCCAAACTGATAGGTTATATTGCTAGGGCCGTTGCCCGACGATAAGGCTGTAGTGGCATATTCCGGATCCCAACCAGGGTATCGTGTAAAGGTGAACGGATTCAGAATGTTGGCATAGACCCGGAGTTGTTTTACTTTAAGTCTTTCCAAGGTATGGTTGGGTAGGGTATAACCCAAGGTTATATTTCTGACTTTGATAAAAGACGCATCGGTATACATACCGTTGTTGCCATAGTAAGGCCCCCGATTGATGTAATGCGCATGTGCTGCATCTTCGTTGCCAGCACCGCTGGTACCCCAGGTAGGGGTAGGTTTTCCGGCTGCGTCTGTACCCCAAGTATTCCAGTCATACCGCATAACATTGGGCGGTATGTAGTAGTCGAACCTAATCTTAGGTCGGCCTCGCTGATTGTTCTGAGGACCGAATTCTTCCAGAAAACGGTCGGCCACAAATACCCCCTGTCGGGTGAAGAAATTGAATGAAAAATCCCAGTTTTTAAACCTTAGGTTCGACGTTAAGCTCCCGGTCCAGTCGGGGAGGGGGCTTCCCAAGATAACACGGTCGTCGGCAGCGGTAATTCTGCCGTCTCCATTGATATCTTCAGCGATTGCTTGCCCAGGCTGTTGTCCCCATTGCAGTGCTTCGTCGGCTTGGGCGAGTTTCCAAATTCCGATAATGCGGTAGTCGTATATAACGTCAATCGGTTGGCCGATAAACCGGGCTTCACCGGGTACGTCTTCTTTTTTACCGTAGAGCGATACAATCGCATTTTTGTTATGCGAGAAAATGAATCTTGTACTCCATTCGAAATTTGCGCGGCTGAAATTGATCGTATTTAAACTCACCTCTACACCTTTATTACTCACCGACCCTATGTTGTCGGTCATACTTGGCACTCCTGATTCGATGGTTAGGGCACGACTCATCAAAAGGCCGTCCGACAGTTTGTCGTAGAGGTCAAGGGTACCCGAAATCCGGTGCTTGAAAAGTGCGAAATCAATCCCGAAGTTTAATTCTCTTGTTTTTTCCCAGGTAATTTGTTGGTTAACGGGGCGTCCAGGGGCAAATCCAGAGACGACTGAACCGTCAAAATCATACCAAACTACACTGCCGGTTTCGGGGGTTTGTTGTGCGCCATAGGCGCTGATTCCGTTGTTATTGCCCGAGAAACCCAAACTCAGTCTCGCTTTTAAATCGGATACGACCGAATTGTTGGCTAGAAAATCTTCCTCCGAGATTCGCCATGCCACGGCCGCGGAAGGGAAGGCCTTCCATTTATTTTTCAACTTTGAACTACCGTCATAACGGAGGGTGGCCGTGACTAAATACTTCCCTTTGTAGTCGTAGTTGGCTCTACCTGCATAAGATAGAAGTGAAGTTTCAGAATAGGCTGTGTTAGAGCTACCGCTTACGAAGTTGCCGCTAAAAAGGTTATACCATTGCGAATCGTACGGCAGATTGTTAGAAGCTGCCTGAATACGTTCATAGCGGGTTCGATAGGCGCTTTGAATCAATTGTACATTCAAATTGTGATCACCCGAAAATTGGGTATTATAACTCAAGACATTGTCCCAGGTGAATTCAAAATTTTCGGTATTAGACTGAAATGCTTGATCTTGATTTCGGTTTCCGGGTACGATGCCATAATAACGTCCTGTACGGGTACGGTTAAAACGGGGTAGGAGAGTGGATCTAAAGGATAACCCTTCAAACGGCCTGAATTCAGCGAACATACTCCCCAACATATCATACCTCCTGACCTCTTGTGTTCCGCTATTAATCTCAATAAGTGGGTTGGGCGAGCTGGTGAAGTTTCCTGACCCTTGGATGGAAGCCGCAATACCCGGTTGTTCGATTAAATTTCCGTTTTCGTCGTAGGCTCCTAAAATGGGTGGCATACGTAAGATATCCCGGTAGCCGTGTTCGCTACCTGAGTTGTTGATGCCCAAATTGAAATTGATACTACCTCCAGCCGAGAAAAACTTCGAAGCCTGGTGTTCAGCGGAAAGTTTGAATGTATAACGGTTCAGGTCCTCACGAACGAAATTACCCTCTTCTTTTTGGTACCCAATCCCCATGTTGTAAGAAAGTTTCTCGGTGGATCCTGTTATTCCCAAGAAGTGGTTTTGTTGTTGACCGGTTCGTGTTCCCAAGCCGAGCCAGTCTACATCGTCCTCATTATAGAGTCGTTCTGCCAAAAGCGGACTGTTTTGAAGAATCACTGCAGGACTGGGTAATACATATTCGCCGTTTCGGTACTCATAATAAGCTGAAGTTCTGAAATCGACCCACTCCCGACCCGTCATAAAATCCGGAATACGAGCCAGTTTGCGTACGCTGTAATAGCCGTCATAGGTGATCGATGTGCGAGTTGCTCCGGGAGTTCCGGCATTTTTCGTTTTGACCAAAACCACGCCATTCGACCCTCTTGAACCATAAATGGCAGTTGATGAGGCATCTTTCAATATGTCGATCTGTTCGATGTCGTTGGGATTAAGAAAATTAATATCCGAAGTAACGACCCCATCAACGACATACAGGGGTTCTCCACCGGCAAGGGAATTCTTGCCCCGAATTTGAATAGTGAATCCACCTCCCGGTTTTACCGAGTTGCTACTGATGTCGACCCCAGCTACCGAGCCTTGCAAGGCACTCATCACAGAGGTTGTACCTCGGGAAGCGATGTCCTCCGAACCGACCGAGCCAACGGACCCCGTAAGATCTCTTTTACGGACCGAACCATAACCGACGACCACAACCTCCCCCAAACTTTTAATATCCGGTTCGAGTGAAACTTCAATTTGAGTCAGATTCCCTAGAACGATTTCTTGGGTGACGTATCCGATATAAGAAATGATAAGGGATTCGGTTTGGTCTGGGACAGTTAGACTAAACGTACCATCTACATCGGTGCTGGTGCCACTCGTTGTTCCCTTGACCTGTATACTCACTCCCGGTAGTGGTTCACCGTTTTCATCCGTAATCCTACCTGAAATCCTTCTATCGATGCTAGTTTCTTGTGGTATTTCCGAAGTCGGAATCGATTTCAGGCTACCCATTTTCGGTTTGAGAATGATACTCTTTCCTGAGATTTCATAGGTTAAATTGAGTTGCTCCGACAAGTCATTGAGAATGGAAGAAAATTTGCTATTGCGTCTTGTAAAGGAAATTTGCCGGTTCGAATTAACCAGTTCAGGACTATAGAGAAACCGTACATTGGCTTTTACCTCTAGGTCTTCAAGTATGGTTTCAATTTTTTGCATGTGCCAGGAAACCGAAAGTCGCTGGTTAAGGAATTCCTGAGCGTACACCACCTCTGCCCGGGCAATCCCCAGGAGCATGAAAATCAGACAACAGGAAATACTGAGCCTGCGGATGGTTTGTGTGAAATGATAAGTTGGAAACATAATGCTCATGTAGTAGATAGGATTTGTCGTTAATAAATAACTGCCGGGAATAGTCTACTGATCCGGGTATTCAACGGCATTAGAGTAGAATCGTCTTTCTATACTCTAAGTTTTTTGAGTTTTTTTACAAGAAATAGATTTTGGTTTTCAAGACGTTGATTATCAGTAGATTTAAATAGAGACGGTTTTCGAAAACACCGGTGAATATATACCTTCTCGGGGGAGTCAAGAGCCCCCGAAAGTTGATGCGGTAACGGAAGATTTAATTTAAATCAATGGCAGCCTTCTCCTGTAATGATATAGAAATCAGCGTCTTTCTGTTCGAAGTTGAGGTTAAGACCCAAACAAATCATGCGAAGTTTCTCCACCAGTGGTTCATCGCCCAATTTGGCGGTGAGGCTACAGTCACTTAGTTTGTCGCGGTCGTAAACAATTTTTACTTTATAGATGTGTTCTAGTGTTTCGAAAACTTCTTCAACGGGTGTTCTTTTATAAACGTGCTCAAACATTTCAGCAGGAATGAGTTCGACAGGGCTTTTGTGTACGTCTGGCGATAAGACCGTCAACATGGAATTCTCGACCATCACCATTTCCTGGGGAGATAAAATAATAGGCTCTTGGGGTTGTGCGCCAACAAGGGCTGGTTCTGTGTCAGGATTTAAAGTTACCGTCACCTTACCCGTATTGACGCGCACCATCGGCGTCTCTTTAGCATTATCCCGCACTCTAAAGCTGGTACCAATCACACGGGTTGTGATATGGCGCGTTTTCACTTCAAAGGGAAGGTCCGGATTTTTTGCAATTTCGAAATAGGCTTCACCGGTCAAAAAAACAGCGCGCATACTATCTGAAAATAGTACGGTAAGTTGACTGTTCGGGTGTAATAAAACTGTACTTCCGTCATCCAAAGTGACAATTTGTTCTTGTTGGCCGGAATTGCTGAAAATAGTTTCGTGCTGATCGTTTGAAACTGCAGTAGGTTTGGGCGTTAATGAACGATTCGAAAAGTGCGTCACCAAAAAAGCACATAGGCCGATCAGGACACAGGCTGCTGCTAGCCGGGTATAGGGAAAAACACGTTTTCTGGGCGCAACGATTTGCAAGATTTTGCCGATATTTTCTTTCTCTTTTTCCTCATCCAAGGGCAAACTTTCGGCTTGCAATTGGAGGAGGATTTCCCGTGCAAGGAGGAGCTTGTCCTTTTTGTCGGCATTTTGATTAATCCATTCTTGCCAATAAGCCTCCAATGCACGGGTTGGTTTTTCAACCCAATCCCTGAATTGAGGATCCGCCAGAAACTGCTCGATATCTTCGTTTTCGAAATGAATCATTTGAATCGAAAATGTTTTCTATAATTAGGGGTGACCACCGGGAATATACTCTAAGATGGGTAAATAAAATCACAAGGTCCTTTTAATCACCCTATCATAGCGTTACAAAACAACAGTGTAAATGCTTTTTCAACCCAGTTTTCCCGCAATGTCGTCAACGCTCTGTAGAGAAAATTGGCGGCACTCTGGCGGTTAACCCCCATGATTTCACCAATCTCATCGACCGAAAGCCCTTCGAAATATTTTAGGAACAGCGCTTCCCGTTGCCGAGCAGGAAGCAAATTTAATAGGGAAGACAGACGGGTTTTGTTTAGGACCTGGATTTCTTCCCGGATCAAATGTTTCTCAATGTCCTCCTCAAAAGAGGTGTCGGGATTGTGCTCAACCACACGGTTTGCTTCCTTTAAATCAAGAAACATCCGATTCCGTACCGATTTTAAAAGATAGAATTTCACGCTCGGGGGGTTGCTGAGCGACATCCGGTGCTCCCAAATGTAGATAAACACATCCTGGATGCAATCCTCAACCATTGCCCGATTCTTCGTAAATCTTGACGAATACCGGAAAAGTACCGCATAGTATCTTTTCAATAGTACTTCAAACGCATTTCGATCCCCGTTTTTGAACGAAATCCAGAGTACTTCATCCGTAAATTCCACATCGTTTGCGTAAGCCATACATCAAAAATTATCTGGCAAAAGGGCAATCAAAGGCGATTAAGTGTCGCCTTTTCAATTAATGACGGAAAAAGTCAATTAATCCCCTGAATATTTCAGGATGAATTTACGAATTCTGGAGTATTTACGGAATTATTGGGGCGGATGTGAGAAATTGAGGATCGTACTTTTCATAACAAATGTTAACAGTTAGAGGGTGAGGGATATAAAGTAGCTAACTTTAGGGCTTAGCGATCAACTACTTAAGGTTTAGAATCTCGTGATTCAATTTCAGTCTAGTCTATCTCGGACTATTCATCTCCACCTTTTCATCGTCGACCTCGGTCGGAACTTCAGAAATTCTATTATGAGAACGATTTCATCTATTATATTGATTTTAGTTTTTTCCATGGCTACTGCCCTCGCCCAAAATGGGGGAATAAAAGGGGTCATTGTGGATGAAAACGGTGAAGTGGTTCCCTTCGGTAATGTGGCGGTATTTCAATTACCCGATTCTACCCATGTCACCGGTCGGCCTGCAGACGAGAATGGAGCGTTCAATATCCCACTTTCCAGCGGAAATTACCTGATTAGAGTGACGGTCGTTTCGTTTAAAGAAAGAGTCGTAACGGGGATAACAGTGGGCAATACGCTAGTCGATCTGGGGCGTGTACGCCTTGTTCCCGATGTTACAACCTTACAAGAGGTGGTGGTACAGGGCGAAAAAAGTCAAATGCAACTCGAACTCGACAAAAGGGTTTTTAATGTGGGTACAGACCTTGCAAGTATAGGGGGTTCGGCTGTTGACATATTGAATAATGTGCCCTCTGTTTCAGTCGATCCCGAAGGTGTGGTAAGTTTAAGGGGCAGTGAAAACGTTCGAATTTTGATCGATGGTCGTCCGTCCGGATTGACGGGAATTGGCAGCCCCGATGCACTTAGGTTACTTCAGGGGAATATGATTGATCGGATTGAAATTATTACCAACCCGTCGTCACGCTACGATGCAGAAGGAGAGGTGGGGATCATCAATATCATTTTGAAGAAGAACGTGAATCATGGTTTTAACGGTGCTTTTTCAGTCAATATGGGGCACCCGCTGACCTACGGAGCTAGTGTTGATGTGAATTACCGCACAGAAAAATTCAATTTCTACGGTACCTATGGGCACAATCTAAGGACGACCAAGGGGTACGGCGAATCTTTCCAGCGCTTCATTTCACCCGATTCCCTATTCTCTTATCAGGAATATAACAGTCGTCAACGTCAAGGGAGATCTAATATGTTTCGTGGAGGGGTAGAGTATTACCTCAACGACAACGAGTTCCTAGGAGCGTCGGCTTTATATCGTACAGGGCGAGGTACCAACACGAGTCGATATGAATTTCTTGATTACGACAGTAATGGGGAGCTGTTCCAAAGTAGTGTGCGATCAGAAACGGAGTCAGAGCCGGAAACGAATTTAGAATTTACCCTCATGTATAAGAAAGAATTTGAACAGAAGGGACGTTCACTGACTGCCGACATTAAGTTAATTGACAGTCAGGAATTAGAGCTCGCCGATTTTGTTCAAACCCATTCGAACGCTGCTGATTTATTGCAAAAAACGTCCAACACTGAAAACGAAAGAAACTTGTTATTCCAGGTGGATTATGTACATCCATTTGGGAATAAAGGAAAATGGGAAACGGGTTTAAAAAGTAACTCAAGGAGGATTGTCAACGATTTTATGGTAGAGGAAAGATCCGAATCGGGCTCTTGGAATGTGCTACCACAGTATGATAATTATTTGGTTTACGAAGAAAAAATACATGCAGCCTACCTGATGGCCGGTGAGCATTTTGGTAAATTTTCCTTGCAAGGTGGCTTAAGAGGAGAATTTTCGGATATTACCACGGAGCTTCCCGACATGGGCGAGAAAAACAGACGTACTTATTTCAATCTGTTTCCAAGTGTTCATATTTCCTATGAACTCCCCGATGATAAATCTGTACAATTGAGCTATAGCCGGAGATTAAGCCGTCCATGGTTTAGAAGTTTATTACCATTTTCGGGCTACAGTAATAACCGTTCGCTCCGGGTAGGTAACCCCGATTTGAATCCCGAATATACGAATTCGATGGAGGCTAGTTATTTGGCCAACTGGGATAATGCCTCTATTTTAGCCAGTGCATACTATCGATATCGTACCGGGGTAGTCGAGCGTATTACCTTGGTTGACTCCGTTGGGTTCAATAAGATTTACCCGGTTAACCTTTCTACCCAAAATGCATACGGACTGGAATTTAATGGGTCGGTGACCCTAATGGGCTGGTGGCGAATGAACGGTAATTTCAATTTTTACCGCGCGATCACAGATGGCAGTTACGAAGGCGTAAATTACCATAGTGATACGTATACCTGGATGGGCCGATTTACTTCTAAAATGACCATTGCACGCAAATGGGATTTTCAAGCCGGAATTAACTACCGGGGCGCACGGGTAACCCTTCAAGGAAAACAACTACCTTCGTATAATGTCGACCTAGGGCTAGCAAGAGATGTACTCAAAGGTCGGGGTACGATCATCGCCAGCGTACAAGATCTATTTCAAACCCGACGTTGGCGCACAATTATCGACCAGCCTGACTTCTACTCCAATTCGAATTCCCTGTGGCGGGGACGACAATTTTTAATTACATTTAATTATCGTCTCAATCGTAGTAAATCCAGTAAGGACACCTTTGATTCGGGATCTGATGGGGGAGGTGACGAAGGTTAACGGAGGTATTCGTCAATATTTTCAGATGTCACCAGGTGAAATGGGATTAAGACCTGAGATTCCGTCGATTCGCCACGCACTAATTTCAGTGCTGTTTCCAAAGCCTGTCCACCTTGCTCAACCGCATTTTGAAATACGGTTGCATCCAAGTTGCCTTTTTTAACCGCTTGAAGTGCATCAGGGATGGCATCTATGCTCACTACGATGACCTTGTCTTTTAATCCAGCTTCGGTCAATGCTTTAATAGCACCCATTCCCATTTCATCGTTGTGCGCAAATATGGCATTCATTTGACTTCCATAGGATTGTATCCAGTTTTCAGTCAAAGACATAGCTTTGGATCGATCCCATTGGGCTGATTGTTCTGCCAGTAATTTCAATCCCGGATTTGCCTCGATTATTTCTTTAGCTCCTTTATCTCTTTGAATTTGAGCGGCTTGTCCCATGTATCCGTGCATGATCAGTACATTTCCGCTCCCGTTCAATTTTTCGGCAATATAGCGCATGGCGATCCGCCCTGCTTCTACGTCATCTGAACCCACGAAAGCATCGGGAACTGCGTTTGTTTCTGAATTCACATTCACGATCGGAATGCCGGCTGCCTTTGCTTTTTCAACGGCAGGCGAACTCGCTTCCACTTCGCAGGGGTTCAAGATGATGGCATCAACTTTTTGTGCGATAAAGCTTTCAACTTGCTCGACCTGCTTGAGTGCCGATCGCTCGGCGTCTACGAGGATAAGCCTTACCCCATGCTCTTTTGCTTTTTTTTCAATCTCGTCAGCTACATTTACGACAAACTCGTTTTGCAAACTCAACATCGTAACACCGATGACCGGACCGTCGCCAGAATGGGAACCACCGCAACTCCAAAGCAATCCGGCAAGGAAGAAAAGAGAGATCGATTTTTTAAGCATAGGGTTATGAATCTGAAGAGTTAATGAATGAGTTCCCTGGCACCCTCACTAGGCAGGCAACCTGGGCTAAGGCCTCACAAAATTAAGAGATATTAGGCCGATTTAATTTAAAAGATGAAAATTATGAGCTATTGTTCTTATGAATCCTTGTTTAAGCTATCCAATACCACAGCGCTAACGATGATAAATCCTTTTATCACCAGTTGATAATAGGACGATACGTTCATTAGGTCGAGTCCATTGCTGATGACACCGATGATCAATGCGCCGAACAGGGTACCGACGATGGTACCGGTCCCACCTGAAGTGCTAGCCCCACCGATAATCGCAGCGGCAATGGCATCCAGTTCAAAGCCAATTCCTGCATTAGGTTGTCCGGTCGTGATCCGTGAGGTCAGCAATATACCCGCTAAGCCAGCTAGTCCTCCGCACAGGGTGTACACTAACATTTTTACTTTTCCCACATTAATACCGGACGCTTTGGCGGCTAATTCGTTTCCTCCTACGGCGTACATATAGCGCCCCCAGGTGGTTTTGTGAAGCAATAAGCCGCAGGCGACAAAGGTGATGATCAGTATAATAATGGGAAAGGGAATTCCCGCTATTTGGCCGCCACCGATAAAATTAAAGCTATCCGACAAATTAGATACCGGGCGTCCTTTACTAAAAATCAGCGCTAATCCCCGGGCAATGGTCATGGTTGCCAGGGTAACGATAAATGGAGGAACTTTACTTTTGGTAATGACCAGTCCGTTAAAAGCTCCCACGAGTAGACCCGTACCAATGCCAGCTGCAATGGGTACTACCAGGGGATACGAGTCGGGATGGGCTAATAGCGCTGCGACTATTCCTGAAACCGCTAAAACCGATCCGAGTGACAAGTCGATTCCGCCTGTGATGATAACGAATGTGACACCAAAAGCGAGAAGTGTATTGATGGAGACTTGCGTAAGAATGACCCGCATATTGGACAGGGTCAAAAATGAGGGGTGTAAAACAGCCATCAACATGCAGATCAGAACAAAGGCGATGATAATACCATATTGTCCTAGATTTGCGAATTTGATATTCTTCATAGATCCGTAATGAATTAGCGGGGTACGGCGTGATACATTATTTTTTCAGGTGAAATCTGACTTCGGTTGAGGAGGGCGGTCTGTTTCCCTTGGGAAAGAACTAAAACTCGATCGCAAAGTCCCGTAATTTCGGGAAGTTCTGAAGAGATCAGAATTACCCCTAGACCCTCACAAGCCAATTGCCGAATCAACTGATATACTTCAATTTTGGCACCGATGTCGATACCGCGCGTGGGTTCGTCCAAGATAATTACTTTTGGTTTGGCCATTAGTACTTTCGCAATAGCAACTTTTTGTTGGTTTCCACCACTTAAGGTTTCTACGCGTTGGTCGAGGCTACTCGCTTTGATACGGAGTTGTTGAGCGAGTTTTGTAACTGCTTTTTTCTCGTTTTTCTCGTTTACAAAGCCATAAGTGGAATAACGGCCTATACTCGACAGGGAAATGTTTTTCAGAATAGACAATTGTGTGATCAATCCTAGTGTTTTCCGGTCCTCGCTGACATAGCCTATTCCTTTTTTTAAAGCGGTTTGCGGAGAATCGGGCAAGAGTGGTTCACCATGCAGCCAGACCTCACCTGAATCAGCTCGGTCTAAACCGTAAAGGACTCGGGCTAATTCGGTGCGTCCAGCACCTACCAAACCGGAAATGCCGAGTATTTCACCGGCATGTAGATCGAAAGTGATATTATCAAATGCGGGTTTACGCGTTAATTTCCGTACGGTGTAAATGATAGCCCCTTTTTCCGCTGAATTGTCTGGAAAAATGTCGTTCAGTTTTCTTCCCACCATGGCCGTAATGAGCGAGGATGTATCAAATGCGTCAGCGGGTTTGCTTTCGATATATCTTCCGTCTCTAAACACTGTTATGGTATCGGCAATACGGAAAATCTCCTCCATTTTATGGGAGATATAAATGATACTGACGCCTTTACTTTGCAAGTCGCGGATGGTTTCGAACAAGCGATCCGCTTCTCGGTCGGAGAGGGCTGAAGTAGGCTCATCCATGATGATCACTTTGGCATCGTTGGACAAGGCTTTTGCCATTTCGACCATTTGCATTTCGGCCACACTCAACGATTTCATTTTCGCTGAGGGGGAGATATCGATACCCAACTTATTTAGCCATTTTTCGGCCTCCTGTCGATTTTTATTTTCGTCTAACCACCTTTTCCCAAAACGAGTATGTTCTTTACCGAGGAAAAGATTTTGCGCAACGGTCAGTTCGGGTACTGACAGAAGTTCCTGGTGAATCATCGAAATCCCTTTTTGCAGGGACGCTTGTACCGAAGTAGGCTTATAGGGACTACCTTCAAAGAAAATCTCTCCTGAGTCGGGTTTTTCAAGACCGGCGAGTATTTTCATAAAGGTCGACTTTCCAGCTCCATTTTCACCCATTAAAGCATGAACTTCACCTTTTCTAAGATCAAAGAAAATACCGTTGAGCGCTTTGATTCCTCCGTATGATTTTTTTAATCCGCGAACCTGTAAAATATAATCAGGCGAAACTTTGATGTTCATGGATTAGGCCGGTTTTCCACCGTAATGTTTCTTTAAAAAATGAAGGTAACCGATTGGCCTTCTGTAATCACATAGGAATAACAGAATTTAGCTTATCGGATACCCTCAATTATAATAGAATTTGCACTTTAGTTACTGCAAATTCCCAAAAAATTATTGTAGTGAGGTTTCAACCCCTGTATTTTTCCATTGTTTTTCGGCAGCCGAATCCAATACTGCCTGGCATACGCGTTGGGTTTCAAGCGCATCCCGGAACGTCGGATGGGTTTCTCCACCCTTTTCGAGGTTTTCGAAGAAGTCGGCTGCTTGGTGTACAAATGAGTGCTCGTAACCAATACTTGTTCCAGGGATCCACCAACGTTTCATATAGGGTTGATCACTGTCCGTAATCAGGATTTTTCTCCAACCGCGAACTACCGAATCATCTCTGTGATCAAACAGTTCGAGGTAATTCATATTGTGTAGATCCCAGCGAAGTGACATGTGTTCACCATTGATTTCGAAGGTATAAAGGGCTTTATGACCCCGAGCATAACGGGTAGATTCAAAAAGTCCCAACGATCCGTTTTCAAAATGGCAATGGAAAATACAAGCATCGTCGATCCCTACCTTTTTCATTTCACCGGTTTCGGCGTGCACTCTTTCTTTTACGAAGGTTTCGGTGACTGCTGAAACATCCACGATTTTGCCGTTAAGCCACATAGCTGTATCAATACAGTGTGCCAACAGGTCGCCGGTTACTCCCGAACCTGCCGCGTCCACATCGAGACGCCAAGTAGCTGCTCCACCCTGAGGTACGTCTGCACTGATGGTCCAGTCCTGAAGGAAATTGGCTCTGTAATGGAATATTTTTCCAAGTTGACCGGAATCAATGATTTGCTTGGCAAGCGTGACAGCAGGAATGCGGCGATAATTGTACCATACAGTATTTTTAACACCCGCTGCTTCAATCACTTTTACCATCTCTTCGGCTTCTTCCAGGGTACGAGCCAACGGTTTTTCACAAAGGATCATCTTGCCTTTTGCCGCAGCTGCCAGGGCGATTTCAGCATGCGTGTCATTGGGCGTACATATATCGATCGCGTCGATATCGTCTCTTTCAATGACTTTTCTCCAATCTGTTTCGTAGGATTTATATCCCCAGGTTTCAGCAAAGGCTTTTGCTTTTTCTTCGTTCCGTGAGCAAGCTACTTGAAGGACGGGACGATATTCAAATTCAGAGAAAAAGTCACTAATTCGATTATATGCGTTGGAATGCGTGCGTCCCATCAACCCGGTTCCGATGAGACCAATTCTAATTTCTTTTTTTGCCATTTTATTGAATGCGATAAAAAAGTTAAAGATATGCTGAAAACGGGTAGGCTCGAAAAACGACCCTACCACCAAATAAGGGTCATTTATTCGGCTTCGTACCAGCCATGTGCTTGACGTACTTTAATCATAGCAGCCAAGATGTCGTTCCAAGTTTCTTGCTTATACATCACCTCATTAGGGAACATACAACCATCCCAGCAGATGTGGCGGAATCGTTTCGTAAGTTCACCATTTTCATCCCGTAGCCAGAATCCAGCATGGTGAACGATATCCAATTTGCCGTTTGGATCGGTTGCCAAGCAATGTCTACCGGTCTTGTCGTGCGAGCCCGTCCCATGTACAGTGCCATCGTTTTGAGCTACGTGAAAATCGATAGTCCAGGGCCGTAAGGCTGCCGTCAGTTTTTTAAATCCTTCGTCGAGGGTGGCTTTGTCGTTCCATTCAAAATCTTCGGGGAGTATACGATCTTCGGGACGGTTATAACCCAGTAGGTACAAGAAGGAGTGAGCCATATCGGCTTGGAAACCGACATTTTTCCGGTCGACCATTTCGAGAAGTTCTACCATGGTTTTCCAGCTATGCATACCTCCCCAGCAGATCTCACCCTCGGCAGCCAATGATTCGCCAAATTCAGCGGCGGCATCTGCTGCTTCGCGGAAAGTCTGTGCAATCAATTTGGTACTTTCTACTGGATTTTGCACCCAAGCTTCCACACTGGTGGCCGAGTCAATCCGTACGACTCCAGAGGGTCTTACGCCAAGTTCACGAAGTTTTTGGCCGATGCGTGCAGCTTTGCGCACCTGCTCCACAAATTTTTTCCTTTCCTCTTCTGAACCTGCTGCAGATCCACCTTCCGGCGGCCAAATTGGTGCCACAAGGGACCCGATATTTAGGTTATAACCGGCAACCTGGTCTGCGAGCCTTTTGATATCGTCGTCAGAGCTGTTGATACTAAAATGGGCATCGAAAAGGTCAATGTCAACGCCATCGAATTTTACACCGTCGACCTCAGCAGCAGCAGTTTTTTCGAGTAACGTTTCGAAAGGTATGATAGGTTCTGAACCTGGACCCTTACCAACAATTCCAGGCCAGGTAGCATTATGCAGCTTGGGAAAATTATTTTCAGGCATAATCTTAAGATTTTTAGTTAATGAATTATGGAATAACTTTTAAGTATATAGTGAAACCTCATTATAAGACGAGGTCAGGGTTTTTCGGCCCAAAATGTTTCAAAATAACTATAGGATCCGAATCGGATGGATTGGAAATGGTAACCCCCTCCTTGGCCGCATTTTCAGTGACAAAGAATTCATCATTTGTATTTTGGCCATAACGGATTAACGCTGGGGTTTCGATGTCCCACACCCCGAGTTTACCATGTCCTTGCATCACGATCAAGCCGTAAGCAGCCGAATCTTTAATAGTAACCGTTTGACCGGGTAGGACCGTCAGTTCTTTGGCACTGAAAGCATCCGATTTGTAGCAAATCCATTTTTCGATATAACCTTCTGGCTCGGTTTCTTCAACGGGTTTTACCGGGATCGGTAACATGAAACGTTTTTCAATGATATTGGGATCGGTATTCAATTCCCAGTCGATGACTTCCATTAGCTGATCGTAATCGCCAATTCGATCCTCCGGAGTGCCGTTCCACAACAGCTCTTCCGGAATAATGGCTTCATTTACCAACGACTGATACATGGCAAAAACGTCGGAAGCTTTTTGGGGTTCATACGTACACAAACTACCGGGTGCGTGCAACATGCCTGGGGGGACATCCCAGCCGGTTCCTGGTTCTAGCTTGAATGCTTGAGAATAATTGGTGATTTTATTATCACCCTTGGTGAAGTTTACCAAACACTCTCTAATCTGCTCCTTGGTTGTACCGGGTGCAATGCCGAAAAAGGTGTAGGGAAAGTCGCCCCCATGATTGTTCAATTGGGGCGGGAAATAATAGGCTTCTGGTTTTCCCTTCTGGCCAATTAAGGCAGCATGTTCATCATTATGGTGAATATGGTGCGGAAGAGGCCCCATATTGTCAAAGAATTTCGAGTACATAGGCCAACTCTCGTACTCATTCCACAGTCGATCACCGATGATTTCACCTTTCAGTTCGTCGATGGCATCGCGTAACAGGAACTTATATTCTTTCCCGTTGTCTATAAAAATTACAAAACTTAGTCCTTCAAACTCACCAGTAAGGGGGCCATTTTTAGCCGGGGTTGTTGACGACAGCCAACGCTCATCGATCCCTCCTCTTGCTCCGCCTAATACATAGTAGTCGTCCGGATGGAGCTTGATCCTTCTACCCGGTACACAGAATGATCGGGGTACCCAGGTGGGTGTCAGCCGTAGCACACCTTTTCCTTGCTCCAATGCCCTTTCGGCGATACTTTTTTCTGCCATTGTGAATCGTTACTTTATAAATTACTACTAGATGCTGAAATTAAAAAAAACTTTATCAAAATAAATATATTCCTTGTTTTTCCGGTTATCGGTCTATTTCTACCTGTAAATCATAACTCCGACTTTCACCGGGTTGTATTTCAATTAGGGTCCCATTTGCACGCGCTGCTGCCTGCCCGATTGGCGGGTGAGTGCCCGGTTCTAACCCGGTGACATACTCATTTTTACCCCAATGCTGCCAGTTGGTTAGCCACGGCAATTCGCTTTTGTTGAAACGGATGGTGACACCGAATTGCAGATGCGGGTTGAATAATCCGCATGAACTTTTACCATTATTGTGCACCACATCGATAAAAGCGACTTCCTCGCCACTGCCATTGTGCGAGGGTAAAGGTGCCGGAGCTTTTTTGAATGAATTCCCTTCTTTGAAAATGATCCCGTTCCGGTCTCCATTCCGGGTCGTCCAGTCACCTTCCCATTTCAACTCCGTACCCTCATCAATCAATGGCCAGCCGAAATTGAAATGATAAAGCAGCATATGCGGAGCCGGTGTGTTTCCACGATTAATTACCTTATCCTGTATCCTGAGCATGGGCGAACCAAGTGTTCCGGAAATGGTTCGATGCAACTCGAGACTAGGTCCGAAGGGTTTGGTTTCCCGCATAATGCCGGTGATACTAAAATCCAACTTTCCGGTTAGGGGGTCAGGTTGGGAGATATTCACGAGTTCGGCGGGAATATTGCTAATATGGCCATGTAAACCTCTCTCTCCATACTCGTCCGATTCAGGTCCGCCCACATGTGAAAGTCCACAGGTTGTTAAAAGACCACCTCCGAAGGTCCGCAGCCAATCAATGCCTTTCGCGGAAAAGGGTTGGGGTGGTGTAATGCCTAAATGACTAATCCAGGAGAGGTTATACTGATTGTAAAAAGCATCGGCGATGTCCAACCCTCGGTCAATGACCACCTTGTATCGGAAGCCACTACCGGTATTTATCCAAGCAATTCGCGTCCCCCGACCGGGCCCATTATCGATGACGTAGGTTTCAATTCCCCCCATTTGTGAAGGGTTGGAAATTTTATCTTCCCATTTAAGATCGGTAAGTTTCATTGGTTACGTCCTCAATTACTTCAATTCTTTGTATCGTTTTTCCGCTATCAAACCATCTTTTTCATGCACATGACCCCATGGATTAATCCATCGGGTCGGGAACACTATAGGAAATGTGCTGTTCCGTCGAATGAAAAAAGGTTAAGAGTTATAGGATATAGTCTGGAAAAGTGATTTAGGTAGTCACAATATCAGTCGAGCTTGATCACAATATCCTTGTATTCAACTTTCATGGGCGGACCTGTATGAATTTGCAGCCCTAGATAACCTTTTTCTGAGCGATTGACACTATCATTATCCAACACCTCGCTCATTAAAATGCCGTTTACGTAGTGCTTCAAATTATTTCCTCTAGCTACGATATGGATTTCGTTCCAATCACCCGGCTTAATTTTTTCTTTCAATTCGTCGGAAGTGCCCAAAGAACCAGTTACTTCCCGACTTTGCCATGCATTCCGTTGGATATTGGCGCGAAGCGACTCGGGGTCTGATGCGTTTTCTTGGGAGCTAATCGTTGCTATTTCCCCCCGATAGGCTAAAGTAGTTCTCTTTCTTTCCTCGTAATTTTGGCCTGTATAGTTGTTTTTTCCGTCGATATCCGCCTGATATCCCCGTAACGCAAAGGGAAGGTCTTCTAAGCGTTCACTACGGTAATTCACACCTGAATTTCCTGTTTCAGATATTCTAAAACTGGCTTTAAATTCGAAGTCGCCTGGTTGCCCATCTTTCCAAATGAGGAAACTGTTTCTTTCGAGAGGTTTCTCCGGTGTAATTTCTCCAATCAAAATACCGTCTTCTACCCTCCAGTAGTCGGTATCACCTTCCCAGCCGTTCAGCGTCTGCCCGTCGAAAATCTCTACAAAACCGTCGGAGTCATCAGCCTCTTCATTCTTTTGTTGGGGGGAACAGGCTGAAAAACCGACTGACAAAGCCAGGGAAAAGGCTAACGCTTTTTTGCTTAAAACTAAAGTCTTCATAATATGTGTTAGGGTAGCTGTTGGGATTATCTAAATGCTTATGAGTCTAATTTAATTGGTGCTTTGCCACCATGGATTTAATAAATGCAAAGCCGTCTTCGGCTATGCTCCAGGGCTGGTTAAATTCCCGCCATACCCCGATGGCATTCGCAAAGTCCGGATCGTTACGTGAAAAAGCTTCAATGGTTAGCCAACCTTTGTAATTGATTTTTGCCAAGGTAGCGAAGACTTCGTCAAAATTAATATGACCTTCGCCTGGTGTTCCTCGGTCGTTTTCACTGATATGGACGTGGGTAAGTACCGGGGCAATGGTTTCGATTGCCTGGGCAAAGCTTTTTTCTTCCACATTGGCATGGTGAGAATCGAACATCCCTCTCACATTGGGGTGATCAATCATTTTCACCAGCTTATAAAGTTGTTCCATGGTATTCACCAGGTAACATTCAAAACGGTTGAGTGCTTCTGGACAAAGAATGACATTTGCTTGGGCAGCATATTCACCTGCTTTGTGCAACACTTCAGCCGCGTATTTATATTCGTCTTCCTGGGGAGCGTTATAAGACATGACCGTATGCGCCGAATGGAAAGGCCCCACAAGCAGTCGCGCGTTTAGTGCGTGGGCACGATCAATTCGATTTTTGATGGCCTCCAAAGCCTTTTCCCTTACCTCCGGGGTAGGGTCGATGGGATTTTCCTCTCGCCCCAAAACGAAAACACTGGTTACTTCCAGCCCTGCCTGTTTTATGAAATCACCGGTCTGTTGGTAGATAGAAATATCTTGCGGACTGATAAACAATTCCACCCCATCATAACCAATATTTTTGAGACGTTCAATTATGGGATAAAGACTTTCGGAAATCCCTGCCGTCCAGGCAAGTACGTTGAACCCTATTTTATTCATTGTGCAATCAAAAAAATGTCTATATTTTGTACAATTCCAGTTTTGTTATTCTGGTTTTTAATCGCTCTTTCTGGGTATATCACCATAAAAAAGGCGATATCCGCCATAAAGCTTTCAAAAAGTGCAATCCAGTCAGTGATTAATTAGTAACGTATGTTTGTATTAATCGGGGTTTTAGCACTCAGAAAATCTCCAGTAAATTATTCAAAAATTCATAGTTATCCGGTTTTTACTATCCTGTACATTCCTGATAGATTCGTCAATTATGACGATAGAAAGCGGTGTTTGCCCGTCTCGATTAGACTAAAAATTCTATCTTCAAAAGGCTACTTTTAGGCTAAAATCGGATGAACTACTTTCCCATGAACGTCCGTTAAGCGGAATCGTCGTCCTTGATATTTGTAGACCAATCGTTCGTGGTCAATGCCCAAAAGGTGCATCAAAGTAGCATGGAAATCATGGACATGTACCGGATCTTTGACGATATTGTAGGAGAAATCGTCGGTTTCTCCATAGGTAATGCCGGATTTAACACCAGCACCCGCCATCCACATCGTAAAACATCGGGGGTGGTGGTCACGACCGTAATCAACCGGGGTTAATTGTCCTTGCGAATAGACCGTTCGCCCAAATTCGCCTCCCCAGATCACCAGCGTATCTTCGAGCAGACCCCGTCGTTTCAAATCCATAATCAACGCTGCCGTAGCCTGATCGGTGTCTAAACATTGCTTTTTGATCACGGAGGGTAGATTCCCATGATTGTCCCAGCCCTGGTGATATAACTGCACGAATTTGACGTCCTTTTCGACCAGTTTGCGTGCTAGTATGCAATTGGAAGCATAACTTCCCGGCTTACGGCTGTCGGGTCCATAGAGTTCGAAAATCTCATCCGGTTCATTTTCCAGCTGCAGAACCTCCGGAACAGAGGTTTGCATGCGATAGGCCATCTCGTATTGGGCAATTCGGGCTTCCACTTCCGGATCCCCATAGGGTTCGTTTTGGATACGGTTAATTTCGGTGAGGAAGTTGAGCATTTCTTCTCGGTCGTCACCATCGTACCCTTCCGGGTTGTTAAGGAAAAGTACCGGATCTTTTCCAGAGCGAAACTGCACCCCCTGGTATTTGGAAGGTAAAAACCCATTCCCCCACAAGCGAGCATAAAGCGGTTGGTCTCTCGGGGCATTATTCGAAACCAGGACGATAAAGGCTGGAAGGTTTTCGTTCATTGAGCCTAAACCGTAATGAACCCAGGAGCCCATGGAGGGTCTACCGGGCAGTTGGTTTCCGGTTTGTAGAAAAGTGATGGCGGGATCGTGATTAATGGCCTCAGAATATAGGGATTTTACGATGCAAAGTTCATCCACAACACTGGCGGTATAGGGAAGTAACTCACTAACCCATGTGCCACTTTTACCATGGCGATTGAATTTAAAAGCCGACGGCGCAATGGGTAAGGAGCTTTGATTCGCGCTCATACCGGTGAGCCGCTGACCTTGTCTCACCGATCCCGGCAGTTCCTGTCCGAATAAATCGACCAATTTGGGTTTATAGTCGAAGGTTTCAAATTGGGAAGGTCCACCCGCCATAAATAGGTAAATAACCCGTTTGGCACGAGGCGCCAAATGCGGCAAAGCTTTTAATACACTTTCTTCAAAATTGGCGGCATCATCGTGCCCAGAAATTTCAGGGGAAGACTTCTGACAACCTAGCAAGTTTCCGACGGCCAGGGCACCCAGTCCTAGCGACGTTTTGACAAGGAAATTACGTCGGTCTAATTTCTCCTGGAGCCGTTTCAGCTCAGGCGTCTGGAGGGATTTAGGTACTTCGTGAGGATGATGACACATCGTTATCGTAAGGTTAATGTGGCGTCAGAGTTTAAAATGGTACTGGCTACCACGGCAAAGGCGGCCGTGCGTATCGAATCTACGGAAGGGTCAACAGGGGAATGTCCGGCACGCAACCACCCCCGTATTTTTTCGGGGTTTGCACTCATTTTTCGAAACTCCAGCGCATATTGTTGTTTTAAAATATCTATTTCTTTTGCCGATGGCCACCTGCCCGTTGCAGACAGATAAGCTTTTTTGATAGCGGTTTCCTCCTCTTTTTCTCGGGCCATTTTCTCTCCCATTTTACGTGAAGCTTCAACAAAAGTGGGATCATTTAATGTTACCAAAGCTTGTAGGGGGGTATTAGTTTGCTGGCGTCTTACCACACAGTAGCTGCGATCAGGTGCATCGAAGGAGTTTAAGGTGGGGTTGGGGACCGTCCTTTTGACCAATACATAGAGGCTTCTACGGTAGACGTCCTGACCTGTATCAGGGAAATATTTTCCACTATTTATCTCCCACAAACCTTCGGGCTGATAAGGTTTGATACTGGGTCCGCCGATTTTCTTTGATAATAGCCCAGCAGCTGCCAAGGCATTATCTCGAATCATTTCAGCGGTCAAGCGTTTGGATGGTCCCCGTGCAAGTAATCGATTTTCCGGGTCTTTTTCGCGCAGTTCCACTGTGGCTCTTGAATCTTGACGATAAGTTGCCGACATGGCAATGCGTTTATGGAGCTGCTTGACATCCCAACCCGAGTCCATAAATTCAGCAGCCAACCAATCCAGTAATTCCGGATGGCTGGGCATTTCGCCCTGGTTCCCAAAATCTTCGGTTGTTTTCACCAATCCGCTGCCAAACATATTCTGCCAATAACGGTTCACGGCTACTCGTGCGGTAAGGGGATGATCTTTTGATGTGAGCCATTGTGCGAGGCCAAGGCGGTTCCGTGGTAAGTCGTCGGGAAACGGTAAAATAGAACGGGGTGTATTGGGGAACACTTTTTCACCCTTGTTGGCATATTCTCCTCGTAAAAGTACATAAGCTTGTTTGGGAACGGGATATTCCTGCATCACCATCAACTCTTTCACATATTGCATCGTATCCGATAAAACTGCTCTATGTTCTTTCAGCGTTAGCCGTACCTGATTTACTTTGTCAGAGACCGCATACATATAGTAATTTTGTAGGCGAGCTTTCTGCTCATCTGTTAACTGGTCGGGATCGGTCTGCGCAATTTCCTCCCAGGAACTCCGACCGGCCAAGACTTCAATTTCGAAGGGAGTCAGCTCACGGTCGTATACCGATATGTCATCGACCAACCCATTCTTAAAACCAAGCCCACGTCCCCAGGCACCAATTTGTAAACCAGGCTCTACCTTTCGTCCAAATAGTATATCCTTGGTTAGTTGATCCATTTCTGTCTGTAATTTTACGGGCATGCCGTCAATATACAAACGCAAACCTTCAGCCCTCGACGAACCATCGTAGGTCATCGTTACATGAATCCAGCGGTCTTTGGGAACGTCTTCGACAGTGATACGCGTGAGGGCATTGGAAGGTGCCACGTATGCTAAATTCGCTTCCAGTTTATTATCTTTTAGATATAGGTGATAACCTCTGAAATTGTACAAGCGCTCAAAATCACTCTTATGGAAAATAACCCCTTCGCTCAATTCTTCAGGAATTTTGATGCGGATGCCAATCGTAAAGGGGTCTGACTTTCTGAAAACGCCCGCCGGGCTTACATCCAGGTAAACATCGCCATCCATTTGCAAGGCGGTGCCATCTTCATAAGCGACAAACTTGGGTTGCGAGGTTACCGGTGAACCATTATACTTTAATATTCCCTTGGTCTTGGATGCGTGACTACCGGTTAGGTTTTTTCCCTCGAAATTATAGTAAGCAGTCAACCCAGTTTTCGGAATCGGCTGATTTTTAAGCTTTTGATAGTTTTTTTTAAGTAGCCATTGCTCAAAATCGGGGATTGACTGGCGGGAAGTTTGGTCAAGGCTTTGTTCAAGCTCTTGGATCTTCGCTTTGATTGCCTGGATTGACTTTTCCTGACTGGGCGTAGGAAGCAGTAGGGTAGGAGCTGGCATGGCATCGTCCCAGGAAATTTGTCCTGCTTCCCGCACATTGTTGAAGAAACTGAAAAGTTCAAAATATTCTTTCTGAGAAATGGGGTCGTATTTGTGATCGTGACATTTCGCGCAACTGAGCGAAAGACCCAGCATCGCATCCCCAAAGGTGTTAACTCGATCGACGACGTATTCCGTTTGGAATTCTTCTTCGATAATTCCCCCTTCCATATTTTGGGGGTGGTTACGGTTAAATGCCGTTGCGATCAACATCTCTTTGGTTGGATTTTCCATTAAATCGCCCGCCAACTGTAGATGGAGGAAACGATCGTAGGGCATATTCGCGTTGAAAGCTTCAATGACCCAGTCGCGATAGGGAGACATATCCCTAAGTCGGTCGACCGTATAGCCGTGTGAGTCGGCAAAGCGGGCTAAATCAAGCCAATCCGTTGCCATTTTTTCACCGAAGTGGGGAGAGTTCAGCAGACGATCTACCTGTTTTTCCCAGGCATTCTCTGAGTCATCGGCTAAAAATTTTTCAATTTCTTCCGCCGTGGGGGGTAATCCGGTAAGGTCGAGTGAGAGTCTACGTAGAAGTATTTCCTTACTCGCCATCGTTGTAGGTTGTAATCCTTCCTGTTGCAATTTTGCCCGTACAAAAAGGTCGATTTCATTGCCAATACCTTGCTGAAGCTCTTTTTTTACCTTGGGGATTTTGGGGCGTTCAATTTTAGTTAGAGACCAGTGGGGTTTGTAGGCTGCACCTTTTTCGATCCACTTAATAAGGATGGCTTTTTCTCTTGCCGACAAGGTTAGATGCGATTCCGGTGTAGGCATTTTATAATCCGGATCCTCGGAGAGGATTCGATGAAATAGCTCACTTCGGGAAGGGCGTCCCGGCTTAATTGCAAATTTTCCAGGGTTTTCGGGAAGTTCTCCGTAGGCATACTCAGCGAAATCAAGACGTAATCCAGCCTTTTGTTTGGCTTGATCCGGTCCATGACAAGCAAAGCATTTATCAGAAAGAATGGGCTTTACATGGAGGCTATAGTCCAGCTCATCGGGCAACTGGCGATAGGCAAGTTCAACGTCTTCGGGTAAATTGGGTCGACAGGAGATTGCGACAACCCCAATAAAGATTCCCAGGGTGAGGGTTAGGGTAAAACAGCTTATGGAACGAAAATTCATGAGAGTTAATAAGAAAATATTCAAAAATATTTAAATTTTTTGAAGAATTCTATTCAAAATTTTCTCACCTTATTCTGCCATTGGGATTTGGGGGGCATCACGCGCTATTCCGGCCAATTCTTGAATTCTTTCCCACCTAATTTTGTTGAATAGTAAGATGTCGGATTGTCTTTTTTTTGAAGCTGCCTCAGCTGTTTGCATCAATTCAAAGAATTCAGCGACACCTGGTAGCATTTTTTTAATAACACACCCGATTATGGAACCTAAAAAACTAATCATCATAGGAGGTGGTTTTGCTGGAATTAACCTAGCCAATCGACTTGTCAATGATCCACGCTTTAAAATCACGTTGGTAGATCGCAATAATTATAATTTTTTTCCACCCTTACTGTACCAGGTTGCGACGGGTTTTTTGGAAGTTTCGAACATTAGTTACCCGTTTCGGAAGCTTTTAAGGGGGAAACGTAATATTGACTTCCGTTTGGCTGATTTCGTGGAAGTGGTGCCTGAGGAAAATAAGGTAATACTTTCGAACGGCGAGTTGTCCTATGATTTGTTAGTCTTTGCAACAGGGACGGAAACGAATTACTTCGGAATGGAAAACGTAAAAAAATACGCTATTCCGATGAAAACGATTAACGATGCGGTGTCCATGCGAAACACCCTGTTGCAGCGTATGGAAAAAGCGACGATTACCGACGACCCTGAGGAGAAAAAGCGTCTTTTGACCATCGTTGTTGCAGGTGCCGGCCCCACGGGTGTAGAATTGTCGGGGATGTTTGCTGAAATGCGTAAGAACGTCATTTTGAAGGAATACCCTCAATTTGCAGGCATTGGGGCAAAAATCTACTTGGTCGATGGCTCTCCCTATGTGCTGGCCGCGATGAACGAAAAATCCCGCACAAATACCTATGAAAATTTGATCGAAATGGGTGTTGAGGTTAAACTCAACCTTCAAGTTAAAGACTTCGACGGGCGAATTGTAACGTTTTCGAATGGGGAGCAAGTAGAAGCCAATACGTTAATATGGGCAGCCGGCGTAACGGCCAGCAGACCTGCCGGCCTACCTGCAGAAGTTTTTGGTCGGGGTAATCGGATGCTCGTCGATGAATACAATCGCCTAGTAGGTAGTGAAAATATTTACGCCATCGGAGATACGGCTCTCATGCAATCGGATCCGGCCTATCCAAATGGTCACCCACAGGTGGCTCAGGTTGCCATACAACAGGGTCAAACCCTGGCCGCTAACTTAAAGAACATGCTGTCGGAACGCACACTTCAGCCATTTCGATATAAAGACAAGGGGTCAATGGCCATCATCAGTCGCAATCGCGCGGTGGCCGATATTGGTAAAATGCATTTTAGCGGATTTATTGCCTGGTTTATGTGGTTGTTCGTACATTTGATGAGTTTAATAAACTATCGAAATCGTTTAGCTACTTTATATAACTGGGCATGGGCGTATTTCACCAAGGATCAATCCTTACGTTTCATCATACGTCCCGACCCGATACCGGACCATGAGCGAGTTAGCGAAAGCCCCCTATCATGAAATCCTTGCCTGGCAAGGGGACAAATTGAAAGAATTAATTCATTACGTCTTAGAGAACTCAAACTATTATCAGCGAATTTTTAGGGAGAACGGGCTTTCCGAACAGGCCATTCAAAGTGTTCAAGACCTGGAGAAAATCCCTTTTACGACCAAAGACGACCTGGCCAATTATAACGAAGATTTTCTTTGTGTGCCTAAAAGTCGGATCGCCGACTATGTAACCACTTCTGGGACCTTGAGTGATCCGGTGGCCTTTTATCTTACCGATAAGGATATTGATCGACTTGCTCGAAACGAAGCCGACTCTTTTCGGTTAGCGGGAGGTGGTGCAGAAGATGTTTATCAACTGATGACCACCATCGATCGCCGTTTCATGGCCGGTCTAGCCTATTGGATGGGTGCCCGACAGCTCGGTGCAGGAATGGTCAGAGTCGGTCCTGGAGCTCCCTTTCTTCAGTGGGAATCGATTCAACGGTTCGGGTCAACCGTGTTGATTGCCATTCCTTCCTTCATACCTCGCTTGCTGGAATTTGCAGAAGAAAACGGCATAGATTATCGGTCAAGCACAGTAAAATCTATTTTGTGTATCGGCGAACCCATTCGAAACCCCGACTTTACCTATAATGAATTGGGTCGACGTATTACATCTAAATGGGATGTTAAGTTATATTCCACCTATGCCTCCACTGAGATGGGAGCGGCTTTTACGGAATGCCCGGAAGGCAAAGGCGGGCATTTAAACCCCGAACTGCTTATTTTGGAGGTAGTGGATGAGGAAGGCAGGCGGGTAAACGACGGCGAATTGGGCGAGGTGGTCGTTACAACTTTAGGGGTGGAGGGTATGCCGCTGATTCGTTACAAAACCGGCGACTTATGTCATGTTCATTATGGTAGTTGTTCGGGGCGAAACACCCCGAGACTTGGGCCGGTGGTTGGGCGCAAACAACAGATGATCAAGTTTAAAGGAACCACCCTTTTCCCTCCAGCGATTTTCGACGTCTTAGATATGTTACCCGAAATTGACCTTTATCAAGTCGAAGTAACGACCAACGAATTCGGTACCGACGACCTCTATATTTGTCTACCAGCGACCTTGAAAAGTCAGGTTTTCATCGAAAAATTAGCATCGTTATTCCGATCACGGTTACGGGTGACCCCGGGTTTCCGATTTGAAGAACCCAATGCCCTCCGCGACAGAGTGTTCAAAATCGAAAAAAGAAAGCCGGAGAAAATTTGTTATCGTAAATCGAATTGAAAATTGGAATTCGTCAATGGGGTCACATTGGATAAGTAGCTGAGACCGTTGGCTAAGTAAAAAGGGGGCAAATTGAATTATATTCGCAATTTACCCCTAAATTGAAAGGAAGTTTAAATTGCACCTCAATAACATCATGAATTTGTTAAGACCTATGTTTACGATGAAAAAATATCAACTATTGGCAGTAGTATTACTGATCACGACCACCACTTTGCCAGCCCAGAATACGATGCAAGCTTTGTTTGCAGGAAATGTCAAATTAACGTTTTTGGGGGTCGATTTTACCCGGGCGAAATATGTAGGTGCAGATGGTTTTACAGACCCAGCGGCTATTGAGAATCAACATATAAAAAGTTGGAATTCGTTGTTGGTTTTAGAACCGAATAAATATTCACTTCAAAAAGCGTTTAAAATTAAAGACGAGAGTTTATACGAAACCAATATCGACGAAGTTACCCGGATCAACACGCAAGCAAAAGTCGAACCCAATATAACCGAAACTCCTCATTCCTTAACGGAAGCTGATGTAGCGAAAATGGTATCGGCTTATCAGCCTCAATCCTCGGAGGGGGTAGGGATAGTTTATATTGCTGAAAACCTAAATAAAAACGCGCAGGAGTTTACCGTTTGGGTAACCTTCTTAGATATGTCTAATCGGAAAGTGCTTCATACAGAGCGAATTGTAGCAAAGCCGGGTGGGTTTGGATTTAGGAATTATTGGGCGGGAGCGGTTTATAAAGTAAACAAAGCCATTGAGTCGAAGCTCTATAAGCAGTGGAGTAAACAATTCCGTTCTTGATTTAGCGCCTATGGCAATGCTCCAATCCCTGGTTGGAACATGGAAAAATGGCATTTCGCAATTAAGCATTAAAACTTTGGTGGTATTTAATTTACAAAAGGAGAAATAGCATATGAATTTTGCTTTTTCTCCTTTTGCTTGTTGATAAAACCTAATTAAGTTTGTCGGCCAAGTTTTTACAGCACCCTCACAACCATAGTAAAAGTGCAAAAAAACTTACCCGGTTCTGTCCAACTAAAATTGACACTGATTTAATACCTTGAAAAAAGAACTATCTGCCCTTGAAGCCAAGTTTGAGGCACAAAAAATAGCTTTTGGCCCACTCTATTTTCAAACGATCATGGCCATGCTGGAACTCGGTGTTCTGGAGTTGATCGGTAAACACCGAAACGGGATCAGTCTGTCGGATCTTCAAGAAAAAAGCAATCTTTCAGAATACGCGATCGAGATCATGGTTGAAGCTGCCGAAACCATTGACGTTATCCGGAAGAACGAAAAAGGGCTATATAACATCACAAAAATTGGGTTTTACCTGCTCAAGGACGAAATGACTCGGGTAAACCTGAATTACATGAAGTACGTTTGTTATAAGGGCGCCGATTTTATGAAGGAGAGCTTAGTGGAAGGAAAGCCATTAGGTTTGAAAACACTTGGGGATTGGCCCACCCTTTACGAAGGTCTCTCCCAATTCCCAGAACCTGTAAAAAAAGCTTGGTTTGACTTCGATCATTATTATTCAGATGATGCTTTTCCTTTTGCCCTAGAGATCGTATTTCGCGAAAAACCACTCAGGTTGTTTGATGTAGGGGGCAACACCGGTAAATGGGCTATTGCCTGCTGTAACTATGATGAAAACGTTAAGGTAACGATTCTCGATTTACAAGGACAGTTGGATGCGGCCAAGGAGAATGTAACCCAACAAAATCTTTTAGATCGTATCGATTTCCATCGCATCGATTTATTGGACCCCACCCAGCTGATACCAGAGGGCGCCGACGCCATCTGGATGAGTCAGTTCCTGGATTGTTTCTCGAAGGAACAGATTCTGCAAATCCTAAGAAATGCGTATCAAGCCGCTTCGGAAAATACCTGGCTTTATATTATGGAGCCGTTTTTCGATAATCAACGCTATGAAGCGGCTAAGTACAGCCTGGTGGCTACTTCTTTATACTTTACTATTATGGCAAATGGTAATAGTAAAATGTATAGTGTAGCGGTGATGACGGATTTGGTTGAGGAGGCAGGGTTTGATGTTGTGGAGGAATTTCCTCTCATCGGGGATAGCTACCATACTATTTTGAAATGTAAAAAGCGATGAACTATGAACCGGATGAAATTGTCGATAGGGGGTGTTTTAGTGTGTTTGGTGTTTTTTTCGATGAACCTCGCAATCGATATTCGAGGAGCGTTTTACGCGGCATTTTCATCAGAGAATGTGGAGAAAATCGATGCGGCGCTTAATGTAGTCAGTAATGTTGACGAAAGTTTAGCTCAGGCTTACCGAGGAGCTTTGTTAATGCGAAAGGCCGATTTAATCAAGAAAGGTCCTGGGGAGAAATTAAAGATCTTTAGGGAAGGTCACGAGCAACTTGAGAATCAAATCAACGCGCAACCTAATAATGTAGAACTTCGATTTATTCGTTTATGCATCCAAGAAAATGCACCGAAGATAGTCAGGTACAATGGTCAGATTGAGGAAGATAAAGCGATGGTGATTGAAAAGTTTTCGACATTGCCATCTGAAGTCCGTGAATTTATAGCGGATTATGCCAAAACCTCGGAAGTATTGTCACCCGATGAATTAAAATAGTGTATTAACTTTCCATTTACTGTGCATTGCCAAATCAGGAAGATACTATAAAACCAAAGCCATTGAAGATTTTAGCCGTTAGCTATTCGCAAACCGGACAACTCGACCAGGTAATTGAAACGTTTTTGTTGCCTTTTCGTGACCAGGAGGTGGATAGAATTCGGATCGAGTCCGTGCCGCGATTTCCCTTTCCCTGGCCGACATTCGATTTTTTTAATGCCATGCCCGAAACGGTTTTGGAGGAACCCATCCCCTTAGAATCCATCACCTACATGGAGGAAAGTTACGACCTTGTTGTTTTAGGTTATCAGCCTTGGTTTCTTTCTCCGTCGTTACCCATTTCGAGTTTATTACAAGATCCGGACTTTCGGTCTAGGTTGAAGGGTACGCCCGTCGTTACCCTATCGGCTGGGCGTAATATGTGGTTAAATGCACAGGAAAGTGTACGTAAACATATTAGGGAAGCCGGAGGTATACTGGTAGCCAATATTCCTTTAGTTGACCGGAATTTAAATCATGTGAGTGTGATCACCATCATTCATTGGTTAATTGGGGGAAGGAAGGATCGCAAATGGGGGATTTTCCCTAAGCCAGGTGTAAGCGATGCGGATATTGCATTTACCCAGACGTATGGAGAAAAGGTTAGGGCAGCTTTGGTGCAACAGCGGTGGGTTGGTTTACAAGATCAGCTCTTATCATTTGGAAAAATCGAGGTTCCTACCGATATTCTATTCATTGAAGAGCGGGCTAAACGTCTCTTTTTGATTTGGGCTAAGCTCATTAAAAAAAAGGGAAATACGCCGCAGAGGCGGAAAAGGTGGGTCAATGCATTTAAATATTACTTGCTGACAGCTCTGTTTGTAGTGGCCCCCTTGCTATTAGGAATCTATTATATCACCGTATGGCCCTTTACCAGAAATCAACTACTGAAGAAAAAACAATACTTTTGTGGAGTAGAAGTGTAAATAGTTACAATGTCGGAAGTTTTTATTACCAGGATTGCGAAATTTTTGCCTAACGAGGCAGTTGATAATTCGGAGTTGGAGGTTTACCTAGGTACGATTAACGGTAAGCCCTCCAAATCGAAAGCCATTGTATTGCGAAACAATGGCATTAAATCTCGTTATTATGCTTTAACCAAAGAGGGGGTCCCTACACACACAAATGCCGAAATGGCTGCTTTGGCTATTCGGGCGTTGTTTGACGATAATCCCGATCAATTGAACACGGTCGATTTACTGGCTTGTGCCACCTCGAGTCCCGATCAGTTAATGCCTTCTCATGCCGTAATGGTTCACGGCGAATTGCCCGAAACCGGGCCGATTGAAGTCGTCTCCCCATCGGGGGTATGTTGTGCCGGGATGCATGCATTTCGCTACGCCTGGATGAGCGTGAAACTGGGTGAACGGTCCCGTGCAGTCAGTGCAGCTTCCGAACGTTTGACTCCTGTTTTGAAATCCGATCAGTTTGAGGATGAAGTAACCAAACTAGCAAGTTTGGAAAAAAATCCGGTGTTGGCTTTCGAAAAGGACTTTTTAAGGTGGATGCTTTCGGACGGTGCCGGCGCCTTTTTATTGGAAAATAAACCCAACCCCGATGGAATATCCCTTCGAGTGGAATGGATTGAATCATTTTCTTTTGCGCACCAACTCGAGCCATGCATGTATATGGGAAGTGAAAAAATGCCGGACGGAACTTTGAAGTCATATAAAGATTATGATCCGAAAGAATTGATCGATCATTCCGTCCTGAGTATTAAGCAGGACGTGAAGTTGTTGGGAAACAATATAGTTAAGGTCGGGGTGGATCGGATGGTGTCGATATTGAGAGCAAAGGGTATTACGGTAGATCAAATCGATTACTTTTTGCCGCATCTCTCTAGTTACTTCTTTGAAAGTAAAATTGCCGATTGTTTGGTCGAGAACGACTATGAAATAGATGCTGCGAAATGGTTTACCAATTTGGCGACCAAGGGCAACGTGGGGGCAGCGTCTATTTATTTAATATTGGAAGAATTGTTTCACTCGGGTAATTTAAAAAAGGGGGATCGTATTTTAATTTCAGTACCGGAAAGTTCGAGATTCTCCTATGTCTATGGATATCTAACCGTGGTCTAACGTTCGGATTAAAAGTTGGACGCCTATGAAAAAGGAAGAAGTACCTCAGGACAAAAGCGCCTTGGCAAACTTCACTAGGGAAGTTTGCTACGTAAAAAATGAAGAAGGAAAATATGAAACCGTACTGAGTACGGGATGGGAAGTAAAAGCGCAAGCTTTGGACAGTGCCTGGGACGAAGTGAAGGAGCGTATTGAAGAAGCCAGACAGGCCGTAATACGTGGTGAGAAGAGTCCTATTTATTATTTTATGGCCCTTAAGCTGATGGACATGCCGGTAATTTCGGATTATACCGGTATTTGGCCGTTTTTTATTAAGCGACATCAGCGCCCTTCGGTGTTTCGTCGTTTGAGTGATCGGGTGCTAAAAAAGTATGCGAAAGCTTTTGAAATAACAGTAGAGGAACTAAAAAACTTTAAAGGATAAGGTTGGATAAACGCTTTGAGCATTTGCAGGCTGCCCATTGTGAAAACGGGGTAACGACTGCCTTGTTGAAACACAGAGGGGTGGATTTTATTACCGAGCCGTTGGCCTTCGGTATCGGATCTGGCCTCTTCTACATACAAATTCCGTTTCTAACGGTAAACAACGGTCCTGCTATATCCTTTCGCACCATGCCCGGAGCTATTTTCGCCCGCACCTGTAAATCCTTGGGCATTCAGGTGGTTCGGAAAAAGTTTTCACGGGAAGACCAAGCCGAAGCGTATGTCGACCGACTGGTCCAGGAGGGCATACCCGTAGGTTGCCAGGTCGGGGTTTTTCATCTGCCCTATTTCCCGGTAGAATACCGATTTCATTTTAATGCGCATAATCTAATCGTATTTGACCGGGAGGATGATCGCTATCTGGTAAGTGATCCCGTCATGGAAACGGCTACACAGTTGACCGTAAGCGAGTTAACTAAGGTGCGTTTTGCCAAAGGACCCTTAGCTCCACAGGGACAGGCCTACTATCCAATCGTGAAAATTCCTGTCGACCATCAAATCATACGTTCGGCAATTATTAAAGGGATAAAGCGCAATATCAGAGATATGCTCCATATTCCTGGAGGATTTGCAGGGGTGAATGGGATCAAATATACAGCCAAGAGAGTGAGGCGATGGCGGGATAAACTAGGGGCGCGCCGAGGAGGATTATTTTTAGGTCAGATTGTTAGAATGCAAGAAGAAATTGGCACCGGTGGGGGTGGTTTTCGCTACTTATATGCCGCTTTTTTAGAACAGGCTCATGCGTATTTACAAGACGATGAACTACTGCGCATTTCTGAAGATTTTACAAAAGCTGGGGATATGTGGCGGCACAATGCCGTTAAGATGGCCGGTGTTTATAAAGGGCGTACGACGGAACAGTCCGACTTTGACGAGATTGCCGACCGGATGGAAGAAATTAGGGAGGTGGAAAAATCAGCTTTTAAGCGGCTCTCTTCAATTAAAAGCCTGAAATGAGTGTTGGAATTTCAATCGATCTGGTGAGTTACCGATACCCTTCGGAAGATGCTTATGCATTGACATCGGTGGGTTTTACCGTTCAGCCAGGGGATATATTTGGTCTTCTAGGTCCAAACGGTGCCGGGAAAACTACTTTGATGTCGATATTGACCGGAATCCTAAAACCGGAAAAAGGAAGAATCATTTATAGCCAGGGCGAATTAGCACTTTCGGAAAAGGAAATCAGCCGTGCGATTGGCTTTGTTCCGCAAGATTTTGCTTTTTACCCGGAATTAACCCCGGTGCAAAATTTGGAGTACTTCGGCGCCATGTACGATTTGACCCGGCGGGACATTAAGCGTCGAACGGACGAATTACTGGAGTTATTGGGGCTGTCTGCCGTCGGAAACCGAAAAGTAGGATCCTTTTCGGGGGGTATGAAACGACGAGTTAATTTGGCCATCGGCATCCTGCACCAGCCCCAAGTGATATTTTTAGATGAGCCTACCGTAGGAGTCGATGTCCAAAGCCGACAAGCGATTCTCGATTTTTTGGTCCGTTTGAACCAAGAACAAATAACGATCGTATATACCTCTCATCACCTGGCTGAAGCAGAGCAATTGTGCAACCGAATTGCCTTGATCGACCATGGTAAAGTGATTGCTTGCGACGATTTAGATGTATTGTTGAAAACCAATAATTCCCGAGATTTACAGTCTTTGTTTCTTAACCTAACCGGTTGGAGTTATCGGGACTGAAGTGATAATGTTAGCGATGCACAAATTATTGGCTTCCATAAAAAAGGAGTTTTTGTTACTATGGAACGACAAGGTCGGCCTGCTGCTAATGTTTGCCATGCCGTTATTGCTGGTTTTCGTAATTACCATTATTCAGGACAGCGCTACGCGTATAGCCGCCGAAAATAAAATCAGCATCCTGGCTGTCAACCATGATCAAGGGAAGTCAGGTGCGGAGCTTCTGTCCCGGTTGACGGAATCAGGAATGTTCGAATTCACCCATGAAGACCACTTGAAAAAAGAAGATCTCAATCAGGAATTACTGAGCAAAGGACGGTTGATGGCTTTGTATATTCCGAGTGACTTCAGTGCACGACTGGCGGCTGGTGCGGAAGAAATCAGTTCGATTATGCTGCGAGATCTCGGTCTTGAAATTTCGGATGCCATGATTTCTTCACCCCCTAAAACAAATGTGGCCTTCTATTTCGACCCGGTACTTCAGGAAAATTTCACCACCTCTGTACAAAACATTATCAAGGCTTTCATTACCAATGTTGAGACTGCTTTGGTGATTGACCAGCTGTACGAGGACACGGAAATTGAGGTTAAGCCTGATGAATTAAAATCCCGGATGTTGGCCAATCGTGTTGAGATAGACATGTATTCGGCCGGTCGTGGAGGCAGCGGAATGCGCCCGAATAGTACACAACATAATGTGCCGGCTTGGACGATCTTTGCCATGTTCTTTATGGTCGTATCGCTTGGGGGAAATGTGGTTAAAGAGCGAAATAGCGGGAGCTTCTTGCGTTTAAAAACGATGCCGACTGGCTTCTTTCTGGTTATTTTCAGTAAGATGTTTGTTTATGTTGTCATCGCCGTCCTTCAAGTAGTACTGATTTTTTCAGTCGGAATTCTCTTTTTTGAAAAATTAGGATTGTATCGATTAACGATTCCAACGAACTACACAGCCTTTGCTGTAGTTGTATTGTTAAGTAGTCTTGCAGCGGTAAGTTATGCTTTATTGGTAGGTACCTGGGCTCGCAGCTTGGAACAAGCCAATGGTTTTGGAGCCATATCCATCGTGTTGTTTGCGGCACTCGGGGGAATTTGGGTACCTACATTTATCATGCCTGACTTTATGCAGGTCATAAGTAAACTTTCACCCCTCCAATGGTGCTTACAGGGTTTTTATACACTATTTTTGAAAGAAGGGAACTGGGTTGACCTAAAGTGGGTAATTTTGTCGATTACCGGTTTTATTTTAACCTGTCACGCTGGAATCTACTTGCGATTGCGATCCGATAATTTAGTTTAGCTTTACCTAAAAATATTTATGCCTGAATTGAATACCGATGAATTAAAAAGCACGCTCAAGCGGCAAATCGTACAGTACCTCAACCTCTTAGACGTAAAACCAGAGGATATCAAGGACGACGAGCCCCTTTTTGGAGGTGAGTTGGGCCTTGACTCGATCGACTCCCTGGAGCTAGTCGTATTGCTGGAGCGTGAGTACGGTATAAAAATAAATAACCCTACAGAAGGACGTAAAATTTTGGTCGATGTGAACCATATGGCCAATTTTATCATGGCGCACAAGAAAGCCGACGTTTAATTTTCTGTTGAAATGAGGCAGGTTGTCGTTACGGGTATTGGTATTATTTCTCCCCTGGGTACGGGAAAGGAGGAAAATTTAGAAAAATTGCGTAGGGGAGAACACGGACTTTCCAAGGCAGATTTTTTTGAATCCCGTTATGTGCATTCTTTTCCTTTCGGTGAAGTTAAAATTTCAGACGACCAATTAAAGGATCAAATGGGGGAGGGCGATTTTACGGGTTACACACGAACCTGTATGCTTGCCTTTCACGCTTTTAAGGAAGCGATCCAGGATGCTGGCCTAACTCCCGGAGAGCTAAGTAGTTTGGACACGGGTTTGATCAGTGCTTCTACGGTAGGGGGTATGTGTTATACCGACCAACTCTACAAGGACGCTAACGCCATCGGAGAAGGATCTGAATTTATGCAATCCTACGCCGCATCCGCCCATACCAATCACCTGCTTCAACAATTTAACATGCATGGGTTTGGGGACACCATCAACACCGCCTGTTCCTCCTCGGCCAATGCGATTGCCTTAGGTTACCGATTGATCCGATCAGGACGACTAAAACGAGCCCTGGTAGGAGGGGTCGATAGCTTGGCAAAATACACGGTTAACGGTTTTAACGCACTGCGTATCTTAAGTGATGACTATTGCAAACCCTTCGACGAACAACGAAAAGGTTTGAATTTAGGAGAAGGAGCCGCCTTTTTGGTGCTGGAGGATGCTAGCCAAGCGTTACATAAGAAAAATTACGGAAAAATTTTAGGCTATGGCAACAGTAACGATGCTTACCATGCATCGGCCATCTCCCCCGACGCGACCGGCGTGATAATGGCCATTGACCGTACCCTAAAATCGGCCGGAATAAAACCTCAAGATGTCGGTTTTGTGAATACACACGGTACCGGTACCGAAAACAACGACGAAATGGAATTACTGGGCATGAGCAAGGTTTTTGACCCCCTGCCCCCTTTCAGTTCTACCAAAAGCTATACCGGACATACGCTTGGAGCTGCTGGGGCGATCGAAGCGATCTTTAGTTTGTTTACCCTCAAATACCAGGAAATTTACCCCAATCTCCGTTTTGAAAAAACCATGTCAGCCTATACGTATAAACCTGTAGTAGACTTCAAACGGGTTGAAAATATAAATTACGTGCTGTCCAATTCATTTGGTTTTAGTGGAAATTGTACCTCCTTGCTTTTTGGGAGGTAATGCCCCATTCTTAGTTTGTGGTGGTTTATCATGAAAGATTGAAAAGGCACGAAGGGGGGAAATGCTTTTCCGATGTTAATAGTATCACCCCTACAGGGTTAGGGTTTCGTTGGGGATCAATTTTTTTATTTTAAAGTTTTTAGGAAAAAGCTGTATCGGTTGAATACTAAGCTTTTATAAAGATTATCAAAAAAGTCAGGTAACGATTTGGTAACGGTGCTTATTGCTTTGTATTTCAACGTGTTTCCGATAGCTCAAAGCAAATATACGAATTTTTTGTTTCTCAAAAACAAATAAATATTTTATTCCCTATCGGGATTACAGGACAAGAGAAAAGGGCTTGCAAAGCCCTTTTCTCATAATACTGATAGAATAAACTCTGTCTTTCGTCCTTGTTCTTCCGTTTTATTCAAATACGTTCACAACAGCTTAATACCTGTATTTTCATTATCCTGTCTGTTTCTATTAGTTAAAATAGGGAACTTAACGATTACTTTGCCAATTTCAATATTCTATATGCCCCTCTTGCCACTACTACAAATACAATAGCTCCGATAATCAAATCGGGATAGCTCGAGTTTAACCAATTGACCAAAATTCCTGCAACGATAACCCCCGAATTGATTATAACATCGTTTGACGTGAAAATCATCGAAGCCTGCATATGGGCTTCTTTACTCTTGTTCTTTTGCAATAGGTAAAGACAAAGTACGTTTGCTATCAATGCCAAAACAGAAACAATAATCATTGTTTTGAAATCGGGCATCGCTTCTATTCCGATAAAACGTCTGATAACTTCAACAAAACCGATAACGGCTAACAGGATTTGAAAGTAACCTGCAAATTTGGCGATATTGTTTTTTCTTGCAATCGTACCCCCAACAGCAAACAAAGCCAATGCGTAAACGATGCTATCGGCAAGCATATCCAAGCTATCCGCTACCAATCCCATTGAGTTGGAAAAAATACCGAACAACATTTCCAATCCAAAGAAAACGAAATTGATAATCAATACCGTCCATAGTAGTTTCCGTTGGCTATTGCTTGTATCTGTTTCAACAACTGCGTTAGTTTCTTCGGTTGAAATCAGCGTTGTATTTAGGTTCAAGGTTTCCAAAGCTGAAAAAATCGGCTCTGGGTTTCCACTATGGTAAACATTTAGTTTTCTATTGGGAATATCAAATTCCAATGACTTTACCGTATCAAAGTTTTGCAGTTTCATACGGATTAATTGCTCCTCACTTGGGCAATCCATTTTTGTTATATTAAATATGGTTTTATTCATCTTCTTAAAGTCTAAATTTTATTCCTCCGTTAATTACAAATCCGTCTAATGGTGCATAGATGTCTTTAAAAACAGGATTGGTTATCGTTCCTGTATAAATGTTGTCGAAACGTGTCTGTCTTGTATCAAAGAAATTTTCAAAGT